>Ga0315290_10000318_pt1 | contig 30601 bp, 27 predicted proteins | sample YL17G12_0_MG_FD_203627 | JGI IMG/M metagenome (GOLD analysis project Ga0315290, IMG submission 203627) | Sediment microbial communities from Yellowstone Lake, YNP, Wyoming, USA - YL17G12_0 | ecosystem: Environmental > Aquatic > Freshwater > Lake > Sediment | place: USA: Wyoming | collected... | reverse complement strand
CCGACCCGCGCCTGCGCGGCCAGCCGGTGCTGGTCTGCGGCTCGCCCGAGGGCCGGAGCGTGGTCGCGGCCGCCTCCTACGAGGCGCGCCCGGCGGGGGTGCGCGCCGGCATGCCGGTGGCGCGCGCTCGCCGGCTCTGTCCCGGGGCGGTCCTGGTCCCGGGCGACCCCGCCAAGTACGTGTCCCTTTCGCTCTCCCTGCTGGAACTGTTCAAGCGTTACTCCCCCCAGGTCGAGCCGTTCAGCATCGACGAGGCCTTTCTCGATCTGCGCGGCACGGCGGGCGACGGGGAGGCGGCCGTCCGGGTGGCGCGGGCGCTGCAGGCGGAGGTCGAGCGCAAGTTCTCGCTCACCTGTTCGGTCGGGCTGGGGCCCAACAAGCTGATCGCCAAGATGGGCTCCTCGCTGATGAAGCCGCGCGGCTTCGCGCGGCTCACGCAGGAGGGCTTCCGGCAGCGCTTCTGGCCGGAGCCGGCGCCGGTCCTGTGGGGGGTGGGGGAGGAGACGGCCAAGGCCCTCGCCGCCATCGGCGTGCGCACCATCGGCGACCTCGCGCACGCGCCGGAAGGCCTGCTGTCGCGGGTCTTCGGCGTCAACGGGCCGCGTCTGCGCTGGGCCGCCCGGGGCGAAGACGAGTCGCCGGTCGTGCCGTACCACCAGGGGATCCCCAACAGATCGATGGGCCACGAGCACACGCTCGACCGCGACGAGTCCGACCCCGACACGATCGAGGGCCTGGTCGTCGGGCTCTCCGACCGCGTCTGCCGCCGGCTGCGACAGGAAGGCTACGTCGGCCGCGTGGTGGTACTCAAGCTGCGGCTGGCCGACTTCACCACCCGGCTGCGGCAGCGGGGGCTGGCCGACTACACCGACGAGGAGCGGTCGGTCTCGCGCGCCGCCCGGGCTCTCCTCTGGGCGAACTGGGCGGGGCAGCCGCTGCGCCTGGTGGGGGTGACGGTCGCGGGCCTGGTGAAGTGGTCCGGCGGTCCCCCCGAGCCCTTGTTCGCCGAGGACCGCCAGTACCGTAGGATGGTGGGCGCCGTGGACCGGGTGCGCGACCGCTTCGGCGAGGAGGCCCTGTTCCTCGCGGCCGCGATGCGCTGACCGCCGCCGCCTGCCGCCCGGTTCCCGCCACCGGATCCGATCGACCCATGAACCGATTCGCGAGCGCCATGGCTCCCGACCGCCGACCCGAGCAATCCGACCTGTGGGGAGATGCGCCCCCGGCCACGCCGCGCGCGCGGGCCGTTCCGGCCACGCCGTTGCCCGCCCCCGCGCCCGAGCGGCGGGTCGCCCAGGTCGCCGGCCGGCCGGTGCTCGTGGGCACGTCCGGCTTCTCCTTCCCGGATTGGGAGGGGGCCTTCTACCCGCGCGGGCTGCCGCCCGCGGAGCGCCTCGGTTTCTACGCGCGCTACTTCCCGGCGGTCGAGGTGAACTCCACCTACTACGGCATCCCGCAGCCGCAGGTCATGCGCCAGATGGCCGAGAAGACCCCGCCCGGCTTCGAATTCATGGTCAAGGCCAACCGGCAGATGACCCACGAGGCCACCGCGCCCGACGCGGTCTACCACGACTTCCTCCGCTGCCTTGAACCCCTGCGCGAGGCCGGCCGCTTCCACGGCGTGCTGGCCCAGTTCCCCTGGCGCTTCCGCAACACGCCGGAGGCCCGGCGCCATCTCCTGGCGCTGCGCGGGCGCCTCGGCGAGCTGCCCCTGTTCGTGGAGTTCCGCCACGACTCCTGGGCGGTCGAGGAGGTGTTCCACTCGCTGGCGGAGAGCGGCATCGGCTATTGTTCCGTGGACGAGCCGGCACTCTCGGGTCTCATGCCGCCGCTGGCGAGGCTGACCGGGGATACGGCCTACGTCCGCTTCCACGGCCGCAACGCGCGCACCTGGTGGGGCCGCGGACCAGGGGATCGCTACGATTACGACTATCGCCGGGAGGAGATGGAAGAGTGGCTGGGAAAGATCCGGGAGCTGGCCGAGCGGGCCAAGAAGACCTACGTGTTCTTCAACAACTGCCACGCCGGGCAGGCGGCGCGCAACGCGCGGCTCATGATGGACATGCTGCACGGGGACCGGCGATGAAGCGGACGGTCTTCGCCGGCGCCCTGCTGCTCTCCGCGCTCGGCCTGCTCCTCGGCGCGGGCGCGGTCCGGGCGCAGGGCTCGGCCCTGGCGCCCAAGCCCTGGCGCCCGGCCGGCGGCGACTCGGTGAGCGTCTGGGCATCGGAGGCGCGCGCCCTGCTGCTCGGCTCCCAGAGCGACGTGCTGAGCGCCGACGATCTGCGCGCCTTCGGGTTGCAAGACCGCATCGCGCGCGCCTACTTCCGCTCGCTCGGCCGCCGCGGCATGCGCGCTGCATCCTCGCTGGAGAACGTGCTCGACACCCTGAAGCTGTCCGGCCGCGTCAGCCAGAAGCAGGAGTTCCCCACCTTCGTGCTCGTGCAGTTCCTCAACCCGCACCTCGAGAGCCGCGCTTCTCTCGCCTATCTCTATTGGTTCCGTGGCGACGAGCTGCGCTCGCAACCGATCGATCTCAAGGGCGGGCGGAACGCCGACCTGCAGGTGTTCTGGACGGGCTCCGAGACCGCCCCTTACGAGGCGGGGATCCTGCACTACAAGGGCCAGGGCGTGGAGAGCGCTCCCGAACTCTACGCCTTCCGCATGTTGCCCAAGGCGGATGCGTGGATCCCGGTGCAGGTCGGAGACGCCGACATCCGCCTCGGCGGCAAGGGCAGCGGGGCGTGGGTGGACATCGATCGCGACGCCAACCCCGAGCTGGTCACGTGGACGGATGGCCTGCCCGACACGCTGTTCATCCCCTGCACCGAGGCGACTTGCCCGCGGCTCACCACCCAGCGCGTCTTCGTGCGCGGCCGGGAGGGCTTCCGGCTTTACGAGCAGCGCACGGTCGCCTCGCCCTATGCCACCCTGGTGCTCTTCCTGCGCGCCCTGGGGCGCAACGAGGAGGCTTTCGCCCGCACCCTCACGCAGCACGCGCAGGTGATGGTGCGCGCCCAGGAACTGGGCTGGGTCGGGTTGCGGCGCGGGCGGGCATTCGCGGCGATGCCGACGCCCGGCAACACGCGCTGGCCGGACCGGCTGCGCTTCAACTACGCCGCGCCCGGCCGGCCGACGACCTTCATCGAGGCCCGCTTCGTCAACCTCGAGGGCCACTGGTTCATCGACGAGCTGCTGATCCTGTCGCAGCCGAGCGCGCCGGCGCGCGGCGGCTCGATCCCGGGCGAGCGGGGAACCGGGCCGTGAGCCCGACGCGGACAGCGAGCCGGATCGTCGCGCCCGTCTCGCCCGTCGCGCTTGCCCTGGTCCTGGGCCTGGTCCTCGCCGGCGGCTGCGGGGGGCGCGAGCCGGTCCGGCAGGCGCGGACCGCGGCGCCGCGCGACTGGGTAGATTCGCTGGCGGGCGAAGTCGAGCGGCGCTTCCAGCTCGCCACCGGCGACACGGCGGGAACGGACGCGGCGCGGCAGGCCGCCGATGCCGCCGCCCAGGAGCTGGTGCGCGCCGTGCTCTCCAGCCGGAAACCGCCGGGCGGCTGGACGCCGGTGGGCCTCGAAGCGGCGCTGCTCGAGCGGCGGCTCGCCGTCCAGGTGCGCGAGATCGAGAGAGCGCGCGGGCCGTGGATCCTGCTGGTGGCCGACCCGCGGCGACCCGAGGTCCCCGAGCTCGCGCTGCTCGCCTATCCCGAGGCCGCTTCGCTGTCGCGGCTGCAGACCGAGCCCTTCCTGCAGCCGTTCCAGTTCGCCGCGTGGGAGGACACGCTCGGGCCCGCCCTCCTGGTGGCCGGCACGCGGCGCAGCCCGGCCGGCCCGCAGCCGGCGGCCTGGCTCTTCCATCTTCCCGCCGTCGCGCCGAAGGCGGCCGACTCGGTGCGCGTCCTCGCCTGCGCCGGGGAGTGGGGGCTGGCGGCGTCGGGGCCGGCGCGCCTGAGCTTCGTGGGCGCGGACGCCGACTCCGCGCCGCACCTGGTGGTGACCGACAGCGCGCTGCCCAATCCGCTGTTCGACGAGTGCCGGTCGTGCCCGCACCTCGAAGCCGACGTCGAGTATCGTTACGACGGCTTCGCCCTGGTCGCCGACAAGCGCCGGGTGCGGCGTACGCCGTACTCCGCTTTCGTCGGTTTCGTGCAGGCGCTCGTGCGGCGCGACGACGTCGCGGCCGCGGGCTACGCCGCCGACCCCGAGGTGCTGGCGCGGGCGCGCTCGCTGGGCTTCGAGCGCGTGCCGCGCGGCGGCCGCTGGCGCATCGCGCCCGGCATGGCGCCGACCAGCCTCGATCAGACCTACGTGCGCGGCCAGGAGGGCGCGTTCCGCGTGCTCTTCGCGCCCGGTGATTCCGGCTTCGTGGTCACTTCCATCTCGCCCACCACCTTCAAACTCGACTGAGGAAAGCGCGATGAAGGTCCTCTCCCTCTTCCCGCAGAACGCCGAATCCGGTGCCCGGATGAGCAGTCAGCGCTCCGACGGGCCGCCCGATTTCGAAGCCCTGCTCGGCGAGCTGGCGCGCGATCCCGAAGCCGGCGCGCAGCTGGCGCACGTCGAGCGGCTGGCGGCGCGACCGGCGCGCTACGCCGAGCCGCTGCGGCCGCTGGCGCCCGAGCTGGCGGAGGCGCTGGCCGAGCAGGGCGTCGAGCGGCTCTACCTGCACCAGGCGCGGGCGGTGGACCTGGCGCGCGCCGGCGAGAGCCTCTGCGTGGTCACCGGCACGGCCAGCGGCAAGACGCTCTGCTACAACCTGCCCGTGCTCGAGCGGCTGCTCGCCGACGCCGACGCCACCGCGCTCTATCTCTTCCCCACCAAGGCGCTGGCGCAGGATCAGCTGCGCTCGCTGGCGCGGCTGATCGCAGCGGCGCCGGCGCGCGGGGCGGGTGGGCGCCCCGGGCCGGCCGCGGCGGTGCGCTTCGGCGTCTACGACGGCGACACCTCGCAGAACGCGCGCCGCAAGCTGCGCGAGACCGCCAACCTGGTGCTCTCCAACCCCGACATGCTGCACCAGGGGATCCTGCCGTATCACGCCAAGTGGGCGCGCCTGCTCGGCGGCCTGCGCTTCGTCGTGGTCGACGAGATGCACGCCTACCGCGGCGTCTTCGGCTCGCACGTCGCACTCGTGCTGCGGCGCCTGCGCCGGCTGTGCCGCCACTACGGCTCCGATCCGGTCTTCCTCCTCTGCTCGGCCACGGTGCGCAACCCGGGCGAGCACGCCGCCGCACTGCTCGGCGCCCCGGTGACGGTCGTGGACGAGGACGGCGCGCCGCGCGGACCGCGCCTGGTGGCGTTCTGGAACCCGCGGCTGCACGGGCCGGGCGGGGCCGAGCGGCGCTCGTCGAACGTCGAGGGGATGCGCCTGTTCACCGCCTGCCTGCGCGCCGGCGCGCAGGCCATCCTGTTCACCAAGGCGCGCGTGGTGGCGGAGTTGATCTACCGCTACGCGCGCGAGCAGCTCAAGCAGCAGGCGCCGGCGCTGGCCGACCGCATCCGCCCGTACCGCGCCGGCTTCCTGCCCGAAGAGCGCCGCGCCATCGAGCGCGCGCTGTTCTCCGGAGAGCTGCGCGGCGTGGTCTCCACCAACGCGCTCGAGCTGGGCATCGACGTGGGCTCGCTCGACGCTTCGGTGCTGGTCGGCTTCCCGCCGACCGTGGCCTCGACCTGGCAGCAGGTGGGCCGCGCCGGCCGCCAGGGACATCCGGCGCTCGCCCTGGTCGTGGCCTACGACGACCCGGTGGACCAGTACCTCATGCGCCACCCGGAGTACTTCTTCGGCAAGTCGCCGGAGGCGGCGGTGATCGACCCGGCGAATCCGTACCTCCTGTCGTCGCACCTGGCGTGCGCGGCCTACGAGCTGCCGCTGGCGCCGCTCGACCGCGAGGTCTTCGGCGCCGCCACCGGACCGGTGGCCGAGGCGCTCGAGGAGGACGGACAGCTGCGCACGCTGGACGGTCGCGGCTACTGGGCCTCTGCGGACTTCCCCGCCGCCCACGTCAGCCTGCGCACCATGTCCGACGACACCTTCACCATCGTGGACGCCACGCGCGCCAATGCCGTGGTGGGTACGGTAGACGCCATCTCGGCGCCCGAGCTGGTCTATCCCGGCGCCATCTACCTGCACGAGGGCGCCTCCTACTTCGTGCGCAAGCTCGATCTCGAGCAGAAGACGGCCGAGGTGGAACCGCGCGTCGTCGAGTACTACACGCAGCCCGTGCTCGATACGAACCTGCTGGTGCGTGGCGAGACGCGGCGGCGGGAGGTCTGCGGCGAGCCGCTGACGCTGGGTCCGGCCACGGTCTCCTGGGCCACGGTGGGGATGAAGAAGATCCGCTTCTACACGCTGGAGTCGATCGGCTACCGGCCGCTCGATCTGCCGCGCCTCAAGCTCGAGACCGTCGCGGCGTGGCTGGCGCCGTCGCGCCCCCTGCGCCGCCGGCTCGCGGCCCGCGGCCTCAAGCCGGTGGAGGCGCTGGCCGGGGTGCGCAACCTGGCGGTCACCGTGCTGCCGCTGCTCGCCATGTGCGAGCCGGAAGATGTCGGCGGCGTGGTGGACCACAAGAACCTGGGGCAGCCCGCGCTCTTCCTCTACGACCGCTACCCCGGCGGCCTGGGCTTCTGCGAGCAGGCGTTCCATCGCTTCGAGGAGCTGCTCGCGGCTTGCCGGCGCATGGTCGCGGAGTGCCCGTGCGAGTCGGGCTGTCCGTCGTGCGTCGGCCTGCCGGTGCTGCGCCCGCCACAGCAGCAGGACCCCGACCTGGGCAGCGGCTGGCCGATGCCCAGCAAGGAGGCGGCGCACGCCCTGCTCGTGGAGATGCTGGGCGACGATGGCGGAGCGCACTGCCCGGAAGGCCGACGGTGATCCGCGAGGCGGTGAAGCGCTCCTCGAAGCTCTCCCGCCGGCTGGCGGAGATCAGCCGCCGGCGCGCCGCCGGCGAGAGCGCCGAAGAAGGGGTGGCCGCGGCGGCTGGGGGCGAGCCCGATTGCCGGCCCGTCGGGATCGAGGAGCTGCTGCCGGGAGGGGTCGCGGACGGGCCGTTGGGCTCCGTCTTCGTCCACGAACGGCTGCGGTCGGCGATCGAGCGGCCGCAGCCCGGGTGGGGGCGCCTGCGACGCAGCCGCGGGCGGTGGCGCAGGGGAAACGGCCCGGGCCCGGAGTGGCTCTGGGTCGACGTCGAGGAGCCCGTCTGGGAGGAAGACTCCTCTGGCCGCGGGGACCCCTGGCGAGAGGGGCTGCAGGGGGGGCCCGCCTCGCCAAGCCCCAGGATGCGGGCCGATTCTCCGGAGGACCTGCCGGAGACCCTGGCCCCCGACGTCCTGCACCAAGAACTGGAAGGACTTCTCCGTCTTCCCTTCGACCGTGTGGTCTTCCTCGACCTGGAGACCGGCGGCCTGAGCAACGCCTGCGTCTTTCTGGCCGGGACCATGCGCTGGACAGGGGACGATTTTGTTCTAAAGCAATTTTTTGCCCGAAACTACGCGGAGGAGGAGGCATTGCTCCGGCATCTAGCCGACTATCTGGCTGGGGCAGAGGCTCTGATCACATTCAATGGCAAGAGCTTCGACGTTCCTTTTCTCAGGGAGAGGGCTGTCCGTTACCGGCTAGAAATCCCCATCCCCGCTTTCCATGTGGACTTGCTACACCACGCTCGGGCGGCGTGGCGGGGGCGGGTGCCGAATTGCCGGCTCGTCACCCTGGAGGCCTATGTCTGCGGGCGGAGGCGGAGCGGGGATGTCCCGGGGGATGAGATTCCGGGCCTCTATCACGAATTCGTGCGCGGTGGAGAGCCCCACAGGCTCTTCCCCGTGTTTCATCATAATCTGTTGGATGTGATCACGATGGATGAATTGCTTAGAAAACTCATTTAAAGACAACGCTTGTGTATATTCACAAGCGATAGACAACTAAAGTGTCCGCTAGATAGTGCTTATGAAGACAATCAACCGGCCGTCCCGTGGGAGCCCGACGTTAGTCTTGGGCTCGCGTCTCGACACGGAGCGTCAGCCGCGCAGACGGTGGGGCGCCGCTGGCGGCTGAGGGCCCGGTGGATCGCGCCGCGGATCGAGGGGCGCGGGGGTGGGCTAACCCGCTTTGCCGGAGAGAGGTCCGGGGGGGAGACGGCGCCGAAGGCCGGGGGCCGTCGTTCATGGCACCCGGATTGCCTTTTCAATCCGGCGACAGAGGGTGCGGCCGCCGATCCGGTCCCGAGGCGGCGGCCGTGTCCGCCTCTCCCCGGTGTGAACCGACGGAAGTCACATCTCGCCCCCCACGAGGTGCGCCTTGGCTATCGGCCTGGGTGACGAATTGATCCGCGACTGCTGGAGGCTGCTGGCCAAGGGCCAGCCCTATCACGCGCTCGATCAGGCGGAGCGCGCCCTGCGCACGTACGAACCGCCCGCCGACTCCACGCTGGCTGGGCGCCTCTTGCTGATCGTGGGTGTCGCGCTCGCGGCGCTGGGCCGCCGCGAGGCGGCCAACCGGTACCTGGCCGACGCTTCGTGGGCGCTCGAGAACGCCCGCGACGGCACCGACTTGCGGTGGTGCCGCGGCGAAGGGCGCGGGCCACGACCCAACTAGCCGGCCGCACACGGGTGGCGAGGGCGTGCCGCACGCGGGTGGCGAGGGCGGGCCGCACGGCCTCCCGGAGGGCTCGCCCCCGAGCGGTCCTTTGTTGACCCTCCGGGCGCCGGGGCGTAAAGTGTCTCAGTCCCCTCGATGGGGACGGTTCGGTCTTCTTTCCCGGGTGTGAGTCTATGGCGTTCGTGAACGAGATCGGTCTCTTGTCGACTTCCGTCCTCTGTGAGCCCACACCCGCCGCGCCCCGTACCCGCACAGGGTCGGGGCGCTCGTGTTCGACACCGTACGGGCGCGAGCCCGAGGGGGCGTAGCCGACCGCGCGTTTGCTACTCCAGCCGGGTTTTCCATGAACTTCGCCGACAAGACGATCCGCTGTATCACCTGCGGGGGGGACTTCGTCTTCACCGCCCGAGAGCAGGACTTCTATCAGACCCGGGGCCTCACCCATGAACCGACCCGCTGCAAGACCTGCCGGGACGCGCGCAAGCAGACGCGCGGCGGGGAGGGGCGCGGGGCCCATGGCGGACAATCCACGCAACGCGATCACACCAGCGTCGTCTGCTCCGCCTGCGGCATGGAGACCCGGGTGCCGTTCGCGCCGACCGCCGGGCGCGCCGTCTTCTGCCGCGACTGCTACCGCACGAAGCGGCCGGAGGGCGGCTCCGGCGGCCCCAGCCGCGGCACTCCCCGGGGGGGCGGGGAGAGGCACGCCGTGGCCGTCGCCACGGAAGGACGGGTGCAGGGCAGCGTGAAGTGGTTCAATGAGTCCAAGGGGTTCGGGTTCATCGCTGTCGATGACGGGGAGGACGTCTTCGTCCACTACTCGGCGATCCTCGGCGACGGCTTCCGCTCGCTGACCAGCGGGGACCGGGTCGAGTTCGACATGGCGGACGGAGACCGGGGCAAGCAGGCCGCGAACGTCACCCGAATCTAGAAGACCGGGCCCAAGCCGCGCCCCTACCGCGCCCCCACCGCGCCGCGAAGACCATGAAGCCCCCGGGGATCGCCTCTCCGGGGGCTTTTCGTGGCCGGGCGCGTCCCGTCCGCGCCGGGCCTACACCGCGCGCTTCCAGATGAGCTCGCTCACGGCCACGCTGGCCGCGTAGAGGACCGCGAACCGGATGTAGAGGTTGGCCGCCTTCTCCGCCAGCCGGGTCTCTCCCGAGGCCCCGTCCTCCGGCGCGGCCCGCACCGCCGCGAACAGGCGGATGGCCCCGGGCAGGGTGAGCAACGGCAGCAGGCAGGCCGGGGCGAGCAGGCCGCGGGCCACGAGGGCGATGAGCCACAGATAGGCCAGGGCGAAGAGCAGGAGCAGGAGGAAGTCGGCGGCCGGGCGGCGCAGCAGGCCGGCCATGGTGGTCGCGCCGGCACGGGCGTCGTCCACGATGTCGCGGATCTCGCGGGCCAGGATCGTCGCCGCGGCCAGGAGTCCGAGCGGCACCGAGACGCGCAGGGCCAGCGGTGACCACGCGCCGGTCACCGCCAGATAACCGGCCACGACCGGCAGGGGCCCGAGCAGCACGAACGACAACGGCGGTCCCAGCGCGCGGTCGCGCAGTGCGGGGCCCTGCGAGTAGAGCACCGCGCCGACCACGCCCCCCAGGCCGAACCAGAAGAGCGGCCAGCCCCGCTCGATGAGGGCGAGGAAGCCCAGCAGGAGAGTGGCGGCGAAGCAGAGCGCCGCCGCCGCCGCGAGCCGGCCCGGGGAGAGCGCCGAGCGGGATCGCCCCGACTGCCAGGCGTGGGCGTGGGCGCGGCGCGCCTCGGCCGCTTCGATGAGCAGCCGGCCGCCGGCCTGGAGGAAGAACGCTGCCAGCGCGACCGCGCCCCACACCGGCCAGCGCGCCGGTCCGGGCTCGCCCACGGCGAGCGCTCCGCCGAGCGCCACGGCGGAGAGCGAGGCGGCCAGGCGGGGCGGCTCGGCGGCGTGCGCGAGACTGGCGAAGGCGCCGCGCCCGGCCTCGGGGGTCGTCACGGGGGAGAGGCGGGCCGGCTCAGACCGGATCGCCGGAGGCCGGAGGGGTGGGGGGCGCGGCTTCGGGCTGGGTGACGTCCTCGTCGCGCAGGCGCATGACGCGCGCCAGCTCGGAGCGCAGCTCGCCCTCGTTCAGCCGCTGCCGCAGCTCGCTCCGGAAGGCCACGGAGATGGCCTGCGTGTGCTCGGAGATCACGACCGCCACGGCGTCGCTTTCCTCGGTGATGCCGACGGCGGCGCGGTGGCGCGTGCCGAGCACCGAGGAGAGCCGCGGGTTCTGCGACAGCGGCAGGATGCAGCCGGCGGCGACCACCTGGTCGCCGCGCAGGATGAGCGCGCCGTCGTGCAGCGGCGAGCCGGGGCTGAACAGCGACACCATCAGCTCGGCCGTGACCCGGGCCTCGAGGCGGGTGCCGGTCTCCACGAAATTGCGCAGGCCCTGGTTGCGCTCGAGCACGATCAGCCCGCCCTGGCGGCGCGCCGCCAGCTCCTCGGCGGCACGCACCACTTCGCCGATGGTGCCGTACTCGTTGACCCGGAAGAGCGAGCGGAAATAGCGCGTGCGGCCGAACTCCGAGAGCACGTGGCGCAGCTCGGGCTGGAAGAGGATGACGAAGGTGATGAGCCACACGGTGCGCAGCGAAGTCGCCAGGTAGTCCACCGTCGCCAGGTGGAACCAGCGGGCGAGCAGCGACGCCACCACGAGCACGATCAGGCCGACGAACATCTGCGCGGCGCGCGTGCCCCGCACCAGGATGAGCAGCCGGTAGAAGAGGATCGTCACCAGCAGGACGTCGAGGACGTCGAGGATCCAGTTTTTGTGCATGAACGAGAACGGCACGCTGCCTCCGGCGCGCGACCACCAGGCAGACTCGATCTACGGGGGCGTGGACCAGGGATTCAAGACCGCGGGCGGTCCGCGCCATCCTAGCATCCGCGTGCCGCCGCCCGCCACCTTCGCCGCCCGCCAGGGGTGAAAAAAGTCGCCGCTAGAGCACCGCCTCCACCACGCGCAGCGCCCGCACCGTGGCCCGCACGTCGTGCGTGCGCACCAGGCGGGCGCCGCGCATCACCGCGGCCACGGCGGCGGCGAGGCCGGCTTCGACCCGTTGATCCACCGGTAGGCCGAGCAGCTGGCCGAAGAGGCTCTTGCGCGACACCCCGACGAGCACCGGGTAGCCGCGGGCGGCCAGGGCGTCGATGCCGCGCAGCAGGGCGAGGTTGTGCTCCAGGGTCTTGCCGAAGCCGATCCCCGGGTCGAGCGCCAGGCACTCGTGGGGGAGGCCCGCGGCCTGGGCCCGCACCGCCGCGTAGCCCAGGAAATCGCCCACTTCGTCCACCACGTCGCCGTAGCGGGGGGCTTCCTGCATGGTGCGGGGGTCGCCCCGCATGTGCATGACGAAGAGCGAGGCCCCGAGGCGCGCCGCCAGCTGGGCCATGGCCGGGAGCCCGTCGGTGCCCAGCTCGCGCAGCCCGCCGACGTCGTTGACCACCCGTGCCCCCAGTTCGAGCGCGACGCGCGCCACCTCGGGCTTGGCGGTATCTATGGACACCGGGACGGGGCAGCGCGGGCAGAGCCGCTCGAGCACGGGGCGGACGCGGGCGATCTCCTCCTCGGCGGCCACCGGCGCGGCCCCCGGGCGCGTGCTCTCGCCGCCCACGTCGAGCAGGTCGGCGCCCTCCTCGACCAAGGCCAGGGCGTGGGCGAGGGCGGCATCCGGGTCGAGCCAGCGGCCGCCGTCGGAGAACGAGTCGGGGGTGACGTTGACGACTCCGACCACCAGGGCGCGGCGCGTCAGGTCGTAGTCGGCACTGCCGGCCCGGAAGCGGAAGGCCGCCGGCGGGAGGGCGGCGATGGACGCCGGCAAGGGGGCCGGGGTCTCGGTGGGGTCCATGGCGCTCAGGCGGTCGGCGCGGGCCGGCCGGGATCCGCCCGGTGGCGCGCCAGGAGTCGTGCGGATAGCAGGGTCGCGGCTCCCAGGACCAGCGTCGCCAGGGCGATGCGGTCCAGTCCCTCGCGGGCGATGACCTGGCGGCCGGCATCCGTCCAGATCCGGAGGTAGACGACGGCTGCGAAGAGCAAGCTCAGGCCGGCGACGGCGTAGAGGCCGCGCGCGGCCGCCTGGCGGGGGCCGCCGCCGGCTCCGACCAGGGGCACGACGAGGAGGCCCGCCCAGGCCATCGGCGAACCGAGCCCACGCTCGAGCGAGAAGGCGGCGTTCACGAGCAGCGTGAGGAACAGCGAGGGCAGGAGGAAGAGCGCCGCCACCCACCAGGTCCTGCGCACGGCGAGCTCCGCGGTGGCGCGGCTCAGGCCGGGCCGGCCGTCCCGCCGCCGGCCGTTCCGCCGGTCGCCGGCGTGGGCACCATCCCGCCCGGGGCGGCCGCGGCCCGCGCCGTGGCGCCGTCCGGGGCCGGCTCCGCCGCGGCCTTGTCCTTCTCCGCGTCGGTCAGGCGGCCCACCGGCGGCAGCGTCTCGCCGCGCAGCAGCCGGCCCAACTCGTCGCCGTCCAGGGCCTCGCGCTCGAGCAGCGCGGCGGCGAGCAGCTCGAGCTTGTCGCGGTTCTCGGAGAGCAGGCCGAGCGCGCGGTCGTAGGCGCCCTCGACCAGGCTGCGGATCTCCTTGTCGATGAGCTGGGCGGTCGACTCGCTGTAGTCCTTGTGGGTGGCGATCTCGCGCCCCAGGAAGACCGTCTCCTCGGCCTTGCCGAAGGTGAGCGGTCCGAGCATCTCGCTCATGCCCCACTCGCAGACCATCTTGCGGGCCAGGTTGGTGGCTTGCTCGATGTCCGAGGCGGCGCCCGTGGTCAACTCGTTGAAGATGAGCTTGTCGGCGGCGCGGCCGCCGAGCATGCCGACCAAGCGGCGCTCGCACTCCGCGCGCGACAGCGCGTAACGCTCCTCGGAGGGCAGGCTGGCGGTGAGGCCGAGGGCCCGGCCGCGCGGCACGATGGTGACCTTGTGCACGGGGTCGGAGCCCGGCTGCAGCCAGGAGACGAGCGCGTGGCCGCCCTCGTGGTAGGCGGTGCGCTTCTTCTGCTCCTCGGAGAGGACCAGGCTGCGGCGCTCGGTGCCCAGCATGACCTTGTCCTTGGCGTCCTCGAAGTCCTGCATGGTGACCTTGTTGCGGTTGCGGCGGGCGCCGAGCAGCGCGGCTTCGTTCACCAGGTTCGCCAGGTCGGCGCCGGCCATGCCGGGCGTGCCGCGGGCGATGATCTCGAGGTTGACGTCCGCGGCGAGCGGGATCTTGCGCGTGTGCACGCGCAGGATGCCCTCGCGCCCCTTGAGGTCCGGCCAGTCCACGACGATGTGGCGGTCGAAGCGGCCGGGGCGCAAGAGCGCCGGGTCGAGCACGTCGGGGCGGTTGGTGGCGGCGATGAGGATGACGCCCTCGTTGGAGTCGAAACCGTCCATCTCGACCAGCAGCTGGTTGAGCGTCTGCTCGCGCTCGTCGTGGCCGCCGCCGAGGCCGGCGCCGCGGTGGCGGCCGACGGCGTCGATCTCGTCGATGAACAGGATGCACGGGGCGTGGCGCTTGCCCTGGTCGAACAGGTCGCGGACGCGGGAAGCCCCCACACCCACGAACATCTCGACGAAATCCGACCCCGACATCGAGAAGAACGGCACGCCGGCCTCGCCGGCCACCGCCTTGGCGAGCAGCGTCTTGCCGGTGCCGGGCGGGCCGAGCAGCAGGGCGCCCTTGGGGATGCGGCCGCCGAGGCGCACGAACTTCTGCGGATCCTGGAGGAACTCGATGATCTCCTGCAGCTCCTGCTTGGCCTCCTCGCAGCCCGCGACGTCCTTGAACGTCACCTTGGGGCTGGTCTCGATCTGCACCTTGGCGCGCGACTTGCCGAACTTGAGCGCCGCGCTGCCGCCCGACTGCATCTGGCGGAAGATGAACAGCCACAGCGCCACGATCACCACCAGCGGCAGCACCCAGGTGCCGAACACCGCCCACCAGTTGGTGGCCGCGGGCTTGGAGACGATCTCGACGGTCGAGTCGGCGGCCCACACCTTCTCGGGCAGGTTCTCGCCCTGGCCGACGATGAAGGTGCGGAAGCGCGTGAAGGGCACGTCGCGCCCGGCGACGCTCAGCGTGGAGCCCTTCTTCAGCTCGCCGCTGACCTGGCCCTCGCTGATGGTGAGCGTCTTGATGTTGCCGCGCCGGATCTCGTCTATGAAGCGGGTGTAGGAGACGTCCACCGGCGTGGTGCGCTGCGTGAAGTACATCTGCGCGCCGATCACCGCCACGAGCAGGATGAAGAGCCACAGGGCCAGCGTGCGCATCGGCTTCTGCGCCGGGCCGATGGGGATCTGCGGGCCGCGGCGCCCGCCGCGCGGGTCGGGGAGGCGCAAGCGCGCGCGCTGGCGGCCGCTCTCCTCCTCGGCCTCCTTCTGCGGCCCGCGGGATTCGCGGCCCGGCGCGCCGTCGTTGCCGTCGTCGCCCTTGCCGCCCGGGGCGTCCGGGCCGCCGGGGCCGGACTTGCCGCCGGCCTCGCCGCCGCCCGGCGGATCGCCGGCGGCGCGGGCCCACGGCGCGGCCGCGGCGCCGCTCCGGGCAGGGGCGCGGACGCCGAGCAGAACGAGCAGGGAGTTCCAGAAGGTCACAGCCGAAGCACGCAGCACGCGATCACTCCCCGGGGCCGGACCCGGGCGACTCCGGCTCCACGACCCCGACATACGGCAACTGGCGGTAGGTCTCGGCAGCGTCCATGCCGTACCCGATGATGAACTCCTCGCCGATATGGAAGCCGGCGTAGTCCACCGGCACCGGCACCTTGCGGCAGGGGGCCTTGTCGAGCAGGGCGCACACCTTGATGCTCTTCGGCTGGCGCTCCTGCAGCAGGTCGATGAGGAAGCGCAGCGAGTAGCCGGTGTCGACCACGCCCTCGACGAGGATCACGTCGCGGCCGTGCACGTCGTCGCGCAGGTCGTGCACCAGGCGCACCTTGCCGCTGGAGGTCTGCTCCATGCCGTAGGAGGTCAGGCCGATGAAGTCGATCTCGAGGTCGATGTCCATGGTGCGGATGAGGTCGGAGAGGAACACGGAGCCGCCCTTGAGCACGGCGATGAGGACGGGCCGCCGCCCGGCGTAGTCCCGGCACAGTTGGGCGCCCAGTTCCTGCACGCGCTTGGCGATGGCCGGCTCGTCGATCAACACGCGGATCCGGGAGCCGGAACGGGTCTTGGCGGTCATCGCAACCTCGCTCACGCGTCTGCCTTTCCGGCCGCCGGCCGCACGCCGGTCCGCGACCCCGCCCGCGGCTCCGGCCGCCCCAAGAAAAGCAGCCCGCGCTCCAGGCGGGCTCGCCGGTCGAGGGGCAGATGGACGGCGGCGCCGCCGATCCCTCTATGAAGCAGCGTTTCGACGGCCTGCAAGTGCTTGCGGGTGAGGCCCTGCGTCCGCGGGGCCACGGTCTCCCACGCCTGCCTGATGACGATCTCTCGGATGGCGGGATGGTACCGGAGCAGGGTGGCCCGGACAAGGCGAATCCCCCCCGGCGCCGGCCCGGCGGAGGCCTTGGCCAGCGCCCGGCGGGCCTGCCGCTCGGTGAGCGAAGCGAGCGCCCCGAGCCGCGCCGCCGCGCCCGCCAGGGCCTCGCCGGCGCGGGGGTTGAGGCGGGTCAGCTCGGGCAGCACGCGGTGGCGGATGCGATTGCGCGACCAGCGCAGGTCGGCGTTGGTCGGGTCGCGCCGGGCGCGCAGGCGGCGGTCGCGGAGGAACTCGACCACCTGGGCGCGGGACACGGCGAGCAGCGGGCGGATCCACGGGCCGCGGCGCGGCCGCATGCCCGCGAGGCCGCGCAGCCCCGTGCCGCGCACCAGGCGCAGCAGCAGGGTCTCGGCCTGGTCGTCGGCGGTGTGGCCGAGGGCGATGGCGTCGGCGCCGCGCGCCCGCGCCACGCGGCGCAGGAACTCACGACGCAGCCGGCGCAGTCCGGCCTCGCCGGAGAGGCCCCGGCCGCCGAGGGCCGATCGGTCGCGCAGGCGCTCGGTCACGCACGGCAGGGCGAGAGCGGCGGCGCGGCGCGCGACGGAGCGCGCGTCGGCGGCCGACCCGGCGCGCCCGCCGTGATCCAGGTGCGCGACCACGAGGTGCAGGCGCAACCGGCGCGCCAGCTCCGCCAGGCCGGCGAGCAGGGCGAGCGAGTCCGGGCCCCCGGAGCAGGCGACGACGAGCGTGGCCCCGGGCGCCACGCGGCACGGCCCGAGGAGCGCGCGGCGCAGCTCGTGGTACAGCGCCAGGGGGCGCGGCTTGGCGCGGTGCGTGCCGCGCCTAACCCCGGGCCGTCGCCTGGGCGTCTTCACGATGCAGCGGGCGGGGGGTGGTGGCGGTGCAGGGACTCGAACCCCGGACACGAAGATTATGATTCTCCTGCTCTACCAACTGAGCTACACCGCCACTCGAAGAGGACAGGACGCGGGCGAGAGAGCCCCGCCGGGCGCGTTCCCAGGAGACTAGGCCGCGCCCCGGAGCGCGTCAAGCCGGGTTCCTTGACAGGAAGCCCTCTGAAACATAGAGTGCGGGCTCTACTACCGGGCGCCGGGCGTCACCCACCGGGACCATCAAGGAGACCCGAATTGACTCCGCTTCGTTGGACTCCGGCTCTGCTGGCGGCGGGGCTCGCGATCCTTCCCTCCACGGCGTCGGCCGAGTACGCGCCGGGCAAAGGATCACTGGGCGGAACCCTCGGAATGCCGTTCCTCTTCGCCACGCAGGAGCTGCGCGCCGGGCAGCACCCGCGCATCATGGGGAAGGCCCATTTCCAGTACGTCTTCACGCCGGCGTTGCGCCTGTCGCTGCGCGCCGGGTTCGGCTGGTTCGCCTACTCCGGCGCCGAGCTGGCGCCGTACCCGTTCCCCTCGGACAACGTGACGCAGTCCGCCGCCGTCTTCGACTCGACGCGCGTCGACCAGCTGACCACCGTCATGCCGTTCTCCGCCGCGCTGGTGTACACCGGCAACCTCGGCGGCTCGGGCAGCTGGAAGTGGTTCGGCGGCGCCGGGCTCGGGGTGTATCGGCTCAACATCATGAACGACCGCCGCACGGTCAAGGACCCGGAGACGCTGGAGCCGCTCAGCAGCATCTCTCCCGGGATCAACGGCGAGCTGGGGGTCGAGTACTTCCTGCCGAGCAGCAAGAGCGTGTCCTTCGAGGGGCTGGCCACGATGCACTACCTGCTCGAAACCAACGGCGACAAGTACCCCTCCGGCTACTCGGGCCGGCACGGATTCGCCGATCTCAGCTTCGGGGTGAACGTCTACTTCAGCACCGGCGCGGGCAACGTGACCCCGGCGGCCGCGCCCGCCGAGCCGAAGACGCAAGAGGAGCCGGCGGCCGAGACTCCGGAGGCCGCGCCCGTGGCGCCACCCCCGACGCCGTCGCCCCCGACGCCGTCGCCGTACCCGAACCCCTAGCGCAGGGGAGGACAGGCGTGACGGGCCCGACCGAACTGGGGGAGATCTTGCAGAGGTTCGAGGGATCCATGGCGCGCGTCGGGCCCGAGGCGCTCACCTTCGACGACGTTCTGCTGGTGCCCGGACGCGCGGAAGCGCATCCCGCCGAGACCGACGTCCGCTCGCTGTTCAGCCGCCACATCCCGATCAACGTCCCCCTCGTTTCGGCCGCCATGGACACGGTGACCGAGGCGGATCTGGCCATCGCGCTGGCGCGCGAGGGCGGCATCGGCGTGGTCCACAAGAACCTGTCGATCGCCGACCAGGCCGGACAGGTGGACCGCGTGAAGCGCAGCGAGTCGGGCATGATCGCCGATCCCATCACGCTCGAGCCCGAAGCCCCGGTGCACCGCGCCCTGGAGTTGATGCAGCGCTTCTCCATCTCCGGCGTGCCGATCACCAAGCGCGGCCGGCTGGTCGGCATCCTCACCAACCGCGACCTGCGCTTCGAGAGCGACTACGAGCGCCCGGTGAGCGAGGTGATGACCTCCACCGGGCTGATCACCGTGCCGGTCGGCACGACGCTCGAAGAGGCACGCTCGATCCTGCACCAGCACCGCATCGAGAAGCTGCCGGTGGTGGACCGCGATTTCAACCTGCGCGGCCTGATCACGGTCAAGGACATCCAGAAACGGACCCAGCACCCCAACGCCTGCAAGGACCAGCTCGGGCGCCTGCGCGTGGCGGCGGCGGTGGGCGCGGGCGGCGACTTCCTGGAGCGCGCCGCCGAGCTGGTGCGCGTCGGCGTGGACGCCGTGGTCGTGGACTCGGCGCACGGGCACTCGCGGGGCGTCGTCGAGGCGGTCGAGAAGCTGCGCGAGCTGCTCAAGGACCGCGACCTGGTGGCCGGCAACGTCGGCACGCGCGAGGGCGCGGCCGACCTGGCGGCCCTCGGGGTGGACGCGGTCAAGGTGGGGATGGGACCGGGCGCCACCTGCACGACGCGCGTGGTGAGCGGCTGCGGCATGCCGCAGATCACCGCCATCTTCGAGGCGGTGGCGGCGTGCGCGCCCCGGGGCGTGCCGGTGATCGCCGACGGCGGCATCAAGCACTCCGGCGACGTCGCCAAGGCGCTGGCCGCGGGGGCGCACTCGGTGATGATCGGCGGGTTGTTCGCGGGCACGGCCGAGTCGCCGGGCGAGCAGATCCTGCTCGAGGGGCGGACCTACAAGGTGTACCGCGGCATGGGTTCGCTCTCCGCCATGCAGCGCGGCAGCGCCGACCGCTACTTCCAGGCCAGCGGCACCGAGCTGCGCAAGCTGGTGGCCGAGGGCGTCGAGGGGCGGGTGCCGTTCAAGGGGCCGCTCGCCGACTCGATCTTCCAGATCATCGGCGGGCTGCGCTCGGGGATGGGCTACACCGGTGTGCGCACCATCGACGAGCTGCGCACCCGCACGCGCTTCCTGCGCGTCACCATGGCCGGGCTCAAGGAGAGCCACCCGCACGACATCACGATCACGCGCGAAGCGCCCAATTACGGGATCCGGTAGGAGGGCGCGCGGCGGCGGCGCCGCCGCCGACCGCGAAACTGCGAGGCCCGGGCGGTGGGAGCTGCCCGGGCCTCATCGCGTCCGGCGCCCGGGAGCGCGCCGGCGCCGCGCTGTCCGCTAGCGATCTGGCTCCGAGTCCGGCGGGCGTGGCTCGGCCAGCTTGGTCGGCGAGGGGCGCGGGCTCTTGTCCGGCTCACGCGCCGGGGCCTTGCTCGCCTGGGTCGGGACCGCTGCGGGCGGGGCTGCGGGAGACTCGGCCGGCGCCTCCGTGCCGCGCCGCGGCAGCTCGAAGCGGAAGCCCGGCGACAGGGTGCGGATCTCCCCGACCAGCCGCTGCATGTCCTCCTCGAGCTCGGCGCTGGGTGCGGCGCGCCACGCCGAGTACAGCTCGAGCAGCTGGTCCTGCTTCTCCCGGATCGCCGCCTGCTTCGAGGCCTCGTTCACCGTGCGCTCGAGGTAGTAGACCTCGCCCTCGGCCAGCCGGCGCCCGAGATCGAGCTGCTCGCCGCGCATGTGCGAGAGGATCTTGAGGTACTTCTCGAAACCCACCGACAGCTTCTCGAGCACCTCGGAGATGCCCGCGTTGCGGCGGTGGATCTGCTGCGAGTAGGAGTAGGCGAAGTGGTAGTAGCTCTTGCCGCGGCCGACGTAGGCCTCCTCGGCCGGCTTCACCTTCTCCGCCTGGCCCGCGGTCACGGGCTGGTCGAAGATGCCGATGGAGACGAGCAGGAAGTCGGAGTTCGTCTTGTAGATGGCGTACTTGAGGCGCGCGTCGGTCGCCGTCTGCAGGCGGCGGAAGACGTCGGCGTCGTACTTGGACAGGTACTTCCTCGACTGCTCCACGTAGTCGGGGTTGAGGAACGAGTGGAGCAGGTGCGCCAGGTAGACGTTGACGTCCTCGTCGTAGAAGTCCTGGTTGGAGACCAGGCCCGCCTCCATCCGGGAGTAAAGGAGGCAGTTGATCATGAAGTGGTACGTGGGCTCGAGCCCTCGTCCCGACTCTTTGATCTCCGCGCAGAAGCGGGGGTCCATGGCCAACCTCCTCGTTCGGAACCTCAGCGGTCAGCGGGTCCACGTCGATTCCGCTGCGGAAGGACAGCATCATTCGTGCCACGGAATCCCTAGTCGCATGCGGGGATTGAGTTTGAGCTATCCGCTTGGGGCAGCGGCGCGTAAGCCGCATGGAGGGCTGGCATTCGCGAGGCAGGCGGCGCTCCGGGTCGGGTGAGAACTCCCAGCGCGGGTGAGAATCGCCCGCGCGCGATGTGTGCGGGTTGTAAAGGATCTAGAGGCCCGGTAGCCAATTTTCACACCCCGATGGAGGCGCGCGACAGTCGGGGGCACGGTCCCGGCGCGCACCGGCCGTCGGCGCCACGGTCCCGGTGCACACCGGCCGTCGGCGCCACGGTCCCGGTGCGCGCGACCGTGCAATTCGCGCTGGCCCCCGATTCCCCATTGCGCGAGTATTGTTTGCCTGGGCAAGCCGTGGCATGTTGCCGCAGAGAGAGCGCCCCGCCCGTGCACGGTGCGAGCGGCGCCCGCAACCTGCTCGACGCCGGAGAGCCATAGGGGCTGCCACCGCGATGACCGAACCCGCGTCCCACGAAGCCCATTCCTCGGCTCCCGTTCCGCCGCCGCGCCGGGGCTTCCTCCTGCGCCTGATCGCCACGGCCGCCGCCCCCGCCGCCCTGCTCGGCCTGGCGGGCGCCTGGCTCGCCCGATCCCTGGTGACCCGCGCCGGCGAGCCGCTGCCGGTGGGCTATTTTCTCCCCGCCTTCCTCCCTACCGCGGCCCTGGCCGCCGCCCTGGGCGTGCTGCTGGCGTACGCCGTGGATTTCCTGCTGCGCGGGCAACTCGCCCTGCTGGCACGCGCCCTGCGCACCGGGCGGGGCGGCGACGTGCGCGGCCTGGCGGCCGGGCGGGGCTGGGGTGGCCTGACCGACCTGGCGAGGGAGGTTCAGGCGGCCGCCTCGCGGGCCGACGAGCGGGACCGGGAGGACGTCGAACTCAAGTCGTTGCAAGCTTCTGCCGATGACGTTCTTGAGAAAGTGCGCGAGTGGGCGGAGACCGAGGTGCCGCCGGATTGGGTGCCCGAGGGGCCGCTGGCCGGGCTGGTCGCGGAACTCCGACTGCTCGCGGACCATCTCGAAGACCGCGCGCGCGAGGCCCGCGAGGTGGGCGAGCTGGCGCGCGAGTCGCTCGGTGAGGCCTGCGAGGGCATCCTGCGCGCCGGCCGCGAAGGGGAGCGGGGCGGGCGGGAGATCGCCACGCTGCTGACCGCGCTGGGCGAGGTGCGCCGGCTCAGCGGCGATTTGCTCGACGGCGTGCGGGCGTGGCGCGAGGAGAGCGTGGCCGCGGCGCAGGCGGCGGCGGTGGCGAACGCGGCGGCGGCGCAGGCGGCGGCGGTGCCGCCGGCCCCGGTCGCATCGCCTGCCGCGGAGGAGCCCGCCGCCCACGCTCAGCGCTGGGCCGCGGCCGAGTCGCAGCTCTCGGCCGTGGCCGAGCAGCTCCGGCTCGTCGAGCGGCGGGCCCTGCGGGCCGCGCTCGAGACGGCGGCGGCGGGACTGAGCGCCGACCGCGGCGAAGTCGCGGGGGAGCAATGGTGGGCGCTCGTCGCCGAGCAGAAGCGGACGATGGCCGAGGCCTCGCGCTCGCGCGAGGCGGTGGCGGTCCTCGAACGCGAGATCGGCGAGGCGCTCGAGCGGGACCGCACCGCGCGGGCCGCTGCGGCAGCGCGGGCGGAAGCCGCGCGGGCGGAGGCGGGAGCGCGGCAGCGGGCGGTAGCCGAGACGCTGGCGGCCACGGTTGCCCTGCCGGCGCAAGAGCCGCTGCCGGAGCGGCTGCTCGCGCTGGCCGACCGTCTGCACCAGTGGACGCGCGACGCCATCGCACGCGGCGAGCGGCTCACCGCGCTCTCCGAGCGCACCGCGGCGCAGGTGGATGCGGCGCTGGCGGCGGCGCGCTCGAGCGCCGAGGAACTGGGCGGGCTGGCGGCGCGCTTCGAGTTCCGGCCGGAGCCGCCGCCGGTCCCGCGCGAAGACCCGGCGACGGCGGCGGAACCGGCGGCGACGGCGGCAGTGGCCGAGGGCGCCGACGACGCGGCGCAAGAGCCGACGCGGGCAGCCTGGCCGGCCGGATCGCGGCCGCTGCGGCTGCTCACCCGGGACGACGTCCTCCCGGAAGAGGAGAGCGGCGAACGGTAGTCGCAGCATCACAGCGGGCGCGGACCGGCACGGACGCGTGGCGCGCTTCGGGAGACGGACTTGATCCCATCCGACCTCTGGGAAGAAGAGCTGACGGCGGCGGCCGCCTCGACCGGCGTGCCGCGCGACCAGCTCGCGGCGGCCATGCGCTCTGACCAGGAGCCCGCCGGGCGGCCGCCCATACCCGCGCCCGATCCGCACGAGAGCGACGGCCGGCTGGCCGATAGCGCCGGCCGCCTGCTCGTCTCGGCCGCCGACGCCCTCAACCGCTCGCTCACCGGCGACGCGCTGGCCAACGCCTTCGGCGTGCTGGTGCTGGTCGCCGAGCTGTTCGACGTACCCCGGCTGCGCCAGTGGATCTCGCGGCTGTCGGTGGTGGACGACCGCGGCAAGCGGGCCCGCGGGGCGGCGCGCATCGTGCTCGCGGCCGTGGAGAGCATCCGCGCGGCGAGGGACGTCGAAGCGCTGCGCGCCTTCGAGTGGGAGTGGCCGGAGATCATGATCGAGGCGCCGCCGACGCGCGCCGCGCCCGTGCCGACGCCCGCGCCGTTCGCCGCCCTGCCGGCGCCCATCGCCGCCGTATCCGAGCCGGCGAGGCCCGCGCCCGCTGCCGCGACCCTGGTCGAGCCCGCTGCCGCGACCCTGGTCGAGCCTGAGCCGGCCAGCGAAACCGCCCCCGCGCCGGCGCCCGTGCCGTCGCCGCCCGTCGCCGCCGCTCCGCGCCCCCCGGCGCGCCCGCGCGGCCTGATCGTCGACCGCTCCGGCATCGCCGCCGGCTTCCTGGCGCGGCTGTTGGTCCAGCGCGGCATCGAGGTGACGGTGACCAGCGATCCGGCGGCCGCCGCCCGATCGCAGGCCGAGAGCGGCTTCGACTTCGTGTTCCTCGATGAAGAACTGCCCGGGGGCGCGGCGCGCGCGCTGATCGCGGCCCACCCCGAGTGGAAGGACCGCGCGGTGCTCGTCGGCATGGATGCCGGCCGGCGCCGGGAAGCGGAGCTGGCCGGCGTGCCGTTCGTGCTCAAGCCGCCGTCCGACGACGAGGTCACGCACGCGCTGGCCAGCCTCGTGGCCCGGCGCACCCCGATGGGTCCCGCCCCGATGGCGAAGGGAGACGCCCGATGAGCGCAGCGCCCGGCCCCCGCGCGAGCGGCACCGGCTACACCGTGCTCGTGGTGGACGACGATCCGCGCATCGTCGAGTTGCTGCACATCGCCCTGGGCGCCCACGGCTTCCGGGTGATCTCGGCCTCCAACGGCGAGGACGCGCTGCGCCAGGCGTTCGACGAGCAGCCCGACCTGGTGATCCTCGACGTGCGCCTGCCGCGGCGCAGCGGTTACGAGGTGTGCGAGACCATCCGGCGCGAGCCGCAGCTGGCGCACCTGCCGGTGATCATGGTGTCGGCGCTGACCGAGACCGAGGCGCGGCTGCAGGGCCTGGCGCGCGGCGCCGACGACTACCTGCCGAAGCCGTTCTCGCCCAAGGAGCTGATCGCCAAGGTGAAGCGCGCACTGGCCCGCGCCGAGGAGGTCAAGGCCCTCGAGCGCCGCGGCCGCGAGCTGGCCGGCGAGGTGGAGCGCTCGCGCGAGGAGACGCGGCGCGCCCAGGACGAGCTGCGCCGCGAGAAGCTCGTCCAGGAAGCGTACAGCCGGCTGTCGCAGGACCTGGCGCGGCTGCACCGGCCGGAGGAGGTGTCCTCGTCCTTCCTGTTCGCGCTCATGACGCACCTCGGCGTGCAGGGCGCGGCCATGCTGCTGCCCGACGAGCGCGACGAGACGACCCTGGCGCCGCGCCTGGCGCGCGGGCTGACTGCGGAGCGCGAAGCCCTGCTGCGCGTGCCGGCCGACGGCGAGCTGGCGCGCCTGCTGGTGGCGCTGGGCCGCCCGGTGCGCCGCGAGGAGCTGGAGCGCTTCCCGGTGCTGCGCGACGAGCTGGACCCGCTGGTCGCCGCCGGCGCCGCGTTGCTCGTGCCGCTGGGCGCGCGCGGACGGCTGGTGGGCCTGGCGGTGCTGGTGGAGAAGGCGGCCGGCGGCGGCTTCACCGGCGTGGATCTCGAGCTGGCGGCCAGCCTCTCGATGGCGGCCGCGCTGGCCGTCGAGCAGAGCGGGCTCGTGCGCCACGCCGAGGAGACGTATCTGCACGCCGTGCGCGCCTACGGAGATGCGCTCGAGACGAAGCGCCCCGGCGCCTTGCGGCGCGCCGAGGACATGGCCGGCGTGGCCGAAGCGCTGGCGCGCGAGCTGGGCTTCGAGGGCGCGAGCGCCCTGTCGTTGCGGTTGGCGGCGCTGGCGGCCGGATTGAACGGCGGCAGCGGCGGCGCGCAACCCGAGCGTGGGGCGCTGCCGGTGTGGGGCGCGTTGCGCGAGGCGCCCGAGCTGGGCGGCGAGATCCTGTCGGTGGCGAAGGCTTTCGTGGACCTGGCCGCGCAGCTCGACCCGGCCACGCCGGCTCGGCAGGCGGTGGCGCGGCTCTCCGGCGACCGGCACGTGCTCGGCGCGCTCGAGGACCTGCTGGCGCGCGGCAAGCTGGCGCTGCCGGGGGCGTCGGCGGGCGCGCAGACGGCGGGCAGCTAGAGGCGAAGGCGGGCGTTCGCCCGCTCCAAAACGCAAGCCCGGGGCGCGCGGCGTCCCGGGTTTCTTCGTTCCGGGCTGTCAAATCGGGCTCGGGATATGTCCTGGCGCATTGACCCGTCCGGCGCGCGGGCCTAGCGTGAAGTCGTGGTTCGCCGCTCCGCGTGCTCGCCCGGGCACGCGGCTTCGTCTCTCCCGCCTGGCCGGAGACGCCCGCCATGAGGTTCCGCCGCACGCTGCGCCTCCTCGTCGTGCCCGCCCTGGCGCTCGCGCTGGCGTGCGACGACAAGGGCACCGACCCCGATCCCCCGGTGGTGCCGACGCAGCCGGAGGACGCGATCACCCGCCTCATCTGGGCCTACGAGAACCAGCGGGCGACGGAGTACGAGGCGCTCTTCACCGGCGACTTCGTCTTCGAGTTCTCGAACTCCGCCGATCCCACGCTGGCGAACCAGTGGTCCACCGGCTGGTTCAAGAGCGACGAGGTGCTCGCGGCGCGCCATCTGTTCCAGGGCGGCGTCAACCTGGACGGCAAGTACCTGCCGCCGGCGAGCAGCATCGACCTCATCTTCACCAAGACGGTCCCGGTGGCGGACACGGAGGGGCGCGACTCGACCCGCTACCGGGTCCTCTCCACGCCGGTGGACGCGGTCGTCGTCGCGCTGCCCGACTCGACCGGCGCGGAGCCGACGCGCTACATCGTCATGAACAACTCGCACCGTTTCTATCTCGTGCGCGGCGACGCCGCCAACGGGCTGACGCCGAGCCAGCCGGCCGACAGCGTGCACTGGTACATCTGGGCGTGGCGGGACGAGACGGTCGGCCTGCGCGCGCCGGCGGGGCGCGGCGCGGACGCCGCGGCCGTGCCCACGCCGACGGTGCCGACGACCTGGGGCAAAGTGAAAGGGGTCTACCGATGAGCCGCAACCGGATCGCGGCACTCGTCCTCGCCGCCGCGCTCGCGCTCGGCGCCGGCTGCGGCACCGAGCCGGACCCGAAGCCGCAACCGCCGGCCGGCCTGCAGCCGCCGAACGACACGCCGAAGAACACCATCCTGAGGTTCATCGCCGCCTACGAGGGGAAGAAGACCGCCGAATGCCAGGCGCTCTTCACCGGCGACTTCGTCTTCGAGTTCTCCAACTCGGCGGATCCGGGCCTGGCCAACAGGTGGTCGGCCGGCTGGTTCGCTGCGGACGAGTCGGTGTACGTGAAGAACCTGTTCCTGGGCGGGACCACTCTGGATGGCGCGTATCAGGAGGCGGCCGGCCGCATCGACCTGATCTTCACCAAGACAGAGCCGGTGGCCGACACCGACAGCGGAGACCCGACGAGGTTCCAGGTGCTGTCCACGCCGGTGGACGGGGTCTTCGTCGTGCCACCGAAGCCGCCGGCGACCGACTCGACCTACTACATCATCACCAACAACTCCCACCGCTTCTTCCTGGTGCGCGGCGACGCTGCGGCGGGGCTGAAGTCGACGCAACCGACCGACAGCACGCACTGGTACGTCTGGAAGTGGGCCGACGAGACGGTGGGGGCCCCCGCCGCGCCGGCCGCGTTCGAGCGCGCGACCGTGCCTGCGTCGTGGGGCAAGGTGAAGGGGCTCTACCGATGATCTCCCGCCGCTTCGCCGGCGTGCTCCTCGCCGCCGCGCTCGCGCTCGGCGCCGGCTGCGGCACCGAGCCGGATCCAAAGCCGCCGGGACCGCAGCCGACGGTGGAGACGCCGGAGAGCACCATCGTCCACCTGATCGCCGCCTACGAGCGGAAGCAGCTCGCGCCGTACCGGGCGCTCTTCACCGGCGACTTCCGCTTCGAGTTCTCGAACAACGCCGACCCGACGCTCGCCGCGCAGTGGCCGGGCGGCTGGCCCGCGGCCGACGAGTCGCTCGCGGCCAAGCACCTCTTCGAGGGCGGGACGAATCTGGGAGGCGCGTACTGGCCGGGGGCGAGCTTCATCGATCTGACCCTCACCAGAACAGCGCCGGTGGACGACACCGAGGGGCGGGATCCGGCACTCTACAAGATGCTGTCCACGGCGGTCGACCTCGTCGTCGAGGTGCCGCCGACGCCGCCTTACACCGACCCCACCCTGTTCGTGATCAGCAACAACGCCCATCGCTTCTATCTCGTGCGGGGCGACGCCGCGGTCGGGCTCATGGCCGGCCAGCCGGCCGACACCACGCGCTGGTACATCTGGCTGTGGAAGGACGTCACGTCGGGGCCGGCCGGCGCTCCGGCCGGAATCGGGGAGGCGACAATCCCCCAGTCCTGGGGCAAGGTGAAGGGGCTCTACCGATGAACCGCCATCGCGTCGCCGCACTCGCCCTCGCCGCCGCTCTCGCGCTCGGCGCCGGCTGTGGCACCGAGCCGGACCCCAAGCCGCCCGCCGGCCTGCAGCCGCCCAACGACACGCCGCAGAACACGATCCTGCGCTTCATCGCGGCCTACGAGGGGAGGAAGACGGCGGAGTACCAGGCGCTGTTCACGGGGGATTTCACCTTCGAGTTCTCCAATTCAGCCGATCCGACGCTGGCCAACCGGTGGGCCATGGGCTGGTTCGCGGCGGACGAGTCGGTCTCGGCGAAGAACCTCTTTCAAGGCGGGACGAACCTAGACGGGCAGTACCAGCAGGGCGCCAGCAGCATCGACCTGATCTTCTCCAAAACGCAGCCGGTCGAAGACCCCGACAGCGGCGACCCGACGAAGTTCCAGGTGTTATCCACGCCGGTCGATGGTGTCATCCTCGTGTCGCCCACGCCGCCGGCGACGGACCCCACCCAGTACATCGTGGCCAACAACTCCCACCGCTTCTTCCTGGTGCGCGGCGACGCGGCGGCGGGGCTGAAGGCGACGCAGCCGGCCGACAGCACGCGCTGGTACATCTGGAAGTGGGCCGACGAGACGGTGGGGGCCCCCGCCGCGCCGGCCGCCTTCGGGAGCGCGGCCAGGCCCGCGACGTGGGGCAAGGTGAAGGGGCTCTACCGGTGATCTCGCGTCGCTTCGCCGGCGTGCTCCTCGCCGCCGCGCTCGCGCTCGGCGCCGGCTGCGGCACCGAGCCGGACCGCAAGCCGCAGCCGCCCACGCTGCAGCCGGCCAACGACACGCCGCAGAACGCCATGCTCCGGCTGGTGGCCGCCTATGAGCAGAAGAAACTGGCGGAGTACCGGGGGCTGTTCACCGGCGACTTCCGGTTCGAGTTCTCGAGGGCCGACCCGACGTTGGTCAGCCGGTGGCCGGGTGGCTGGTCCGCCGCGGACGAATCGATCGCGGCGCGGAATCTCTTCCAAGGCGGGAGGAACCGGTACGGAGACTCCCTGGACGCCGCCATCCGCATCGACCTGACCCTCGCCAGCACGGCCCCCGCCGGCGATCAGGAAGGGAGAGACACGACTCTCTACAAGGAGCTCGTGACGCCGGTGGGCCTCCGCGTCATCGTACCGTTGCCGCCGCCGTCGACCAATCCACTGATGTACTACGTCGAGGCCGATTACCATCGTCTCTTCCTGGTCCGCGGCGACGCCGCGGTCGGGCTCGCGTCCGACCAACCGGCCGACAGCGCGCACTGGTACGTCTGGAGGTGGAAGGACGAGTGTTTCTCGCTTCCCGGCCCGGCGATGCCCGCGGAGGTGCCGTCCCCCGTCACCTGGGGGACGGTGAAGGGAACCTACCGATGAGACCTCATCGCTTCGCCGCCGTGCTCCTCGCCGCCGCTCTCGCGCTCGGCGCCGGCTGCGGCACCGGGCCGGACCCGAAGCCGCAGCCGCCGGCCGGCCTGCAGCCGCCCAACGACTCGCCGAAGAACACCATCCTGAGGTTCATCGCCGCCTACGAGGCGAAGAAGACCGTCGAGTGCCAGGCGCTGTTCACGGGGGACTTCACCTTCGAGTTCTCCAACTCGGCGGATCCGGCGCTCGCCAACGAGTGGGCGGCGGGCTGGTTCGCGTCCGACGAGTCGGTGTACGTGAAGAACCTCTTCCTGGGCGGGGCGAATCAGGACGGCGTGTATCAGGAGCCGGCCAGCAGCATCGACCTGATCTTCGGCGCGACCGAGCCGGTCGCCGACACCGACAGCGGGGACCCGGCGAAGTTCCAAGTACTGTCCACGCCGGTTGACGCGATCTTCGTCGTTCCGCCGACGCCGCCGGCGACGGACCCCACCCAGTACATCGTGACCAACAACTCCCACCGCTTCTTCCTGGTGCGCGGCGATGCTGCCGCGGGCTTGAAAGCCACCCAGCCGGCCGACAGCACCCTCTGGTACATCTGGAAGTGGGCCGACGAGACGACAGGCGTGGGAGGTGCGCCGACGGCTGTCCAAGGGGGGGTCGCGCCCTCGACCTGGGGCGGGCTGAAGGCGACCTACAGATGAGGAGTTGGACGCCATGAGATCGCGTCGAATCGCGGTGTTCCTGCTCGCCGCCGCGCTCGCCCTCAGCACGGCCTGCGGCACCGAGCCGGACCGCACGCCGCAGCCGCCGCCGGCGCAGTTGCCGCTCAACGACACCCCCCAGAACGCCGTCCTGCGCTTCATCGCCGCCTTCGAGCAGAAGAAGGGGCCCGAGTTCGCCGCGCTCTTCACCGGCGACTTCACCTTCGAGTTCTCCAACGCGACCGATCCGGAGCTGGCCAACCGGTGGTCCACCGGCTGGTTCGCGATCGACGAATCGCTGGCGGCGGCCCATCTATTCGGCGGCGGCCTGACCCAGCAGGGCAAGACGATGCCGCCGGCCGCGTCCGTCGATCTGACCTTCTCGCGCACCGAGCCGCTGGACGACACCGAGGGCCGGGACCCGGCGAAGTACAAGGTGCTGCCGACGACGGTGGACGCGGTCGTCGTCTTCGTGCCGCAGGGTTCTTACCTCGAACCGACGACCTGGGTCGTCACCAACAACGCCCACCGCTTCTACCTGGTGCGCGGCGACGCGGCGGTCGAGCTCGGGCCCGGGCAGCCGGCCGACTCGACGCGCTGGTACATCTGGCGATGGATCGACGAGACGGTGATGGACTCCACCGCGCCCGGCGGGGCGCCGGCGCCGGACCCCGCGCAGCCGACCCCGACGCGGCGCACGACCTGGGGCAGCATCAAAGGCCTCTACCGCTGAAACGCCGCGGGGCGCCCCGGCGCCACCGCGCGCCGCCGCGCCCCGCCCGCCCGAATCGTTCAGCTACCGCTACTTCGTCGTGTCCGCCGGCCCGCCCGGGAAGCGCACCGCCGGCGGCGTCTCGGCGCCCTTCACCGCCTCGAAGAGCTGCCGCGGCTGGAAGCCCATGAGCCCGGCGATGAACACCGTGGGGAAGGTCTTCACCTTGACGTTGTACTCGGTGA
>Ga0315290_10000316_pt1 | contig 30633 bp, 23 predicted proteins | sample YL17G12_0_MG_FD_203627 | JGI IMG/M metagenome (GOLD analysis project Ga0315290, IMG submission 203627) | Sediment microbial communities from Yellowstone Lake, YNP, Wyoming, USA - YL17G12_0 | ecosystem: Environmental > Aquatic > Freshwater > Lake > Sediment | place: USA: Wyoming | collected... | reverse complement strand
TGCTCGGGCACGCTCGAAACACTCTCAGCCTCTGAGCCCCGGCCCGCCTGGTGGCGACGCAGTACGCTACAACCCGAGCCAGGCGATGGTCGCGCTTTCCACTTCGGGGTTCGGCGCGACGAAGCCCTTGTACCCGACGACCTCCAGCGCATACAGGCCGCCCCTGCTGTCGCGCAGGCCGTAGAGCGCCTGCCTGATCCGCGCCTGCATGTCGGCCGGCATCCGCGTCGATACGATGAATTGCTTGATCGGCACCGGGCGCGACTTGACAAGTACCTTGCCCCCCTTGTCCGTCCACGCCTTCACCACCGAACTCGCCGCGGTGGCGCCGACCTGCGCGAAGCCGTTCTCGAGGTAGAACGGCACGGCGTCCTGGTAGCGCGTCGTGATCACACGTGCTGCGGTCGGGGTGACGTCCTTGTCGGTGGTCAGCGGCAATTTCTCGGTGCGGAACATCGCGCGCACCATGGCTGCGGTAATCGAATCCGGATCGGGCGTGACGATCGTGCGGCCCTTGAGATCGTCGAGTGTTTTCAGCGGCTGGCTGGCGCTCATCAGCAGCGACACCGTGTACTCGGTGAAGCCGGAGGTCCACGCGACGGCCCGGTAGCGCTCGGCCTTGATCTCCGCCATGGCCACGTGCGCCGGGTGCACGAAGGCGATGTCGTACTCCTGCTTGAGGAGGCCGGCGCGCACGTCGTCGTAGGAGGGCACCACCACCAGCCGCACCCGCCGCCCGGCCGCCCTGCCGATCACTTCGGCGAGCGGACCGAATTTGTCGCGGATGTCCTTTGGCGTCGCCTGGTAGGTGACGCCTTCGGTGATGGCGAAGACGAGGTCGCCTTCCTGCGCGACGGCGGTCGCGGCGGCGAGGAAGGTGAAGATTGCGCTGCAAAGAACCCGGCCGAGCATTGCTACCCCGGAGACGACTGCGGAAATGGCCGGACGCCGTGATCACGCCGGTCGCCGGGGTTCGTCCCGGCCGCGGCGATTATATGCCAGACGCTGTCGTTCGGCCGGACCGATGGGCGGGGAATCACTCCGGGAAGGCCGCGCTGCTCGGCGGCGATCCGGCGCGGCGAGGAAGGAATTCCAGCGCCGCGTTCACCGTCTCGCCGCGGATGCGTGCCTGCATCTCGGGCGACGAGCTGCCGCAGACCACCTGGCAGAACTTGTTGGTCGGGTCTTCGAAATCGCAGTGCGAAGCACCTTCGAAGACCTGCATGCGGCGGAGGCCAGGCACGGCGCGGGCGATGGAACGGCCGCTGCCGATGAGGTTGCAGCCGGCGGGTGGGGCGAGCAGCACCACGGCCGGCGAGGTCAGCTTCGCGGCGGCCGCGATCCCCGTGTCCGTCCGATCGACGGGGTCGAGACCGATCCAACCGCCGAGCCCGGGCAGATCGGCGGCGGCCAGCACGGTCGCCAAACCACCGGCCGACGTGCCGATCAGCACGAGGCGCGGTCGCTCGACGGGGGGCAGTCCGAGCGCGCCGGCCTCGAGCTTGTGCGCGAGTTCGACGATCGCATCGCCGTTGCCCCAGAGGTTGAGGACGTGCGGAAGATCCGGAATGACCGCGGTGATGCCGGCGGTGGCCAGCGCCCGCCCGAGGTCGCGGTGCCGCGCGCGCGAGCGATTGAAGCCGTGCGCCACGATCGCCGTGCCGTCCGCCGTCGCGGCAGCGGGCCGGTAAATGTCGACGCGCTGGTCCTGCCCGGCGAGCTCGATCGACTCGGTGCTTACGGTGAACGGCTCCGGCTTCGCTGCCGGCTCAGGGATGACCGCGGGCTCTGCTCTTGCTGGTTCTGCCGCGGTGACAGGCTCGGACATGGTGACCGATCCGGGTGCGGCGAGGGTTGCCGGCCGGGCGGGCGGTTCGGGCGCGCCGGGTCCCGGCGGCGGTTGCGTCTCGGCGCAGGCGGCGCTCGCGCAAAGCAGGAGGGCAACCGCCGTCCAATGCGACCCGCGGGCGCGCAGACCGTGATCCGGACCACACGGGCTACCGGGGGAAGGGAGGTTGGCGCGCATCACATGGCCTTAACGCGCGGCACGCCCATTGGTTACAGCGCGGGAGTCGCTGCCCGGTCATTCGGGGATAATGGGCGCGCTCCCGATCCGCACCGATTTCCCGCCGGGCCCGGCACGGTCCGCGCCGGCCGGCCGCATTGTTGCACCCCACCTGCGAGTATCCATCGATGATCACCGTACACCACCTGAACAATTCCCGGTCGCAGCGGGTGCTCTGGCTGCTGGAAGAGCTGGGCGCCGCTTACGAAGTCAAGCGCTACGAGCGCGACCCGACGACGATGCGCGCGCCGGCTGCGTTGCGGGCGGTGCATCCGCTCGGGAAGTCGCCGGTGGTCACCGACGGCGCGCTGACGCTGGCGGAATCCGGCGCCATCATCGAGTACCTCGCCGACCGCTACGGCGACGGCAAGCTCGCTCCGGCGCCGGGCACGCCGGAGCGGCTGCGCTACACCTACTGGCTGCATTACGCGGAGGGCTCGCTGATGCCGCCGCTGCTGATGAAGCTCGTCTTCAATCGCGTCGCCAGCGCGCCGATGCCGTTTTTCGTGCGCCCGATCGCACGCAAGATCGCCGAGGGTGCCGTGACCACGTTCATCGGGCCGGAGATCGCGCTGCATCTCGATTACCTCGAGGGCGAGCTCGACAGGAACACCTGGTTCGTCGGCAGCAAATTCACGGCGGCCGACGTGCAGCTGAGTTTTCCGCTGGAGGCGGCCGCCGCGCGGGGAGGGCTGGGAACGAGCCGGCCGAAGCTCGCCGCGTTCGTCGAGCGCATCCACGCGCGCCCGGCCTACAAGCGCGCGCTGGAGCGCGGCGGTCCTTACGAACTGCTGAGAGGCTGAGAGTCTTTCGATCATGCCCGCTCATCACGCCAGAAGACGCCCGCTCGTCGTTGCCAATGCTCGCCATAGCCCGAGCTATGGCTGCGCTTTGCGCCTCGATCGGCCGCCTTCTGGCGCGCTGCTCGGGCACGCTCGAAAAACTCTCAGCCTCTGAGCTGAAGCGGGGCCTGCGCCTGCCAACCTCCTGCCCTACGGCTTGACGAAGCGCAGCACGAATTTGTCGGTTGGTACGGCAGGGCTGTTCGAGGTCACGTCGCGCGGATCGGCGGGATTGCGCAAGTAGCTGCCCTCGGCTTCGAGCACGAAGCCCGCCTTGCGGATTTCCGCGACGGCGAAGGATTCGTCGATCCGATGCAGGGTCTTGCCGGCCGTGATGCCGGTGCCGGGCAAGGCCGAGTGATCGATGACGACGAACCGGCCGCCCGGTTTGAGCGCGGCGAACAGCCGGTCGTTCATCTTGCTGCGATCGACGGGCAGGTAGGTGATGTCGTGGTAATTGAGGACGAGCGTGATGAGATCGAGCTTCGGCGCGTCCGGCGGGACCGGATCCTCGAACGGGCGGTAGACGACGACGAAGTTGGCCTGCGGCTGGTCGGCGAGCCGCTTGGTGAGCGCCGGGCCGGGCTGTTCGCGCTGCGCCCAGAGTTTCCCGGTCGGCCCTGCGGCAAGCGCCAGCAGTTGCGACGTGTAGCCGCCGCCCGCCGCGACGTCGAGCACCTGCATCCCCGGTTGCACTTGCGTGAACGGCAGGAATTCCGCCGGTTTGCGGGCCGCATCCGTGATCCGGTCCTGGTCGGTCCGGACGGGACTCGCGATCACCTTCTGGTAGCGCTCGGCGGTCACACGCGGATCTTCGGTCGGCTTGCTTGCACAGCCACCCAGGCTCGCCATCAAGCCGAGGGCGGCGGCAAACACCGTGAGGGATGACAACGTGGAGCGGTGCGTGTCGTTGGGCATGGCTGTCCTGATGGCGGGCGAAGGATGCAGTTTAAGCCATGGCGTTGCGGTTTCGTGCAACGGCGCAGCCCGGGTCGAGCGAATGCGCAGCCCGGGGCAACCGTGCCCATTGCCGCCATCCCCCGGGTTTCGCTGGCACTCAACCTGGGCTACGCGGTTCACGAAACCGGCGTCACTTGAACGGCGTCTGCGACGCGGCCGACGGCGGTGCCCGACCGGGGGGCGGGCGTGGCGTGCAGAGCGACGTCAGCATGCTCTCGCCGAGCGTCCCCGGCCGCACTTTGCGGTATTCGATCTCGGCGGGGTGCAGCTCGAACCTCGCCACCACGGTACCCGTGTCATCGCGATAGTGCATCGCCGCCGCGCCCATGCGCTGCGCGCGGCAATCGGCCACGTTGAGGGCAAGAAAGTCGACGTAACGTCGCTCGAAGCCGAACTCGTCGGTCACCGGCTGCGGCGCCTTCGGGACGGTCCGAAACCAGCCCTGGTACTTGCCGTCGATGCGCAGTGCGGGCGGGGAGACCTGGATGTAGATCTCGGCGCCGTCCGGCTGCGTCCCCAGATGGGTGAATCTTTCGGCAGCGCAGACGACCGGGGCGAGGGCGAGAGCCAGAAGCGCGCCGATGCGGACGATGGCAGGCGGGGCGGCGGCGGAGGGCTGCATGCGATTGCGCGCAAGGTGTCTTGGCATCGGGATCGGAAATGTCGGGGGGCGGCGCAAAGTATCGCACGGCGGGTCCGTGGCACCGCGGGCGGAAACAAGACGGCAGCGCGGATGACATTCCGGGGCACAAGATGACCGCTCGCGCTCCCTGCGCGAGGGTACGCGCGCGCTGGCATTCGGCCCCCGCGCTTCTGCCGGGACGTCGTACGCCCCTGAGCGCTTGAGCAGGAACGGGAATTGCTGGATGTTGGTGACGAGGCGACCAATCTTCTTGGAAGGAGCCCGCCATGAGTCATCTCCACCCGCCAGGCGAATGGCCCGAATTCGACCCGCCGCCGGACGTGCCGACCATCGAGGAAATCGAACTGGCCGACGCGTTGCGCCACGAGCTGGAATTCCGGTATCTCGGCAAGAGGGCTTTCTATACCGGTCCCGGTCCGACGATGGAGTCGGGCTGGCACACCGCCTCCGACGACTGACCGTTCCGCCCGCGCGGCGGCGCGACGTCGCGGCGGTTCCTGCGCCGATGCGCGGGACCCGGTCAATCCGGCGCCGGCGAGGCCGCGCGTGCGCGACGGCTCGCTCGCAACACGTAGATGCCGGACCCGACCAGCAGCGCGATCCCGGACCAGGCGAGCGCGTTCGGCACGTCGTCCCAGACGACGAAACCGGCGATCGTGGCGAACAGCAGGCCGGTGTACCTGAACGGCGCGACGAGTGACAGGTCGCCGTGCCGGGTTGCGATCACGACGAGGAAGTAGGCGGTCGCGAGGAAGGCGGCGGCCACGGCGAGCAGCCCGAACTCGAACGCGCGCAGCGGCCGCCAGCCTTCGAACACCGACAGCACTCCCGCGAGGAGCATGACGGCGACCGTGTTCGACAGCGTGATCAGGATGGACGGAACGGCGACGTGGACCCGCCGCGTCACGAGGTCGCGCACGGCAAGGAACACCGTCGACAGCAGGCAGACGAGCGAATAGCCATTGAATCCCTCGGCGGTCGGCTGGATGACGAGCAGGACACCCAGGAAACCGGCGCCGACCGCCAGCCATCGCGGCCCGCCGATGCGCTCGCCGATGACGATCGCAGCCAGCACGGTGATGGTGAGCGGCGAGGTCATGTTGATCGCGGTGGCGTTGGCGAGCGGAAGATGGAACAGCGACACGAGGAAGAGCAGCGTGCCGATCGCATCTACGCCGGCACGAACCGCCACCCACCCCCGCGTGATCTCCCGGATCCGTCGGGTCGCCCCGACCGCCTGCGCCACCGCCAGCACGAGCAGCGTGGCCAAGATGCCGCGGACGAAGATCAGCTGCGTCGCCGGCAGGGTCTGGCTCGCGTACTTGACCAGCGCGTCGTTGACGACGAAGCAGGCCATCGCGCCGATCATCGCCAGAATGCCCAGCCGATTGGCGCGGACGTGCGAGGCGTGCTCGTCCGCGGCCGTCGCGCGTCGGGTCATGCGCTATGTCCGGACGCGCAGGCCGTCGGGGTCGTAAACGGCCCGCAGGTGGATTGTTCCGGCGCGCGTGCCCTCGGGGCCGGTGACCAGGACTTCCTGTCCCTCCTTCGCGTGCGCGCTCGCGACATAGCCCAACGCCAGCGCCTTGCCCACGGTGTAGCCGCGGTCGGCGGAGGTGACCTTGCCGATCTCGATCCCGCCCACGAGGATGGGGGCGGCGATCGGCGGGACGAAATCGAGCGTCTCGAACTCGATCAACACGATGCGTCGGGCCGGCCCGGCCGCCCGTTGGCGCTCCAGCGCCTCCTTGCCCGTGAAGTGCGGTTTTGCGAACTTGACGGTCCAGCCCAGGCCCGCTTCAAGCGGCGTCGTGGTGTCGTTGGCATCGAGCCCGAACAGCACGTACTTCTTCTCCAGCCGCAACGTGCGCAGTGCGCCGAGGCCACAGGGGCGAATGCCGAGCCCGGCCCCGGCCTCGAACACGCGATCCCAGACGTGCTCCGCATACTCGACCGGATAGAAGAGCTCGTAGCCCAGCTCGCCGGAGTACCCGGTGCGCGACAGCAGCGTTTCCGGCACGCCGGCGACCGTCGCTTCGGTGAACGAGTAATACGGCAGCGCAGCGGTCGCGAGGTCCGCTTCCGTGAGCGCGCCCAGCAGACCCCGGGAGTTCGGGCCCTGGATCGACAGGTACGCGTTCCGGTACCCCAGGTTGGTCACGGTGACGGCAAAGCCCCGCTGCGCCGCCGCCAGCGCGGCAAGGACGGGCGCGACGCGTGAGGGCGTAGGAAACAGCCAGTACCGCTCGGGGGACAGGCGAAAGCAGGTCAGGTCGTCGATCATTCCGCCCGCCTCGTTGCACAGCGAGGTGTATACCGCGCGGCGAACTGGCAGCGTCGCGACATCGGCGACCACCACGCCTTGCAGGAACGCTTCCGCGCCCCGGCCGGCAACCTCGACGGCGATCTGGTAGTAGACGTCGAACACGCCCACCGCTTCGCGCGCCGCGCGATGCTCCGCTTCGACCGACGTGAACACCATCGGTGCGGCAAAACCCAGGCGGTCCACGAACGTCGCGCCGTGCGCGACGAACTTGTGGTGGTAGGGCGAGTGCTTGATCATGTCCATCGCTGGCTGTCCTGGTGTCGTTGCCCGCGCGCCGGGCGAGAGGTGGAAGTCATTGTCGTCGAAGGCCGGCCGCCGCCTGGTTCAGGTGCCGGGCGGCCGATACCACCCGGTAAACAGTTCCGGTCCGCGCTTGCCGAGCTGGCCGCCGATGATCATGCGCTGGATCTCGGAGGTGCCTTCCCAGATGCGGTCGACGCGCACGTCGCGGCTCAAGCGCTCGACCGCGTTCTCGCGCATGTAGCCGCGCCCGCCGAAGATCTGCACCGCGCGGTCGAGCACGCGGCCGGCCATCTCCGACGCGTGCAGCTTGATCACGCTGGCCCGCGCATGGGCGACCTTGCGGTCGATGTTCTGGTCGATCTCCCACGCTACGCGGTAGATCATGCTCTTGGCGGCCATGATCTCGACGGCCATGTCGGCCAGCATGAACTCGATCGCCTGGTGGCGGCGGATCGGCACGCCGAACTGAACCCGCTCCGAGGCCCAGTCGTTGGCCAGTTCGAAGGCGCGGATTGCCGCGCCGAGGCAGTTGGCGGCGATCTGCAGTCGCGCCTCGACGAACCAGTCCTTGGTGAGTTCGAGCCCCTGCCCGACGCCGCCCAGCACGCGGTCCGCGGCAGCCTCGACCCCTTGGAACAACAACTCGCGATGACCAAAGACGTAGGTGTGCGTGAACGTGGGCTCGCGCTTGACCGTGAGCCCGGGGGCGTCGCTATCGACGAGGAACAGCGTCGGCTGCGCCGGATCGCCGTCGACCAGCGCGTGCACGATGATGTAGTCGGCCTCGTCGGCGCTGGTGACGAACCACTTCTCGCCGTCGATGACATAGCGGTCGCCCCGACGCGTCGCGCACGTCCGGATGAGGCCCGTGTCCGAACCCGCATCCGGCTCGGTGACCGCCACGCAGGCGCGGCGGCGGCCGAGGCAGCTCGGCGTGAGGTAATCGCGGATCTGCTCCGGCGTGCCGTGCTTGAGCGGCGCTGCCGGGTGCCAGACCACGGCCCACAGCGCGCCGGTGGCCTTGCCCAGCTCCTCGTTGATCAGCGTCTGCTGCAGCTGCGTGCAGCCCTGGCCGCCGACATCGCGCGCGTGGTTGACGCCGTCGAAGCCGTGCGCGACCACGGCCGCGCGCAGCGCATCCTTCGTGGCGCGCGGCAGCGAGCCGTTCATTTCGAGGTCCAGCTCGTGCGGGAAGAGTACGGTCTCGGCGAAGATTTTCGCCCGTTCTTTCCACGCCAGGTCTTCGGTGGGCAGGGTCAGGTCCATGGCAATCGAGGTCACGCGTTGACAAAGAGCGCATCCACGGCGGCGATTTCCCGACCGCAGACGAGCGGGTTGACGTCGATCTCGCGGAAGAGATCGGCGAGGGATGCGGCAAGCAGTGAAAAATGGCTGATCGCGAGCGCGAGGCGGTCGGTATCCACCGCCGGCCCGCCGCGATAGCCGTCGAGCAGCCGGCGCAGCGAAAGAGCGTCGAGGAGGCGTCCTGCGGTGGCCGGCCCGAATGGCGCGAGCGCGGCGCGCCGGTCGGCAAGGAGCTCGATCAGCACGCCGCCGGCGCTGACGGTCACGAGCGGGCCGAATTGCGCGTCGCGCACCATGCCCAGAGCGATTTCGACGCCCTTTGGCATCATCCGCGCGACGACCGTGCGCGGGCCGAGCCGCACGTCGAGGTCGCGCCATGCATCGCGCACCGCCGCCTCGTCGGCGAGGCCGAGATGCACGCCCTGCAGGTCGGTCTTGTGCAGGATGCCCGCTTCCGCGGTCTTCAGCACGACCGGATAGCCGAGACATGCCGCCACGGCAAGCGCTCCGGCTTCACTGTCGACGATCCGGTGCGGGACGACCGGAACGCCGTAAGCGGCGAGCAACGCGAGGCTCCTCGCTTCGTCTGGCGGGCCGGCTGCGACGAGCTGCTCCGCCAGCCGGCGTCGGTCTCTGGCGCGGTCCGGCGCGGTCGGTGGCAGCGGGTCAGCACCGAGTTCGCGGAAATCGCGATGGGCGAGGGCGTTGCGGATGGCGACAAGCCCGTTGTACGTGCCGTCGAGCACCGGCACGCCCGCGTCGGTCAACCGCAGCACGACGGCATCGTGGCGCAGTTGCGTGTAGTTGGTGAGGAAGGCCACCGGTTTGGACGTCGTGGCGGCGGCACCAATGGCCGCGGCGGCAAAGCCGTCGCTCAGGTAATAGCTGTCGCGAATGTCGGCGGCGAAGACTCCCAGCGCGGCGTTGTCGTCGGCGAGCAGTGCCCGGAAGCAGTGCTCGAAGTTCGCGGTAAAGTCGATCCCGGTGCCCCACGCATCGAGCGGGTTGCCGGGTTCGAGGCCCGGGTCGAGCCGCGCTGCGATCGCGCCCTTCGTCGCCGCCGCGAGGGGGGCGAAGGCCACGCCGGCGCGTTGCGCAAGGTCGATGAACATCTCGCACTCGCCCCCCGAATCGTGGATGGAGACGAGCGATCCCGCGCCGGCGCGGCGGCCGGTTGCGAAGAGGAGGAGCGTGCAGGCCAGCTCGTCGAGCGTCTCGACGCGGACCACGCCATAGCGCTCAAACAGCGCCTCGTAGGCGAGATCGCTGCCGGCCATCGCGCCCGTATGGGTGAGCGCCGCCGCGGCGGCCGCCTCGGTGCGCCCGAGCTTCAGCACCACGACCGGAACGCCGCGGTCAGCCGCCTTTTCCAGCGCCGCGCGAAAGCTGGCGGGATCACGCGCCGTCTCGAGGAAGAGGCCGATGACCTTCACTTCGGGCCGCTCGAGCGCGTAGTCGATGTAGTCGGCGGCGGTGGTCGTGAGCTCCTGGCCGGGCGAGACCGTGAGCGCGAAACGCAGCCGCGGGTCGTTGTGCGCGAGCGCGCCGAAGACGCTGCCCGAATGGGCGATGAACGCAATCGAGCCGGGGTGGGGCTGGCGCGGGCTCGGGAAGCCGCAGATCCACACGTTGTCGAGATCGTTGTAGAAGCCCATGCAATTGCCGCCGCAGATGGACATCCCGGCGGCGCGGGCCATGGCGGTGAGCCGGGCCGCAAGCGGCGGCGCGCGATCGCCGGCAAGGAAGCCCGAGGCGAAGATCACCGCGGCCCGCGCGCCGGCGGCGATCGCCTCGGCCAGCGTCTCCTCCAGTCGCTCGTTCCTGACCGACAGCACGGCGAGATCCGGTGGCGCCGGAAGATCCCCGAGGCTCGCGACGCAAGGGTATGCCTCGATCATGCCGTGGTTCGGGTTGATGGCGTGGACCGAGCCGCGGTAGCCGCCGCGCTGCAGCATCCGCACCATGTCGTGGCCGGGTGTGTTCGGCCGCAGGCTGGCGCCGACGAGAGCGATCGAACGCGGGGCGAGCAGTGACGCCAGTGGATGTTGCTGCATCAGGTCAGTACGGAGCGGGGTGCGCGACGAGCGCCGCGTGCCCGGAGCGTTCGCCGGGTACGCGGCCGCGGATCAACCGAGTTGGAAGCGATTCCACTCCGCGTCGTATTTCGCCGAGTACTGCGCCGCCTGCTCCTCGTTGATGACGAGCATCTTCTTCACGTTGTCGGGCGCGGTGACCAGGATCTTCTGCTGGTCCGGCGTGGCCTTGGCCGCAGCGGCGCCCAGCGCGGGACCGTAGGTGCCGGCATCGAGCAGGCGCAGCTGCGCTTCGTCGGAGATCGCGTAGTTGATCGCCTCCATCGCCATCTTCGCGTGGGCCGCGCCCTTGGGAATGACCCAGGCGTTGCCCCATGCGATGCCGTCGGCGTAGGTCATCGCCACCGGCGCTTTCTCCTTCATCACCGCCAGGATGCGCCCGGTCCACGCCGAGCACAGCGCCAGCTCGCCGCTGGAGAGCAATTGCGGGGGCTGGGCGCCCGCGGTCCACCACACCTTCACGTGCGGCTTGATCTCGCGCAGCTTGTCGAAGGCGGTCTTCATCTTGTCGTCGGTGACCGGATAGATCTGGCTGCGCGGCACGCCGGCGGCGAGCAGAGCCGCTTCGTAGTTGTAGTAGAGCTGCTTGTAGAGGCCGCGCGGGCCGGGGAACGCCTTGACGTCCCAGAAGTCCTTCCACGAAGCCGGGCCCCTGTCCTCGGGGAAGGCCTTCGTGTTCCACGCCATCACCGTCGCGCCCGTCGAGGTGAAGATGCCGCGGCTCGTCACCCAGCCCGGGTCGAGCGTCTTCCCGTTCGGAATGAGGCTCATGTCGAGGGTCTCGAGCAGGTCCTTGCCCTGATCGATGAAACGGCCGCCGACGTCCACGAGATCCCACTCCGGGGCGCCGCCCTCGACCATCGCCTTGAGCTTGGCATAGTTGGTCGGCGACGCGTACGCGATGTCGATCTTCTTCATCTTGCCGAACGGTTCGAGCATCGTGGTCTTTTCCATTTCGCTCAACGCGCCGCCCCACGAGCAGAAGGTGAGCGGGCGGCCCTGCGCGCGCGCCGGGCGCAGGCCCGTGGTGAGCGTGAGCGGACCGGTCACGAGTCCGGCGGCACCGAGCGACAACAGCATCCGTCTTTTCTTCAGCATGGCTTCCTCCTGTTTAGGACCCGATAGACGCATCCGGCAGTATCGAGATCGCGCTCGCATCCCACCCGATTTCAACGCCGTCGCGCCCGCTCCATTCGCTGGCGAGCCGGCGAGACCACAGTTCAATGCCGCCGGCGAGCGTCAGCCGCACGGCGACGAGTTCCCCGAGATAGACGCGCTCGGTCACCTGCGCCAAAAGCCCGCCCGCCTGGGCGCGGACCGCTTCCGGCCGCAGCAGCGCGCAGGCGGCAGCGCCGATGCGCAGGCCGTCCGCGGCGCGGCCGTCGAGCGGCTGCGCAAATCCCGGGACCGAGAGTGTCGCACGGCCGCCACCGATGGAGTCGACGGTGCCTGCGAGCAGGTTGGATTCGCCGAGGAAGCGGGCGACAAAGGTGTCCACCGGCCGCGCGTAGAGGTCCGTGCCGGAGCCGATCTGCACGATGCGCCCGGCGCGCATCACGGCGATGCGGTCCGACATGACCAGCGCTTCCTCCTGGTCGTGCGTCACGTAGATCGTGGTGCGCGGCCGCGCCGCGTGCAGGCGGCGGATCTCGAACTGCACCTCCTTGCGCAGCTGCCGGTCGAGCGCGCCGAGCGGCTCGTCCATCAGCAGGATGTCGGGCTGGATCACCATGGCGCGGGCGAGCGCCACGCGCTGCTGCTGGCCGCCGGAGAGCTCGCGGATCGCGCGGTGGCCGTAACCGTCCAGCCGCGTCATGTGCAGCACGTCGGCCACGCGCTTCGCGATCTCGTCGCGCGCGAGCCGGCGCACGGTGAGGCCGTAGGCGACGTTTTCGGCGACGCTCATGTGCGGGAACAGCGCGTAGCTCTGGAACACCATCCCCATGTTGCGCTGCCGCGGCGGCAGCGACGTGATGTCGCGGCCGCCGACGACGAGACGCCCGGCGGACGGGGCGAGGTAACCGGCACAGATGTTGAGCAACGTGGTCTTGCCGGAGCCGGAGGGACCGAGCAGCGTGAGGAACTCGCCCTGCGGGATGTCGAGGTCGGTCGGGGCCAACGCGCACACGGCGCCGAACGACTTGCTGATCCCGGCGAATCGAACCGTGCTCATCGTGCTACTTCCTTGTCAGCAGCCGGTTCGCGCCGGCGGCACCCAGCGCAAGGGCCAGCATCACCGTCGCGCCCACGGCCACCACCGGCGTGTATTCGAGGCGGATCTCCTCCCAGATGCGCACCGGCAGCGTCTTGACCGTCGGGCCGGCGAGAAAGATCGACAGCACGACCTCGTCGAACGACGTGACGAACGCGAATACGGCGCCGCCGACCACACCTGGCGCGATCAGCGGCAGCGTCACCGTGCGAAAGACGTGGAAGCTGCCCGCACCGAGCCCTTCGGCGGCGAGCAGCAGCCGGCGATCGAGCCCGTCGAGCGAGACGCCGACGTTCAGGACGACGAACGGGAGTGCCAGCATGGTGTGGGCGACGACCAGCGCCGTCAGGGTGCCGACCAGACCCGTCGCGCGGGCCATGCTGTACAGCGCGACCGCGAGCACGATCGCCGGCGTGACCACGGGGCCGAGGAAGAGGGCCGTCAGCAACGCCCGGCCGCGCGGGCCGCTGCGCGCGATGCCGAGCGCGGCGGCCGTCCCGGCGAGCACGGAGATGAAGGTCGTGAGTGCCGCGACTTTCAGGCTCGCGAGCAGCGTGAGCCGCCACGACGCGTCGCCGAAGAACGCGCTCCACCAGCGCAGCGACCAGGTCTCCGGCGGCAGCCGGATGAAGCTCTGCGCGCTGAACGCCACCGGGACGATGGCCAGGATCGGCAGCACGAGAAACGCCGCGACCAGCGCAACGAAGGCGTTGAGGGAGAGCTTGCCGATCATCGGACGACCCCCCCCGCGCTTGCGGCTGGCGCTGGAGCGCTCACGGATGTCCTTTCGCAATGGCACTGACCGAGACGAAGCGGCTGGCGATCGCGACGACCGCCAGCGCCGCCGTCAGCAGCACCACCGACGCGGCCGAGGCCAGCGGCCAGTTCAGCCGTTCGCTCACGAAGCTGTCGATCAGCATCGACAGCGTGAGGCTGGACGCGCCGCCGAGCAACGCCGGCGTGACGAAGAAGCCGAGGGCGAGCAGGAAGGTGAACGTGGCGGCCGTCGCGATGCCGGAAAGCGACAGCGGCAGCAGCACGCGCAGGAACGTGGTGAGGCCCGAGGCGCCGAGTCCTTCGCTCGCGCGGAGCAGGCCGGGATCGATGCGCACCAGCGCCGCATAGATCGGCAGCACGGCGTAGGGCAGCAGCACGTGCACCATGCCGATCAGGACGGCGGTGTGGTTGAAGAGCAGCGCGAGCGGCTGGTCGGCCAGGCCGCTGGCGACGACAAGACGATTGATCGGACCGTTGCGCTCCAGCAGCAGCATCCACGAGAACGTGCGCACGAGCACGCTGATCCACAGCGGCAGCAGCACGCAGGCGAAGACGACGGCGCGCCAGGTGCGCGAAAGCCGGGTCAGCGCGAAGGCGACCGGGAAGGCGATCACCAGCGCGACCACGGTGACGGCGATCGCGATGACGAAGGTGTTGCCGAACACGCGGGCGTAGATGTCGTCGCCGAGGAGCTGCGCGTAGGCGGCCAACGGCCCTGCCGGCGCGGAGAAGCTCAGCCCGACCAGCCGGGCGAGCGGTACCAGGAACGCAAAAACGGCGATGAGCACGGCCGGCGCGAGCAGCGCCGCGGCGCCGAACCGGTACGCGACCGGATTCACCGGCGCAGGTCCTTCAGGATCTCGCGCGCCGCATTGTGGCCGACGACGCCGCCGACGCCGCCTCCGGGATGCGCGGAGGAACCGCATTGGTAGAGGCCGCGGATCGGGCTGCGGTAGTCGGCGTAATGCGGCGCGGGACGGGCGAAGAACAGCTGGTCGACCTGCAGCTCGCCGTGGAATATGTGGCCGTGCGGGGAACCGATGATGGCCTCGATGTCGGGCGGGGTCAGCACCTGCATGCCGATGATGCCGTCCGAGAATCCCGGCGCGTGTTCGTCGACGACGCGCAGCACGTTCTGCGCGAAGTCGGCCTTGCGCGTGGCCCAGTCGCCGTCGCGCAGCGAGTAGGGCGCGTGGCCGCCGAAGAGGTGCACGACGTGCTTGCCCGGCGGGCTGATCGTGTCGTCGACGTAGCTCGGGGTGACGACGGTGACGAAAGGATCGCGCGACCAGTCGCCGCCCTTGGCGTCCTCATAGGCGCGCTCCAGGTACTCGATCGTCGGGCCGATGTGTGTGTACGTCGGGTAGGCGAAGCCGCAGGCCGCCGGATCGAACGACGTGAAGTTCGGCAGCCGCTCGCAGGCGATGTTGATCTTGAACGCGGTGGAATAGGTCCGGTAGCTTTCGACGTCGCGGACGAACTCGCCCGGCAGCGCGGCGCGCGGGAGGAATTTCAGGAAGGTCAGCTTGGCGCTCACGTTGCTGGCGATCACCGGTGCCTCGATCCGGCTGCCGTCGGCCAGCGTCACGCCGGTCGCCTTGCCGTCCGTGGCGTCGATCCCGATCACTTCGGCATTGGTGCGGATCTCCAGGCCCTTGCTGCGTCCATACGCGGCGATCGCCTGCGTGATCGTGCCCATGCCGCCGCGGATGAAGCCCCAGCCGCCGGCGCCCGCGTGCTCGCCCATCAGGTGGTGCGTGACGACGTACGCCGAACCGGGGCTTTTTGGCCCGACAAAAGTCCCGATTCCGCAGTAATACGCGAGCACCGCCTTCACGTGCGTGCTCTCGAACCACTCGGACAGGTAGTCGTCGGCGCTCATCGTGAAGAGATCGATGAGGCGGTAGAGCTTGCCGCGGATCCTGCGGTATTTCCAGAGGAACGCCGCCGTCTGCTTGAAGGCCTTCCAGTCCCGGCATGAAGGATCCGGCGGGGTCTCGAGCAGGATCTTGCGCAGGATGACCACCGACTCCATCAGGTAGCGGTCGAACTCGGGATAGATCTCCGCATCCTTGCGCGAGAAGCGGGCGAAGCTCTTCTGCGTCTTCTCGATGGAGTCGCTGAACACGATGTGGTTGCCGCCCGGGATCGGGCCGAACATGTCGGTCGCGGGCAGCACCTCGAAGCCGTGGTTGCGCAGCTCGAAATCGGCGATCACCTGCGGGTGCAGCAGGCTCATCAGGTAGCTGAAGACGGTAAATTTGTACCCGGGGACGATCTCCTCGGTAACGGCGGCGCCGCCGATCACGTGCCGCCGTTCGAGGATCACCGTGCGCAACCCCGCGCGCGCGAGATACGCGCCGCAGGTGAGTCCATTGTGGCCGCCTCCGAGGATGATGGCGTCGTAGCGGTCGGGCATCGCGGATCTCCGTCGCCGGCGGTTGCGCGGGAAAGGTGCGCCAAATTATACTGGCGGGAATTTTTCGTCAATATAAAACTACGGCGATTTTTTTACTGATGGCAAATGCCTGACTCGACGAACCATCGCCGCGGGCCGCGCCCCGCGGCCAAGGCTGCGCAGGGCGCTGCGCCGGCGGCGATCGAACCGGTGCGCCGGCTCGGCCGCGAGATACGCGGCCTGCGCAAGGCGCGCGGCTATACGCTGGCGGTGCTGGCGGCGAAGACCGATCTGTCGGTCGGCTACCTCAGCCTGCTGGAGCGCGACCGCTCGACGCCGTCGATCAATGCGCTGCACGCGATCAGCCGCGCGCTGGGCGTGACCATCAGCTGGTTTTTCGACGCCGGCGACATACCGCCCGGCGAGCGCGACTTCGTGGTTCGCCGCGGGCGCCGCCGCCGGCTCGATTTCTCCGCGGGCATCGTCGACGAACTGCTGAGCCCCACGCTGACGGGCCAGCTCGAGCTGCTCGCGAGCCGGTTTCCGCCGGGAACCTCGTCGGGGGCTGCGCCGTACACGCACGCCGGCGAGGAGGCGGGTGTGGTCATCCGCGGCAAGCTCGAGCTCTGGGTCGACGGCAAGGTGTTCCTGCTCGAAGCCGGCGACAGCTTCGGCTTCCCCAGCACGCTCGCTCACCGTTACCGCAATCCGGACACCGAAGAAGCCGAGGTGATCTGGGCCATCACGCCCCCGAGCTATTGACCGCGATGCTGCACGGCGCGCGGCTCGCGAACGTGTGGGAGGAGACGGCGGTCCCGGCGCCTGCGGTGCCGCCGCTCGCCGGCACGCAGCGGGCGGGCGTGCTGGTCGTCGGGGCGGGCTACCTCGGGCTGTCGGCGGCGCTGCACCTCGCGCAATCGGGTGTCGACGTCATCGTGGTCGATGCGGAGCTGCCGGGATGGGGCGCGTCGGGCCGCAGCGGCGGACAGGTGATCCCGGGCCTCAAGTACGACCCCGGCGAGCTCGAAGCGATGTTCGGCCGCGAGCGCGGCGAGCGGATCTGGCGCTTCGCCGGGGCGGCCGCCGATTTCGTGTTCGATCTCGTCGCGCGCCACCGGCTCGATTGCGGCGCGCGGCGAGCCCCGTGGATCCAGGGCATCCATTCGCGCAAAGCGGCCGAGCGCGCACGGCGGCGCGTTGACGACTGGACGAAGCGCGGCGCGAGCGTCGAATACCTCGACCGCGAGCGGGTCGCCGCGATCGCCGGCACCGACATCTACATCGGCGCATTTGCGGATCACCGGGGCGGGGCGCTGCAGCCGCTGTCGTACGTGCGCGAGCTGGCGCGCGTCGCAATGGCCGCGGGTGCCCGGGTTCGCCGGGGAGCGCGGGTGGTCGCGCTCGATGCGCACGGTTCCGGGTGGCGCGCGGTCACTGCGCACGGCGCAACAGTGGAGGCGGACACCGTGCTGATGGCAACCAACGCCTACAGCGACGGCCTCGTGCCCCGTCTCGCGCAATCGATCGTGGCGTTGAACTCGCTGCAGATCGCCACGGCGCCGATCCCGCCCGCGTTGCGGCGAACGCTGCTGCCGAACGGCGAGACGCTCTCCGACACCCGCCGGGTGATCCGCTACTGGCGGCAGGACGCCGAGGGCCGCCTGCTGATGGGCGGGCGCGGGCCGTATCGGGAGGCAGAATCGGCGCACGACTGGGACCATCTGGCGCGCGACGTGCGCCGGTATTTTCCGGCGCTCGCCGACATCCCCTTCACCCATCGCTGGGGCGGGCGCGTGGCGGTGCATGTCGATTACGTGCCCCGGTTGCACCGGCCTCGCCCCGGGTTGCTGGTCGCCATCGGGTGCCAGGGGCGGGGCATCGCCTGGCAGACCGCGATGGGCGCCGAGCTGGCGCGTCTCGCGATCGATGCGCGCTACGACCCGGTGCTGCCGGTCTCGCCGGTGCGCCCCATTCCCTTTCACCCGCTGAAGGCACTCGGCGTCGCCGCGACGATCGCGGCCTACCGGGCGCTCGATCGCTTCGGCTTCAGCTGACCCCGTGCACGAGGAGCATCCCGCCGTGACCTACAACACGCTGACCGTCGACGTCGCCGACCGCATCGCCGTGCTCACCTTCAACCGGCCGAAGGTGTTGAACGCCTTCGACGGCGAGTTGGTCGGCGAGACCATGGTCGCCCTCGCTGCGCTGGCGGCCGACGATCGCGTCGCGGCGATCGTCGTGCGCGGCGCGGGCCGCGCGTTCTCCGCCGGCTTCGACCTCAAGGCCGGCGCGGCGACCGCGGGGCAGCGCGGCCTCGCGGAGTGGCGCGCGATGCTCGAAGCCGATTTCGATTTCATCATGGGCTTCTGGCATTGTCCCAAGCCGACGATCGCGGCGGTGCACGGCTATTGCATTGGCGGCGCATTCGAGCTGTCGCTCGCCTGCGACGTGACTGTCGCCGCGCAATCGACGAAGTTCGGCGCGCCCGAAGTCAAGTTCGGATCGGGCGCGGTGGCGCTGCTGTTGCCGTGGGTCGCCGGACCGAAGGCGGCCAAGGAACTGCTGCTGACCGGCGACGATCGACTGTCGGCCGATCGCGCGCTCGCCCTCGGCATCGTCAATCACGTGGTGCCTGACGGCGAGGAGATGGACCTGGCGCTCGCCATCGCGCGGTCCATGGCGGTGGCCGCGCCGAATGCGGTGCGGCTGACGAAGCTCGCGATCAACCGCAGTTTCGACGCCATGGGCCTGCGCGATGCCCTCGCCTCGGCGCTGGAACTGGACATCTGCATCGAAGCCGCGGGCGGGGCGGAGCGGTCCGAATTCGACCGCATCCGGCGCGAGCAAGGGTTGCAGGCCGCGCTGCAGTGGCGCGACGGCCGCGGCCACGGTTCCCGCGCGATATAATCGGGCTCGTTGCGAAGCCCACCGGCGCGCACGGGCTGGCGCCGGTTCCGGCGCGCCTGTCCGTCTGCGCCCCGGTTCCTTTCGGCCTGCCCGTTATCCCTGTTCCCTTCCGCCATGATCGGCTCCGGCGCCGACGACCTGATTGCGATGCTTCTGGCGCACGCGGCGCGGCGTGCCGCGGCACCGGCGCTGACCGCGCCCGGCCGGACCGCGATGACGTTCGGCGAGCTGGCTTCGCGCATCGGTGCGATCGGGGCCCGCCTCGCGGGATGGGGGATCGGTCGCGGCGACATCGTCGCGTGGCCGATGATCGACCGCGCGGACGGTGCGGCGGCGCTCGCGATCATGCCGGTCGCGTCGACGCTGGCGCCGTTGGCACCGGGACTGACCGCACACGCATATGAAGCGTTGCTTCGCCGTCTCGGGCCCAAGGCCGTGGCGACGCGCGCGGGCACCGACCATGCGATCGTGGAGGCCGCGCGCCGGCTCGCCATCGCCGAGATCGCGATCGTGCCGGACCCCCAGGGTGCCGCCGGCGCATTTGATCTCCAGCTGACGCGTGCGCAGGCCTCTCTTTCCGCGGCGACGTTGCTGTCGCCGCAGATCGCCTATGTTTCCGCGACGTCGGGCACCACGGGCCGGTCGAAGCTCGTGCCGCACGGCCACGGGCAGATCGTGGCAACGGCGCGCCTCATGGTCGAACGGCTCGCCGTCGGACCCGGCGACGTTTCGGGGCACGTGTCCCCGATGCACCTTGCGAACGGCATGCGCACGGGTCACCTGCTCGCGCTGCTGGGGGGCGGGGCCGTCGCCTGCCTTCCGGAGTCGGACCCCGATACCTTCCTCGCCGCGGTCGCGCGGGGCGAGATCACGTACACGAGCGCGTCGTTCACGATCCTGCGCGAGATCCTGCTGCGCTGCGAATCGGGCGGGCGCGTCGAGCGCGGACGGTTGCGGTTCCTGCGCATTGCCTCCGGGCGCCTCGAGGTCGACGAAATCGATCGCCTGGAGGCTGCCATCGGCGTCCCGGTCGTCACCGGGCTCGCGTCGACGGAAACGGGCATCATCTCGCATCAGCGGCTCCCGCCCGCCCCGCGCAGCCGAGGCTCGGTCGGCCTGCCGCTCGGATGCGAGATACGCCTGGCGGACGCCGAGGGGCGCGTGGTGGCACCGGGCGACAGCGGCGAGATCCAGGTGCGCGGGCCGCAGGTCTTCGCCGGCTACATCGAGGATCCCGCGCTCAATGCCCGCGCGTTCGTCGACGGCTGGTTCCGCATGGGCGACCTTGGCCGGCTCGACGCCGCCGGAGAGATCCACCTGGTCGGCCGCATCACGGAAATCGTCAATCGCGGCGGCGACAAGATCTCGCCGGCGGAGGTCGATGCGGCGCTGCGCGCCGTTCCCGGGGTCGCCGACGCCGCATCGTTCGGCATCCCGCATCCGCGCCTCGGCGAAGAGCTCGTCGCGGCGATCGTGCGCGCTCCCGGCAGCGCGCTGCTGGCCGAGAGCGTGACCGCGCACGTCCGCGCGCTGCTCGGCGGGCGGCGCACGCCGCGCCGCCTCTGGTTCGTCGATGCGCTGCCGCGCAACGATTCGGGCAAGCTGTTGCGCAACGCGCTGGCGGAATGGGTCGGTCACCACGCCACCGCGGTTGACGTAGGAGCCGAGCACCGCAGCGATCGGCCGCGGTCCCCGCTCGAGATCGCGTTGACGGGACTGTGGGCGAGTGTGCTCGGACGCGCGAGCGTGGCTCCCGACGACGACTTTTTCATGCTGGGCGGGGACTCGCTGCGCGGCGCCCAGCTCGTCGACCAGGTGCGGGTTGTCTTTGGCGTCGACCTCCCCGGGAACGCCCTGTATGACGACGCGGGAACCGTCGCGGCGATGGCGGCGCGCATCGCGAGCGCACGCACCCCGTCTGCGCGGCGCGTGCGGACGGCGACGATTCCGCGGCGTCCGGCAGGAGCCCCCGTGCCGCCGTCGAGCACGCAGGCGCGCGCCTGGTTCCTGCAGCGGCTCGATCCGGACAGCACCGCGTACCACGAGGCGCGCCTGTGGCGGATCGACGGCCCGCTCGACATCGGCGCATTGCATGCGGCGCTGGCATTCGTGGCGGCGCGGCAGCCGATGCTGCGGACGCGCTTCGTGGTGGTCGACGGCGAGCCGCGCCAGGCGGTCGATGCCGCTCCTGCCGTGAAGCTCGAGGTGATCGACCTTCGCGCCGCCGGCGACGATGGGGACCGGCGGCTCGCGGACGCTGTCCGGGAGCAGGTGACGCGACCCTTCGATCTTGCCGCGGCGCCGCCCCTGCGCTGGACGCTGTTCGAATTGGGGCCGGGACGCCACGCCCTGCTGCGCACGTGGCATCACATCCTGGGCGACGCGCTCTCGGCGCGAGTACTGCAGCAGGAAGTCGCCGCGGCCTACGCCGCCGCGCTCGCCGGTGGCGATCCGGCGCTGCCGGAACTGCCAATCGACTATGCCGATTACGCGATCTGGCAGGCGCGGGAGGAGGGCGGCGCCGAAATTGCGAACGCCCTCACGTTCTGGAAGGCGCAGCTCGCGGACCTCCCGGTGCTCGCGCTGCCCGCGGACTTTCGCCGGCCGCCGGCGCAGAGCTTTGTCGGCGGCTCGCTGACGACGCGGCTGCCGCGAGCCGAGGCGGCGGCGCTCGAGGCGTTCGGCCGCTCGCGCGGCGCGACACCCTTCGTCACGTTTCTCGCCGCGTTCTCTGCGTTGCTGTCGCGCCTGTCCGGCGACGAGGATCTTGCGATCGGCACCCCGGTCGCCGGCCGGCCGCTGCCGGAGCTTGCCGGACTGATCGGGTTCTTCGCCAATACGCTGGTGTTCCGCGCCGACCTCACCGGCACGCCGACCGTCGAGGAATTGCTCGCCCGCACCAAGCAGCGCGTACGCGATGCGCTGCTCCACCAGCAGGTCCCGTTCGGAAAGCTGGTCGACGCGCTCGGCGCGCCGCGCGACGCGTCGCGCAATCCGCTGTTTCAGGTCGCGTTCGCAATGCGCGAGCACGATGCGGTCGATCTGCGTTTCGAGGGCGCGCAGGTTTGCCGGGCCGATACCGGGGCGGAGCGCGCGAAGTTCGACCTCACGGTGACGCTGATTGAAGGGGCGGACGGGATCGAAGCACGCTGGGAATACTGCGCCGACCTCTTCACGCGCGCGACGATCGAACGGATGGGTGGCCAGTACGCGCAGCTCGTGGCGGCCATGGCGCAGACGCCGGATGCACCCGTTGCGACGCTGCCGTTGATGGACGAAACCACCCGCGACCGCATCGTCGCCGCCGCGCAGGGGACGACGCCCCCCTGTCCGGTCACCGCCACGATTGCGCAGCGGTTTGCCGAACAGGCGCGAGCGCGCCCCGCTGCGATTGCGATCGCAGCCCTCGATTACGCCGGTCTCGACGCCGCGGCGAACCGACTGGCGCAGGCCCTGTGTGCGGCCGGGGTCGTTCGCGGCGCGATTGTCGCCGTTGCGCGCCGGAGCAGCGCCGACATCGCGATTGCCTGGCTGGCCGTACTCAAGGCAGGCGCTGCGTACCTGCCGATCGATGCGGACCTGCCGGCCGAGCGCATCGCGTTCATGCTCGCCGACGCGCGCGTGGCGCACGCGATTGCCGACGACGCGCCCGCGGCGCTCCTGGCCCGGCCCGGCGTGCACGTGATCCGGCCCGAGCGCGATGGCGGGCGAATCGCCGCACACGCGGCCGACGCGCCGGAAATTGCTGCGCGGCCGGACGATCCGGCCTATGTCATCTACACGTCGGGCTCGACCGGGTCGCCGAAGGGCGTCGTGGTTCCGCACCGCGCGGTGCTGCGCCTCGTGTGCGGCACCGACTGCGCGCAACTTGGCCCGGACGATGCGGTCGCGCAGATGGCCAATCCGGCGTTTGACGCATCGACGTTCGAGTTCTGGGGCGCGCTGCTCAATGGGGCGCGGATCGTGCCGATTGCGAAGAGCATCGCGATCGCACCGCGCGCCCTCGCGGCGGCGATCGCGAACGAAGGCGTCACGGCGCTGTTCCTCACGACCGCGGTGTTCCATGCCGTCGCCCGTGAAGTGCCCACTGCCTTCGGCGCGTGCCGCTGCGTGCTGTTCGGCGGCGAAGCCGTGGAGCCGCGCTGGGCCGCCGCGGTCCTGGAGAGCGGACCGCCGCGACAGCTGCTGCACGTGTACGGACCGACCGAAACGGCGACGTTTGCGACCTGGCAGGAGGTGCGCCACGTCGCGCCGAATGCGGCGACGATTCCGATCGGACGTCCTCTCGCCAACACCGAGGTGTTCGTGCTGCGCCCCGACTTCGAGCCGGCCGCGCCCGGCGAACCCGGCGAGATCTGCATCGGCGGGCCCGGCGTCGCGCTGGGCTACCTCAATGCCTCCGCGCAGCAGGCAGCGCGCTTCGTCGTGCGCGCGGTGGCGGGACTCCCCGCGCGGCGTCTCTACCGGACCGGCGACCGTGCGCGCATCGCCGCCGACGGGACGATCGAATTTCTCGGTCGCGGCGATCGGCAGGTCAAGATCCGCGGCCACCGCATCGAGCTGGAGGAGATCGAGGCCGTGATCGCACGGTTGCCGCAGGTGCGCGCAGCGGCCGTCGCGGTTCGCGGCGACAGCGCGGAGACGCGGCAGCTCGTCGCGTACGTGGTCGCGGCCGACCCGATGGGGCCGCCACCGTCCAACCTGTGGAGTGCGCTGCGGCCCTTGCTGCCGGAATACATGCTGCCCGCATCGATCCTCTGGCTGCCGGCGCTGCCTCTCAACGCGAGCGGCAAGGTCGACCGGCGCGCGCTGCCCGCTGGCGGCCTGCATGGCGCGGTGCGATCGGGCGTCCGCGTGGCGCCGCGCGACATGTTCGAGCAGGTGCTCGCTCGCATCTGGGAGGACCTGCTCCGCGCCGGCGAGATCGGCGTGCTCGATCATTTTTTCGAGATTGGCGGGCACTCGCTGCTGGCCGCGCGGCTCTTCGACGAAATCGAACGCGAGACCGGCCTCACGGCGCCGCTCGCCGCGCTGTTTGCCGACGACACCATCGCGGGACTTGCGCGCGCGCTGCGCGAGCGCCCGTCGGGGCTGGATGCGCCGGTGGTCGCGATCAACGACGGCGGCTCGCTGCCGCCGCTCGTGTTCCTGCACGGCGACCTGACCGGCGGCGGGTTCTACAGCCGCTCGCTCGCGCACGCGCTCGGTCCCGACCAGCCCGTGCTGGTCGTGCAGCCGCACGGACTCTCCGGCACCGCGATTCCCGACACCATCGAGGCGATGGCGGCCGATCGGCTCTGCGCGGTGCGCGCGATCCGGCCCCGCGGACCGTATCTCGTCGGCGGCTACTGCAACGGCGCGCTCGTCGCTTTCGAAATGGCGCGGCAGCTGATCGCCGCGGGCGACGAGGTCCCGGCCGTGATCGTGATCGAAGCGCGGGCGCCGCGGGGCGGCGGTCAGGACGCGGTCGGCGACACGTACGTCACGTTCGAGCGCGGCGGCGGTTTTCGCGTGCTCGCGGCAAGCGACCGCGCGTCCGACGTGCAGCTGCGGTATTCGCAGGCGATGGGTCGCTATGCGGGCGGCCCGCTTCCGCGCCGTCTCATCCTCGTGCGTTCGGTCAAGCTCGACGATGCCCGGCGCGACCTCGGGTGGGCGCGCTTCGTGGCCAGCGCGGAGCTGCACGTCCTTCCCGGTGACCACGTGACGCTCGTAACCCGCCACGTCCGCGCACTGGCGCAAGTGGTCCGTGCCGCGATCGACCGCGTCCTCGAGCGCGCCTTGCCATGACTCCCGCGCGCGAAAACGATCCGGATGGTTTGATCGCGCAGAGCGCCGCATCGCCGTCGCGGCGGTGCGTGATCGCCGCCGCGGGCGCCGCCGCCGTGACCGCATGGATGCCCGGCCGCGCTCGCGCGGACCGCTATCCTTCGCGCACCGTCCGGATCATCGCCCCGCAGGCGCCCGGCGGTCCCAGCGACACCATCGCGCGGCTTGTTGCACAGCATTTCTCCGAGCGGTGGACCGAGGCCGCCGTGGTGGAGAACCACGGCGGTGCCGCGGGCACGGTGGCCGGGCGCCTGGTCGCCCGGTCACCGGCCGACGGCTACACGCTGCTGATCGGGTCGAACGCCCCCATTGCGTCCGCGGCGGTGCTGACGGAAGGGGCGGGATACGATCCGCTGCGCGACTGGGCGCCGGTCGGCCGCATCGTGCGCGTCGGTTACGTGCTGGCGCTGCGGCCGGGACTCGGCGTGACCACGCTGCGCGGCCTGGTCGCGCTCGCCGGCGGGCGCGCCGAGCCGCTGACGATGGCGACCGTCGGTACCGGCAGCAACTCGGCACGAGCGGTTGCGCAGTTCGCGCGGGTTGCCGGCATCCCGCTCATCGACGTCGCCTACAAGGGCGGCGCGCCGGGCCTGCAGGCGGTGATCGGGGAACACGTCGACGGGACCTTCTGCGACGTTGCCCTTGCGCTGCCGTTCGCGGCGACGGGAGCGGTGCGCATTCCGGCGAGTTGCGGCCGCCGCCGGCTGCCACTCCTGCCCGATACGCCGACCTTTGCGGAGGCGGGATTTCCTGGCGTGATTGCGGAGCCGTGGTACGGCATCGTCGCACCCGCGGGAACATCCGCGGCGATCCTTGCCGAAATCGCGACGGCGTTGCGCGCGATGCAAGCCGATCCGGAGATCGGCCGGCGCTTCACAGCCCTCGGCTACGAGGCGATCGTCGAGGCGCCGGAAGAGTTTGCCGCGGCGATCCGGGCCGAGGTCGCGCAGGCGCGCGAGGCTGTCGGCGGTGGTGCGCCGCGGCGCTGAGCCGCCGTTCCCGATCGGCGATGCCGTGCCCGGAGCCTGGTCCGCGCCGGTACGCACGTTCCCCTGACCGGTCAGGGCGGCGTGTTGCGCTGCGCCTTCGTGCGCGCGATGAAGCTCTCGTTGCGCGGCCAATCACCGGTCTTGCGGTGCTCGCGCAGTGACGCGAAGAGTCCCTGGCCGAGCGAGCTGACGAAGAGCAGCAGCAGCAGCGGGGCGATCGCGGTCGGGAACATCACTTTGCCGATGGTCTCGATCGCCCGCGGCACGAGCCCCGGGCCGAACCGTTGGCCGGGCGCCGCACCCAGCCACCAGAGCACGATGCCGTCGAGCATCGCTGCTGCGATCGTTTCCGCACAGTATGGCGCGGGCACCGAAACCGGACAATGCGTGCGTTCAACCTGCCGGAGGGCCCGCCGGGCAAGGGTCAGCGGATTAGGACGTTTGTCTGATGTACATGCCGCAACGTTCAATATAGTCTCGATGCCAGTTCCAATTCCAACGCCGAACGTGAAGAGCACTTTCCATGTCGCAGCCGGGGGAGGTGACGTGCGAAGACATCCTCTGGCTGCTCGGCAGCCTGAGCGGGCTCTTTCGCATTCCCTTTGATGCGGCGCTGATTGCGCAGGCTTACCCGCCGCCCCATACCGTCGCCACGTTCCACGAAGCCGCGCGCTCGATCGGTCTCAGGACCGGCACCTGCGGCCTTGCGCGGCGCGGGTGGCAACAGCTCCCGCTTCCGGCCGTCGCTTTCCTGCGTCCGCTACCCGCGGTGCGGCCGGAGGGCATCCCGGCTTCGCTGCCAGAACCGCCGGAACCGGCCGCTGCAGCTGTCGGCGAAGCTCCGTCTCCACCGGCCCCCGGTGTCGCCCTCATCGTCAAGGCCGACGCCGACCAGCTCGTCTACTTTCGCGCGGGTAGCCGGATGCCCGAGACACTGCGCACCGCCGATGCGCCGAGTCGCCTCGAGCCCCAGCTGATCCTCGTTGCCAAGGACCACGCCGGCACCGGCCAGGAGGACATTCCCGGCTTCACGGTCGAGAAAAAGCCATTCGGCTTTCGCTGGTTCGTCCCGGAACTGCTCAAGCACCAGCGCATCTGGCGTGACGTCCTGCTCGCCAGCCTGGCCATTCAGCTGGTCGGGTTGTCGGTGCCGGTGTTCACGCAGGTGATCATCGACAAGGTCATCGTCCACCAGACGCAGAGCACGCTCATCGTCCTCGGTGTTGCGCTCGTGATCTTCATGCTGTTCAACAGCGGCATGACCTGGCTGCGGCAATACCTGGTGCTGCACACCGGCAACCGCATCGACGCCGTGCTCGGGAGTGAGGTGTTCCGGCACCTGCTGCGCCTGCCGCTGCCGTATTTCGAGCAACGCCCGACCGGGACGCTGGTTGCGCGCCTGCATGGCGTGGAGACCATCCGCGAATTCGTCTCCGGCGCCGCGGTCACGCTCGTGCTCGACCTGCCGTTCCTGTTCATATTCCTCGCCGTGATGTTCGCCTACAGCTGGCAGCTCTCGCTGATTGCCGTCGGTCTTCTCGGCGTGATTGCCCTCATCAGCGTCCTCGTCACCCCCATGTTCCGCGAGCGGCTCAATCGCCAGTTCATGCTGGGCGCCAGGAACCAGTCGTTCCTTACCGAGTACGTCTGCGGCATGGCCACGGTCAAATCGCTGCAGATGGAGCCGGACCTCGACCGCAAGTACGGCGACCTGCTCGCCCAATACCTCGCCGCCGGATTCTCGACCAGGCAAGTCGGCAACACGTATAACGTCATCGCCAGCGGGCTCGAACAGGCGATGACGCTCTCCCTCCTGATCGTCGGCGCCCTGCTGGTGATGCGCAACGACGGCTTCACCGTCGGCATGCTGGTCGCCTTCCAGATGTTCGCCGGGAGAATGAGCCAGCCGATGCTGCGCCTGGCGGGCCTGTGGCAGGAGTTCCAGCAAGCCAGCATCGCCGTGAAACGCCTGGGCGATATCGTCGACATGCCGCAGGAACCGCACGCGCTCACCCCCAGCCGCGAGAGCGCGCAGAGTGGCCCGGGCCGCGGGCGGATCGACATCCAGGATCTCGCGTTCCGCTACAGCGAGCACCACCCCTGGCTCTACCGGAAGCTCGACCTGCGCTTCAAGCCCGGTCACCTCAGCGTGATCATGGGTCCGTCGGGCTGCGGCAAGAGCACGCTCGCGAAGCTGCTGCTGGGCTTCTATCTTCCCGTGGAAGGTCGGATCACGCTCGACGGCAAGGATATCCACCATCTGGCGGCGAACGAGCTCAGGAGCGCTTTCGGCATGGTCCCGCAGGATACGGTGCTCTTTGCCGGCACCCTGTACGACAACCTGCTCATGGCGCACCCGCACGCGAGCTTCGAGGATGTGATCACCGCCTGCAAGGCCGCGGAAATCCACGACACGATCGAGCACCTGCCGCAGGGCTATCAGACGCCAATCGGCGAGCGCGGCACAGGGCTGTCCGGCGGGCAGAAGCAGCGCATCGCCATTGCTCGGGCGCTCCTCAAGCGGCCGCAGATTCTGGTCTTCGACGAGGCGGTATCGAACCTGGATCAACCGACAGCTGAACATTTCGCCCGAACCATCAACAATCTCAAGGGGCGGGTGACGATGATTTTCATTACCCACCAGATCCCAAAGGGACTGCAGGTGGACGAGGTGTTCACGTTCGGGGGCCGGCAGAGTGTTCCGAAGATGGAGGTCGTCGCGGAGCCGGAGGCGAAGGGGGTGAGATGGGTCAATTAGAGGTTCGTGAAAGTGGCGATGGCGCAGCCACTGCCACGGGCAAGTTGAAGCTGCTGACTCTGCTGCTAGCGACGGCCGCGCTCCACGCGTGCGGCAACGTCGATGTGAGCTGGAAAGAGGAAGTGAAGCTTGCCGATGGCCAGATCATCATTGTCAAGCGCACGGCCGAGGGCAAGGCTCTGGGTGAGATCGGCGGCCCCGGTGGCTGGAGAGCCACCAGGATGACGCTCGAGATAGATCGTCCAGAGCTCCCGCACAAACCGCCCGCATGGTCAGAGCGCTGGGTGCCCATGCTCTTTGATTTCGACCCGGGGACCAGGGAGTGGTTTCTGGTTGCGACGTTCTACACGTGCATCGACTGGCGTGAAATGGGCGCGCCCGAGTTGCCGTATGTCCAGTACCTCGCGCGCGATGGACGATGGGACAAAGTGCCGCTCGACCCCAAACTGATCGGCAGACGGGCTAACCTCTTGACTGGAGTGAATGCTCGTGGTGAGCCCGACTTGGTCAATGTCGAAGCGAAGGAGCGGCGCGATCGCGGCGCTGGAAAAAAGTTTCGACACGTCGTTGATGCGTGGCTAAATCCTTGTTGAACCTTTCTGAGACGCTCTTGGAGAACTCGTGATGGCTACCCGGGAAGAATATGCACAGATTTCGGGCAACGTCTATTCTCGGACAGACGAAAACACGATGTTCGTGCCCAATGGCTGGAGCCAGGTTGGTTGGGTGCCTGATGATCCGATAACTGGCTTTTCTGCCGGGGTTTACTTCAATGGAACCGAAGTCGTGATCGGTTTCACGGGCACCAACGAGGGCCTGTTCAAGGATTTTGTGTCCGGCAATATCCCGGCAGCGGTGGGCCTGGGCGCGGCACAAGTTGTCCAGGCAGCCGAGCTCGTCATTGACGTGATGAAGCATGTCGGCAGTCTTAATGCCAATACCCCGATTTCCTTCACCGGCCACTCCCTCGGTGGCGGGCTGGCGTCCGTGATGGCGGTGCTGTTCGACAAGCAGGCGACCGTTTTCGATCCGGCGCCATTCGAGCCAACCGCCAGAAATCCGGCACTTCTCGGGTATCTGCTGACGTACCTGACGTTGGCCGGCTACGACAACCAGGCGTTGAGCGACTATGTCGGCAGCCTGGGTCTGCAATTTTCATCGCGCGAATTCAACGTTCGAAGCTGGTACGTGGAGGGGGAGGTGCTGGAGGCCATTCGGATTCCGCAGAACACGATCGTTGGCCCTGGACAGGACAGGTCACTTGGGGTTGGTGCGCAGTCGCTGCTCGATACGGTCAATCCCGTCACGCACATCGGTGGACGCGTCAGTCTGCATTCGATTTCGCTGCTTCATGCCCTGTGTGTGTCGGAAAATTTCAACATTGCGGTGACCACACAACGCAATTCGCTCGAAACGTTCTTCGATACCAGCCTTTATGCGCAGGACCCAGCGACATCCAACACGCCGGACTTTCTGACGAAACTATTGCGGCAGCATGTTGGCAAGGGGGCGGCGAACCCGGGCAACCACATTCTCGATACGCTGGCAGCGGACATGCTGCGCATCGGGATCACCGGAACCGCCAGTGGCGAACGGGTCAACAAAGCACTGCTTGCCGCGTTGACCGAGCACTACCAGTTTTCCACCGCGCCGAGTGCTCTGTTCGATGCGCGGTCTGGTGCCCTTCACTTCAACATCGCAGACTTGTACCCGGGGTTATCCGACAACAGAGCCTTGCCACGGCTCACCGCCGCCGTGCGGGCACTTGCACCCCGCGATCAAGACGCACTCGTGGAAATCGGGAAGCAGCAAAGCTGGCACATTCAAAGCGGCGACGCCGCGATGAGCTGGACCGACAGCGCGGGCACCGACGATCTGGCGATAGGAGGCAGTGGCGGCGACGCGCTGCAAGGCGGCGCAGGCAACGACATCCTCGTCGGACTGGATGGCGCGGATACCCTGGACGGCGGCGCGGGCAGCGACACCCTGATCGGCGGCGCAGGCCTTGACACCTACATCGTCGGCAGCGGCAACGACACCCTCAGTGACGACCTGGCCGGTGAGGGTGCCATCAGAACCGAATCAGGCATCACCCTTGCCGGCGGCAAAGGCGCCGGCAAACGCAATACCTGGGTGGGCGCGAATGGAGAAATCTACACGTTCGTCCAAACCCGAGCCGCCCAACTGGGCATCCTGACCATCACCCATCTGGGCACCGGCAACGACGTAACCATCGAGCATTTCGATCTTGCCCAAGCGCAAGCGAATGGCTATCTCGGCATCAAA
>Ga0315290_10000315_pt1 | contig 30647 bp, 24 predicted proteins | sample YL17G12_0_MG_FD_203627 | JGI IMG/M metagenome (GOLD analysis project Ga0315290, IMG submission 203627) | Sediment microbial communities from Yellowstone Lake, YNP, Wyoming, USA - YL17G12_0 | ecosystem: Environmental > Aquatic > Freshwater > Lake > Sediment | place: USA: Wyoming | collected... | reverse complement strand
TCTGCCCGGTGCGATTCGAGAGCCCCGAAGCCCAGGAGGCGTTCAACGCCCGGCTGGCCGAGATGAAAGAGCGCGGGGAGGGCGACAAGGGCCAGTTCGCCGCGATCCCGTTCCTGCTGTGGTACTGCCGCAACGACGTCTTGTCGGACAACGCCCGCTTCAACGATCAGGCGGCGATCTGCGATGCCAATCGCGATGGCGTCATCGCCCTCCGGGAGGCCGAGGCCTATATGGCCAAGTCTCGCGCCGCGGGGGCCAACTCCACTTCCTTCCATGCCGAGGCGAAGTCCACCAAGACCCCTTCTGCCGGCGTCGCGTTGGCAGAGCAGCCGGCCAGCAGGTAGCCCGCATGGCTCACCGCCGCAGTAGTCCGACACGACTTATTTGTGGGGTGGCACGGGCATCTTGCCCGTGCTTCGCACCGCAGCACTGGCGAGACGCCAGTGCCACCCAACCGCCGCAGGACGGATTTCTGAATCCGTCCTTGGGCGGGCCGGCCTGGCACAGGGCTACTCTGCGGCGACGTCAAAGCAGTAGAGGTTGGTGTCGTACCGCAGGTAGAGGCGGCGGCCGATGACCACGGGGTGGGCCCAGCTCGGGCCGCTGCCTTGGACCGTGACCCTGCCGGTGGTCTTCAGGCCGTCGGGCGAGCACGTGGCCAGCCCTGCCCGGCCCCCGTCCTCGCCCAACAGGTAGAGCATCCCGTCGGCAAAGCAGAGCGAGCCCTTGCCCACGGCCCTTTCGAACCACATCTTCTTGCCGTGGGTCAGCTCCAGGCAGGTCCAGCCGCCCTCGTGGTTGCCGTAGATGTAGCCCTCGTGAATGACGTAGCCGCCGTGGTGGCAGACCAGCTCTTTGGTGGTCCAGGCGACGTCGGCCGAGATGCGTTCCCCCTGGCGATTGAGCTTCATGCAAATGCCCCCCTTGCCGTAGCCGTTGGACCAGAAGACGTGGCCGTCGGCATAGGCGGGCGTGGGGCAATTCGCGGTGTTGCCGGCCGACCAGTTGTTCGACCAGAGGAGCCTGCCGTTGGCCGCGTCGACGCAGACCAGTCCGGCCGCCGTGCCGGTCACGATGAGGCGCCGGCCCTCGAACTCGACCAGGATGCACGAGCCGTACTCCGGCCCGGCGCTGAAGCCGGAGCTGGTCCACAGGGTCTCCCCGGTCTTCTTGTCCAGGGCGGCGATGCACTTGGCTCCGCCGGGCTTGAAGATGGCCCGATTCCCGTCGATCAGCACCGACTCGGCGTAGCCCCAGCCGCCCGGGGAGCCGCCGAACTCGCTGGCCTCGCGCGACCATTTCTTCCTGCCGGTGCCGGCGTCGAAGCAGCCGACCAGGCCATGGCCGTTGAGCAAATAGAGGTTTTGGCCGTCGAGGACGGGCGAGGCGCGGGAGCCGTCGGGCCCGCCGCGGCCCTGGCCGTGCTCGACCTCCCATAGCTTCTGGCCCTCCAGATCGAGTGCGAAGAGCATCAGCTTGCCGCCCTTGTCGCCGGTGATGTAGACCTTTCCTCCGGCCACGGCCACGCTGGAGAAGCCCACGCCGATGCCGTCGACCTTCCAGAGCAGCTTCGGCCCTCCGGCCGGCCACTCCTTCAACAGGCCCGTATCCGGGGACTTGCCGTCCCGGTTCGGCCCGAGCCAGCCGGGCCAGTCGGCCCCGGGCGAAGCCCCGCCGACCGCCGCCACGAGGACCATCGCCCCCAACGTCGCCACCACGAACCAGCCGCACGACACCCGGCGCATCGTCACCTCCTCAGGTTAACTACAGGACTACAAGTACAACTTGGCGCGCCTATTGTAGCCGGGCAGTTCTCGCAAGGCAACCGGTCGCTGCTTGCCGGCTTGTGCCGCGGTCGGGTACGATCTAAGGCATGGCCGGCCCTGGAGCCGGGGACCCCGAGGAGACCGAGTTCATGATTGCCAGTCTGCGAGCGGGAGGAGTCGTGGCGGGGGCCTGCATCCTGACGGTCCTGGTGCTGGTCGCCGGGTGCGGGAAGTCGGGCCCGCCGGCCGTCGATCCCAAGCCGTTTGAGGCGGCGATCGCCCAGTACCTCGAGCGGGGCAACATGGCCATGGCCCTGAAGGAGATCAAGCAGGGGCCGACCGTCAACGACAACACGGCCACGCTCACCGCCTCGCTGGTCCACGCCGAGATGGGCGGGCCGGCGGTCGTCTGGAAGTTCACCTTCGAGAAGGATGCGAAAGGCACCTGGCGGGCCACCGCCCACAAGCCGTAGCGAATTGAGTCCCGAAGGGGCTCTCGTTTAACCGCAAGCCGCAGGCGCGCGCGTTTCGACCCCCGGCGCCCAAGCCGCGCTCGCCTTCGGCTTGCGGCTGAACGGGACGCCGCGCGTCAGTGGTACGTCACCCAGCCGGCATCGAGACCGGTGTAGGCCGTCACAAACCGCCAGTGCTGCGCCGGCTTGCCCTCGCGGGTCGGATTCTCCTCCACGTAGGCGATCGCACCAACGATCGCCTCCTCCGAATCCAGGTACACCTTCCATTGATGCTCCGCCCACATCCGCGGCGCACGTTGGCCCGCCTCGGCGAACTGCCCCAGCGGGTGCAGGTCCTGCTCGATCAGATTCCGCGTCGCCTCCCCTTTGAGCAGGTTGGCCACCTGCTCGACCTTGTATCGATGTCGGGCGATCACCAGGTGCGTGTGCTCGGGCAGGATCGAGCAGGCCCAGATCGTGTACCCGCTCCGCTCGCAGGCGGCAGCGAACCCAGCCCCGATGGCGCGGGCCTGCACGCCCGTAAACCGCACGGGCGGGTACTTCAACGCCTTGCGAGCCTCCTCCCGCTGGCGCAAGTCGGCCGCCGTCAGGGCCGCCAGACCGCGTCGTGGAAGCGACTTGGTGGCCCGTCCGAACCGGACCAGCTCCCACTTGCCCACAAAGTCCGACCACGACCCGCGTGGATCGTTGGGCAGCCAAAAGCCATAGGCGGCCAGAATGACATGATACCCATGGACCACAGGGCACCTCCTGGAGAGATCCTTCCCCGCCTCGTTTAACCGCAAGCCGAAGGCGAGCGCGCGTTTCGGTTCTCGGCTCCCAAGCCCGCATGCCTTCCAAGACGCGCACGCCTTCGGCTTGCGGCTAAACGAGGCGGCGCCACGAAACCCCGTGCCGGTCACCCCGGGCCTCTCCCCAGGGACATTGGTATCTCCCCTGGTCGACGGAACGCCACGGAGGCCGTTCCCTAAAGAGGAGCCTGCCGGGCTCACTTTTCCGCGATCAAGGCGGGAAGGGGCTCGGCGGCTTCTGATTCCGGCAGCCGGCCGGCCAGCTCGAGGCAGGTCCGGAGGATGCCGGCCTCGTCGAGGCCGAGTCCGGCCAGCAGCTCGTCGCGCTCGCCGTGCTCGATGAAGCGGTCGGGAATGCCCAGGCGGCGCACGCGGCCGGCGTCCAGGCCGGCGTCGCAGGCGGCCTCCAGCACCGCGCTAGAGAAGCCGCCCTGGAGACACCCTTCCTCGACCGTCAGGACAATGGGGTACTCGGCCACGGCCCGGAGCATGGTGGCGGTGTCCAAGGGCTTGACGAAGCGGGCGTTGATCACGCCGAAGTCGAGCCCCTGGTGGCGGAGCCGATCGGCGGCCGGCAGGCAGGCTTCCAGCAGGGTGCCGCAGGCGACAATCATGCCGTCGCGGCCCCAGTGGAGCACTTCCGCTTTGCCCAACTCGACGGGGGACGGCTCGCGCTCGATCGTCCAGGCGGCGGCCTTGGGGTAGCGGATGGCGGCCGGGCGGTCCTGGGCCAGGGCGAAGGCGAGCATGGCACTGAGGTCCGTGGCGTCGCCGGGGGCCATCACGACCAGTCCCGGCAGGTGGCGCAGGTAGGCCAGGTCGAACATGCCGTGGTGGGTCGGGCCGTCGGGGCCGGTGATCCCGGCCCGGTCCAGCATCATCGTCACCGGCAGGTCCTGGAGGGCCAGCTCCTGGAACACCTGGTCGTAGCTTCGCTGGAGGAAGGTGCTGTAGACGTCGACGATGGGGCGGAGGCCCGCCTTGGCCAACCCGGCCGCGAAGGCCACCGCGTGCGATTCGCAGATGCCCACGTCGAAGAATCGCGCCGGGAACTCGTCGCGGACCGGCTCGAGCATGTTCCCCTGGCACATGGCCGCGGTGATGGCGACGACGCGGGGATTGGCGCGCATCCCGTCGAGAATCGCGTCCCGGGCGATCTGGGTATAGGGCTTCGAGGTCGGCTTCTTCTTGAACATCACCTTCGTGCCGTTCTCGTGGACGAAGGGGGCCGGGGTGTGGAAGACCGCGGGGTCCTCCTCGGCGGGCGGGAAACCGTGCCCTTTGTTGGTCACCACGTGCAGCAGCACGGGCCCCGGATAGCCGGCGACCATGGCCAGGTACTTCTGGAGCTGGCGGAGGTTGTGCCCGTCGACGGGGCCGGCGTAGTGAAAGCCCAGCTCCTCGAAGAGCATGCCGCCGACCACGCCGGCCTTCAGCGCGGCCTTGATCTGGAGAAGCAGGCGCTCCACGGGATCGCCGAGCACGGGGACGCTGCCGAGGAGCTTCTGGACCTCGGCCTTCAAGCCCGCGTAGAACGACCCGGCCCGCAGCCGATCGAGGTACTGGGCCAATCCTCCGACCCGGGGGCAGATCGACATCTTGTTGTCGTTGAGCACGACGATGAGCTTCTTCTTGAGCCCGCCGGCGTTGTTCATTGCCTCGAAGACGAGGCCGCAGGTGAAGGCCCCGTCGCCAATGACGGCCACGACGCGCCGGTCCTCGTCGGGTCGCACGAGGTCGTCGGCGCACTTCAGGCCCAGGGCCGTGGAGACGCTGGCCCCGGCGTGACCGGTCATGAACAGGTCGTAGGGGCTCTCCTGGGGGTTGGGGTAGCCCATCAGCCCGCCGTGGGAGCGAATGGTGTGGAACTGCTCGAAGCGGCCGGTGATCATCTTGTGCGGATAGACCTGGTGGCCCGTGTCCCAGATCAGCCGGTCCCGGCTGAAATCGAACGAGGTGTGCAGGGCCAGCGTCAGCTCGATCACGCCGAGATTGGAGGCGAAATGGGCGGTGCGGGTGCCCAGCAGGAGGCACAAGGCGTCGCGCATTTCCTGGGCGAGCTGTTCGAGCTGCTTGGGCGAGAGGCCCTTCAGATCGTGCGGGGAGCGGATTTTGGCCAGCAGCCCGTCCATGTCAGCGGTTCCTTTCCAGGACGTAGTGGGCCAGCGACTCCAGGCCGGCGGCGCGATCGCCCAGCGGCTCCAGCGCCCGGCAGGCCTCCTCGACAAGCTGCTCGGCCCGGCGGAGGCTCTCGTCGATGCCCAGGAGGCCGGGGAAGGTGAGCTTGCCGCGGCCGCGATCCTTGGCGACCCGCTTGCCCACGGCCGCCTCGGAGCCCCGCACGTCGAGCACGTCGTCGGTGATCTGAAAGGCCAGACCCACGGCGCGGCCGTATTGCCGCAGGGCCTCCATGCTCGGTTGGTCGGCGCCGGCGACCAGCCCCCCCAAGCGCAAGGAGACCTCGATCATGGCCCCGGTCTTGCGGTGATGGATCGACTCGAGGGTCTCGAGACTCACGCCGGCCGGTGAGGCGGCCAGGTCGTCGGCCTGCCCTCCCACGAGGTAACAGGGGCCGGCGGCCTCGGCCAGCGCGGCGCAACAGGCCGCCGCCACGTCGGGCGGCCGCACCTGCCTGGCCAAGACCTCGAACGCCAGGGCCAACAGGGCATCGCCCGCCAGAATGGCCAGCGCCTCGCCGAACTGCTTGTGACACGTCGGCAGGCCGCGCCGCAGATCGTCGTCGTCCATGGCCGGCAGGTCGTCGTGGATCAGGGAGTAGGTGTGGACCATCTCCACGGCACACGCGGCCGGCAGGGCCGCATTCCCCGATCCGCCGCACGCCTGGGCTGCCAAGAGCACCAGCATCGGACGCAGCCGCTTGCCCGGGGCCAACAGAGTATGCCGCACCGCGGCGCGGAGCGGCTCCGGGCAGCCGCCGGCAAACTCCGTGTGGTGGCAAAGCGCGGCCTCGATCGGCGCGGAGAGCTCGGCGACAAAGTCAGGAAAAAGGGATGACTGCGTAGGGAACACCATCTCGATAGACTAACCAAGCCCCCCGGTTCACCCTGTCGGATCAAGCTCCCCCCTATTCTAGGACGTCACCCGGCGCTAGTCTACCATGGGCCCATCGTGGTCGGGGTCCGGATCCTCCTGCGGGGGTAGTGATGAGGGAGAAGTTCGGCGGCGGCTACGATGTTTGGACTTCTCGTCTAGCGACAAAGGGGGGTCCTCAAAGGGGGTGGTGATCGGGTTCCCCTCAGCGTCCACGCCCGCGACCACCTCGATCCGCCGCTCGGCCCGGCGGAGCAAGTCGTGGCAGCGGCGGAGCAGCTTGACGCCCTCCTCGTATCGGGCCAACGCCTCGTCGAGCCCGTGCTGGCCTTCCTCCAGCTCGCGCACCATCCCTTCCAGTCGCTCCAGGGCGTCTTCAAAACTCGGCGGCTCACGGTCGGGCGGCGGCTCGGGGGGTTGCTTGGACACAATCACCTCTCTTCCGGTCGAGCTCCTGATTCCTAGTCCCTAGTCCCCAAGAACTGACCACTATCCACTATCCACCAACCACTATCCACTATCCACTCCCCCTCCCCCGCTACTCCCACTCGATCGTGGCCGGCGGCTTCGAGCTGATGTCATAGACGACGCGGTTGACCCCCTTGATCTCGTTGATGATCCGCGTGGCGATTCGGGCGAGCAGGTCGTGGGGGAGGTGGCTCCAGTCGGCGGTCATGAAGTCTTCGCTGTCGATCGAGCGGACGGCGACCACGTCGGCGTAGGTGCGGGCATCGCCCATCACCCCCACGCTTTGCACCGGCAGGAGCACGGCGAACGCCTGGGAGGTCTTGCGGTAGAGGCCGCCCGCCTTGATCTCCTCGACCACGATGGCGTCGGCCTCGCGGAGGATGCCGAGCCGCTCGGCCGTCACCTCGCCGACGCAGCGGACCGCGAGCCCCGGGCCCGGAAAGGGGTGCCGCCACACGATGTCCTCCGGCAGGCCCAGTTGGCTGCCGAGCCGGCGGACCTCGTCCTTGAACAGGTCGCGCAGGGGCTCGATCAGCTCGAACTCCAGGTCGTCGGGCAGGCCGCCGACGTTGTGGTGGAGCTTGATGGTGGCGGCGGGTCCGTCCCGGGAGCCGCCGCTCTCGATGACGTCGGGGTAAAGGGTTCCCTGGGCAAGGAAGCGGGCCCCGTGGATCCGGGTCGCCTCCTCGGAGAAGCAATCGATGAAGGCGCGGCCGATCCTGCGGCGCTTCTCCTGAGGGTCGATCACGCCGGCCAGGACCGCCAGGAACTTCTCCTCCGCCCGGACCACGTGGAGGTCGGTCTTGAAGTGGTCGGTGAACTCCCCGATGACCCGCTGCACCTCGCCCTTGCGCAACAGCCCGTTGTCTACCAGGATGCACGACAACTGCGGGCCGATGGCCCGGGAGAGCAGGGCCGCCGTGACCGCAGAATCGACGCCGCCGGACAGCCCGCAGATCACCCGATCGCTCCCCACCCGGGCACCGATGGCCAGAATGGTCTGGTCGGCGAAGTCGCCCAGCTTCCAAGTCCCCGTGCAGCCGCAGACGCCGGTGAGGAAGTTCCTGAGGATGGTCGATCCGAGCGGCGTGTGGGTGACCTCGGGATGGAACTGGAGTCCGTAGACCGGCAGGCGGCGATGCCGCACCGCAGCGATCGGGCAGGTGGCGGTGGCCGCCAGGGCGGTGAAGTCGCCGGAGACCTCGGTCACCTGGTCGCCGTGGCTCATCCAGACCTCCGTGGCGTCGGGGAGGCCGGCCAACAGGACGTCGGGCTTAAGAAGCCGGAGGTGTGCCCGGCCGTACTCCCGCGCCGGCACGCTGTGCACGCGTCCGCCGAGCACGTCGCAGCACAACTGCATTCCGTAGCAGATTCCCAGCACCGGGATACCCAGCTCGAAGATGGCCGGATCGCAGCGTGGGGCCCCCTCCTGGTACACGCTGGCGGGTCCGCCGGAGAGCACGATTCCCCTGGGGGCAATCTGCCGGACCCGCTCCGCCGGAAGGTTGTGCCGCACGATCTCGCAATAGACCTGGTGCTCCCGAACCCGGCGGGCAATCAGTTGCGCGTACTGCGACCCGAAGTCCAGCACCACCACCTTCTCGTCGGCGACTCCAGGCACAAGAGGTCCTCTGCTAAAGACCCCCGATTGTAGCCGGCCGGCCAAGGGCCCGACAGGACCCCCTCCCGATGGGGCCTGGAGGATTTGTCGACGGCAACCTGTTTTGCCGCTTGAACTTGCGGCAACGGGAATTGAAGCCGGCGACCATTGTGGTTATAGTGAAGGTGGCGCTCACGGACGACCCGGGGAGGCCTTGGCTCGATGAAAGACGGAACTGGGGTGCTGATCTTACTGACCAACGACGACGGAATTTACGCGCCGGGCCTGGCCGCCTTGGACCGCCAACTGCGGCGCCTGGGGGAGGTGTGTGTGGTCGCCCCGGCGACCGAGCAGAGCGGCGTGGGCCACTCGATCACGTACCTGACCCCGCTGATCGTCAAGGAGGTCTACAACGGCGATCAGCGGTGGGCGTGGACCGTCGAGGGGAGCCCGGCCGACTGCGTGCGTCTGGCGATCGCCGAGTTGTGCCCTTGCCGGCCGGAGTTGGTGGTCAGCGGGATCAACAGCGGTCTGAACGCGGGAATCAACGTGCTTTACTCGGGCACGGTGGCGGCGGCCATCGAGGGGGCGTTTTTCGGGATCACCAGCGTGGCCGTCTCGCTGGAGTTCGATGAGCACGCCCAGTACGACAAGGCCGCCGGCCTGGCCCGGCAAGTCATCCAGCAAATCCTGACCAAGAAGCGGCCCGAGCCGCAACTATACAACCTGAACATCCCCACGGCCGCCCTGTCGGGCACGCCCGAGGTGCGCATCGTGCCGATGGACGTGGCCCGATACGGCGAGCGGTTCGAGAAAAGGACCGATCCGTGGGGCCGGGCGTACTACTGGGCCACCGGCCAGCCGCCGCCCCCGGTGGTCGAGCACGAGACCGACCTGTCGGCGATCGCGCGGGGGTTCGTCACCCTGACCCCCCTGGACTATAACATGACCCGAGAACCGGTCCTCGCGGAGATGCAGCGGTGGCGGTTCGCGCTGGATCGGCCGGAGGCGGAAGGCGAGGGCCGGGTGGACGCCGCGGCCTGTCGCCCGGTGGTGATGATGGAGCGAAAGAAACGCAAGCTCGTGGCACCCGAGCGGTGCGAGCTGCACAGTGGCACAGGAAACAGTGGCACAGGAAACAGTGGCACAGGAAACAGTGGCACAGGAGGTGAGCCATGCGACGAATCGTGACGGCGGTGCTTGTTTTGGCGACGTGGGCCGTTGCCGGCTGCGGGGGCTATCAGCCGGCGGCCCCGGCGCCCGGGAGCCAGCCCGTGGCCAAGGCGCCGGCGCCAGCCCCGGCTCCTGCGCCCGCGCCAGCCCCGGCGCCGAAGTCGGGGATGACGGCGGGAATGACGGCCATGGGGACGGCGATCGGCATGGCGCCGATCGAGACGGCGGTTCAGGGCCCGATGGGGGTTGCCCCCAAGGGCGGCCAATCGCCGCCAGCCGGCGTCCCCCCCGGCGGACAGCCCGGGGCCTCGTACCAGAAGGCCGACGTGGGCGCGGGCAAGCGGGGACGCGACTACGGGCCCGGACTCGTGACCACCCCGGTCTCCATCTACTTTCTCACCAAGGACAAGATCGTCTTCCGCATCCAGATTCCCAAGGACATGAGTCTGTACAAGGCCATGAACGATAACAAGGGTCCGAGGACCCACGAGGAGTTCATGGAGAAGATCATTAGGGCCGGGATGATCAAGTTGCCCGACCTCCCCGAAGGCGAACGTTACCTCTACGATCCGGCCTCGGAGGAGTTGAAAGTCGAGCACCCCAATCGCTAGCGCGCTTGCCCGGGCTCCCAGCGGGTGGCTGAGACACGTCGTGGAAGCGAGGTCTTGAGGATAGGAGAGAACAGGGACGGAACGCGGATATCACCCACTGTCTTACACCAGGTTACACTTCGATGAGACGGCACCTTGTTCTGGTGATTGCCCTGGCGGCCATGGGCCCGGCGGGCGTCATGGCCTCCGAATCCGCTTGGATCTTCCGACGCTCGACGTACACCCACGACGACGCGACCGGTCAGCGCGTCGCGCAGTACGCCCGGGAACAACCGGCGTACAAGCTCGAGGACCCCAGCTACCAGCAGAGCGCCTACCGCCACAGCCGCTCCGGCTTCCGCGTGGGCGAGAGCTACGACTACCTGCACGTCGTCGAGACGTGGGGCCAGGGTGAGTATCTCCGCCCCTACGGCGAATGGCAGTATCCCTACCGCGCCGGGGCCACGCCTTACGGCCCGTGGGGCAATCCGCAGGGCCCCTGGACCACGCCGTTCGGCTCGTGGGTCAATCCCTACGGGCTGGGGCAGCTCCCGAATCCCCCCTGGTCCCCCTATTATCCCAATGGGTACGGCCCTTCCCGCGGCCCCGTGGTCCCGCCGGGAGCGGCTTCCCCCGGCGCACCCCCGCCCACCGGCCCGTCGGGCACGTCGCGGCCCGGCGGGGGACGGGGGTCCTAGCCCGCGTTTTTCACCGCCGTAGGACGGAGTGTGGCACGACGGACGGCCCGATGGTAGAATGCCCACCACGGCAAGCCCCGGGCGGCGCCGTCTTTCTTGCGGAGGTTCGACCATGGCCATTCCAGTCACGTGCCGGTGCGGCCGTTCGTACAACCTGAAGGATGAGTTTGCCGGCACGGTGGTGCAGTGTCCGCACTGCACCGGGAGGATCGAGGTCCCAGCGCCGGTCCGAGTGGCGGCGGCCCCGCAGGCCGATCCGGCCTTCGACCGCGACGTCTTTCTGCTCCGTCAGAAACACCTGGCCATCAACGAGAAGTACGTGGTGTGGGACGAAGAGGGCCGGCCGATCCTGTTCATCGAGCGGCCTGCGCACTTGCTGCGGGGCTTGGGGGCGCTCCTTGGGGCGATCTTCGCCTTCATGGTGGTCGCGGGGGTCTTTTTTACGGCGGCGACGCTTGTCAACGTGGTGGCCCTCCAGATTGCGTTCGGCACTCTGGCCGTGGTGGGCGGGCTGGTGGCCACCGTCGTCGTGGCCGTCGCTCTGTACCCCAAGCGCCACGTGAACTTCTATCGCGACCAGAGCCGCGGCGAGAAGCTCCTGGAAGTGCTCCAGGACCGCAAGCTGCAACTGATCGTGGCGACCTACACGATCGTCGACGCCGCCGGCCAGCTCCTCGCCCGGCTCCGAAAAAACTACCTCTACAACCTCGTCCGCAAGCGGTGGGAGTGCCGCGGGCCGGACGGCTCGCTGATCTGCCTGGTCAAGGAGGACTCGGTGATCCTTTCCCTGCTGCGGCGTTTCCTCGGTCCGCTGTTCGGCGTGCTGCGGACGAATTTCATCCTCCTCGATCCGGCCACCGAGCGGGTGATCGGCGAGTTCAACCGCAAGTTCACGATTTTCGACCGCTACGTGCTCGACTTGAAGGCCGATCCCGGCCGTGCCTTCGATCGACGGATCGCGCTGGCGATTGGCGTCATGCTCGACACCGGCGAGCGACGCTGAGGGGAGGACGAGCCCGTCATGAGCCTGCCGCCGCAACCGCCCCACCTCGCCGAGGAGCAAACGCCGCTGTTGATCTCCGAGGAAATGCTCGCCCACGGCGAGCCGGCCGAGCGGATCGACTTCGAGCAGGGAATCTCGTATTTCCCCGGACTGGTGCTGCTGCTGATCGCCGTCATTACCGCGGTCTTCGGCTGGGAGATGGTCCACGGGGCTTTGGCCAGCAAGGAAGCGATCATCGCCGCAGGGGCGCTGGCGCGGGACCGGGTGCTCGCGGGCGAGACCTGGCGACTGCTGACCGCCACCTTCCTCCATGGCAGCCCCGACCACCTCGTGGGCAACTGCGTCGTGCTGTACATCGTGGGGCTGGCCTGCCAGCACGCCTTCGGCTGGGCCCGCACCGCAATCATCTACTTCGGCACGGCCCTGTGCGGCGGCCTGCTGAGCCTGGCAAGCCACGCCGGCCCTTCGGTCGGCGCCTCCGGGGCGATCTTCGGGATCACCGCGGCGACCATCGTGTTCTTCTACCGGCACCAGAAGACGGTCATGCTCCGCGACAAGCGGATCGGCTTCGTGCTTTTGATTTGGGCCTTGTACGAGATCGGCTCGGGCGCGCTCAACCCGATGGTCGACAACTACGCCCACTTGGGGGGATTCGCCGCTGGGGCTATTGCCGCGCTGGTGCTCCACCCGATCCTCTTGACCCGCTCTCCCCAGCCTGCTGCCTCCGCCGGCTGCTAGGATCGGCTAACGCGCCCTCTGGTGGTTACGATGTCCCGTTCCTGGAAACCATGATGAGTCGAAGTGAACGCACGGCAGCCCCACCCGATCGACTGCGGGTGGCGGCAGTGCAGATGAAGTTTGCCGCTTCGATCGAGGGCAACCTGGCCGCGATCGAGCGGCTCCTGGCCGAGGCGGTGCGGCGGCGGGCCGACGCGGTGCTGCTGCCCGAGTGTGCCACGACCGGCTACGCCTGCGACTTCTCCCGCCTCAGGCCCGACGAGCTGCGCGGCGCCCTGGCGGCGGTCGGGCGCATGGCGGCCCGCTTCCACGCGAACGTGCTGGTCGGCTCGCCGGTTTTTCGCTCGGGCAGGCTGTTGAACTGCCTGGTCGTCTTCGGCCGCCAAGGCCAGGTGGTCCACTGCTACGCGAAATGCCATCTGACGGAGATGGATCGCAGGCACTTCACCCCCGGCAACGCCGTCGCGCTGTTTGACGTCGACGGCGTCCCCGCCACGACGGTGATCTGCCACGAGCGGCGCTACCCGGAGCTGGTCCGCCTGGCGGTGATGGCCGGGGCGAGGATCCTGTTCCATCCCAACGCGGGGATGGACCGGTTGGCGGTGTCGCGGGCCAAGCGCGGCGGGAAGGACGGCATTGCCGCCCGGGCCTTCGAGAACGCCATCTACTACGTCTTCGCCAACTCGGTCGGGCCCCAGGGCGACGGCAAATGGTCGGCGGGGGACACGAAGATCGTCGCCCCCGACGAGCGGGTGCTGGCCCTGGCCGGTAACCGCGATGAGGCGGTCATCGTTGCCGATCTTGATCTCACCATGGCAACGGGGGTCTATGCCCTGCGCGGGCTGGAGCACCCACGCTTCCTCGCAGCCCAGTGGAAGAAGATGGTCGCGGCCGTCAGGAAGCAGGCGGCCCGCCGGGCACTCGCCTTTGACCTTCCGGATCCGGCACGAAGCACCGAGGATGGGTCGCCTTTCGCTCCGCGAAAGAAGCGTCACTTTCGCGGAGCGAAAGGCGACTTTGACAGCCTGTGAACGGTTGCCCGGCGAAGTGGACCCGGCGAAAGGATGGACAGGTATGGGAGGAGATTTCTCACTCATCGAGAGACAACATCCTATATCCATGGAAAGGGTACTGCTGTGGACTCGATTTACGTGGACCGGCACGGGCGTGCGATGACTCGGCAGGAAGTGCATCGGCTGTCGGCAGAGGCGCTCTCTGAGCGATCGGGCATCGCGGTGCACGTTCTTCCGGACCGCGAGGCCCTCTACGAAGCCATTGCCGACGTGATGGTCGAGACCATCGACGCCAACAACCGGCAGGGGGCCAAGACCACGATGATTCTGCCGGTGGGGCCCGTCGGCCAGTATCCCGCCTTTGCCCGCAAGGTAGCCCAGCGCGGTCTCGACTGCCGCAACCTCTGGACGTTCAACATGGACGAATTCCTCGACCGCAACGGGCGGACCATTCCGGAAGACCATCCGATGTCGTTCAGGGGCGAGATGATGCGGGGCCTGTACCAACGCCTCCCGGCCGCGCAGCGCATGCCGCTGGAGCAAATGTTCTTTCCCCGCCACGACAACGTGGACGCGATCGACCGCGCGCTGGATGAGCACGCGCCGGACGGGGTGGACTTGTGCCTGCCGGGCGTCGGGCCCGAGGGGCATTTCGCCTTCAACGAGGACCCCTGCTTCCGGCACGTGAAGGTGTCGGAGGAAGAGTTCCTGGCCGACCGCACCCGGCTGGTGCTGGTGAACACCTCGACCGTGGACATGGACGCCCTGGTGGCCAGTTGCGGCGACCGGTCGGCGGTGCCCCCGTTCGCCGTGACCCTCGGACCGCACGACGTGCTCCGCGCCCGCCGCACGGAGGTGATCTTTTTTGCGGGCCGCTTTCAGCGGTTCGCGCTGCGCGAGGTCCTCTTCCGCAAGCCGACGATGCACTTCCCCGGCACGCTTCTGAAGCTGCGAAAAGAACCCGACGGCCGGCTGGTGCCGCAGAATCTCCGCGTCTGGGCCACGCCCGAAGAGGCCGGCATCGTGACGGCACAGACCATCTAGTACTGTCGCCCTCGGCGTTCCCTACTTCGCGTCCCCAAAGCCCCATGCCCCGGCCGCGTGGTACCGATCGGTGATCTCGCTGGGCCGCATCCAGACGACCCGGTCGCGCAGGTGCTTGCCGATCCGCTCCACCACCGTGGTGAAAGCGCGCCAGCCGACTCCCTTCGCCGGATTGAGCCCCTGCCAATGCGCGTACCAGATGCAGTACGGCGCGTTGGCCCGCACGTGCCGGACCACGATCCCCGATTTCCCGTCCGCGGTGACGTAGTAGTCCGGATCCACGCGGGCCGGGCTGTTCTCCCAGATGCCAAAACAGTCTCTGGCGTTGGGCATGAGGTCGTAGACTGCACATTCACCGTCGGCCGCCTTGCGGTGGATGCCGTACTCGGTCTCGCTCGAGCCGAAGAAACAAGGCACCGTGCGGCCGCGGAACTTCCCTTGCCTGGCCAGAGCCAGCAAGGCCGTCCACACGGCGGGGTTCGGGTCCTTGTGGCCGCCGGCACGCAATTCCGCATAGCGCCGCGTGCAGACGTCGCAGCCGCAGCCGGGCCAGGTCAGCCCGGTGAACTTCACTCCCGCCCGCTCCCCCTCGGCAATAATGCTCCCGAAGTACCGCCGATAGCGCTCCTCGGCAACGTCCGGCTCGTGCAGCCATAGACCCTCGTGCGCGGCGCCTTTCGCCGGGCGGTTCGCGTCGAAGTCGAAAAGCCCTGAGTGCGTCATCACTTCCATGTGCGTGTCGATGCCGCATTTCCAGGCCCGCGCGACCTGCTGAAGGAACGCCTGCTCCTCCTCACTCGGCTTGCGGCACATGCTGTGGCCGCCCGCGCCCAAGATGGCGCTCGACTCGCCGGCGATTCGGTGCTCGGCGCAGTAGTCCAGGAAGGTCTGGAACGCCTTGGCGCCGGCCACGTAGGGGCTTGTGTCGTCGCAATAGAACGACAGGATGGTCTTGCGCGGCGATTGTCTTGCCGGGTCGCCTGCCATCGCCCGGGGCAACCGGCCGGCTGCCATCACGGCCGCTGCGGCCGATGCCGTGCCAAGGAATCGGCGGCGAGTCAGTTGCGATCTTGCTGCGTTCATCGGTCGTCCTCCGCACGCGCCTATGAGGATCGGGAAGTGCATGCCATCGATCCTCAGAAAAGCAAAGCAACCGATCCGAGCCGGGCCGTGTCGGCCCGGAGAAGCCGGGGCGGCACGCCCCGGCTCGGAGAGAGAATGCTGCATTACTTCTCCGAGAATCGATAAACCCCACGGACATCTTCTCCCACCGCGAACTCCCTGTCAATCATCCCCGACAAGAGCAAGTGTTGCGGCGAAGACCCGGCCGGGTCAGAATGGAGCAGACGGACAAATCACAGGAGATCGAGCCATGTCCCCTCGCTGCATTGTCCTGAGTGCGATCCTCGTGGGCCAGATCGTCGTTTTCGGCACGTGGGCAATCGCCCAAGAGGCAGCGGGCACGAAGGAGGCCGACTTCAAGCGGCTCGAGGAGAATCGCACGGATGCGTACGCCACCCAGCTCGAGCGGTGGCTGCGCGATTACCTCGTGGATCAGTACCCGCAAAGGGCGGCCAACGCCTGGAACCGCGATTACCGGAGCATCGAGGCGTTCTTGAAGAGCGTCGAGCCCAATCGGGCCGAATGGCGCAAGGTGATCAAGCCGCCGCAACTGATCAAGACCGGCAAGACGCAGCGCACCCCGCACCCGCCGCTTGCGGACCTCAAGGCGCAATGGATTACGGTGCCGCTGGGCTCTCTGGCCGCCGAAGGGGTCCTGGCCGTGCCGGAGGCGGCCACCCCGGAGAAGCGCGTGCCGCTGGTCATCGTGCAGCACGGCATCGGCAGCTTTCCGGAGCGCAACTTCGGCCTGGCCGACGAGGGAGACGCCTACCACAGCTACGCCCGGGTGCTGGTCCAGAGCGGATTCGCGGTCCTCACGCCGCTGAACCTGCGTTCCGTGGAGCGGCGCAACCGGATCGAGCGCCTCTGCCGGCTGGCCGATCTGAGCCTGCCGGGGATCGAGCTGGTGCGCATGCAGCGCCTGCTGGACGAAGCGCTAACCGACCCGCGCGTCGATCGCGGCCGGGTGGGCATGTGGGGCCTTTCCCTGGGCGGCCTGGCCACCATGTTCTGGACGCCGCTGGAGCCGCGGATCAAGGCCGCCGTGGTCGCCGGCTGGTTCAATCATCGCCGCAACAAGATGGTCATTCCGGACGCACGGTACAGTTGCTTCCTCGAAACCAAAGAGGAGCACGCCTTCTTCACCGGCTGGCTCACCGCCTACAGCGATGCGGACGTGGCCAGCCTGATCTGCCCGCGGCCGCTGTTGATCCAGACGGGCAAGAAGGACGGGATCGCCTGGTGGCCCATGGTGGCCGAGGAGTTCGCGGCCGCCCAAGAGCACTATCGCAAGCTGGGCATCGCCGACCGGATCGAGCTCGACCTGCGCGACGGCGGCCACGAGACGCACGTCGAGAGCGGCCTGCGATTCCTCACCCGATGGCTGAAGGAACGGCCAATCGAATGACGGGAAGGAAACTCTGGGAAGTCTGGGGGCAGTGCCTTTCAGCTCTGACCCCAGCTCCCCCCCAAAAGCCCACGGGCTGCAGCCCGTGGGCTTGGAGCCGGTGGACCGCTGCGTTGCCGCCACACCCCTTTGACCTCGGCTACAGCGTCCAACCGGGCCGGTACGCGCGGCGGAGGAATGGATCCGCCTCGGGACAGTTCGTGGCCTTCAGCGCCACCGGGTCCCACTGGAGCTTCTTGCCGGTCCGAAGCGCCACGTTGCACAGCAGAGCGGCCTCGGTCAGCGGCCCGGAATAGTCGAAGCTGCACGTGGTCCCACTGCCGGCCTTGCACGCCGCGAGCCATTCCCGGTGATGGCCGATCGAATCGGGAATCGCCGGCGAGGGCGGCTTGAATCCGGCGTACTTCGCCTTGGGCAACAGCTCGTGGTTTCCATAGTCGGCGATCAGCATCCCTTCCGCGCCCACGAACAGCACGGCGCTTCCCCAGAGCGGGACGCCCTTCTCCTTGACCCACGCCGGATAGGCGCCGCCATGGTACCATGTGAGCTCGACCGGCGGCAGATTGCCCCGGGCCGGGTATTCCTGCCGGGCGATCGTCCAATGGGCCGTGCTTTCCGGGTGCACCGGGCCTTCGGCCTCGACCGTGGTCGGGTAACGAAGCTTCAAGGCCCAGAACGCCAGGTCGCAATAGTGGCAAAAGAAGTCGCCCAACGCGCCGTTGCCGAAGGTCCACCAGTAGCGCCAGTGGAACGGCGCGTAATCGGAATGGTACGGCCGATAAGGCGCCGGCCCCAGCCAAAGGTCCCAGTTCAGGTTCTTCGGCACCGGCGGCTTGTCGGTCGGGGCACCACGCTGCGCCATGCTGGTCGGCTTGGGCGGGCCCTGGAAGTTCGCGCCCAGCCAGACGTGAACCTCGCGGACCGGGCCAATCGCACCGCCTTGCACCAGCTCGACCGCCCGGCGGTAGTTCGTGCCCTCATTATGGATCTGCGTGCCCAGTTGCGTGGCCAGCTTCTTCTCCCTGGCCAGGTCGGTCAACACGCGGGCCTCGTGGACCGTGTGGGTCAACGGCTTCTCGCAGTAGCAGTGCTTGCCCATGCGCATGGCCATTGCGCTGGCGGCTGCGTGGGTATGGTCGGGCGTGCTCACCGTCACGGCGTCGATTCGGCTGCCCATTTCCTCCAGGAGCTTGCGGAAATCGGCATACGCCTTGGCCCGGGGGAACCTCGCCGCCGCCGCGCCCAGCAATTCGGAGTTTACGTCGCACAGCGCCACTACGTTCTCCTCGGCAGCGGCGCCGAGTTGGGCGTCCCCGCGGCCCGAAACGCCGATGACGGCGATGTTCAGCTTCTCGTTGGGCGACTTGCTTCCCGCCAGGGCCGGCACGGCAAGCGACGCGGCGCAGCCTGCGCCCGCCAAGCGGCGAAGAAACTGCCGACGATGGAAACGCGAGCGGACGTGCATTTCTGTCTCTCCTTTGGCTTATGGCCGATTTCCCCACTCGGTGGTCCACGGGCCCCCGCACGAGTGCCCGGGCCCATCCACGATTCTACTCGCCGGCGCCCGCGCTGCAAGCACCCATCGCACGCTGGCCCACTGCCGTCCGAGCGGGCGGAGGGACTCCGGCTGTTTGCCGCCCGAGGCCAGTACGAGCCGGCTTCGTTCGTGCTCTACGCCTTGCGCCCCCTGGAGGACCTCCAGGTCGAAGTGAGCGGTCTTCGTTCCGGAGCAGGCCGAAGCGGGAGACTACACGGGCGTGATCTCGGTGCGTGCTGCGAAGGAGGAGTCGGCGCAGTTGACGCTGTCGGTGAAGGTCCTGCCGTTTGCCCTCCCGCCGGTGCCCATCGAGGCGGCCATGTTCTACCCGAATCCACCCGATTCCGATGAGCTGCTCATGAAGCAGTTGGTCGACGTGCGGGAACACGGGTGCAACGGGGTTGAGCCGGCCATGGGCGTGGTCGTCAAGTCGCGGGACCGGGATTTCGGCGACGACGACGTCGCCGCGACCCGCGCCCAGTGCAAGTGCCTGATGGCCGCCGCTTCGGGCCTACGCGCAGGATGAGGCGGGGGCACATAACCTGCTCGACGAGGCCGTCTACTACTACGGCCTGCTCAAGAAGCACCGGCCGGACCTGATGACCTGAGCCTCCGCGAGGTCATCCCCACGCCGCTGGACCTCTCCGTCGACCAGGACGTCTACGACGGCCTGGATCGGCTCGGGATTCTCTTGGTGACGGTCAACCGGCGGCCAGCCCCGGCACGGGTGCAGTTCACCCTGCTCGATCCGCGGGGAGAAGTCGTGGCGACGAGGGCGAAGACGGTCCATCGCGTTTCCGACTGACGCTCAGCGTAGTCCTTCCCGGCGGGCGTGAGCGTGAGCCGCCGCAACCGGCCCGGATGGGGGCTCCTGGCCATGATCGCCAACCCGGGCCCGAAGGCGTCGCTGTTCCCAGAAGAGCAGAGGATCGCTGTGCCCAGACGCCAGAGCTGCGGAAGCACTTCGATAGAGCAGCCTATCCCCCCGCCTGGGCGGGAACTGATGCCTGTTGGGATCGAATCCCTTGTGCCCGAGATACAGAGGCGGCTATGCGATGCCCTCGCAACACGTTAGAATCTCCTTGGGTGGCGTACCGTCTCAACGTGATAGTAGTTCCAGTCAGGTCCCCGTAGCTCAATTGGATAGAGCGTCGGCCTCCGGAGCCGAAGGTTACAGGTTCGAGCCCTGTCGGGGATACTCGGGCACGGCTGCCCCCAGGTTCGGTGCAGAGCGATGCAGCTTGGTGCCGACCAGTGCGACATCTCCTAGTCCTGTCGGGACTTGCGGCGATCTTCGGGTCGCCGTTTTCGTTGGGCTCTTGGCGCGCCTCGGTGCAATCCGATGCGATCTGCAACCGGTCCGATGCGGGGCGTTGGGCACCAATTTGGGCACCAATTTGGGCACCTGAGGGCACCAAACTGGGCACCGAAAGATGCTCGTCCGACCGGCCCTCCGTCCCCATAGCCCGAAGCTCAGCAGCGTCGGTCCCCAGCTTCTCCCCTCCAGACGGCGGGGGCGGTAGCGCGGCGATGGCGGCCGTCTGGTCGTGCAGCCCCACGTGGGGGTAGATGCCCAGGGTCAGGCGGACGTCGCTGTGCCGGGCCAGCTCCGCGAACAGATCGTCGATGGTCATAGGTTTCCTTCCTCCCACCCATCACCGTTTCGCATCGATCTGCACCGATCTCGCTATGACGCAAAGGTGACGCAAACCCGTCCGATGACGCAAACCCGGGCAGCCGCTGAATCGACCACCGGCGTCCTTGGGCCCCTCGACGAGATGCCAAGTCTCGCCGGGCTGTGGCAGTCGGACCTTGCGTTCCTCGTGCGGGAAGAACATTCCGGCCGGCTTCCCCTTGGCGAAGAGCCCCTTGTTGGACTGTGTGCCAACTTTGGTCGACATGGAGAACGTGGTACAGCGATTCCCGTCGGGGCCCGGGTTGAACAGCCCGATTTCGACGAGCAGGTTCTTGGCTTGCTCCCGGTCGCCGGTCACCGCCTCGGCAACTTGGAAGGGTGACCATTTGCCCCCGCACGAATAGCACTGGGCCACGCCCGTCTGCACGTGCAGGCGAAAAGCATCGCCCGATTTGCAGGCGATGCACGGGCCGCGGAATCCACCCCGCCGCATCCCACGCCCGCCACGTCCGCAGTGATTTGCCGCACAGGGCCGCCTGCTTGGCCGTGATCAGGAGCTGTCGGGGCACTGTCGTACTGTGTTCATTGGCTCCCTCTGGCAGCCGCATTTGCACAGCACCCATTCGCCTCAGCTCCTTCTTTCAGCAGCGATTCGCCGATCCTCGGCCCTTGTCCAATTCTCCGCTGCCTTGGCCTCGGGAGTATAGGAGCAAATGTCGTAATACTCCCCACGCGCTTCCCCTGACTGGCAGATTACCACCGTAATACGATTTGACCTCCACAACGGCATTGTGGACCGAATGCCCGGCCTCGATAGGAACGGGAACCACGAGCAGCATATGCCGGCCAGAGTGGCCATGCGCTGCGCCGGTGGGTAGAATGGGCGTCGACGTGGCGGAATCCGGGCCGTGCGGATGTCCTTGATGCGGATCTCCTCCCGTAAGAGATTGCAGACCGGGTGAGCGAGATGACCCGTTACGGCTCGTTTGGCGCGACGCAAGAGTTGACGGACCAGCGCAAGGGAGGGGGAACACCATGCTCTGTCTGTGGAGAATCGGTCGAGGGATTGGCGGGCCGATCGTGCTGGCGGTCGTCACGATCGGCCTTGCGGCCCCCGGGGCCGCGGCCCAAAGGGATGCCTCCACGCCGGTCACCTCGTTGGCCACGACCTTAGCCGGCGGGCTGCGGCCAGGCACGGTGGTCCACCTCGACGGCCGCCAAGGCCCCTGGGTCGAACAGGTCGCGGTGGCCAACCTCCGTGGCGAGCCGGGCAGGCCGGTGGTGATTCGCGGCCTGGGTGAGGGCCGGGCCGTGATCCGTGGGCGATTCCGCCTCACTGCCGCGGCCCACGTCGTCCTGGAAAGGCTGGCCTTTGAGCCCGACCGCAGCGACGGGTCCGAAGGGCCCTGGCTGTCGCTGGAAGGCGATCACATCGAGCTTCGCGACTGCTCCATTCGGGCCGTGCCCGGCGACGGGCTCCGCCTGGCCGGCGCCGCCAACACCCTGCGCGGCGGAGAGGTGGCCGCCTGCGAGGGCCTCGGCGTGGTGCTCGAAGGCTCGGCCAGGGTCGATGGCGTGCGGGTCGTCGCTTGCCGCAAGGGCGGTCTGCGGGCCGGTGGGGAGGCGACCGTGAGCAACTCGCTCTTCCTCCATAACCGCGGACCTGCGCTGGAGGCGGAAGAAGGGACCGCGCTAAGGTTCTATCACAACCTCGTCTACGACAACGGCGGCGGGCTGATGCTGGCCGCCTGCCGCTCGGCCCGGGTGCTCAACAACGTCCTGGTGAACAACTACGCCGCCGTGCCGGCGAGCGACCGGGACGTGGAAATCCACGTGGGCGGCGCCGCCGCTCACGTCGACCACAACGTCTACTTCCGCCACCCCGCCAAGGACAAGCTCCTCCGCGGGCTCCCCTACGCCCAGGGCGTGGACCTCGCCCCGCTGGCGCCCGACGGCCCCTTCGGCCTGCGCTTGCGATTGGGCAACGCGGTCGTGAATTCGCCGCAACAACAGCCCTGGGCGGGGCGGCTCGACGGGCACTCGCAGTCGCTGGACATTGTCCAGCGGTTCACCGGCGAGAACCGCTACACGCGGTCGTACGAGGACCTGTTCGTCGATTTCCAGCAGGAGGATTTTCGTCCCCGTTTCAGCAGCCCGGCGGTGGGGCGGGGCGCGGACCTCACGGCCGAGGTGCCCGCCGACGCGGCCGGCCGGCCACGCTCGGCCCGGCATCCCGACTGCGGCCCCTACGCCGCCCCGGCCGCGTGGTGGGAGGAGATCGACTCGGGCCGGGCCACGATCGTCGACGGCACCGTGAGCCTCGACGCCCAGGGCCGCGACTGCGGCCTGGGCACGCTCGAAAGGCCCTTTGCCACCCTGGCCAAGGCCGCCGCCTTTGCCCGCTGGGGCAGCCGCATCTACCTGAAGGACTCGATCTACCGTCACACGGCGATGCAGACGACGTTCTCGCTCGGGCCCGACTCGGCCGTCAGCGGCTTTCCCGGCCACCGTCCGGCCTTCAGCCCCTCGGAATTCATCGACCCGGCGCGATGGGAGCAGGTCACGCCGTCGGGCCTGTACCGCCTCCGCGATTGGCACACCTTCCTGGGCTACACCTGGCGGATGAACGCCTGGATGGAGGACTACTACGGGAACGCCCGGGTGGGCGGGCCGGGGGAGAACGTGACCAGCCTGTCGCGCAACCGGGCCCACCTGGCACGGCCCTTCCGGCCCATCCGCTGCCTCCCGTTGGACCGCGACACGCCCCAGGTGCTCGTCGACGGCGTAGCCCTTCAGCAGGCCGGCGGGGTGCTGGGCCTGGAGGAGCTCGGCATCGGCACGATGAGCGCCTGGGGGCGGGACCCGTCGCACCTGCGGCCCGGCTCGTTCATGGTCGGCCGACGCGACGTGCTGGTGAGCAAGGCCGTGGGCCGGGGAAGACTGGCCGGCGGTCAGGGCTTCCTGGAAGGTCCCAACCGCGAGCCGGAGATGAACTACCGCATCGGCGGCCGAAACGTGGGATTCGTCTCGGAGTTTGTGGCCCGGCCCGAGCGGACGTGGCACGCCGTGCACGCCTACGCGGGCAAGGACCGCCTCTGGAAGCTCGACCCGGCGGTGACGGCGAAGCTCGGGGCCGCCGGGCGCCGCCGGCTCGACGGCGGGTGGCGGCGGGTCGAGGCCGGCAAGGACTCGGCCTGCTGGGTGCGGCAGTTCGCCCTGCCGGCCTTCGAGCTGGCCCGGCCCGACGGCACCGCGCTGGCCCGCCACGAAGGCCCGCTGGAGCGCAACAAGCTGCCCGTCTACGGCTGGCTCCAGCGCCAGGTCCAGACCGGCGATCCCGCGCTCCAGGCCGTCTTCGACAACCCGAACCAGGACTACCTCGAGGTGCGGCTGCCGGCCGGGGTCGATCCGAACCGGCTCGGCCTGAGCGTGGGCTGCTTCAGCGGGCGCGTGGAGGCGGTGTGGCGCAAGGGCGTCCCCGGCGAGTACAGCCCGGGGGTAAACGCCCCTGGACTGGCCATGCTCAGCCATTTCCGCACCATGGAGGCGTGCAGCTCGGCCGAAGCGACCGCCGCCACGCTGCGAGAGCCCTGGCAGTTCGGCTTCCTGGTGCCGCTGGGTGAGACCCGGCCGGCGCTCTTCATGCGCATGCCGGCCGAGGTGGACCCCAACGCGGAGGACCCCTGGCGACTGACCGTGGTCGACGACTGCCTGTACGTCTGGCTGCTCCAGGGGGAGTCGCCGGCGGGGCACTCGGTCGAGGTCGCCTCGAACGCCACGAACTACGCTGCAGCCCCGGTGGGGAGCAACCCTTCGTTTGCCGACTGGCAGGACGTGGGCCCGCTGCGGCCCGACTGGCCGGCGGCTCGCGTCTATCGCACGGAGCTGGATTTCGGCGCCAACGCGCTGGAGCCGCTCTGGATCCACGGCGGGCCGGCCGTGAGCACCCAGGGGTTCGAGCTCGACACGGCCGACCCGACGGGCAGGACCCTGCACCTCCTGGACGACGTGCGCCTGGACGCTGGCGACCCGCCGGGCGCACCGCGCGAGAAGGTGCTCCTGGTGCGCTACCACGAGGGGGAGGCGGCTTCGCCGGTCCGGCGGGAGTTTCGCGTCAGCTCCCGGCAGATCGGCATCGAGCGCCGGATCGTGCTGCCCAGCAAGCCGGTGGCCTTTGACTCGCGATACGTCCTGTTCGTCGCTCCCGCCGATCGGCCGGAGGCGATGGTCGAGCAGGTGGTCGCGGCCACGCTGCGGCAGGTCCCCTCGCGCCAAGACCTGGCGCAGGGGACTTTCTGTTACGATGCCTCCGGCCATGTCCTGTACGTCTGCCTTCCGCCCGCGACCGAGCCCTGGGCCTTCGGCTGGCAGGGTGGGCGGAGCGACCCGATCCACCTGGTCCGCGGGCTGTACACCGTGGGCGGCAACGCCTACGGGCATCAGAAGCAGTACTGCTGGGGCAGCGGCCTGGGGATTGCCGCCGGCGTGTTCGACGACGTCTCCGTGGGGTTCAGCCCCGGGGGCAACATGCCCACGGTGCCCGGCAGCGTGGTCCGCGATTGCACCTTCCGCTGGTGCGGGGCTGAGGTGGGACGCGGCGGCGTGCTGTCGGGCGACGAGCGGCACACCGCCGATCGCATCCGGCGGCCCGAGCTCCACGTCGACCACTGCGTGTTCGACGCCGGCAACGCCTTCCTCTTCGACGGCAACGACAACCCCACCAAGAACATCCCCTTCGGCAATCACCACGTCTGGGAGAACAGCTACTTCCTGCCGGCGATGGGCGGGATGATGGGTCCGTGGTGGGACCAGTACTGCTTCAACAACGTGGTGCAGAACTGCATCTTCGCGGGTCGCGGCGGGGTGGACGTCGAGGTCTCCGAGAACCTCATCGTGCGCAACAACCTCTTCACCACCGACAAGGGCAGCTTCGTCACCTTCCGCGGCTCCGACCGCGGCTGCGTGCTGAACAACACCACCTTCCGCGGCGGCGGCATCTGGTTCCACAGCGAGCCGGAGCGGGCCAACGCCACGGAGCAGGGCGCGCCGACCTACGGGCCGAGCTTCCCCCTGCTCCGGCGCGGGCCGGTGCCCTGGCTCTCCATCGACCCGATCCGGCACGAGAAGGGGATCAGCCTGGACGTCCGCTGGATCGCCCTGAAGGACCAGGCGGAGGTCTACTACTGTGAGAACTGGGACCAGCCCTCGCCGATGCTGATCGACGCCAAGGGCTTCGCCTCGTACCGGGCGGTGGGCGAGCCGGCCCAGATGGCCCGGGGCACCTATTTCCACGACGCCGCCTCGCGCCGGCTGTACGTCCGGCTGGCCGACGGCAGCCCGCCGCGCTCGGCCTCGGTTGCCCCGCCGCACATCCCCCAGACCGAGCAGGTGCGTCGCGACCTGGTCTACACGCTCACGGTGGTCCGGCCCGGCAGGCTGTCGATTCCCTTCCGCGCCCTGTCGAAAACGGAGCTGGAGATCATCGAGCCGCTCCGGCCCGGCCAGGCGGTGGAGGTCCTCTACCACGATGCCCGGGGCCGGCAGGCGGAGAAGTTCCCGATTTCCGCCGCGATGCTCGCCCTGGGCCGGCCGCGGGTGCGGCTGAGCGGGCAGCCGGCCGGCGACCGGCTCTTCGTCGGCCTGGAGGGCCAGCGGCCGCCGCTGGTCCGGGTGACCGGCTCCTGGACCGACGTCACCCCGTTCGACGCCGAGCTGATCCCCGGCGCCTCGATCCTCGCCTCCTCGCTGATGGGCATCGAGTTCCACGTCCTGCGCGGCCACTTTGCCGACTTGAAGCAAGGCGACCAGCTCGAGTCGGTCTTCCACTCGCGCTCGGTCTACCACTTGGCGAGCCTCAACAACCTCTTCCTCGACGGCCGCTCCCACGTGGCCTCCGACGCCATGGACAACATGCACCACGGCGCCAACTACCTGCTGTTCAGCGAGCACACCGATCCCTCGCACTCCCGCATCGACTACAACGGCTATTGGAAGGACCTGCACGCCGTGCCCGGGCCGCTCTCGGCCTTCATTTTCTGGGGCCGGGAGCTGGTCTGGAACTCGACGGCGGCCAAGGAGGGGATCACGCTGGCGGAGTTTTGCGCGAAGACGGGCTACGAGGCCCACGGGCTTGCACCCCCTTCCTACTTCACCCTGGTGGCCAACCCGCTGCGGTTCGATTTCCGGCCCCTGCCCGACTCGCCCCTGCTGGGCGCCGGGACCGCCGTGCGCCACCAGGCGGGGACGTTCCTGTTCGATCCCGACGAAGGCAACGGCCAGCAACGATTCACCTTCAAGGGGAACGAGCGGGACATGGCCGGCCAGCCGCGGGGAGAGCGGCCCTCGATCGGGGCGCTGGAGAACCCCGTGCCGGGCGCCAGGGCCTGCTACCTCGCCCCGGACGGCGTCGACGGGCCCGGCCGGGGCTCGCGCAAGGCCCCCTGGGCCACGGCGGCCTACGCCCTGGATCGCATGCGCCCGGGGGATCTCCTGGTCCTGCGGCCCGGCACGTACCGCCAGCCGGTGGTCATCCGGCGGTCGGGCACGCCGCGCGACTTCCTCCACGTTGTGGCCGAGGGCCCGCCCTACGACGCGCCGAAGAAGTTCCCCACCCCGGGCCCGACGGTCCTCGATGCCGCCGGGATGGGCAGCGGTCCGGCCGTGCTCCTGGACGGATGCGCGCACGTCCGGGTGGCGGGGCTGCGGGTCGTCAACTCGCAAGCCCCGGCCGCCGTCGAGCTCCGCAACACCCGCGATTGCGTCGTCGAGTACCTCTTCGTCCGCAGCGGCACCGGCGCGGCCATCCGCGCCACCGGCCGGGGCAACACGCTCTACGAGTGCGACGTGGCCGGCGGCTCGGCCGGCTACGAGCTGGCCGGCTCGCTGACGGACGTCCGCTGGTGCGCCAGCAGCGGCAGCCCCGTGGGATTCCGTACGATCGGGCCGGTGGCCGGAGTGCACCTGCTCCAGAACCGGCACCTCGGCGGCGGCCGGGTCGGATTCGAGCTCACCGAGCCTGCCTCCGACGTCGTGCTCGACGGGAACTGGGCCGAAGGCACCCAGTGGGGCTACGCCGTGGCCGGATCGCGGATCCTGCTGGTCAACAACAACGCCGACGCCGCCCGCGGCGGGATCCTCGTCCGGGCCGGGGCCGACGTCCGAATCTGGAACAACAACGTGCTCCGCGCGGCCGAGGACGCCCTGGTCCTGGGCGGCCAGGTCCGCTCGGCCCTGGTGCTGAACAACGTGCTCCAGGCCGATCGCTGCCAGGTGGTCCTGGAAACCTCCGATCGCCCGGGGGCGATCTGGCTCGACTACAACCTCTACGCGCGGGCGTCGCTGCCCTTTGACCTGGCGGCCCGGCACGCCGGCCGGACCTTCGCCGGGCTGGCCGCCTGGTCGGGCGCCACGGGGATGGATCGCAACTCCCGCGTCGCCCCGCTGGTGTACTCGAAGCTCCAGGACGGAAACGGGCGGTGGCGGGTGCGGGAGTGCTGTATCTCGGTGAGCAACCTCACGCCGCACTTCAACGTCGGCCCGCTGGGCGCCAACGCCTCTCCGTACGCGGGCGGGGGCACCTACGTCCTCGACCTCCCGCAGAACTGGAAGCCCCACGGCGACCCGGCCCGCCGCGTCTACCTCTTCGACACCGCGCCCGGCGAGGGCGCCCTGGCCGCCCGGGCGTACTGGTACCTCGCCCGCGTCGATTACCGCCGCCGGGACGGCACCCGCGCCCAGCAGGACCTTTATCGCGCCGACGTCTTGCCGGACGAGCTGCCCGCGGGCGCGATTTGCCAGGACGCGGCCACGGGCCGGGTCTACGTGCGCTTGCCCGCCGACGCCGAGGAGCCGTGTCCCATCGGGAAACACCTGACGCTTTCACCCCAGCAGGCGATCGGGTACTACGCCGGCCGCGAGGTCACCGGTGCGGCGGAGAAGTACCGCGGCAAGCTCGTCACGGAGAGCCTCGCCGCGGCGATGCGCGGGGAAGGGATCCGCGAGCTGGACGCCGTGGCCAACTATTTCTCCTGCCTGTGCGGCTCGCCGACGCTGGAGAAGGGCTGCCCGATCGTCGGCCTCCACCGCGACGCCGACAGCGACGCCCGGCCCTCGGTCCCGCTCGGCATGTCGGCCTTCGGCAGCCACTCCGGCCCGGGCCGCTTCGACGTGGGCGCCTGGGAGCACGGCTACTTCGTGCCGTAGAACCGCACAGGTACTTATGCGGTTCTACCCGGGCAATGGACAGGGAGAAGTAGGGGTCGTAGTCGTAGGCCAAGCCGAGGCGGTAGGCCTCCATCCCGAGGCGGAATAGCCGAGCGTCGCCGTCGACGACCGCTCGGTCAGCAGACACCGTAAGGCATGCGATCTGCTCAGGGCTGAGCACCGGGTCATGCGTCAAACCGGTGCTCAGTCCTCGCCCGATCACCTTGAGCGAATCGCCCAGGGGCACGGTGGCCAGAACCTCGATGGGCTCCGGAATGATCGGGCAAGCGAGCGCAGAAGACGGTGGAGCACCCGGCCGCACACCCGCTGGCTGTTCGCCAGTTACGCACACCACCTGTCGCTGCGCGACTCGCTGCACTTCCGCGACGTGATCCAGTCGGCCTGGTACCAGAGACACTGGGGTCGCCGGTTCCGGCTGCGCGAAGACCAGAACCAGAAGACCCGCTTCCACAACGACCGGAGCGGTTTCCGCCTGGCCAGCTCGACCGGGGGCGTGGGCACGGGGGAAGGCGGCGACTTCATCGTGGCCGACGACCCGCACAACGTCACCGAGGCCGAAAGCGACGCCCAGCGGGATGCCGTGCTGCGGTGGTGGGATCAGTCGATGTCCACCCGCGGCAACGACCCCCGCACGGTCGTCCACGTGGTCGTGATGCAGCGCGTGCACGAGCGGGACCTCTCCGGGCACCTGCTGGAGCAGGGCGGTTACGAGCACCTTTGCCTGCCGATGGAGTTCGAGCCCGAGGCCGCGCAGAAGGCCGGGAAGCCCAAGCCGAGATCAAAACAACGGTCATACGGTCACCCACCCGGCGTCTGGTCCCGTGTCGATAGCACGCTAGCCCAAGTTACGCAGTTGCGCGGGTTGGATCGATCCGCCCCACTACAGCTCGTCGCTGACGGGCTATGACGCCTTCTCGTTGGAACTGCCGGTGGTGACCCTCCCCGGAAGCCTAATGGTTCAGCGGTACGCGTTGGGGCTGTACCGCAAGATGGGCCTTGAGCACTTGGCGGCGAACTCGCCTGAGGCGTATGAGGCGATGGCGGTCCGATTGGCGACGGATCGTGATTACCGAGAAGCGGTCCGGGCGCACATCCTGGAACGAAGCGGCGTGCTGTTTGACGATCTGGAGACGGTGGGAGAGCACGAAGAATTCTTCGAGGATGCGTTGAGCCGGGCCCGCGCGGCACAAGGCTGAAGCGAGAACGACTGGCAGGCCCGCACCGAGCGGGGTTACTGGGATTCGTTTCCTGAAGGCGACGTGAACTTGCACGTGGCGTCCGCGCAGGGGGATGACTTCGCGAGGGGCGACTCCACACTTACGAGGTTGTTGCCTTGGCGGCCCCGGTTGAGCCCGGCGCAGGGATGTTTTGGAAGAGATGGGTGTACGGGTCCTTCCCGACCGCTCGGCGCATCTCGACCCCGTCCGCCGGGGTAAAGAGCATTAACCCAAGTTACGCTCTTGGGCTTCCATTCTAACCGGTTGGTGCCGCGGATGAAGCGCAAGTCCCTCGGAAGACGAGCCGGTGGTGGCTGCCATCTTGACCATCGCCCGGTTCTGCCGGCCGCAGAGCGAGCTGCACATCGAGAGCACCTGGTATCGTGGCACGGCCCTGGAGGACTTGTTGGGGGTGCCGGTGGACAAGGTGCACACGGACCGCTTGTACGGCGGCTTGGCCGGTTGCTGGGCCAGTACTGGCGGGCGGTCGGAGCCTTCGAGGTGAAGATCGAGCGATTGTCGCCGCCGCAAGGGAAGCAGCGGTTGCGGGTCACGTGGAGGCGAAATCGTCGCTGGAGCGACTGGGCGGCGCTGAGCGAGGGCTGCTACCTGCTGCGCACCAACTTGAACGAGACCGATCCGGCCGGCAAGTTCGACTACACCGGCGCTCCCGACGGCACCAACGCCAAGGATCAACTCGAAGAGATGGCAGACAGACCTGGCAAACTCATCCCGGTCAACTCCGGAGACCGGGATGCCGACGGAACCAAGGATTATGCCGATGGATTTTCACTCACGGGTCACCCGCACGGAACTCCGAACTCAAGCGCAGACTTCTCCAGGTTGACCATCACCGTTCCTGCGCCGATCGACCTGACCAAAGCCCAGATCGCCATCGAGCACGACGATTCCCACCCAGTATACGTCACCTCGACCAACCCGCTTCGCAATCCACTGCGCATCTGGACCAAGGATGGGTAAGCAGTCACCAGGATGGCGAATTGGTGTAGGTGATTTTGGGAGTTGTGCTTATGCTGTTCAGGCATGGGGACACAGGAACGACGCTGTCCGAACTGCGAACGGCTGGAGGCCGAGG
>Ga0315290_10000313_pt1 | contig 30761 bp, 17 predicted proteins | sample YL17G12_0_MG_FD_203627 | JGI IMG/M metagenome (GOLD analysis project Ga0315290, IMG submission 203627) | Sediment microbial communities from Yellowstone Lake, YNP, Wyoming, USA - YL17G12_0 | ecosystem: Environmental > Aquatic > Freshwater > Lake > Sediment | place: USA: Wyoming | collected... | reverse complement strand
CCAGGTCCAACAGCAGCAGGTCGAAGTCGGCTGCCCGGGCAAGCGCCAGTCCCTGATCGCCCCGGGCCGCCTCGAGCGTGCCATAGCCGGCGAACCGCAGCGCGTCGACGATCCCCCGGCGGATCGCCGGATCGTCCTCGATGGTAAGGATCTGCTGTCGGGTCATGGGTGATTCAATCCCGGATACTTCATTCTACTGCGCGCGGGTGGCTGGGGCAAAGCGAAGCGATGCCCCAGCCACCCGTCGACGCCACGGGTGGGTGGCACGGGCTGCTTGTCAGCCCGTGTTTCCCTCTGCGATTCAGGCGAGCACTGGCTGACGAGCAGCCAGTGCCACCCCGCCGCGTGTCAGTTCGACGGCACGTACCGCTCGTACTGGTACTTGAACGTCTTCTCCTCGCCGGGATTGAGCTTCACGTGCCAGTGGATCGAGCCTTCCCGCTCCACCAGCTTGAGCTTCGTCGTGCCGCCGGAGATGGAGCCCTGCTGGTCCGCCGTGGTCGGCTTGCCCGGAACCGGGTTGGCCACGGCAATCTGCACCGGCCGCTTCTCGAAGTTGCGAAGCTTGAGCGTCCCCTCCAGCGTGACCAGGTCCAGGAACACGTCCTTGGTCGGCTCGTGGGCCTTGAGCTTGCGATCGGTCTCGCGCTCGCTCTTGTCGTGGGCCACGTTGATCGCCGTGGTCACCGGCAGCTCGCCGTTGCCTCCCTTGGGGACGTACTTCAGGAGGTCCTCGCTCAAGGGATTGTCCTTGCTCAGCACCAGGCACGGGCCGGTGGTCCAGGCCGAGTCGGTGGCGTTGTGGAGCACCAGCGCGTGCTCCATCGCGGCCGGCGGCGACCAGCGGTAGACGTGGGAGTACTTGATCCGCTGGGTGAACAGGGTCACGATGGCCCGCTCGCCGCGCCGCAGCGTGACGTCCTTCTTGGTGTAGACCGTGTAGTCGCTGGCCGCCGCGCCGCCGAGCTGGGGGAGGTTGCCCAGGGTCGCGGCCAGGTCGCGCCCGGCCGGCGCCACCGGCTTCTCGATCACGTGATCGGTCCCTTCGAGCTGCGGGGACGTGTACGTGTTGGAGGTGATCGCGGCCCGGTTCATCATCTGCGTGGCCACCGCCTGGGGCACGCCCCCCGCTGCCGCGGCCGCCGCACCGATCGTGCGCACCACCTGGCCCACGGCGATCGGCGCCATGTACTCCGTGTGGACGAAGTGCGGGACGCCGACCACGAAGTGGACGTCGGTGTGCACCAGGTCCTCCGCCTCGTTGACCAACGTGCCGCGGAGCACCAGCTCGGCGTTGTCGTCGTCGAGGATCTTCATCGTGTAGTCGGGGATCCAGACGATCCCCTTGCGCAGGTAACCCATGCCGAGCGTCACCCGCTCGGGCCGAGTCGCCCCCTCGCCGGCCACGTGGATCCTCAGCGGCAGATCGAGGAGCTGCATGCGCGTGATCCCCTCCAGCGGCACGGCAAAGCTGGTGCGCTCGTCCTCCAGGACCGCGAACTCCGCACCGACCGAGACCAGCTTCCCGGCCGCCGACCGGTCCTGCCCCTTCTGCTGGTAGCGGAGCTCGATCTTGAGGTCCTTGCTGGCCTCGAGCCGGGCCCGCTTCGCGGCCGCGTCCTTCGGGGCGTCGCGCCCGTCGAACTCCACGATCTCCCCCGGACCCGAGCCGACCACGTCGACCAGGTCCTTCTCCCCCCGGGCGTAGATGGCCAGCGTGCCGAACGCGGCCGGCGGGACCTCCTTGGCCGCGCACCAGCCCTCGCGCAGCTTCACCTCCCCTTCACGAAGGAAAAACCCCAGCCCGTTCTTGAAGACCGCCACGGACTTCGTCCGCGGGCTCCACACGTGCGGGTTGGCGTCCGCCGCCGGGACTGAAGCCCCGGCCGGAGCCGCCGCAGCGGCCGCCGGGAGGCCGCTGGCCCGCGGCCCGGCCCCGGTCATCGTCCCCGTCGGCACCGGCTGGCCCCACGCCGGCGGCAAGCCGACCGCAATCGTCGCCACCAAAACCGCCAGAAAACCCCTGCCTCTCCACAATCCGGCCCCGAATCGTCCAGAAGCCACCATGAGCAGACCTCCTTCGAACATGAGTCGTGCGATCACCTAGCCACGACTTCTAGTCTAGCGGAGATCGAGAGGCCCGAGGGTAACGGGTTTGTAACAAGGGATAATCCCTAGATCCTGCCGGCCGGAGTGTCCTGACGGAGCTGTTCGATCATCTCCCGCGTCGCTGCCTCGACGGCCTCCTGCCAGCGGGCCGAGCCGAATGGCTGGGCGTACTTCTGCTCGCGGAAAGCGAAGATGATCCCGCGGGAGTTGTTGACGATCGCCCCCATGCCCGAGGCATCGAAGGCCCCTGCAACGTCGCGGGCCGAGCCCCCTTGGGCGCCGTAGCCGGGCACGAGGAACCAGGTGTGGGGCATCTGCTGGCGGAGCCGGGCCAACTGCTCGGGATAGGTCGCCCCGACCACCGCCCCGACCACGCCGTATCCGCAGGCGCCGACCGTCTGCCGGGCCAGCCCCTCGACGTAGGCCCCGACGTGCCCATACACGGGCCGGCCCTCGGCCTGGAGGTCCTGGATCATCGTGCCGCCGGGATTCGAAGTCTTGACCAGCACGAAAACCCCAGCACCTCGGGGAACCGCCACGTCGACGAACGGCTGGAGGCTGTCGGCGCCCAGGTAGGGACTGACCGTCAGGGCATCGGCGCCCCATGCGCTTTGCTCCTCCCGGCCGAGATACCCTTGGGCATAGGCAGTGGCTGTGGACCCGATGTCGTTTCGCTTTCCGTCGACGATCACGAGCAGACCCTTCTGGCGGGCGTAGTTAATCACCTCGGCAAGGGCAGTCATGCCGGCCGGGCCAAGCTGCTCGAAAAACGCCGCCTGCGGCTTCACCGCCGCGACAAGGGGGGTCACCACGTCGATCACCTCCCGGCAGAACTGCCGGTAACCCTGCGCCTGCCGGTCCCAGCTCGCCTTAACTCCTTCCGGCACAAAACCTTCCGGCAGCGACTCGACCCTTGGATCGAGCCCGACCAGAACGGGATTGCCTTTTTCTCGCACGGCGGCCGCAAGTCGGTCTGGGAAGGGGGGCAATGCTGGACTCCTTGTGCTGGAGACTCGGTCGGGCACTGGATAGGCTCGGTAGGTTCGGTAGGGTGGGACGAAGTCCCACCGAAACCCTCGATAGAGGCCACATTTGGTGGGACTCCGTCCCACCCTACAGTCCCCTCGTCCCCCACCTCTCCCGAACCAGGGCTGCCGGCCGAAGGTCTTCCGGTCATTGTTACCGGCTTCGGCCGAGAATGCGAGGGCGCTGGGACGTTCGACAGACATTGCAGACTCGTTGCCGATCTGCGATACTAGAGCCGGGTCGGTCACACGCCGGCTGGTACGGGGCGTGGCGCAGTCTGGATTAGCGCGTCTGAATGGGGTTCAGAAGGTCGCAGGTTCGAATCCTGTCGCCCCGACTTGCAAGGCCCGACGCAACAAGGAGTTGCGTCGGGCCTTGTTGTTCAGGCGAGAGGGATAGCTGCCCGATGGCCACCCGAGGGACTCCGATTGCGGTTCGCGGGGCCGGACTCGCGTCTCGAATTGGTGGGGGCAACAACGATCGCATGAAGTCGGCAGCATGATCGATGGCTTCCCGGCCCTCAGGAAGCAGCGGCTCGTGGGACTGGAACACGTGGAACATGCCTGGCCAGACTTCGAGCTTCACCGAAATCCCGTCGGAACGAGCCTTCTTCGCCAGCCGGACGCTGTCGTCGCGGAGCATCTCGTGCTCGCCCACCTGAATCAGCAGCGGCGCAGTGCCGCGGTAGTCGCCAAAGACGGGTGAGACCAGCGGGTTGCGGGGATCCGTCTTCCCCAGGTAGAGATCCCGGAACACGGGCATGGTGCGCGCACTGATGATGGGATCGTCGACGGTCCGCAGAGATTCGCTTGCCAGCGTCAAGTCGGTGGTTGGCGACAGGGCGATTCCTCCCGCCGGGAGCGGCCGGCGGCGGTCTCGCAGCGCCAGCAGGGTCGCCAGAGTCAGGTTGCCCCCGGCCGAATCGCCGGCAATGAACGTGGCTCGGGCGGGTGCGGTGCCGGACGGCCCGTTCGCGATCATCCACTCGTGTGCGCGGATACAATCCTCGAGCCCGGCGGGGAAGCGGTGCTCCGGCGCCAGCCGGTAGTCGGGCAAGAGCACGGCGCACCTGGCCGACGCCGAGAGGTGAGCCGCCAGCGTGAGATAGAACCCGCCCGACCCCGAGACAAAGCCGCCGCCGTGCAGGTACAGCAGCCGAAGATCGGGGTTCGCGCCGGGCGCCAGCACCCATTCACAGGGAACATCTCCGATCTTCGCGCGAATGAGCTTGATGCCTTGGGTGGTGGGCTCGCGGCGCGATCCCATGCCCGCACGCAACGCCGCCAGGTCGAAGCCCTTGGTGCCGAAAGGCACGTTCTTGCGCAATCTCTGCAGGTACTCGATGCCTTCCTGCGAGACCGCCCGCTGGTTGTCGTCCACGGCGTACGCGCCGCCTGCAACAACGCAGACCAGCAGCGCCGTCCCGAAAGAGCGTTTCATCGCAAGCCTCCGTTTCTGCAGGGATCGGGGTAGGATGCCATCCTGACCATCACGGGCCGTAGCCGATCGCCTTGAGATGCGCGGCGAGATCGGCGGGCGGCTCCGCGAGCGGTTTGTCCGTCTCCCGGCCCGCGTAGATCAGCATGTTCCGCAAGAGCCGCTCGGCCGCGGGCACCTGGCCGAGGTTGCCCCGCACCAGCAGATTGTTGAGGATGAACCGGCCCGCACCCAGGCGATACACGGCCACGTGGAGTCCGGAAGCGTAGTTCGCGCTCAGGCGGTTGGCGCCGCAGACCGCCTCGTCCGGCTGGTCCAGCTCGGTGAATGCCTCTTCCTCGGTGAAGCCGCGGCCGACCGTGTGGCGGCTGAGCAGGGCGTGCTGCGGGAGGATTTCGCGGTAGAAGGTCGGGTCCAACAGGCCGCCGGAGGGCAGTCCGTCGAAGATCGGGTGGTTCTTGGCCCACATGTCCGCGCGGTAGTATCCTCCCACCCAGTTGATCCCGGCCAAGAGCCCCTTGCCCTTCAGGGGCGCCCAGCGGGTTGCGCTCTGGCCGTCGCTCAGCGTTGCAGGGTCGAGGAACACCGCGGTCGAGCCGCGTGCGATCCGCCGGGCCAGCTCGGCAAATGCGGCAGCCCCACCCGGCGCAGGCGCCTTGCCCGAGGCCAGGATGACCTCGCGTGCCGTTGGTGGTCCAGGGGCGAGCCGGCGGGTGGGCACGCCGCGTCGGGCCAGCCACTTGCCAAGCTCCGCGTCCTCACCCCAGAGCACGCTCTCGCGCGTGACGGCCGGCATCTCCGCCGGATCGCCGACGTAGAACTCCGCCTCGCCGCCCTGGGGAGCCCCGCCTTGAAGCATCGTGGCCAGGAACCGGTATTTTCCCGAAGGCCCATCCGCGAGCACGTCGTCGGCAAAGACCGGCTGGGCAAAGGGGGGCTCGTGTTTGTCGCCGCGCTGAGGGACTTCGAGGGTGATTGTCTTCTCCCACACCCGCGCCGTCTTCGGTCCGACGACCTGCAATCGCACGGGGTACTTGCCCGGCCTGAGCACGTCTTCGCTGGCCAGGACCGCTTCCAGGCGCACGCGCGTGCCCCGATAGACGTTCACCGGCTCGACGAACAGGCACCACCGCAACGGGGCTGCCAGCTCGCAGGCGGCGTCGATCAGCCCCGGCTTCAGCTCGCGGAAGGTATTGGTCGTGCCGGAGCCGCAGAAGCCCGTCTCGGCGATCGGGTGCGTGGAGCTGAAGGCCACGAGGTGCGGGTTGGCGCGCAGGGCGTTCTCGCCGATCCGCCGCAGCTTGACGAAGTGCCCGTGGCTCTCGAGGAAGAAGTCTTCCGGGCGTGCCCAGATCTGATCCAGTTGCCACGCCTGCCAGTCGGCCAGGAACTTGTCCATTTGGCGGCGATAGTATCGGGCGTCGTCGGCCTGTTGCTTGCCCGATTGCTCATAGCGCCGCAGCGTGCGCGCCAGGTCGACTGCCCCGCACATCCCGTATTCGGACACGAACAGCGGGACCTGGGGCGCCGTCTGGGGCCCGGGATCCGCCGCGCCGCTCCACAGCCCCTGGGGCGTGCTGCTGGTGCGCATGGACCGGAGCAGTCCGGCCTGGTGCGGGGCTGGGGGATAGCCGTGCACGTCGCGCAGGTGGCCGTCCCAGGCGTGCGAGCCCGGGTTGCTCAGGCTGCCGATCGTCACGTCGCCGTCCCAGCGTCCGCTGTTGAGGATGCACATGCGGCCCGCGTCGAGCCAGCGGACCAGCGGCAACGCTTGCACGCCGTGACGAAAGGCCGGGTCGCCCGCGGGGGTCTCGTTCAGGATTCCCCACGCCACGACGCTCGGGTGGTTGCGGTCGCGGAGGACGACCTCACCCAACGACCGCTCGAACCGCCGCTTCATTTGCGGGGTCTCCTGCATCTGCCAACTGCCGTAGTGCTCCATGCAGACCATCACGCCCAGCTCATCGAACACGTCGAGCTGCCGGGCGAGGCTGCCGCCGAAGCTGAACCGGCACAGGTTGACGCCTGCGGCCTTCATGTGCACCACGTCGCGGCGCATCCAGTCCAGATCGGGCGGCCAGGTGTAGCCGATCGGGTAATGGGCTAAGTGGATCACCCCATGCAGAAAGATCCGCTCGCCGTTGAGCCGGAAGTAGCCCCGCTCGAAGCGGAAATCGCGGAACCCGCAGCGGACCGATTGCTCGTCGGCCGCGGCACTTCCGGCGGCCTGGACCCGGCCCGTGACGCGGTACAGGCAGGGATCGTTCAGCCGCCAGAGCCGGTGGTTGTGCACGCGGAGCCGGCCCTCGACCAGGGTGGCGCCGGGGGGGAGACTTGCCGACACGAGCTGGGTCGAAAGCGACTCGCCGCTTGCGGCCGGGGCCACGGTCAGTTGCACGATCCCCTGCGTTGGCCGGGCCGCGGCGCTGTGCACGCTTGCCCGCACGCGAATCTCTCCGGTCTTCCAGTCGGGCATCACGTGCAAGTCCTCGATCCGCACTGCCGGGGCCAGGAGCAATTCCACGGAATCCAGGATCCCGCCGCAGTTGTACGCGGAGTTCGTGGCGACCGGGTATTGCTTCGCCCCCGAGGGGGTCTGCTTCAACGCGACGCCGTCGATCGGCTCGTACGTCGGGTTGAGCACGCGCACGGCGAGCCGGTTGACCTGGCCCGGCTTGACCGCGCCGGTCGCGTCCAGCACGAACGGCGTTTCGCCCCCCTCGTGGCCTCCGATGGGCACTCCGTTGACCCACACCTCCGCCAGATAGTCCACCGCATGGAACCTGAGGAGATACCGGCCTTCCGGATAGGCAGGGGCGGGCGCGGTGAAGTCGCGCCAGTACCAGGCCACGCCGTGGTAGTCCGGGAACACGTCCTGGATCGGCCAGGGGACCTTGGTGGGTCGGGCGTCCTTCACCGGCGATGCCAACCACTTCTGCCGGCGGCCCTCGTTCTTCGGGTCGGCCGCGATGAGCCACCCTTCGCCGTCCAACGACACGACTCGGGTCAGCTCGGCCTTCGGCGCGATTTCGAGCGGCTTCTCCGGCACCGTTGCCGCGGGAACCGGCGCAGCGCCATACACGGCGGACGAGAACTCCTCGGCACTGCCCGCAATGCGACGGTCTTCCACGACCATAATAGGCCTGTAGCGGACGCGGTAGTAGCCCGGCTGGAGCGGAGGGACGCACTCCGCCTGAAACCCCGACTGCCTCGCAAGCTTCATGGGAGGAAGGGCGACCGGATCGCCGTCTCGCCAGTCCTCGGCCTCCATTTCGAGGATGATCTCCTGGACCGCGGCCGGCATGCACGCCGCAAAAAGCTCATCCAGGGCAAAGCCCCAACTGGCCTTCCCGCCCGGCGCAGGCCCGCTCGGGCTGGCCGATCGAGCCTGGATTCGGACGGCCCGGGCCAGCGCCTCCAGCTTCTCCTCCGGGCTGAGGCCCAGGTCGAACTCGGTCAGGGCCTTTCGCCACACGCGGAACTCGTCGATCTGGCCGCGAAAGCAGCGGCGGACCTCCCCGATGCTGTCCCCAACGCGGAGCGTCAGCGGCGAGGGGAGCATCGGCGCGCTATTCCTGGCAACCGCCACGGGGATGCCATTGACGTAGAGCCGCAGCTCGGCCGGCGTCTTCACCAGCGCCAGGTGTTGCCACTTGCCGGCGGCAATGGCGACCGGGCGCGTGCCGATCCATTGCCCCGAACCCGCCCCATAGGCACCGGCGAAACGATTCGTGTTGTCTGCGTCCTGCTCCACCGCAAACCCGAACCCGCCGTGGCTGTGGTTGCCGAAGACGTCGGCATGGAGGTTCTGACGATCGGCCGGGTTGACCCAGCACTCGACCGTGAACGTCTGGCCCAGGTCCGCCAGCGTGGTGCCGGTGTCGATGTAGTCCTGCCGGCCGTCCAGTTGCACGCACTGGCCCACCTTGCCCGGCACGAACTGCGGCTTGCCGTGTATCGTGCCGTCGCGCTTGCCGCCGGAGCTGTCGGCCGCGCTGCGGTCAAACCGGTACTCCAGCACGAGGCCGTCGCGTGCCCCCGCCGCGCGGGCTGCCTGAGGGATCGCCTCCCCGGCCAGACTCCAAAGCATTGCCAGGAACGTGGCCGGTACGCTTCTCCACCCCAAACACGGGAGCACGCGGCTGTTGCCTTCCACAAGCGGTCGTCGAATGGACATGCTGCTCGACTCAAATGTGCTCGCACGTGATGCCGTACATTTGGGCGTAGGCCCTGAACTGCCGCACGTGGTCGCCGTAGATGAACAGTTGATGGAAGCCCTTGGTGTCGCACGGGTCTTGCGGCCCGTCGATCTCAAGCTCGACCGAGGTGCGGCATCCGCCGGCAGGCGGGGTGTCGTGGTTGCGCAGCACGCGGCCTTTGCCCAGCAGCATCTTGCCCGGGCCGGCCATCTGCATGATCGTCACTTCCTGCCCCGGCCGCCACAGCACCTGCACCGCCACGCCGATGTTCGATTCCGAATGGCTGCGCAGCAGGAAGGGCTCCGCCGGCTTGTCCCACCCGTTGAGCCTCGTCGCGCAGACGCAGTGTACCCCGATGAGCGTGCCGCGCTCGGTCTCGGGCACGGGGTCCTGAATGAATCCGGGCTTGTCCAGCAGCTTCAGGCACACCTCTTGCGACATCACCGCGTTGACGTCGGCCTCGCAGGTGCCGCTGCGGCCGCTGTCGAGCAGGCGCGTCCACGACAGACACGGCGGCGTGGGAATCTCGCGGTTGCCCACCAGCCCCAGGCAATCCATGGAAATGCCCTGGCACCCTTCCTCTTCCATGATCCTAAGCGACGCGAAGTAGTTCTTCGCGGCGTTGATCAAGTCGGCCCGGGTCGGCTCGATCACCTTCTTGGCGGCTTTGGCGTACTCCTCGGCCATGGCCACGACCTCGGGCGTCTCCTGGATGGTCTTGAGCGTATCGGGGAACCGCCGCCGCGGCAGGAAGCGGATCGTAAGTCCCAGCGGCTCCATCTTCTGCTCGGCGGTCTCGGTGCCGCGGAGCACCGCCACCTTGGTGCGACGCAGACGATAGGCCGCCTGGATCATCTTCATCCCGAACCGCACCGGTCCCAGCTCGAAATCGCTCGACGAAGGGAGATACACCCCTTTGCGCCTCGCGGTGGGCACCACGGCGCCCGCAAATCCCGTGTGGAACATGCCGAGGCCGCAAAAGATGACCGTGGGGATGCCGCTCTGGGCGATTTTGTCCATCGAGCCCGAGATGAACTCGTCCGCATTGAGCGGAAACGCGATCACGCCCTTGGGACGCTCCGCCTTCACCTTCTTCACAAAGGCATCCACCTCGGCCGGCTCGTGGATCGGGCCCGGCTCAAACGAGACCTTCATGCCCAATTGCCTGCCAAACTCCTCGACGAGTGTGCGACTCTTCCCGGTAAAGCTCTCCGGGTCCCAGAACGTTCCGGGCCAGCCCAGCCATTGCCTGCCCTTCGGACGCGCGTAGACCACGCGCACGTCCAGGGGATCGTCCGGCCCGGGGTTGGCCGCCGCGCCCTCAGCGGCCGTCAACATCATCGGCGCCGTCAGGCCCGCCGCCAACCCGGCACCTGCAACGCCCAGCACCTCGCGGCGCGTGTACTGACCGGCACCATCCCCCCGAACACAGAATCGGCACATGATTGTTCTCCTTGTGGTTGCGCCGGTTGATCCAGCGATCATTCTATTCCAGTGCCTCGCCGACAGCAAGCTGCCGGCCGGCGTAGACGCTTCATGGTCAGGCGCAGCATCGCCAACGTGGTACAATGGCCGGTTGCTTCCATTGATCCGAGGGGCGATACTGAAACGCCGGCATCCTGCGGCGAGCCACAAAGCGGACATCTTCACCCGGACAAAACGGGGACAGGCACCTCGCGGCCACCGTTTTTCCCGCTGCCAGGACTGAGGAGACTTCCGATGGCACGATTTCCGAGGATTCTTGCGATGGCGCTCCTCCTCGCCTCGACGGCCGCGCCCGCCGTTTGGGCCCAGGCCCCGGACGAAGAGTTCGTCGGGCCGCTCGCCAGTTGGCTCGACGTGAAGCGGGACTTCGGGGCCGTGGGCGACGGCCGGGCCGACGACACGGATGCGCTTCAGCGAGCGCTCGATGAGATCCGCGAGCATCGCAACGCCAGCGTGCTCTATCTGCCGGCGGGGACGTATCGGCTCACGCGCACGTTGAAGACGCTTCGCAAGGCCCACACGGACAACATGGTCTCGATCCTCGGCGAGGACCCGGCCAAGGTAGTGCTCAAGTGGGATGGGCCCGAGCAGGGCACGATCCTCCATTGGGACGCGTGGTATGCGAAGCTGTCGCGGCTGACTTTCGACGGGGCGAGCCGTGCCAAGACCTGCCTCTTCTACGGCCCGCAGTTCTCCACGTACAACGAAACCAGCGACCTGGTGTTTTGCGACGCCGCGACGGGGATCGATTTCGGAGCACCCCAGACGGCCGGACAGGCGGAAAACCTGGTCTTGCGATGCCAGTTCCGGCGGTGTGGCGTGGGCCTTCAGACGGTCAATTGGAACTCGATGGACATTTGGGTCTGGTACTGCCGTTTTGAAGACTGCGGCCGCGGCATCCACAACGTCATGGGCAACTGGCACGCGTGGGAGAACCTCTTTCTGCGGTCGAAGGTGTCCGACGTCAGCATCGCGAACCTGATGGCGTTCTCCGTCGTCAACAACACCAGCCTCGGGTCGAGCCGCTTTCTGGATTTTTCCAGCGGACACACGTGGGGCTCGCCCACCAGCATCACGGGCAACCGCGTGCTCGACCCGACCGGCGACTGGGCCATGGTGCTCGACAACGCCGGCCCGTACCTGGTGGTGGACAACGCGGTGCGGCTGGGGGAAAAGGCCCGGGCCGTGCGCATGACGTGGGGCGATCAGACGCTGGTCGGCAACGTATACTCGAAACAGAATGCCGTCGAAGAGCGCGGCCGGTTTCGTCGCATCGACGAGAAGGTCGTGGCCCCCAGGGACATTTCCGACTCCCTGCCGACGCTCCCGCCCTGTCCCCCGCGCCGGCAGCGCAAGGTCTTTGATCTTCCGGCCGCTGCCGATACGAAAGCGATCCAGCAGGCGATCGACGGGGCAGCCAGGCTCGCCGGACAAAGGCCGGTCGTGCACCTGCCGATGGCGGCGTACAAGATCGACCGCACGCTGGTCATTCCTCGCGGCTGCGACCTGCAACTGGTGGGCGACGGGGCCAGCGAAGTCGCCACGCGCATGGTTTGGAGCGGTCCTGCCGACGGCGTGGTGCTGCGGGTCGAAGGCCCGAGCAAGGCCACGCTCCGCGACTTCCAGATCCAAGCCGGCCCCGCCCGGGCGATCCTCGTCGAATGTCCCGATCAGGCCGGCGCCCGGGTCTTTGCCGATCAGCTCAACACCAACGGGCCGACGGGCCAACAACGCGGCCGCGCGACGGCGCTGCGCGTGGCCGGCTTCAAGAATACGTCTTTCCAGTTCCGGGCCCTGCAAGGCAGCGGAAACCGCGGCTCCTGGGTCGAGATCGCCGGCAGCGGCGAGGACGCCGGCGAGGGACCGGCGGTGGCGGTCTTCACCGGAGCGACGGGCTCCGCGGCCGGACAATACGACGTGAAGCGAGGCGGGCGCCTGGTCGTGCGCGGCGTCTATCACGAGCGCAGCTCGGATTCGCTCAACGGCCTGCACCTGACGGACAGCGGCACGCTCTCGATCGACGCCACGCGATTCTCGTACGCCACCAGTGCCGCGTCCCCAACCGTGGCCGCGGACGGCTTTCGCGGCACGTTCACGCTGGCGACCTGCATCCTGATGCCGGTCGAAACGCAGGAGACGTGCCGCTTCGAGCTGCGCGGCGACGGGAGCCGCTCGAGCGTGCTGGCGCTGAACGATTTGTTCTGGGTGAACCAGCCCGGCACCACCGCCAACACCGTGTGGCTGAACAAGGCGAGCCCTCCCGTGCGCGGAGGCATGGTGGGCTCCAATATCAACACGAGCAACAAGGACGCCGCCCCGCAGGGGTTTGCGTTCCTGAACAACGTCGGCGATCACCCGGACCCTGCGAAATCGAAACGGGGGTCCGCCCCCCTGCCGGATCGCGGCGGAGTGGACGACGCAACCATTGTCCGTCACCTCGCTTTGCTGCGATCGACGCATCCGTGGGTTCCGGCCGCAACGCCGGCAGGGCAGGCCGACCTCCGTATCCACCGCGTCATCGCCAGCGGCGGCCGCGACGCGACGGTGGAGGTGCGATCGACAAGATAGCTCCGGCAGACTCGCAGCGATCGCGCTGGAATCGGCGCCATTTCAAGGGGAGTAGCCTGGGCAGACGGGCGCGATTCGTGTACCCTACGGAAATGGAGACTCCCGAAGCTCGCCGTCCGATTGGCCGCGACCCTGCCTTGTCGGGGCGTTTCCGCATCGGGCAACTGGCCTGGTGGCTGCCGGCCTGCGCCCTGCTGGGCGGCGCCGTGGCCTGGTTCGCCGTGGTCGCGGAGCGCTACTATGCGCCCCTGGTCGCGTTTCCGATCCTCGTAGGGGTCTTTTTGGGAGGAGCCCTGGTGGCCATGATGCGGGCGGGCGAGGTGGGCCACCGCCCGACTATCCTCGCGGGGACGCTCTTGGGCGCCGCGATCTCGATTGCCGGCCAGCACTGGCTGGGGTTCTGGCAGTTCCGCCAGGGTCTGGAACCGAGCCCGGAGAAGGCTGCCGCGGCCCGCCTGTTCGAAAAGGCGCAGGAGGAAGCGGAGAAGGAAGCGCCGGAGGAGGAAGCTGACCAGGCGGGGGAGGAATCGCCAGACACGGCGCCGCAGGAGAGCCGGCAAGAGCAGTCGCCCGGGGCGGCGCTGCCGCGGCCGGCGGTGCCGCCTTCGACGTTCGGGCGGTACCTCCGCTGGCGCGCCGAGGGCGTGGGAATCCCGATCGGCGGCACGACCCTCCGCGGCGGGCTGGTCTGGCTGATTTGGGCGGTGGACGGGCTGCTGGTGGCCCTCGCCGCCGGGCTGCTGGTGGCCGTGACGGCCAGGCTCCCTTACTGCGATCGCTGCCGGACCTGGTATCACACGATGCGAAGCGGCAAGATCGACGAGCTCACCACCCAGGAGCTTGCCCGCCTGGCCGACGTCTCCCTGGCCGGCCCGATCCATTCGGCCCGGTATCGCCTGGTGGCCTGCCGGGAGGGCTGTGGCCCGACGGGCCTGGCCCTGTCTTGGGAGCAGCCCGACGGCGGTTTCTCCAGCGGCTACGTCTGGCTGGACGCCTCCGGGCAAAGCGAAGTGCTTTCGGCGCTGGAGCAGAAGAAGGACGAGTGACGCACCCGCCCCGCGTGGGGCTGCTAAGCCGCAAGCGGCTCACTATCCACCATCCACCATCCACCATCCACCATCCACTTGACTCCCTCATGGACATTCTCGGAATCGGCACCGACATCACCGAATGCCTGCGGATCGCCCGGATGATCGAGCGGCACGGGGAGCTGTTCGTCAACCGGGTGTACACGCCGGAGGAGATTCAGTACTGCCAGCAACGGAAGCAGGCGACGCAGCACTTTGCCGGGCGGTGGGCGGCCAAGGAGGCGGTGCTCAAGGCCCTGGGCACCGGATGGCGGCGGGGGATCAGTTGGCGGGACGTCGAGGTCCGGAACGAAGTGGGAGGAAAGCCCATCCTGCTGTTGCGCGGCGGGGCCCTCGAGGCCGCCGAGCAGCTCGGCATCAAGCAGGTCCTCATCTCCATCTCGCACTGCCACACCCACGCCACGGCCTACGCCATCGCCCTGGGGACGCAGAAGGAGGAGAAGCCCTGAAGGACGCAGCCTATGGCCTCAGTCCCCCAAGCGCAGCCGCACCAGGAACTCGCTGATGGCCGTCCGGTCCCGGTCCTCCGGCAGCCGTGAATCCGCGAAAGCCTGATCGAGTTGGGCCTCCAGCTCCGTGAGCCGGGCCTGGTGGAACGACCAGTCCAGGTCGCCCGCCGAAGCGTTCTCGCCGCCCACCTTCCTTGCGACCAGGTCCTCCAGGAATCCCAGGCCGAAGTGCTCGTTGAGCCGCAGCAGATTGGCTTCGACCTGGCCGGTCCGCAGCAAGTGGATGCCGGTCATCAGCACCCGGTAGGCGTAGAGCACCGGCTTGGCCCGCTTCGGCTCCTCCTTGGCCACCAGTTTCCTCTGGGTGGCGTAGAAGCCCCGGTAATGGTGGTAGTGGTGCCGGGTGATGCAGCGGCGGGCCAGCGGACACAGCTCTTCGAGGAACTCCTGGCCCAGGACCACGATGGGCGAGAAGATCTGCTCCAGGATGTACCCGTTGTTCTTCAGCAACAGGCGCAGGTACTTGCCCGCCTCGTGGCTGACCAGCTCGACCTCGGTGCCGTCAACGACGGTCTTGTGCTCCAGCGTGAGCGGCGGCACGTCGATCCCCACCACGTCCCTCAGCGGCAGCAGGTGGCAGCCCCGCAGGTCCACGTCGCTGTCGGACGACGGGAACCCGTAGAGGTGCGCCCCGCTGACCGTGACGAACAGCGGATGGTAATTCAGCGCGTCGACAAGTCGCCGCATGGCGGCCAGGTCCACGTCAAGCATCGACCATCCTCCTCCGGGCACGGATCAGGAAGGCATCGACCCGGGCGTAGTCCGGCTGCTCCGGCAGCGCCGTCCGCTCGAAGGCCCGTTGGAACTGCTCGTCCAGCTCCAATGCCCGCTGTTTGACCTCCTCGAACGCCAGGCCGCCGCTGCGGATGTGGAGCAACTCCTCGCGGTGTTCGGCCACGTCGATGCGGATTTCGCCGGTCTGGAGGGCGGCAATGCCGGAGTGGAGCAGGCGGATCAGGTGCATCGCGTGCTTGGGCTTGTACGTGCCCTTCTCCCGGTAGGCGTTGGCCATGCGCCGGAATTGGCTCAGCACGTAGCCGGAGTAGGTCTTGTAGAGGTGCTTCGATAGGAACGCATGGCGCATGGCCCGAAGGTCCTTCGCGGTCTCGTCGGCCAGGAGCACCAGGGGCGTCCAGAGCGTCTCCAGGACGTTGGGGTTGGCCTTCAGCGCCAGCCGCAGGAACTTCTCCAGCTCCCAGTAGACCTCATCCCCTTCCTCCGTCTTGAACTCCAGTTGTTCCGGCAGCCGGCGCAGGGACCAGTGCAGCCGGGCCGGAGGCAGGTAGATGCCGCGCAGGTCGTCGTCTGAGTCCTCGCAGTCCAGCCCGAACGCCTTGGAGCCGACCTGGCAGCGGTAGATGATCCAGCGCCGCAGGTCTTCTGCAACTTCGCCCAACTCGTCTTCGACCTCGCGCCGCCGCAGGGCCAGCTCGTGGAAATGTGCTTGGACCGTCTCGCCGTCGGCAAAGCGGACCAGGTAGGGCTCCCGATTGTCCGCCGGGCTTTCCAGCACCACGCCCACGCTCCCCGGCGGCTTGAACTCCTGGCCGTCCGGCAGGGCCTTGGCCACCTTGAGCACCACCTGGGTGCCAGCCGGGATGACGAAGCCGGGCAGCAGCTTGCGGAAGGAATGGTCGGAATTGGAGGTATTCATGCGCTGGGGCCGAGCGTGAACGCTTGCATTTCTTGGTTCTCGTCGCCGCAGCACTGTCAAAGACGGCCTCGGACAAGCCCTCGGGAGCAAGACGGAGCACGACGTCGAGGCCCGTCGTGCCGGCCAGGCAGGTGGCCTCGGGCCTCAGGGCGGCAGCGGCCTGGCGGGAGCGGCTTCCTTGGGGGCGGCGGGTTTCCTCTTCGCGCCGGATCGCTTGGCCGGGCTCTTCTTCTTCGCGGCCGCCTTCTTCCCGGCGGGTTTCTTCTTGGCCTTGCCTGCGGCGGCCTTCTTGGGGGCCGGCTTCTTGGCGGTGGGGCGGGCCGCGGGCCTGGCGGCCCTCGCCGTCCGCGCTGGCCGGGCGGAGGGGCCCCGTGCCGCCCGGTTGGCCAACAGCTCCAACGCCTTGTCGAACGTGACCTCGTCCGGCGACGTGCCCCGCGGCAGCGAGGCGTTGGTCGCTCCGTCGGTCACGTAAGGGCCATACCGGCCGGGAAGCAGTTGCACGGTCTGGCCGGTCACCGGGGAGGCGTCGAAGGAGCGGATCGGCTGACGCGACCGCCTGGCGCCGCGCCCGCCCTTGGGCTGGGCCAAAAGCTGGAGGGCCTGTTCGAGGGTCACGTCCAGCGGCGACCCGTCGGGCGGCAACGACCGGGTTTCGACCCCCGCCTTGACGTACGGCCCGAAGCGGCCGTTGTGCGCGACCACCTCCTCGCCCGACTGTGGGTGCACGCCCAGGCGCCGCGGCAGCGCCAGGAGCTTCAGCGCCACGTCGAGGGTCACGTCCTCGGGCCGCATTCCCCTGAGCAACGACGCGTTCTGGGGCTTCTCCTTCTCGTCGGCCGAGCCCCGCTGGACGTACGGCCCGAAGCGGCCGGTCTTGAGGAACACCGGCCTGCCGGTCTGGGGGCAAGGCCCCAGGGGCTCCTCGGCCTGGGCGGCCTGATCGAGCAACTTGAGGGCGGCCTCGAGCGTGAGCTCGTCGGGGGCCATGTCCTCGGGGAGGCTCGCCCGGCGATCGCCCTGCTCGATGAACGGCCCGAACCGCCCCACGCGCACGAAGACCTGGTCGGCCCGGGGACCAGCCCCGGCCGGCTTGCCCAGGGCGATCCGGCTGACGTCCCGGGCATCGATCTGGTCCATCTGGCTCTCCACCTGCGGCTTCAGCCCGGGATGCCCCTGGCCGAAGTAGAAGGCATTGAGGTAGTCGTCTCGATCGAGCTCGCCGCGGCTGATGGCGTCGAGCTCGTCCTCCATCTGGGCCGTGAAATCGTAGTCGACCAAGGCCGGCAGGTGCTTCTCCAGCAACTGGGTCACCGCGAAGGCGGTCCAGGTGGGGACCAGCACGTTGCCCCGCTTGAAGACGTAGCGGCGGGCGAGGATCGTGTCGATGATCGAGGCGTAGGTGCTGGGCCGGCCGATGCCGTCTTCTTCGAGGGCGCGGGTGAGCGAGGCCTCGCTGAATCGGCCCGGCGGCTGCGTGGTGTGCCCCTTGGGCTGGAGATCCACCCAGTGGAGGTTTTCCCCCTGGCGGACCACGGGGAGGACGGTTTCCCGCTCGGCCAGCTCGGCCTGGGGGTCGTCGGACCCCTCGACGTAGGCCCGCAGGTAACCCGGAAAGCGGATGCTCGTTCCGCTGACCTGGAAGGCCGCGTCGGCGGCCTCCACGGTGATCGTCACGCGGTGCCCCCGGGCGTCGGCCATCTGGCTGGCGATCGTTCGCTTCCAGATCAACTCGAAAAGGCGGAAGGCGTCGCGGGAGAGCTCGGAGCGCATCCCCTCGGGCAGCTCGAAGGGGTGGCCCGCCGGCCGGATCGCCTCGTGGGCCTCCTGGGCGTTCTTGACCTTGGTCGCATAGACCCTCGGATGGTCGGGCAAGTACTCGCGGCCGTAGTGCTGGGCGACCAGGTCTCGCGCCGCCTGAACCGCGACCGAGGCCAGGTTGGTCGAGTCGGTCCGCATGTAGGTGATGTGCCCGGTCTCGTAGAGGCCCTGGGCGAGCTGCATGGTCTGCCGGGCCGTGAAGCCGAGTTTCCGGTTGGCCTCCTGCTGCAAGGTGCTCGTGGTGAACGGCGGAGAGGGGCGGGAGACGTACGGCCGGTCTTCCAGCCCGGTCACCCGCGGCGGGGCCCGGCGCACGCGGCCGGCCAGCTCTTGCGCCTGCCGCTCGTCCAGACAAATCAGCTCGGGGTTCTTGAGCTGGCCGGTGGCGGGGTCGAAGTCGCGGCCGGAACTCAGGTTCTTGCCCCCCAGGCTCACCAGCACGGCCTCAAATCGCTCGCCGGTGCGGTTGGCCAGCGTCGCCAGGAGGTCCCAGTAGCTCGCCGGGACGAAGGCCATGCGCTGGCGCTCGCGCTCGACGATGAGCCGGACCGCCACGCTCTGCACCCGGCCGGCCGAGAGCTTCGGCCGCACCTTGCGCCACAACAGCGGCGACACCTCGTACCCGTAAAGCCGGTCGACGATCCGCCGCGCCTCCTGGGCCTTCACCAGGGCCTGGTCGATCTGCCGCGGATTCTCCAGGGCCTCGAGAATGGCCTGCTTGGTGATCTCGTGGAACACCAGGCGCCGGACGGGCACCTTGGGATTGAGCACCTCGCAGAGATGCCAACTGATGGCCTCGCCCTCCCGGTCTTCGTCGGTCGCGAGGTAGAGGTCCTTGGCCTGCTTGAGCGCCTGCTGGAGCTTCCGTACCTGCTTGACCTTCTCGCGGGGGATGACGTAAATGGGCTTGAAGCCCTGGCCGACGTTGACCCCCAAATGGGCCCAATCCTCCCCCTTGTACTCCGCCGGAATCTCCCGAGCCCCTTGCGGCAGGTCACGGATATGCCCAATACTGGCCTCGATGGTGAACCCTCGCCCGAGAAAGCGGCTGATCGTCCGCGCTTTTGCGGGGGATTCGACAATCACCAAAGAGGTGCCCTGCTGGGCCGCTGTTTTCCGTGGCATGATCGAAAAGGCAATCTAGGGAAACTGTGCAACGGCTTTTTGTATGTATCCGTCTTCGGAAGGCCGGTCCGTGAGCGAAGTGAGGGGATTTTCCGGCCGGCCGATTCTTCAACCCCCTGTTTGGGATTGCATTTGCGACTACCGCCCCTACAATCTTCCCGTTCCACGCAGTGCGCGGAAGCGACAGACATAATGCGCCGCTGTGGCCCTTGTCAAGTCGAATTCCCCGAGCGATACCCCCCTAAAGGAGAGAGGCGTCCATGTCTGGTCAGCTCAATAGGTGGATTCGAAAGCACCAAAAGGCACTCCTGGCCAGCCTCACGTTGATGGCCATGCTTTCCTTCGTCTTCATTCCCATTATCCTGGAGTTGCTCGGGACGCGAAGCCGGGGGGAGAACCTGCTGGTGGTGAGCACCTCCAAGTACGGGAAACTCTACGAGACCGAGCTTCAGAACCTGGCGTGGCAGCGCCGCCTGGTCCACGGTTTCCTGCAGAGCGTGCAGGAGAAGGTCGCCGGGAAGCGAGGGAACTTGGAGGCCGTCCAGATGGCCCTGGCGGAAATGGGCAACGAGCCGGGCAGCGATCGGGAGACGGTCGAAGCCTGGCTGCTGGCCCGCCGTGCCGAGGAGCTCGGGCTCCGCGTCACCGAGGAGACGATCCACGCGTTCCTCCAAGGCGTGACGGCCGGGAAGGTCGACAACGACGACGCCCAAAAGATCCTCGCCGGATCCCGCGCCAATTACGTTCAGCTCCTCCGCGCCCTGGAGCGGGAGCTGTTGGTCATGCGCCTGCGGAGCATGGTCGGAATGAGCCTCAACCTGTCCAGAATGAGCCTCGACGGGGTGACGCCCGAGCAGCGCTACGACTACTTCCTCCGCCTGTATCGCAACGCGAAGATCGAGGCCATCCCCGTGGCGGTGGAGCCGTTCGCCGGCAAGGTGGAGCAGCCCTCGGACGAGGACCTCCGGGCGCTGTTCGAGAAGCACAAGGAAGCCCTTTTCGATCCGAACTCGGCGGAGCCGGGTTTCCGCAAGCCCCATCGCATCGACGTCCAGTACTTCAAGGCAGAGCGCGAGTCCTTCGTCGACCTCAAGGCGATAAGCGACGACGCGGTCAAGGCCTACTATGAGGAAAACAAGGATCGTCTCTATCGGGAGAAGGAGCCGCTGCCCACACTCCCCGGGGGTCCCGCCTCCAAGCCTGAGCCGTCCAAGCCTGAGCCGTCCAAGCCTGGGGATGCGAAGTCCGAGACGACGAAGTCGCCGACACCCAAGCCGGAGACGCCCAAGCCGGAGACGCCCAAGGCAGGGAAACCCAAGGAGGAGGGGGCCAAGGCAGGGGCCCCGAAGGCAGAATCGCCCAAGCCGGGGGACAAGCAGGGGGGGAAGACTTCCTCAACTCGGGCGGGCGCGCCTCTGAGGCTGGTCTCAGTCGCCGAGAAGCCGCCGGCTGCGTCACCGGCGGGGTCGCCAGCGGGGTCGCCAGCCCCCAAGGCCGCTCCCGATCCGGGCCCCGCAAAGGCCGACCCGGCAGCCGCGAAGGCCGACCCGGCCGCCGCAAAGGCCGCGACGACGACGTCCCAGCCGCCTGCCGCCAAGGGGGATCCGGCGGCCGCCAAGACCCCGGAGCCCAAGAAGGAGCCGCCCAAGTACGTCCCCCTGGAGAAGGTTCGCGACGAAATCCGCCGGCACCTGGCCGAGCAGCAGGCCCAGGGGAAGATGCAGAAGGTGCTCAACAGCTTGCAGGACCGCACGGTCCGGTACCAGCGGAAGAGGATGGACTACTTGGCGATGGACGAAGCGGGCCAGAGCAAGGTCGGCCTGCCCGAGCCGTTAAATCTCCCGGCCCTGGCCAAGCAGTACGGGCTGAAGACGTTCCAGACCGGCGCGATCTCCGAGTACGAGGCGCAAGAGCTGGACATCGGCAGGTCGTTCGTCGAGAAGCGGGAGTTTCTCGCCTACGCGTTCGCACCGCTGGTGGAGTACCAGCCGGTGCCGTCGTGGGACCAAGAAGGGAACCAGTATCTCTTCTGGAAGGTGGCCGACAAGGCGGAGGGGGTTCCGGCGTGGGATGAGCCCGGGGTGGTCGATCAGGTGACCAAGGAATGGAAGTTCCTCCAGGCCCGGGAGCTGGCCACCCGGGAGGGCGAGCGGCTGGCCGACCTGGCTCGCAAGTCGCCGAAGGCTCCCAAGTCACTCAACGAGGTGACGGCCGGGGCCAAGGAGTACTCCGTGATCTCGCCCGATCCGTTCACCTGGATGACCTTCGGCGAGACCCTGTTGCTGGGCAATCGGCCGCCGAGGCTCAGCGCGGTCAAGGGGGTGGAACGGCTGGGGATGGATTTCATGCGGTCGGTATTCGCGCTGGCGCCCGGCGAGATCAGCCTGGCCTGGAACCGCCCCAAGTCGATCGTCTACGTGGTGCTCCTGGCGGAGTACACGCCGGCGGAAGCCGATCTGTGGAAGCAGTTTCTCAACATGCGGGCCGACTTCTACCTGGCCACGGGCCAGTACGATGGGATCGTGATCTACCAGGCGTGGCTCAAAGGCCTCGAGAAGGACGTTGACCTGCGCTGGCATCGCCCGCCGCATGAGGAGCGAGGCCGGGGCAGACGCTAGCGGGCCGACGCACCTCAATCGACACGGGGTGGCACTGGCGTCTCGCCAGTGCTGCGCGGGAAGCACGGGCAAGATGCCCGTGCCACCCGTCAGAATCGCTGCGTCCGCCCGCTAGGCACGCGGCTTGAAGACCACCAGCGCCAGCGGGGGCAAGGTCACCTCCAGGGAAGCGGGCAGGCCGTGGCTGCCTTCGGTCCGGGCCTGCACGCCGGGGCCGTTGCCCATGTTGCTGCCGCCGTAGTACGTCGAGTCGCTGTTGAAGATCTCCTCGTACCAGCATGCCGTGGGGACGCCGAGGCAATGGCGAAGCCGCGGAACGGGCGTGAAGTTGGCGCAGACGACCAGGAAATCGTTGGGATCCTTGGCCCGGCGAATGTAGCTCAGCGTGCTCTCCTCCCCGTTGTGGCAATCGATCCAGTAGAAGCCGTGCCCGTCGAAGTCGACCTCGTGAAGGGCCTTTTCCCTGCGGAGCATGGCGTTCAGATCGGCGACGCACTTCTTCACGCCGCGGTGGGAGTCCCACTGGAGGAGATCCCACTGGAGGCTGGCGTCGAAGTCCCACTCGTTCCATTGCCCCCACTCCCCGCCCATGAACAGCAGCTTCTTGCCGGGATGGGTCCACATGTAGGCCAGCAGGAGGCGCAGGTTGGAGAACTTCTGCCAGAGATCGCCGGGCATTTTGTCCAGCAGGGACCTCTTGCCGTGCACGACCTCGTCGTGCGACAGGGGGAGGACGAAGTTCTCGTGGAAGGCGTAGATCAGGCTGAACGTAAGCTCGTTGTGGTGGTACTTTCGATGGACGGGCTCGTGGCGGAGGTAGCCGAGGGTGTCGTTCATCCAGCCCATGTTCCACTTCAGGCTGAAGCCCAGCCCGCCGGCGTAGACCGGCCGGGAGACGCCCCCCCAGGCGGTCGACTCCTCGGCAATGGTCAGGACTCCGGGGAACTGGCCGTGGCACTGCGCGTTGAGCTCCTTGAGCAGGGCGATCGCGTCGAGGTTCTCTCGCCCGCCGTACCGGTTGGGGACCCAATCGCCCTCGCGGCGGCTGTAGTCGAGGTAGAGCATCGAGGCGACGGCGTCCACGCGCAGTCCGTCGACGTGGTACTTGTCGAGCCAGAACAGGGCGTTGGACACCAGGTAGTTGCAGACCTCGTGCCGGCCGTAGTTGAAGATCATCGTCCCCCAGTCGCGGTGCTCGCCCTGGCGCGGATCGGCGTGCTCGTACAGCGCCGTGCCGTCGAACCGCCGCAGGCCGTGCCCGTCGCGGGGGAAGTGGGCCGGCACCCAGTCGAGGATCACCCCGATGCCGTTCTGATGACACAGATCGACCAGGTACATGAAATCCTGCGGCGGGCCGTAGCGGGACGTGGCCGCGTAATAGCCGACCGTCTGGTAGCCCCAGCTTGCCGAAAGGGGATGCTCGGCCACCGGCAAGAGCTGGACGTGGGTGAAGCCCATCTCCTGGACGTACTCGACCAACAGGTGGGCCAGCTCGCGGTAGGAGAGCCAGCGGTGCGGGTCGTCGCCCGGCCGGCGCCAGCTTCCCAGGTGGACCTCGTAGAACGACAGCGGCTCCTCCAGCCAGTGGGCCGTGCGCCGCCGCTGGAGCCACGCCTCGTCGTGCCAATGGTAGCGGTTCAGGTCCACCACCCTCGACGCCGTTCGCGGCGGCGTCTCCGCGGCGAAAGCCATGGGGTCGGACCGCTCGGTCGAGTGTCCGTGACGCCGGAGGTGGTACTTGTACGGCGTGCCTTCCCCCAACGCGGGGACAAACAGCTCCCAGATCCCCCCGGGAATGTGCTTGCGCATCGCATGCCGGCGGGGGTCCCAGCCATTGAAGTCGCCAACCACACTCACCCCCGTGGCGTTGGGCGCCCACACCGCGAAATTGACCCCCTCCACCCCGTCAACCGTACGCAACTGCGCACCCAGTTTGTCGTACATTTGCCATTGGCGCCCCTCCCCCAGCAGATGAAGATCGTAGTCGGTCAGCAGATGAGGGAAAGCGTAGGGGTCGTGCATCGTCAGTCTCTTTCCACTCTCGTCGGCCACGCGGACCATGTAGCGCCAAGCGCCATGCGCCGCGGGCATGGGGCAGATCGCCTCGAACAGCCCGGCCGGATGGATCCGGCGCATGGGAGTCGCCCCGTCGGGGTGCTCCGGCTCGACGACCCACGCCTGGGCCGACTGCGGCAAGTACGCCCGGACGGCCAAGGCCCGCCGCCCGCCGTCGATGACCTCGTGGGGGCCGAGCAGCTCAAAGGGGTTCTCGTGCCTGCCATCAACCAGTTGTCCTACCTTCTCCAACGGCACGGTCGTTCGCACGCGATCCTCCTTGGGGTCATGCCGAATCCTGGTCACCGAATCCTGGTCACCGCAGGCGGAGCAGTGGGGGGAGGGCCGAGAAACATCGTGCCACCCGACGCCCCACCTCACTCAGGCCCCTAGCCAGCCCAGCCCGGATTCGTCTCGCCATGGCCGTCAAGCCCCATTGTACCGTCTGGGGGGACTGAGGGCGAATGGATATGCCTCGTTGGGGGATCGCGTCCCCATCCGAAGGCGAGGCATCACGCCGATGTGCCCAGTCGAATCGGTAGGTTCGACAGTCGATCTGGTGATACTGCATCGCCTGGTCAACCCGCTGCCACAGGTCGACGTTCTTGACCGGCACCATCTGGCCAAACCGCTCCCAGCACCAGCCGTTGCTTCGCCACTCGGCCAATCCGTGCTGTATCCCTTCGCGCACGTGAGGGCTTGAGGTCACCAGGGTCACGTGGGACGGTTGCTCCAGGGCCTCCAGCCCCCGGGCCACGGTGAGCAGCTCCAGTCGCTCCCCCTGAACATGGGGCTCCACGTCGTGGGCCTCCAGCCGTTGCGAGCCATCGGAGGTCCGTAGCACGAACCGCCAATGTCCCGGCGCAACACTTTCCCCCAATTGGGAGATCAGCAGATAGTGGGGTGCCGAGGGTTCTACCGAGGCCATGACTCACCCCCGTTTCCTTCGGGCTGAGTGTTCTTCCAGCTCGTTTACTCTATCGGCAACTACAACCCATGCTCCCCAGTTTATCCGCATTATGAAACGTTTCGGTGTGAAACCGTGGGGCGGCACGAGTCCGGCGGGAAGACCTGCTCGCGACGCCGCAAGGCAAGCAGTGCAAGGGGCTTGAGAGCGGCACTGCTTCTACGTGAGGGTGTCCGGGAATTACCATCGGGTTTCCCAGAGGCAAAGCGCGTTTTCTCTAGCCCAGGGCGTTTACGCCTGGGAATCTGGCGGTCCAGAGAGTTCCCTTTCTCCCGGCCCCCTTAAGGGGGCCCATGGAGGAGTTGGGGGATGACGCCTCATCGCGACCCAGGCGTGAACGCCCTGGGCTAGAGAAAAGCGATGCCTCCTTGTGCCCACCAACCCCAACGGATTCCCGGACACCCTCTCCGCGAAGCCCACTGTCATCTGCTGCCCGGCGCGGTAAGCAACGTGGGCTAGAGCGCGCTGCGCAGGGGGCGAACCTCGGGGCGGCTTTGCCCCCATCTGGGCCAGGAGCCGCTGCCAACTCTGGGGCGACCCCGGCGTCAACCTCCCGAGGACCCGGGCCACCTCGGCCCCGGTGATCTCCGGCCGGTTGGCCGGCACCTGATCCACGTGAAACAGGGCTACTCCCGCACTGCCGCGAGCTTGTTGTTGGCTTCTTCGAGTTTCTTCTCGTCGCTCGCCGTGAGTCCGCTCTTGCCGAGTTCGATCACGACCTTCTTCAGCTCGCCGGTGAACTTGAACGGCATCTTGTTCACGTAGTCCTCGACCACGGGCGTGCCGGTGTCCTCGGCGACGTCGAACGTCTCGTCGAGCGAGAATCGCACCAGAATGGTGCGCTCGATCTTGCCTTGCGCGACTTGCTTCCCATCCACGCTGAGCGTGCCGGTGCCGCTCTTGCCGAAGCCCCAGCCGCCGAAACGTCCGCCCTGCGTAACGAGCACGCCTTCGGCTCCGCCGTCCGGAATCTCCACCTCCGCCGTGACGGTGAAGTCCTTGAATTTCAAGTCCGGCGCAGTGCCTTCGGGAACACGGATCGTCCCCGGATAGTAAGTGAACGTGCTGCGCCCGCGTGTGAGACTCGGGCGAAGGCGGACGTCCATGCGTTCGGCGAGCGAGGAATCGAGCGGATAGACGTTGTATTTCTGCGCTTCGCGCTCGAAGGCCGCCTGCAGTTCCTTGAGCTTGGCGGGATTCTGCGCGGCGAGGTTGTTCGCCTGCGAGAAGTCCTCCGCGACGTGGTAAAGCTCCCACTTGAAGTCGTCCGGGTTGGGCGTCGGAGCATCGACGGACACCTTGGCCCAGGGGAGTTTCAGCGGCGAGGTGTTGGCCATCCAGCCGTCCTCATAGATGCCGCGATTGCCCATCAACTCGAAGTATTGCGACTTGTGGTGGGTGGCTGCTTTCGGGTTGTTGAAGCTATAGACCAGGCTGAAGCCTTCAATCGGGGTCTGCTTCACGCCGTTGATCATCGTTGGCTCCTTGACGCCGGCCGCTTCGAGGATCGTCGGCACGATGTCTATGACCGAGCAGAACTGCGAGCGGACTTCGCCGGTCTGCTTGATGCGATTGGGCCAGGAGACGACCAGGCCGTTGCGAGTGCCCCCGAAATGGGAGGCGACCTGCTTCGTCCACTGGAACGGCGTGTCCATCGCGTGCGCCCAGCCGACCGGGTAGTGGTTGTAGGTCAGCGGGCCGCCGAGGTCGTCCATGATGGAGAGGAGATAGGGGAGGCTTTCCTCCACACCGTTGCCGGCGACGCCAACTTCGTTCGCCAGGCCCTGCAACGTGCCCTCGCCGCTCGCGCCGTTGTCGCCCATGATGTATAGGATCAGCGTGTTATCCATTTCGCCGGTGTCTTCGACCGCCTGGAGGACCCGCCCGATGTTGGAATCGCAATAGGCCAGACAGGCGGCATACACTTCCATCATGTGCGCAGAGAGTTTCTTCTGATCGGCGCTTTGCGAATCCCATGATGGAATTGCCGCGGGCCGCGGGGTGAGCCTGGTGCCGGCGGGCACGACGCCCTGCGCGATCTGCCGGGCGAGCGTTTCCTCACGCAGCTTGTCCCAGCCCTGGTCGAACTGGCCCTTGAACTTCGCGATCCACTCCTTGGGCGCGTGATGCGGCGCGTGGCAGAGGCCCGGCGAGTAGTAGGCGAAGAACGGCTTGTCCGGTGCGAGCGAGTGTTGCTGGCGAATCCATGAGACGGCGTGGTCGGCCAGGTCGGCGTCCAGATGATACTTCGGGTCGTTCGGCGCCTCGATGGGTTTGGTGCCGTCGAAGAGGGCGGGATGCCACTGGTCGGTGTCGCCGCCGATGAAGCCGTAGAAATACTCGAAGCCCAGCCCGGTGGGCCAGAGATCGAATGGCCCCGCCTGGCTCGTCTGCCAGTCGGGTACGTTGTGGTTCTTGCCGTACCACGACGTGTTCCAGCCGTTCTGCTTGAGCATCTCCGCCGCCGTGCGGCCGATCTTGCCTTTGAAGGGCTGATCGGGCCGGGGCAGGACATCTTGCGCCCCCGACGGTCGCTGCGACGTGGGGGCCTGTTGCATCGCATAACCACGTCGCAAGAGTCCAGAACGGCTTTGTGCCGATGCGTTGACTGAACATGAGAGGACCATCAACGCCACCGTAGCTGCGAACACGCTGGCTCTCGTCAATTCCGTTTTCATCAGCAAACACCCTCTCTGTTTGGTCTAGACCAACTTTTCCCATTTGCAGGGAACCTGAAGCCGATCCACGCTCACATGCCCTGCATCTTTACGAAGTCACCCCCCGTGCGTCCAGCACCCGACCGGGTTCTCTCTGTTTGGCAGCCATTCACATTGGCCTTGAAGCCGCGCCCCATACCGCCGCCAGGCTACCTATAGGTTTCGACGATTCCAGGAGGGCACGCGATGGACTGTAGGGAACGCCCTCTGTACCACTAACCCCTGATTTCTTCTTTTCCTGCGCAAGAATTGTCAAGGTGGGTACCTTGAGGTTCATCCGACTCAACAGTGCGCAGGCTGAAACATGTGCCCCTGGAAGTCGGACGTGCCGACCGCATCCTCCCATTGCCAATCCTCTCCGATTTCGCCCACAGTCTTTGCCAAGGACCGTCCCTGTTCGAGCCTGCGTACTGTCGAGTCGGATGCGCCTCACTTTGGTTGCGGCCGAAGGCCGCGATGGGGCGTTCCGCGGTATCGGGTGCTTCAAGGGAACGCCACGGCAGCGCGTTCCCTACAGGCGATCCTCCTGGGATCACGCACGCCCATTTAGAGTGCGCTGCGCAGGGGGCGAACCTCGGGGCGGCTTGCCCCCATCTGGGCCAGGAGCCGCTGCCAACTCTGGGGCGACCCCGGCGTCAGCCTCCCGAGGACCCGGGCCACCTCGGCCCCGGTGATCTCCGGCCGGTTGGCCGGCACCTGATCCACGTGAAACAGGGCGAGGATCGCGATGCACGCCGGCTCCAGCGCGTCGGAGTCGATGCCGAGGTCGGCGATCCGGACCAGGCTGACGTCGGGCAATTCCGCGGCGAGCTCGCGAAGGAGCATCCCGTTCTGCTGTCCGCCGCCGGCCAGCACGACCTCGTCGATCTTCACGCCGTCCGGCAGGCGGTGCCGGACCGCCAGGCCGATCGACCGCGCTACGAAATGGGTCGCCGTACAGAGCAAGTCGCGGATCGACCAGCCGCGGTCGATGGCCATCTGCACCGCCTCGACCAGGAATCGCTCGGGGCGCACGCCGCGGGGATGCCATCGCGGCAGCGGACGCCGGAAGTAGGGATCGGCCAGCCAGTGCTCGACCAACGCCTCGATGCGCCTGCCCTGCACGGCCAGGCTTCCGCCCGGATCGAACGGATGGCGACCCTCGCTCAGCCGCCGGGCCAAAAGGTCGAGCAGCCGCGTTCCCGGGCCCACGTCGAAACACAAGACGGGCGTGCCGCAGGGGCCCGACGATTCCGGGGGAAGGTACGTCACCCGGACGGTCCGGCCGAGGTCGACCAGCAGCCGGTGCTCGATGCGGTGACGCAGCAGGACCCATTGGGCAAGCGGGGTGACGGGGCCTCCCTGGCCGCCGCGGGCCAAGTCGCGTGCCGGGAAGGCGTCGATGACGTTCTGGCCGCTTAGCTCGGCCAGCACGGCGGCGTCGCACAGGCTCATACAGGAGACCTGGGCCCCATGGGGCGAGCTCCACAGGCCCGGGTCGTGGACCCCGACGGCCAGCACACGGCCGGGCGGGAGGCCGGCCTGGGCCAGCAGCGATTCGACGACCGAGGCCCCGAGCTCCGCCAGTTGGCTCCGCACGGCCAAGATCGCTTCCGTCAGCTCGGAGGGCTTCAGGCCGGAAGCGGGGCCGTCGACGGCGCCCAGCAGCCCCGCCACCGAAGAGGGCAGGGGAGCGGCAACGGCCTCGACGACCCGCGGGCGAAGGCCCATGCCGCTTCCGCCGGCCGCCACCAGCGCCGCGGTGACTTGGCTGCCGTCGGTCGACACCCGGACGCCGGCCGCCCACCGCGGGGCATCGCCCGCGCGTGCGGAATCGAAGCGAAGGACGTGCGTCATCGCGGTCACGCAACCATCCGGATCTTGGAAGCCTTCCCCGTGATCCCGACCAGGAATTCCTCGAAGATTCCGAGGTCCAGGGCCGAGGCCGAGTCGGCTTCCGGATGGAACTGGGTGCCGATGGCAAACCAATCGTCCATCTGGCTCTCGATCGCCTCGACCACTCCGTCGGGGCAGCGGGCCGTGACGAGAAAGCCCGGCGCGACCTCGTCGACGGCCATGTGGTGCATGCTGTTGACGCGAATCTCTCCCTCCCCGTAGACCCGCTCCATCAGCGAGCCCGGCACCACCTCCAGGGCGTGGCGGTGGGCCGGATCCATGGGGTCGGAGTGCGGGATCGCCCTGGGCAGGTCCTCGGGGACGTGCAGGAAGAGGTTCCCCCCCTGGGAAAGGTTGAGCAACTGCATTCCTGCGCCGATCCCGAGCACCGGCATGCGCCGCCGGGCGATCCGCTCGACCAGGCGCCGGTCGAAATCCTCCCGCCGCGGATCGAGCAGCTTGAGCGAAGGATGAAGCATGAAGCCGTCACGCCGCGGATCCAGGTCGGCACCTCCCACCAGCACGAAGCCGTCCAAGAGGTCGAGGATGCCGTCGAGATCGTTCATGTCGGGAAGGGGGGGAACGATCACCGGGACGGCGCCCGTCTTCGTCAGCGCGTCGTGGTAACCGGCCCAGAGAAAAGTCACCGCGGAAGAGTCCTTCCGCGCCGAGCGGTGGTCCGCGTTGAGCCCAATCAGAGGCTTCCTTTTCATCGTACATTCTCCTTGGACGCGTCCTATGTCCGTAGAAAACGAGACTGGGAAAGACACCCGACAAAGCATCCGGTGCGGTCGGGCCGGAGGAAGCGCCGCTTTGGCGCGGGCCAGAGAGGCCCCTGTGAGCTACCAGGACGAAAGCCGGCGATGGAGTGATTAGGGCTCGTCGGTCCTTGACGCCCACTCCTCACGATTCCCACCGGTCCGGGGCACCCCAGGCTGGGTACCGCGCCGGTGCGATGTCCCTATCGATTCGTTGTGCTCCCTGGTGTTGGCGGTGTGACTCCGTATGGAGGATGCAAGTCGCTCGGGAGTCTAGGAGCTTTGGCCGGCTTCGGCAAGCAGGGACGTTATTTTGGGCCTACTGTAGAAGGGTCCCACTATCCCTAGTAGTGCTAGCACTGCTGGCGTTGTGGTTCCCCACAATTGGGCAGGGAGTCTTCGCCGCTCAGACCGACCTACTTTACCGCCTCCATCGCGACCGGTATGCTAGGGGCGTCCAACGCCGACCGGTCCGCCGCTCGGCCCGATCCCTGCAAATCAAGGCCGCGATGCAATACCAAAACGTCTGCCTGGAGGCCCTGGCCTACGCCTTGCCGGAGGAGATCGTCACTTCCGGTGAACTGGAGGCTCGGCTGGCCCCGGCGTACTCCCGGCTCCGCCTGCCCGAGGGACGCCTCGAACTGATGACCGGCGTCGCCCAGCGGCGGTTCTGGCCCGAGGGGACGCTGCCCAGCCAACCCAGCACCCTGACGGCCGCCGAAGCGCTTCGGCTTGCGGGCGTGGAGCCAT
>Ga0315290_10000311_pt1 | contig 30774 bp, 22 predicted proteins | sample YL17G12_0_MG_FD_203627 | JGI IMG/M metagenome (GOLD analysis project Ga0315290, IMG submission 203627) | Sediment microbial communities from Yellowstone Lake, YNP, Wyoming, USA - YL17G12_0 | ecosystem: Environmental > Aquatic > Freshwater > Lake > Sediment | place: USA: Wyoming | collected... | reverse complement strand
CTGCCCAAACAGCCGCCGCCAAAGATATACAGCCGACATCTCAATGACAGTTTTTGTGGTGGAAACTAACCGGCCTGGCGCTGCCAAAACCGCCGATTTAAGTGCCTATCTGCGAAACTTGGGCTAATCGTTATAATCGTTACGCAAAAATAAGCACTTACATCAATTCCAGCAACGTAAAATAAGCACTTACAACAATTTCCCCAGACCAAAAATAAGCACTTACGTCAAATTCGCACATCGAAAAACAACGACTTACAAACGCACATTTCCTCCAACCTCGTAACGAAAAACAACCTCGACGTGAGTAACTAACAAACCGACTGTTTTATTTCAGGTAGGAACAGCCGTCTCTATTCCGCCGGCGGTGACGGGAATAAACACCAGGTAACACCGCTGAAAATGACTGCAACGGCTGATCCTCCATTACAGCCAGATACTGTAACTGATTGAAATACAAGAGGTTAACCGTATCTACAGATAATTGCCCAGAAATATCACTTCCCCGTGGACCTGCCATTCGGCCTTATCAGTACTAGCAATGACCGTGAAATTCCTCCAGTCCGATAAAAAATAAAGTTTTTACACTGTTTTTGCCGAAGGGAAAGGTATAGCATTGACGTATCGAATGTAACAGCAGTTGTTGACTCTAGTTGTGGCCGTTTTTTGTTGTGGCTCGCTTCCTTAAAGCCCATCTCGAAATGAACGAATATGCGTTTTTGATGCTGATATGGGTCTTTAGTGACCATTTTTGCCATGGACTCTTAGTCTTGGATTGCTGTGGAGAATTCGTCGTTTGACAAAACTTTTTGCAAATTTGGGTGGACTTTGGCATATCGAGGTCGGGAGAGATGAGGTGTTTTATGCGTACTATTGGGGTTATTAATCAAAAGGGTGGTTGCGGTAAAACCACTGTAGCAATGAACTTAGCAGCTTCTCTGGCGGCTCAGGGGCGACGAACGTTATTGGTCGATATGGATCCGCAAACGCATTGCTCGGTAGGGTTGGCGATACCGGAAGATCAGATTGAAAACACCATTTATAATGTCTTGATTTCTGTGCACTCGGACAATCCGCTCCCACTGAAAAATATTATCTGGCAAATTTCTCAAAATTTCGATCTGGCGCCCGCCGGAATCGAATTAGCGGCACTCGAACCGCAACTAGCAGGGAAGGATCGCCGTGAGGAGTGTCTGAGATCTGCTTTGGAGGACATATCGGAACAATATAATTACGCCATTATCGATTGTCCACCCAGTGTCGGTCTGCTCACATTTAACGCTCTGCGGGCATCCGATGAAGTTATCATCCCGGTTGAAACAGGTTATTTCGCGCTGCACGGCCTGAGCAGGCAACTGGAGACGCTGGCGGTTCTTCGGGAGCAATGCCAACAGCCCATCGTATTCCGTATCCTGCCGAGTATGTATGATGTGCGTACAAAACTAGCCCGTGAGGTGTTAAACGAACTGAAGAAACATCATCTCCCCGATATGTTTGGGTCTATTATCAATTTCAATACCAAGCTCAAAGAGGCTGCCAGTTTTGGTCAGCCTATAACGGAGTACGATCCGAGTAGCAGAGGGATGCAGGATTTTATGGCCCTGGCGAGGGAAATTGTTGAGATGGAGAAGCTGGGAGCGTCCGAACAGGCTGTCGAAAGCGTTGACAGTCAACTGCGTGCCATTAGTAAGACGGCGAATGAATTGATTGCCGAATCGCAAGCGTTGTTAGGCTCCAAACCGGCGCAGGAGCAGAAAAAAGAAGCCACCATTCAAGAGAAGATCGACGAGTTTTACGGTACTCGCCAAAATCAAGGCAAGGTCGAGTTTGTAGCGTTGTATCCGAAGGCCAAATCGGTGCATTTGGCTGGTGATTTCAATGGTTGGCAGCCGGATCGTACGCCGATGACTGCCAAAGGCGGAAAAGGCGGCTGGTCGGTCGAGTTGGGGCTTTCCAAGGGCATGTATCGTTATCGTTACGTGGTTGACGGCAGGTGGCAGGAAGATCCCTATAATCAACATATCGAAGCCAATGAATTTGGTGAATACAACTCCGTACTAGAGGTGAAATGACAAGGTCAGGGTCACCATCACAGACGGCCCGGCCGAGGCGTGGGATCGGGTCTATATCGCATTTTTTTCTTTCGCAGCCAGACTCAGACAGCGGTGATCGGCCTCGCCGGGTTCCACCTAACCCGGCCAAGCAGAGCGATTACGTGGAGGAGCCTTTGTGCGCGGTTGAAGATAAAAACCCAAATGGCATACCGGATATTCTGCTGGGAGAGGCGGTGTTTGCGGACCATCTGGCCGATCACCGGAGGCGGTTGAATTCTTACGTGCGACATCTTAACGGTCGGGAAGAAAATGTGGCCGTGATAGAGCTTGATTGCTGTGAAGCCAAACTGCTTGGAGAATACAACGAACAAGACGGCAGTTTTAATCAAACGATTATCGCCGAAACCGAAAATTCGGGCGGAACGTTAATTTCTGAACTGAACAAGCTGGCTGAGGACAACGATATTCTGCTGATCAGTTTTGACCGTTCGTTTGGCGATTCGTCCAAAGAGTTGATCAGAAAGTGTACATGGGTGACGGTATTGTGCACCTGTGAATCGTCCGATGTGGTTGAAACCTACAAAACGATCAAATGGCTTGTCCAGGAGGTCGGCTGGGATGACAAGATTTCCTTGTTTATATGTGACGAGCCGGGGTCGTCGGAACAGAAGTCCGCAAAGGAAATTTTTGACAAGTTATCCGACGCCGCGCAAAAGTTTCTCAAAGCCGATTTACAGTTGACGAACTGTCATTCAGTGAGTGAAACCGCGGTCGATAACGATTTGGCGGCCGATCTGTCCGATGTGACACAGTCGCGGGAAGCTGATATTTTCAGTTGTCCCGAATACTCTCAATGTCCGAAGGAAAAAGATTCGCTACCGGGGGTTGCGAAAATTGGTTTCTCCGAGCAGCCGCAGCCGGAATCAGTAAACCGCAAAGCAGAAAATCAAGCGATTGGGGAAACGAACAGGCCCCTGGTGTTTTCACCTGTTAATCTCGAAAGATTGCCGGAGAATGACTGTCAGCTCAGCGATGCCCTCCAGAGTGCTCTGCCGGGTTGGCTAATCGCGGTGCCGAGTGCGATGGTGGTGCCGGCGTCCCTGCCAGAGGATATCGACACAGCGGCGAGAATTTTGGTTGACGCTAACGGGCGATTGTATGTTCTGCTGGCGAGTTTGTACTCAAGGGAAAACGTTTTGTCGCGAGCTTTGGCGGCAAGAAAATGGCTCAACGAGAATTTACAGCTTGTCCTGGGGCAATTTCGGCAGGTTCAAATTGACAGGACATCAGCCGTGGGGTTGATTTTGGTGTCAGGCGGCGCGATTGACTTATTAAAGGCAAGCTGCTGTCAAATCAGTGAATTTCCCTGTCACCTGATGGAATTGATCCTGCTGCAGGACGGCCGGAAGTGGTCGCTACTGCCCAGAACGGTATAAACGGTCGCTACGAGAGAAAATGGTGGGTGTAAGAGGGGCGGTGGAAGATAGGCTCCCGCCTTCGCGGGGGTGACGGGTTGGTTCGCGGGGGTAACAATTGTTGGCGGGAATGGCACGTAAAAGTCCGCTTCACGTCGGGGGCTCGTATAGTACATGACCGAGCAAAAAACTTGAGCCTGAAAGTACCCTGTCCCCCTTTTCTTTCTTTTCACGGCATTGTACTTTTCGAGGAAGTTTCTGTTACACAAGTACTTATGAAAAATGTCTTGCCAAGCGAAGATGTTTGGTCTCATAACCAATTGTTGTTCGTATTAATGAGACGGTAGCGTGAAACATTTGACAAAAACATTTTTTTCTTGATTTATTCGGGAAATTTGATATAATGGCAATTGTGTAGTTTACTGGAAGATTAAGTTAAGGTATGGTATTACAGGTATTGTAAATATTGAACAAGAAAAGGAGAAAACAGATGAAGGTAAGAATGGCGAGTTTTTTATTGGTGTTTGTTGTTGTCCTGGCCATGGTATCCGAATCCTCGGCCTATAATATGGGTAACCTGGTATGGTGGGATCTGAATGGTGACGGACTACAGAACAGAGACCACCAGGGTTATTGTGATGATCCTGGTGAAATTATCGAACCTGGTATTGAAGGAGTGACTGTCAATCTCTACAAGTGTGACGGTGAATTCATGGCCACCACCACAACAGATGTCGAAGGTTATTACTACTTTGGTACGCCTGGAGAGCATTGTGGACGGGAGACTTTTGGCCTTTCCTTTAATGGTATGCCGGCAAGTTTTTTTGTTGAATTCGAGTTACCGGATGGTTTCGCTTTTACTCAACAGAATGTTCCAGGTGACGACAATGATGATAGTGATGCCGATCCGGTTACAGGCCAAACACATTGCATACTCCTTAGCCCGGGTACGAGCCTGTCGGATCCGGAAAGAAAACTTTTTGATGCTTCCCTGGATGCCGGTCTGGTGGAAAATCCGCAGGAGCCATGCGGTGAGTGTCTGGGCAAAGTGACCCAGTTGACTCTGCAGTATAATGGCACGGCAGCGGCGGAAGTGGTGGTTATGCGCAAGGTGGGTAAAAGAGATGATCCGGAGGAAGGCATAGTGTTCATGGGTATGGTGGAGCCCGGCGCCCAGTTCACGTTCGACGGCAACGACAAGCACGGCACGTTAGGCACTGAGATTACTATTTATGTGAATGATGTTTTTAATACGAAGATTCACACCAGTTGCTCCCAGCCTATCGGTCCCGGCCTGATCAGTGGTGATTTCGAGGTTATCGAAGGCTACAGCCTTTATGGTGGATTGTTATGCCCCGCCGATGTGCCACCGTCTGGTGATGAATGTGACTGTGAAGGCAAGGTAAGCCAGTTGACTCTGCAGTATAATGGCACGGCAGCAGCGGAAGTGGTGGTCATACGCAAGGTAGGTAAGAAAGATAATGATCCGCTAGTGTTCATGGGTATGGTGGAGCCCGGCGCCCAGTTCACGTTCAACGGCAACGACAAGAACGGCACGTTAGGCACTGAGATCACTATTTATGTGGATGATGTTCTTAATACGAAGATTCACACCAGTTGCTCCCAGCCTATCGGTCCCGGCCTGATCAGAGGTGATTTCGAGGTTATCGAGGGCTACAGCCTTAAGGGTGGATTGTTATGCCAAATTCCATAGGCTTTCCAAGCAGAGCTTGCACAGCATCTAAATAATTTGGTGGAATGTTCCTTGTGATCCCATTATTACGCCAGGAAAAGCAAGGTTCGGGATTGCGATGACGTGATGAATGGTGGGACCAGATGTGTAATAAAAGTGGGGCGGCCGTTAGTGGTCGCCCCTTTGTTTTTGGGAACCTTAAAAACTCAGATGCAGGCTGATCGCTGGTTGGCTGTGGTGGGTATTTGCTTTTTGTTGGTTTTTGTGGTATAATCAAGTGTTCAAGCTGGTTGGTTCTAACGAATCGGTCAGTTTGGAGGCAATAGGCATGAGGCACTAGTAGTAAGGTCAGTTTGAGTAATGAGAAAACGGGAAAACTCAATCGTTATGAGTATAAACTCTGCAGGGTTATTGACTGTAATATGACAACCGCTAATTTAATGGTGAAGGGAGGTGATGCCCATCAGTAAACGTAGGAAGTTTTAAGTTTCAGGCAATTATTTTAGATTAGGTATGGGGCACGGTCGATTAGTTCGGCCGTGCCTTTATTGTTGGTGCGATTACAAGGACCGGCTCGGCGGATGGTTGTTGGCCGGTTATTGGTTTTGTATTTTTGGTGTGTTTTTTTCTTCCGGCGGCCTGGTTTTCCAGCGGCGGTGCACCCACCAGTATTGCTGCGGGTCTTCGCGGATAAATTGTTCGATGGCACGAGTCCACTCGTTGGTAATCCAGTATAGGGGGTCAGGCTGGTTTTGCCATTCATGCGGCTGGATGATCCGCTGAACACCGATATGGAAGTGGTATCGGTCATCGACGCGTCTGGCATAGCTGACGATGACAGGGACATTGTACTGCATAGCCATCAGTGCGACGCTCTTGTATGTGGCGGCTTTTCGGCCGAAAAAATTGACGAATACGTCCTTGCTCTTGCCGTTCTGATCGCCGACGATACCGAGAGCGTTGCCGGATTTGAGTACGTTGACCATGGCATCAGTGGCGCCCTTTTTGTAAATGACGGTCTGACTGCGAAGCAGATTGTTGTAAACGTAACGGTCGATGTAAGGGTTGTCGATGGGGCGGGCGATATTGAACATTGGCATTCCAAAAGTGTCCGTCGCACAACCGAGTACCAGGAAATTGCCGTAATGGGCGGTTATCATTATGGCGCCCTGTTTGTTGAGTACGAGTTCGATTATGTTGGATATATTGCCGAGATCGATGCAGCGGTACCAATTGGACGGACGGACCAGGCGGGACGTATAGAATATGTCGAACGCGAACATGACGAGATGCTCGAAGCTGCGTCGTGCGGTGCGTTCGTGCCATGCGTGGGGTTTGTCGGGATAGCTGTTGATAAGATTGTCGATGGCCCGCTGACGTCCGCGATGGTAAATCAGGTATAATCCGCCGCCGAGCCACCGGGCGATGCGCAGCGATGTGTCGATGTCGAAAATCTGGATGAAGGTTCCTGCCAGCCGTACCATTACGTAAGCCAAATAATCCAGGATTGGATGGTTTTTCTTTTTCTTTTTTTTGTGGGCTTTGGGCATAAATTTTACCAGATACAGATCAATAAAACCGCCATGCAATATCGAGTTCGATGATTATACCCCAATATGGGGGCGGTCCCAAGTGATTTTTCTCTTGGAATAGCCGTCAGGAGGGATATTATGTGCTAATGAATTGGTCCAAGCTGAGTTGACATTGGGATGAGGAGCGGATGGTGACGAAAAACAGATCGATACTGATATTAGTTTTGCTGGTGGCGATGATGTGTGTGGGTTGCCGGACCAGCCGTACGACACCTCGGCCGTTAATCGGCATTACAAGCGTTTACAAAGTGAATGAAGATTCGTCGGCTTCGGTTTCGTTAGGGTTCGCTTATGTCAGGGCCGTACTGGAAAGCGGCGGACTGCCGGTAATATTGCCTGCTATTGAGACCGACCGTGGGATATGCCAATATGTTGACGAACTGGATGGTTTGGTCCTTGTGGGAGGTCGCGATATTCCGCCAGGTGCTTACGGCCGCAAGCCCCACGAGACGGTAGATGTGATGCCTGCCGAGCGCTACAACTTTGAAAGCAAGCTGATTTCTTCATGGTGGGCCAGCGGCAAACCGATACTGGGCGTTTGCCTGGGAATGCAGTTTGCCAACGTGGTCCGTGGCGGGACACTAATCCAGGACATTCCCAGCCAGGTGGGAAAAGAAGTTATACATCGAGGCGATGACGCATACCATTTAGTAGAAATTTCGCCGGGCAGTTGCCTGGGAAAAATTTTAGGTGACGACAAAGCGATGGTGCTTTCCCGTCATCATCAGGCGGTTGATGATGTGGGCAGTGGTCTGAAGGTTGTCGCGAGCAGCAGCGACGGGGTAATTGAGGGTTTGGAGCGTATCGGCGGCGGGTTTGGTTTGTTCGTTCAGTGGCATCCTGAGTCGATGGAAGATGCCGCTCACCGCAAAGCAATCTACGGCGCCCTTATACGGGCGTGCGTCGGAGGCCATTAGAAAGGCCGGGGGCGGTGCAAAAGAATAGGGAGGGCGTTATGCTACTCCCCGATAATCTTAACCAAGATACTTTTTCTGCGTTTGCCGTCAAATTCGTAGTAGAAAATATGTTCCCATCGCCCCAAGTGAAGCTGTCCACCTGTAATCGCGACAACAACTTCACGCCCCATGATTTGCCTTTTCATGTGAGCGTCCGCGTTGTCCTCATGGCCATTGTGCCGATATTGGCTGTGTGGTTTTTCCGGGGCCAGTTTTTCCAGCCATACCTCATAGTCGTGATGCAGACCAGGTTCATTATCGTTGATAAACACGCTGGCGGTTATGTGCATTGCGTTAATAAGTACAAGGCCATCTTTGACGCCACTTTCATCAATAAGTCGTTCCACTTCGTTATGGATGGACACAATGGCCCTGCGTTGTGGTACTTCCATCCAAATTTCTTTTGTCAGTGTCTTCATAATATAAATCTCCTGTTCAAGACCATAATAAGTATAGCACACCGCCGAAATACATCAAGTTTACATCTCCAAAAAACAAACATATCATAATCCGGATGGTTTCGATTGACTTATCAGGTAATGTTGATATTATATTGATTAGTGTTAGCAGAACCATAAAGGTTGAGATATGAGATATCAGTTTATAATCTGTAAAGTGCTGCAAAAGGAGGCGTATTTTTGTGCGGCACGTTCAAAGAACACCATCGACATAGTGCTGATGGAACAGGGACTTCATAACGATCCCGATAAGCTGCGGTCTGCGGTTCAAAAGGCACTCGATGTGACGGCCGATGTGGCGGGGCGAGGATACGATGCTTCATTGCTTGGCTATGGCCTTTGCAGCAACGGTATCGTAGGACTAAAAGCAACCATCCCCATTATTATCCCACGGGGCCACGACTGTATAACTTTGCTTCTCGGTTCAAAAGAGAAATATCTTCAATACTTCGAGGCTCATGGTGGCGTTTACTGGTACAGCACCGGCTGGATTAACGACAGTATGCAACCCGGTAAAGATCGCTACGAGCAGACACTCAGGCAATACGTAGAAAAGTACGGTCAGGATAATGCGCAATACCTTATGGAGATGGAACAGAACTGGATGAAAGAATACGAACGGGCTGTTTATATCGACTGGGGCTTTCCCTGCCGCGACCAGGAGAAAGACTATACGAAACAATGTGCCCAGTTCCTTGGCTGGAGTTACGATGAGATCAAAGGCGATCCCGGCCTTATGCAAAGGCTCCTCGACGGGCAATGGGATCAGGAGGACTTTCTCGTAGTCGAGCCGGGTCAAGCCATAAGCGAAGACCTCACCAATCCCGGAATAATCAAAGCCAAATAGCCAGGGAACCTCTAAAAATCCATTTTTACTACGAACGGCTGCAATTTTTACAGATGATGGTCCGTTGACCGGCCTACGGTGGGTGTGATTTATTTTTTCTTAGTCATGTTGTCATCGAGCATGCGAACCTTGTTATCGGAGACGAGTTCACCGGTCTGCCTGTTCCATATTCTGGTGCGATGGCTCATCTTATGCCCATCGTGGCAACTTGTGCAATTTTTCCGCGTGGCAGCGGCAAGTACAGGTTTGTGTTTTTCATTATCTTTTATCCCGCCCAGGTGGCATTGCAGGCAGGATGGGTTAATCTTTTCTTCAGGATACATGATGTCGGGCGGAGTTATATTGTCTTCGTCACTGCAATGGGCATCGGACGGACCGTGACAGTGCTCACAACTTATGTCAGCCCGTGCGTGGGTGACGGCAAATTTTTCCATGGAAAAATTGATGTGACAGACATAACACCGGTTGTTATCCGCCATCTGCGATCCTTCCGATACGAGCTGAGCTTCCCCCTCATCCAGTAGTAGCAGTGGCTCTTCCTCGGCAGGATTATTTGTTTTAGCGAATGGCCGACAAGAAATGACAACAAACATTAAGATTGATACCATGAACAACAATTTGGGATACTTCAAGTATTTCACATAAACCTCAATGGTGCGATTTTGCTTACGCGGCTCTACGTGTCGTACTTTTTCCTGTGTGTTGCTGTGAACGCCGCAGTGGAAGTGCTCCGCCGGGCGGGCAAACGTGCTACACGTATTTCCAGTCTTTGAGCCACTGATAATTCGCGGGAAGGTTGGCCCACATTTTCTCCGAGGCGCGGTCCAATTCGGCTTTTTCTTCAAGATCAAGTTCGCGTCTTTCCTTAACGGCCTGTGCCATGTTATCAACCTGATGCGTGCTGATCATGCCGGGTATCGGCGCGGTAATCGCGGGATTACACAGGATGTACCTGATCGCCAGCCGGGCACGGCGGTCATCTTCCTCGGCGTGTGGATTGCCGGGTGAGCTGTCACCCTCAAACAGAGAATTGCTGGCGAATGGTTTGATGCCAAAAACACCCATATCGCAACTTTTAATCGCATCGAAGATACTTTCCTTTGGCGCGACCTTGCTCATGGAGGTATAAGGAAACAAAATAACTTCCAACTGTGGGAACTGTTCGATCATCATTTTGTGCCATCTTCGGTCATGGGACGAAATACCGATGTGCCTGGCCTTGCCCTGCTTTTTGGCTTTTTCCAGGGCCTCGACCAGCTCGCAGGATGTGTCGAAGGTGTGCCTGCCGCCCGGCTCAAAACAAGTGATGCGCCACAGGTCGGTGTATTCCTGTTGGGATTCCTTGAGCAGCGAGTCGAAACTTTCCATGAGTTTTTTGGCAGTGCGATACTCGGGATTGCGCGTCTCATTGCTGCAATGCGACAGGGCCATGTACATCTTGTCACGCCGTCCCTTGAGGGCCTTGCTGTAGGCGATCACTTCCGGCTGGCTGCAGGCATCGATATAGTTAATTCCGACTTCCATGCAGCGATCCACGACTTCTCTGCGGTTACGGTCGAGATCCTGATTCATCACATCGACGCGTTTCCAGTGGCCGCCCAGGCACACAGCCGAGATCATCAGATTGGTCTTGCCCAAACGGCGGTACTCCATCTGTGGATTGTAGCAAAGTATCATGGAGCCATCCTGTTGTTTATCGGCTGACTGGGAGGCCATGGCGTCTGATATGGCACATGAGATGGCGCCCGCCGCCATGAGAGAAGTGTTTTTAATAAACGTCCTGCGAGAAAGCTCATTGTCCTTCATAGATAATCTCCTTTCCATCCAGGGGTCGATTTGCCACTTCATGCAAGCGATAAAAAGACATACACATTGCAAATAGCGTCAGCATTGTACCGTTATATTTTTGGAAAAGCAAGGAATTTCAGCAAGGAATTGCAAAAATTCTGGGATTCGCGATAAAGGCATTTCCCGGCAAATATATCGTGATATCCCCTTGCATTCACCGGGCAAATTAGTTAAAACAGCCAGGAATGACGCCAACACCGAGGATGACTCGTCCTGGATTTGGCTGTGCAAATAAAGCGAATATGTCATAATACGAAGGGCGTAAGGCTTGCCGGACAATCTTGACAGGTAAAGGCAAAGGCTGGAGATGACGTATGAAGACGCTGGAAGAATTGCGGCAATTTTATGACACGACGCTGATTAACGAGATTACGGTACTGGAAGCACAGCGAAAAGCGGTTGTCAAAAAAGTTAGTATTGCCGCGGCTGGTATCCTGGCAGTTATCGCTGTGGTACTCACTTTAATGCGTGGCGCCATGGCCCAGTCTCCTATGTTTGCGATGTTTCCCATCATCTTCGGTTTGGTTATCCTGGGCGTTATAACTCATTTGATGGCCAGGGGTTATGTCGGTCAGTTCAAGGATGTGGTTATTTACGGCATCGTGAAATTTATAGATGAAAACCTCAGCTACAGCAAGCACGGTTGTATTGGGGAATCGGTATTCCGGGCCTGCGAGATATTCAAACGCCGACCCGATCGTTACAAGGGTGACGATCTGGTGGCCGGAAAGCTCGGGGCCACCGAAATAGAATTCTCTGAGATTCACGCCGAATACAAGACCACCACTACCGATAGTAAGGGACGCAGAAAAACTCATTGGCATACGATATTTAAGGGGCTGTTTTTTATCGGCGATTTCAATAAGGATTTCGCTTGTGAAGTGGTTGTTCTGCCCGATACGGCGGAAAGATTTCTGGGTCGGCTCGGCCAGATGTTTCAGTCGTGGAATATCGGCCGAGGCGAACTGATAAAATTGGAAGACCCCGAATTCGAAAAGCTCTTTGCCGTTTACGGCGATGATCAGATTCAGGCACGCTATATTCTTTCGACCAGTTTGATGAAAAGAATCGTCGATTTCAAGAAGAAGACGGGCCGGCAGATATTCCTTTCTTTTATACGTTCCAGGATATATGTCGCTGTTTCCTATAATAAGAATCTTTTCGAGCCGCGGTTGCTGCGGACCTTGATTGATTTTGCCCCGATCCAGGAATATTTCGAGGACCTCCAGCTTGCCATCGGAATCGCCGATGATCTCAACCTTAACACCCGCATCTGGAGCAAACAATAGTAGCGATGAAAGCCATTATAATCAGTATTGGTGACGAACTGGTTTTGGGTCAGGCGGTTGATACAAACGCTGTATGGTTAAGTCAGCAGCTACCGCCTTTGGGTATTACTGTCAGCGAGCACGTAACGGTCGGTGATGATATTGATGCTGTCACAGCGGCGCTGACACGGACGGGGCAAACGGCGGATGTGCTGCTGGTTACCGGCGGGCTGGGGCCAACTGACGATGACCTGACCCGCTATGCGCTGGCGAAGGTGTTGGCAGTTGAATTGGAGCTGCGCCGGGACTGCCTGGAACAGATCGAAAAATTCTTTCTCCGAATGAATAGAGAAATGTCGCCTATCAATCGCGTTCAGGCAATGATTCCAGTCGGATGCGAGGTACTGGCAAACCAAATCGGCACGGCGCCCGGTATTTCGGTTCGGCTCGCTACGGCGGCTGCGTTTTTTCTGCCGGGCGTTCCAAGCGAAATGAAAAAGATGTTCGACGAGTCGGTCAAAAGCAAATTACGGGAATTAATATCTGTAGATGGAGTTAAGGGAGTTATTGTTTGCCGGGCCTTGCGTGTTGTCGGTACGGGTGAGTCGAATATCGCTCAAATGCTGGGCGGCATGATGGCTCGCGGTCGCAACCCATTGGTCAACAGCACCGTCACTGACGGCATGACCAACATCAAGATTATTGCCCGGGCTGATGATGAGACAGCGGCCCAGGGACTTATTGAGCCTGTGGAGATGGAGATACGAAAGCGTTTGGGTGACTTGATTTTTGGCTGTGGCGATGAGACGCTTGCCGGCGCGGTCGCGGATATGCTGCGTCGGCAGAGACGTACCTTGGCGGTTGCCGAAAGCTGCACCGGTGGTTGGCTGGCCAAGGAGCTGACCGATAGTTCCGGGGCGAGCGAGTTTCTGCAGGCCGGCTGGGTCACTTATAGCAACAGGGCCAAGACAGATTGTCTGGGTATCAGTATGGACATCATTGATAGTTACGGAGCGGTCAGCGAACAGGTTGCCGGCCGGCTCGCCGCCGGCGCCCGGCAAATTGCACAGACGGATTACGGTCTGGGCATTACCGGCATCGCCGGACCAACAGGTGGAACGGATGAAAAGCCGGTGGGCCTGGTTTACATTGCCCTGGCGGACGAGACCGAGGTAAAAGTTATCCGCAATGTGTTTCCAGGCGACCGCGATCAGGTGCGCCGACGGGCGGTCAACACTGCCCTGGATACGCTGCGCCACAGACTGATACAAAAAAACGCAAAGGCGGATTAGTAGAAATGTTTTGGAAAACACAGGTTATTCGCCGGTCTTGCCCCTGCGATCATTCAGCAGGATCATGTCAGTTATCTTTATTTCCGGTTTGAGCATTTGGTCCTGAGCAGGCTGTGCATGTATCTTTCTGACTATGTCCATGCCCTGTAGAACCTGTCCGAAAGCTGCGAATCCGACCCCATCGGGATTGCGTTTACCACCGAAATCAAGTTCCGGTTGATCGCCGATGCAGATCGAAAAATCAAAATCCGCTGTCCCGGGTCCGTACCTTGCCATCGAAAGCGTTCCGTTTTTATGGGTCAGCCCCGTCATTACCGTCGTCTCATGCGCAATCGGCGGCAGCTTCTGTGGATGGTCATCGTATTGCAATCCGCCCTGAAGCACCTGAATCTTCACCTTGTTATCAGGCTGGTTATCATTCTGGCCGGTCCTGACAACACGGTAAAATGTCGAGCCCCTGAACCGGCCCTCATTGACATACCGCAGAAAATTCCCGACCGTTATCGGCGCTTCCCTCTGATACAGTTCAATCCTGATATCACCCATTTCGGTCTTGATCAAAACCTGCGGATTCCCTGAACTACAGCCCGCCAAGGCCACAGCACATAATAGCACAACAAACAAAATACTTCGCCTACTAATCATAACTTTCGCTCCATTTGTGTTTAAGTTGATATTTTGTGACCGTTATCCGCCTCGCCGGGAATTACCAACCTATTGGGCGTAGAACTAAGTTGCTGATAGATTTGCAGAAGGTTTTGATTTACGATTTTTGTATCGTATTTTTTTTCGACGAAATCTCTGCCGATTCTGCCCATCTCAGCCCATTTTTGTGGGTTTTCTATCAGATATTGCAATCTCTCGGCTAAAGCCTCAACATCTTTTTCCGGCACAAGAAAAGCAGATTCCCCATCCAGTACGCCGTCAGGAATACCATTATGAATGGTCGATATAACAGGGATTCCGCAAGCCTGGGCCTCCTGAAGCACCAAGGCCTGTCCTTCTCTGTCGCCATTGGCCGCTGTTACGCTGGGAAGCATAAAAATGTCAGCTTGTTGATACAATGATAAAATTTCGTTCTCACCGAGAGCACCCATAAATTGCACATGTTCTGTGACAGCCAACTCGGCGACCAGAGATGCCAGGTCGTTCTTTAATGGACCGTCGCCAACGACCCAATATATAACATTCGAATGCCTGGAAACAATTTTGGCAAGGGCCCTGATGGAATATTCGTATCCTTTTTTTTCAACCAGTCGGCCGATGGTTAGGATTCTTACTGGTTTGTGCGAAGAAGATTCTCTAACACAGAAGGGGAATCTGTCAAACCTGAGACTGGCGGGTGATATTTTGATTTTGGCTTCCGGGCAGCCAAGATCAATCATTTTCTGTTTGGTAAAGTTGGTGTTGGCGGTGAAAAGGTCACCATATTTAAACAAACTATCATATACATTCGGACTCGTAGTGTTCGGGTAACTGTTGATGTCGTAGCCGTGAAAGGTAGTTAAAACCCTGATGTCAGCGCCGGCACGCTTGAGAGATGAAGCAAAAAAGCCGTTCGGCCCAAAATGGCAGTGGATTATGTCATAACGTTTTCCCAAATGATGGAAATACAAATATAAACTTCTTAAAGCCAAATGCTCGCGACGTGCCAAAAGAAGAAATGTTGTTTTTATGACGGCGACGGGATGACGCGGTAAATTACTAACAAAGCCCAGCAGGGCAGACAAAAGACGCATGAAAATGTTTTGTGGAAAGTAATTGACTTTTTGCATTAGCCGATATTTTTCGACGTCCGGATGGGTCTTGGAATCGCAAGAAGCGGACGTAGCGAAGATCTCGACATCATGGCCGAGATCCAACATGCCGGTAATCTGATTGAGAATAAAGGTTTCCGACAAACAGGGAAATTCATTAATAACAAATGCGATTTTCATTGTCATTTCTTTCCGTCGGAGTATTCTCCTGGCCCGGGTTGCAATATCACCGCCCATCTAACTGCTGCATCATCGAGATCCCACATCCGGAATCTTTCGCCCCGGCGTCCAGGGAGCGCCAATGTTTTCCATTTCCTGTTCGATCTGCTTGAACTCGCTTTCAAGCATGGTATTCATCCGGGCGCGAAGCTCGGTAAACAATTCCAGGGCAATCTGGTATTGGCGCTGGTGGGTGGTGGTCGTGCCGGTAATCGATCGGAAACCCCCGGTGGCCCGGTTGATCCGGTCAGACAGTGACGGCGCCGTAGGCTCGAACCGATCTGAAACGGTAGAGTCGCCGTTCAGAATTATGATTATATCACGGAGTTCGCGTTCGAGGGCGCGGGTTCGGGTGATAAGGGGCAGGCTGCCGGCTTGGGGCGTGTCAAGCAGCGCCTGTTTGATACACTTCAATCGCAGCTCCGTATCGCGTACAACCTTCTTCAGAGCCATGACGGCGCAAAGTAGGTCGCTTACCTGCTTTTGGAATTCGAACTGCGCTTCCAGGTCGTGTGGTGGAATTGTTTGTCGATTGAGTGAAACAACCTTGAATGTTTGCGGTGTGCCGAGTTGAGTGAATTGGCCGTCAACGTAGCGGGACAGCTCAACGGTGTAAGTACCGGGAAGTGCCAATATCCCGCTGGAAGATTCCCGCCAACCGTTGTCCGCCTGATCAATAGGGGACAGTTCTGTGTAGCGCAAATCCCAGGCAAGACGATGGAATCCACTACCGGTCGGGCCGGGGAGACAGCGAACAATATTACCTTGCCGGTCTTTGACGGTCAGAAGAATGGCGGGAGAGTCTTGCCCATCTTCGATCCGCAGTGATTCCCAGGTCGGATAATAAACCGGTTTGCCTTCTTTCTGGAGGGCAAGCTCGCGTTCCTTTCGCGACTGGCGGTCGGTTTTTAGCTCGTCTTTGAGATAATAGGTAAAGATCGCGCCGAAAGAAGGGTTGGGCGCGGTGAAAAACGCGTCGCCCTGGCTTGCCTTTTCCTTTGAACCCAGTGGCGCGTCTTGTATGTATAACAGGGCATCCTTAACCGGGAAAAGATGAACGTCCTCGTTAAGCAGGTCTTCGCAAAGATGTCGCAGGGGAGAGTAGTCATCCAGGATCATGATGCCGCGGCCGAAGGTGGCGCATACGAGATCGGTTTGGCGGGTCTGGATTTCCAGGTCGCGAAAAGCAATGGTGGGCACGCCGCCTTTCAACTGTATCCAGTGCTCACCCGCGTCAATCGTGAAAAAGAGTGCGAACTCGGTTCCAACGAACAACAGATTTTTTTTGACAGGGTCTTCCTGAATCGTCCAGGCTACGTGCCGGTCAGGCAGGTTCGAGCTGATGGATGACCAGGTCCGACCGCGATCAGTACTCCTGAACACGTATGGTTTGAAATCACCGCGTTTGTGATTGTTGAAAACGGCATAGACCGTATCTACATCGTGAGAGGATGCCTTGAGGTCGGCTACATAGGTAAGCTCGGGTACGTCGGTAAAGGTTTCAATTTTGCGCCAGTTTTGGCCGCCATCTTCTGTAACCTGAATCAACCCGTCATCGGTTCCGACATAAATGAGACCTTCCTGTAGCGGTGACTCGTCCAGGGCGACCAGGTTGCCATAAAAAGAAGTCCAGACGTTTTTCCAGACTGATTCCACGCTCCAGACGGTATCCATCATTTCGAGTTTGTTTCGATCTATCTGACGGGTGAGGTTCCCACTGATGGCCCGCCAGGTATCGCCGCGGTCGTCACTGCGAAAGAGGATGTTGGCGCCGAAGTAGAGCCGGGTCGGTGAATGGGGACTGATAATCAAAGGCGTGTCCCAGTTCCAGACCAGGGGCGGATCGTTTTTGCCGGGCTGCGGCTGGATGTCGATGCGCTCGCCGCTCTTGCGGTCATAACGGACCAGTTCTCCATACTGAGATTCGCAATAGATAATGTCTGGGTTGGTGGGATCGACGCGGGCCTGGTAGCCGTCGCCGCCGACGGTGATAAACCAGTCACTGTTGCGGATGCCGTGTGCATTGGTCGTTCGTGAGGGGCCGCCGATTGTCGAGTTATCCTGGGTTCCGCCATAGACGTTGTAAAAAGGCAGATCGTTGTCCACACCGACACGATAAAACTGGGTTACGGGCAGGTTGGCGATGTATCGCCATGTCTTGGTGCGATCCCAGGTTTCATAAATGCCGCCATCGCAGCCGACCATCAGGTAATCCGGGTCGTTCAGGTCAAAGAGTAGCGCATGGTTATCAACATGTTTGAAGCGGGAATCGACCCCATTCCACGTTTTTCCGCCGTCGTCGGTGACGTTGATGATCATATCCATGCAATAGATACGGTCGAACTGGTGAGGATCCGCGAAAATCTCCTGATAGTATTGGGGATCAATCGATATATAATCGCTCATCCTGACCCAGTTCTCGCCGCCGTCGCCGGACCGGAAAAACCCGCTCTCGTCCCAGGCGGCCGCAACGGTCGCATAGACTACGTCAGGTTGCTGAGGTGAGACGGCAATGCCGATGCGCCCGAGATCGACAGAGGGCAGACCTTTGACGATTTTCTTCCACGTTTTACCCGCGTCCACGCTTTTATGAATAGCCGAGTCGGGACCGCCGCCGGCCAGCCCCCAGACATGACGGCGACGCTGATACGAGGTGGCATAGATGATATCCGAATTGCGCGGGTCGAAGGCGATATCGCTGACGCCTGTGTTTTCGCTGATAAAGAGGATAAGTTCCCAACTCTGCCCGCCATCGACGGTCTTGTAGAGCCCGCGGTCCCCGCCAGGAGCCCATAACGGTCCTTGCGCAGCCACGTAAACCACATCGGAGTTCCTCGGATCAATCAGTATCTTACCTATGTGCTCGGATTGTTTGAGGCCCACGTTTTTCCAACTCTTGCCGGCGTCAAGGCTCTTGTAAACGCCGTCCCCGTAACCGACGCTTCGCTGACTATTGTTTTCACCAGTCCCCAGCCACAGGATATTGGGGTTTTGAGCATCGATAGCGATACACCCGATAGAGTAAGAGCCATAATCGTCAAATATCGCAGTCCATTCCGTACCGTTGTTGACCGTCTTCCAAACATTGCCTGATGCTACCGCCACGTACCAGGTGCTTGGTCTGGTGGGGTCCTTGACAATGTCACTGATTCGTCCTGAGCATTGGGCCGGTCCGACGTTCCTGAGCTTCAACCCCGAAACAATATCTGCGGTCAGCAGTGATTGCTTGTCAGGGGACTGTTCTTGTTTGTTTTTCAGATCGGGCTCATTGTTTGCCGGCTCGAAAGCCGATGCTATCCCGGCAGGAACAGAAAGAGCGGCAACGATAAAAAGAATGATGATTATACTTTTTTGACATTGTTCTACTGTTTTCATTTCGCGTTTCTCCCAAAAATTGTAGTTGTGATCGATCGTGGCCTGTGTCGTAAAGTACGTTAAAAATTTCAACCAAGCACTTTGTTCAGAACAGGATTCTATTTAATTTATGATTTCTTGCATCATTTTTGCCAGGGGCCTTTTTCGGCAGCCCTCAGCGGTCATAATGTAACAATCGAAGCAACCTCTTGCCGATAAGTGTAGTAATATATGGTAATCTCGTCAAGAACCGCATGACTGTTTTATAGCCTCGCGGCAGTAACTCCTCGAATCGGGTTATCACTTCGCCTACCATGTCAAACTGCCTTTGGCAATACATAATGTATGTCCATTTGCGCAATTTCTGATTGATATAGGGTTTTATATCTTCCTTTTTGCCGGATTGCTCAGCCAACTCGAGATGCCTCTCGAAGAGATCGGCAATTATCTTCACTATTTTTCGCTGATCTGTGTCCGCGGTCAGGCTCTCAGGCCGTCCCTGATAATAAACAGCCAGGGCCTGATTGAGATAACCAAACTTCCCTTCGCTATAGGCTATGCGCCACCACATATCTATATCTTCCGCATAGCGCAACCCTTCCCGAAAAAGTCCCACTCGATCAAAAACCTTACGTTTGACCATCATACCGCAGGAAACTATGACCACTCCGGCATTGGTAATTGAAAAAAAACTATCAACAAACTCTTTGCCGTTCAAAAGATTATTAATGATTTCGCCATGAGGGCAGATCGTTTGACTGCCGTCCCTGCAGGAATGAGCAATGTAATTACAGCCCGACCAGACAAGATCGGGGTTACGCTCCAGCAGGGCCAGTTGCCGCTGGAGGTTTTCCGGCAGCCACATGTCGTCACCGTCGAGAAAAGCAATCCATTGACCGGTAGCGGCTTTTATTCCCGTATTACGTGCGGCGCTGAGTCCCATGTTGCCCCGGTGTATTATGTATTTGACCTGCGAGCCGTATTGCTCGACAACCCCGGCCGTACCGTCCGTCGAGCCGTCATCGACGACGATGATCTCATCAGCCCGGCGAGTCTGAGCCAGAACACTGTCAATGGCGCGGGCAATATGTTTTTCGACATTATAAGCCGGAATAACAACGCTGACGCTGAAGTCATCTCTGGCGGATTTTTCAGGCATACTTTGTCGCCTCTGTAGTACTGTTATAACCCCAATAATCTTCGCGCAATCTTATACATAACGCCTCTGCGCGGCATGGGTAACGTAGTGAGCAACCGTGCAACTGCCTTGCAACGAAATGGAACCAAATACTCATATCGACGGATCAGGTTGTGAAGGTCGTCATACTGCCCGTTCCAATACATACTGAAAACATGACGACGTATTACCCAAGCCACATAAGTCCTGAATTCGTCAAGTCTGTTGTGTTCGGCGGCCAGTTTCAGATGATTGTCATACACGTTACAGACAATATCCAACCGCTGCCGAATCGGCCGGACTGCCAGGCTGCCTGGTCTTTTCCAGTTGTAAACAGCCAGCGGCCGGTTGACATAACCGATCTGCGCCTGGTGATACGATATACGCAAAGCCATGTCGAGGTCTTCTCCGGAGGTTAGCTCCTCGCAAAACATTCCCACCTGCTCGAAAACCCGACGATTTATCAGCATAGTACCCCGATTATAGCCCACACCACAGGTTATAGCGGTGATAAAACTGTCAAAATATTCCTTATCACCCAGAAGCTCTTGCCCTTTGCCGAACTCCAGAAAATCCAGCTCGGAATTATCCAGACAGGAACGATAAATAAAGTTACAGGTGGTCCACATCAGATCTTTATTACGCTGCAGAAGTTCCAGTTGCAACTCCAGTTTTTCCGGCAGCCACCTGTCATCGCCGTCGAGAAAAGCGATCCATTGACACGTAGCCGCCTTAATGCCGGCATTACAAGCCGCACTGACACCGGCATTCCCCTGGGGAACATACCTGACCTTCGAGCCATATTGCCTGACCACCTCAGCCGTACCGTCGGTCGAGCCGTCATCGACGACAATAATTTCATTCGGACGGTGTGTCCCGGCCAGCACCGAGTCGATAGCTTCGGCAATATACTTTTCAATATTATATGCCGGAATTACCACGCTGACACTATAATCCGCATCCTTCAGATCAATTTGTGTTATATGTTTTAGACCGGGCGCCCGGCCTTTTTCCCAGCCTGCCCCGGCGCATGAAATTTCGAATAGATGCCGTCCCGTATTTATCAAAACGGGCCTTTGCCCCCAGACTATTTCTATTGCCATGGCAATAGTCATTAACCTGGCGTATGTATCCCACAAGCTTCCATCACGGGCACGATAGACTGCCGCACCTGTAGCCCAGTGGCAAATTCGATCACTTTGAGAGTCTGCGAAAGAGCCATTGGGATTTTGGTTGATTGTTATAGCCTTCAGCACACGCTTGCAGCAGGTGCGGATTTCTTGACGCAGGTGTGGAAAAACGGCGCATCCGTTTGCCAGGATCAGCACAGCGTCATAATCGAGACATTGTGAGCCTCCACAGCCGACTTCATAGCCGAACAGACCGTCCCTCTGTTGCAGCTTGAGTGTATGAACAACAGCCCGGTCGAAATGCTTTGCCTCGCGGCCGTACGACCAATACAAAGGGTACAGATGCATCGCCCCGGCCATGCCATGTCGCAGATCATCACCGCAACCAAACCAAAATCCGCTAGCCTCATCTTGTTTCTCATCCAGACAATCGAGCAGCTCCATTAGGCTCCTAAACGCTGCGTCATCATCGAAATGTCGATATTGAAGGTCCAGCAAAACTCCCATATCCATAATCCAATTGCTGGCCGCCCAGATTCCGCCGGGCCATTTTTCCTGCCACAATCGGTCGAGCCAGTCTCTTATGGCATTGGGTTTTGTGTAAGGCTCCACAAAGGCTATCGGCCGGGTCAAACGCCCGCCCAGTGATTCTATCGCCCAGGCTATGTGTCTGGACCGATGGGCCAGCAGGGCCCAGTCAGGTTGTTCCTGCTTCCGCTCGTGCAGATCGATCAAATCCTCGAAAAGACCGTCCTCCCGCTGAAACGACTGAAGATATGCAATCCAGTCCTGTTTCGATCTTGCGCTGACAAAACGCAGACCGCCGACAAATCCTAGAAGCAGCCCGGCAGTGGCGGAGGCTATAGCAATAGGTTTCTCAGCGATATTCGAAACACGATATTGATGGCCGGACCCTACCCGAAGAGAGTTAACGTAGTCGATAGCTCCGCGACAACAGTCGATCCAGAATTTGTTATACCCGTCTGGTTTCATTGCACTTCGCACTGCTCAACTTCCACAGCTTTTTTAACCCAATTTTCATTCAACAGGGCCTGTTACGCGAAAACGGTTTTTTATCGATAAATGTTTCGCTGACACACAAAATTACCGGTTTTGGCTCCAAAGGCCATTATACAATACCTCCCGCAGGCATCAAAGCGTTAAACTCCGATGTTTTTTAAGCAAAACATCGAAAATAACACCAGATTCCCCCGATAAAAACCTGCAAAAAAAAAGCCCAGCCATCCCTCATGACTGGGCCTATTTCGCAAGGGGGGCGAGTGAGCACTGCCCTTGCGAATCACGCTTTTCTCCTCTCTCGAAACTCTTTTCTCCTCTGTCGATACGCTCCTTTCTCCCCGCTGGTACGTACATTCCCCCCTGTTTTTGCACGCACTGTTCTGTCCCTTTTTTGAACTGTCTTGTTTTACGATAGACTACCTGATTATATGGATGTTGAGATTTATAAGTCCAATTTTTAGACTGTTTTTTTTATTTATTTTTTTTAGCGTTCCAGGAATCCATTCAACAGGGCCTGTTCCGTGTACGCAGGCTGGCCGTACTCACTCCCGCTCACCGCCCCACCCGCCCATTTTTTTTCTTTAGTTTTCTTCGATTCTATGGTACTTTTTGTGACGCAATGACGATCAAGGCGATACTTTTTGATTTGGGCGAGACCATTCTCAACTACGGCAATGTGGACGTCGATACCCTTTTTACCAGGGGCGCCCGTTTGACGTATGACTATTTACGCCAACACGCCTGCCATCAAGACGCCCTGCCACATTTTGCCGCTTACAATCGCAGACACGTAATCTCTATCAAATGGCATTATTTCTGGTCATGCGTAACCAGCCGCGAATTTGACTGTATGGCCCTGCTCGGCCGGATAGCCCGTGCCATGGGACTGCACCTGGACAAGGAGCAGCTCGAAGAGTTGATCTGGCTTTGGTACAAACCGCTGGGGGACACTGCCGAAATCGAACCTGACTTACACAAAACGCTGCGGGTTTTGCGGGACATCCCACTCGAATTAGCCATTATTTCCAACACTTTTTTACCGGCATTTGTCCTTGACCGGCACCTGCGGCAATTTGAGTTGCTCGAGTTTTTCCCCGTCAGACAATATTCGTCGGTTACGGTTTTTCGCAAGCCACATCGACGCATTTATCAAAACACCCTGGACCGGCTGGACGTATCAGCCGACGAAGTGATCATGGTCGGAGACAAATTTCGTGAGGACATCAAAGGCCCCGCCAGGCTGGGCATAACCGGCGTCTTCAAACGCGGCACAGCCAATAAAAACAAAAGAATATCCCACGCCATCCCGGTTATAGACAATATATCCGAACTGCCCGACTTGATTCCTCGGCTTTAACCGGCATGTTTCCAGCCCGGCAGCCCATCACTGCCGGGCGCCTGGTTCACCGCCCCCCACATAACATTTATTTTTTTTCTTTAAGGGCCGCGTGCGCTGCTGCCAGCCTGGCTACCGGCACACGGAACGGCGAACAGGAAACATAATTCATACCAACCTTATGACAGAAATCGATACTACGCGGATCGCCGCCATGTTCACCGCAGATACCTATCTTGAGATTCGGACGGGTTTCACGACCCAGCTTAATGCCCATCTCGACCAGTCGGCCGCACCCATTCTTGTCGAAACTCTGGAACGGGTCGCTGTCGTACAAACCATGTCGCACATAATCACCCAGGAACTTGCCTGCATCGTCACGGCTGAATCCCATCGTCATTTGCGTCAGATCGTTGGTCCCGAAACTGAAAAATTCAGCTTCCTGGGCGATGCGGTCGGCCGTGACCGCCGCACGAGGCACCTCGATCATCGTGCCGATCATATATTTGATCTTGGTCTTTTTCTCTTTGAACACCTGGTCGATCTCGTCCACTATCTCTCTCTTGACATACAGGATTTCCCGACGCGTGCCGACCAGCGGTATCATAATTTCCGGCAGAACTTTCTTACGATTCCTGAAAACGGCAATAGCAGCTTCCATAATAGCGCGGGCCTGCATACGGTAGATTTCCGGATACGTTATGGCCAACCGGCAGCCGCGATGGCCAAGCATGGGATTAACCTCATGCAATTCTTCAACCTTGGCCTTGATCTCCTCTGGCTTGACCTTCAGCCGACGGGCCATTTCTTTTTGGCTCTTGGCATCCTGCGGCAGGAACTCGTGCAGCGGCGGATCCAGCAGACGAATCGTCACCGGCAGCCCAGCCATCGCTGTAAATATACCGATAAAATCTTTGCGCTGATATGGCAGCAGCGTTTTTAGAGCGCCGTCAAATTTCTTTTTGGGATCCTTGATCTCTTTCTTGAGCTCGGCAAGTCGTTTTTTCTGCGGACCGGTCGGATCAGCCCCGATCGCGGCGATCCGATCTCTCAGATCGGCATAGTCGCCGGCACTGAGAATCATCTGACGAACAGCCCAAATACGGTCACCGCCGAAGAACATGTGTTCGGTACGGCACAGACCGATGCCCTCAGCTCCGAAATCCCTCGCTCGCACAGCGTCTTCGGGAGTATCGGCATTGGTACGAATCCCAAGCCTGCGAACTTCGTCAGCCCAACCCATAAGTTTACCGAAATTGCCGCTCATTTTAGGCTCGACCAGGGGCAACTGTCCCTGCAGTATCTCGCCCCTGGTGCCATCCACTGTAATCCAATCGCCTTGTTTGATGATTTTCTTGCCGATTTTCATCTGCTTTTTCGCATAGCTGATATCGAGATCAGAAACACCTGCAACGCAGCAACGCCCCATACCGCGGGCAACAACAGCCGCATGAGAAGTCATCCCCCCACGTTGCGTCAAAATGCCGTTCGCGGCATCCATACCGCTGATATCTTCCGGGCTGGTCTCGATACGAACCAAAATCACTTCCAGCCCCTTGGCTTTCCACGCTTCAGCCGTCTCAGCGTCGAATACCACCTGTCCAACAGCAGCGCCGGGCGAAGCCGGCAAACCCTTGCCCATTACCTGACGCTTGGCCTTGGGATCTAAACTCGGATGCAGAATTTGATTGATCTGTTCCGGATCGACCCTTAATACAGCCTGTTCCTTGCTGATCAGTTTTTCCTTAACCATCTCCACGGCACATCGTATAGCAGCGGTAGCGGTACGTTTGCCGTTGCGGGTCTGCAGTATGTAAAGCTTATTCTCCTGAATAGTAAATTCGATATCCTGCATATTTTTGTAGTGCCGTTCGAGCTTATCCATCAGATCGGTAAGCTGCTTGTATATCTGGGCATTAACTTTCTTGAGCCTGACCATCGGCTCAGGCGTACGAATCCCGGCCACAACGTCTTCACCCTGGGCATTCATCAGAAACTCGCCGTAATACTCCTTCTGCCCGGTACTCGGATTGCGGGTAAAGCACACGCCCGTACCGCAATCGTCGCCCATATTACCGAACACCATTGCCTGAACGTTCACAGCGGTACCTTTCAGACCGGTGATATTATTGAGTTCGCGATATTTAATGGCACGGCTGGAGTTCCATGAGCCAAATACAGCATTGATTGACCGCTCAAGCTGCTCGAATGGGTCAGTGGGAAACGGCTTGCCGACGTGCTTCTTGTAAACCGCTTTATAGAGCCCGACCAGTTCCTTGAGCTGTTCGGCGGTCAGATCGGTATCCAGTTTTACGCCCGCTTTCTTCTTGAGTCCTTCGATGGCATGTTCGAAATGCTCATGGTCGCAGCCCATAACCACATCGCCGAACATATCGATAAAACGCCGGTACGAGTCGTATGCAAAACGAGCGTTACCCGTCTTGGCGATGATACCTTCCACGACAGCATCGCTAAGCCCGAGATTCAGCACGGTATCCATCATCCCGGGCATAGAAACAGCCGCGCCGCTACGGACAGAAACCAGCAGGGGCTTGTTCGGATCACCGAATTTTGCCTTCATCGCCCTTTCGAGCTTCGCCAGATTCTGCTGAACCTGCTTTTTCAGACCAACGGGCCATTTCCCGCCGGAACTATCATAATCAGCACACGTATCAGTAGTGATAGTGTAGCCGGGCGGCACCGGAATGCCCAAATTGGTCATCTCGGCAAGGTTAGCGCCCTTGCCACCTAAGATTTCTTTCATCTTGGCGGTTCCCTCAGCTTTTCCGCTCCCGAAAAAATATACCATTTTCTTGCCCATCTTGGAGTTTCCTTAAGTATTAGTGGATATTATTAACCAAATATTCATACCCTTATTACCATATATCGGCCATCCATAGCCGACAATATACATTTATTAACCGAGATATTAAAAACTGTCAAGACACCTGTCAACCTAAAAGATATTCCTGAGTAAACATCCTTCCTCTCTATAGAAACTTCCTCTGGCCCCGGCGCCAGGACGACATATCGATACCAACGTAGCCCCGGAAGTTTGTGGCATGCTCAAGCTTTTTTGCTTGTGCATGCACTATACCAGCCCACAACAAAATCAAGGGATTCTTCCTCTGTCACCCCAACAAACGAACCCGTCACCCCCGCAAATGCCCGACACGAAGCGAAGCGGAGAGCTGCGATAGCGAATCCATCTTCCGCCGCCCCGGCCACACCCGCCATTTTCTCTTACAAGGGTGGCCTCTCAGCCCACGCGCATTATTCTTAAACCTAATCTCAAATCTGCGTAATCTGCGGATACTATTCTTTTTCGGCTCCTCATAAGAATCTGTACATGGATATGCCAAAAAATGACTGGCTTCTTCATGGGGGCTTTGCCGGCAAACCCAATCTCAAGAACCACCGGCGTATATACTCCGGGATTAACACCAATGCGATAAATCCACGCAGTCGCTTTCAGATATTGAAATGAATAACGTGCCTCCCTGCAGCCCAACAAACAACCAAGCCCCGACCGTCAGGGAGGGGACGATTTCCAGCGATATACTTTATTGACAAGTTCCGGCCCCGGCCACACCCGCCATTTTCTCTTACAAGGGTGCCCCCTTAGCCCACGCGGTTCTTCCCGACCGCGTAGCGGTCGAATATGCATAGCCGCCGGTGTAGGGAGCTTTGCATAACTATAATTGTTATTTTCGCAAAAGCATCCTTTTGAAACGATTCACAACCAATTCGATATTGCGAAGGTTACATTGCCAGATAGTCATAATATGCCATCCTTGCTTTCGCAATAAGCGTTCTTTTCGGCGATCACGTTTTCTATTGTCGACTACTTTTTGTTCCCAGAATTTTTCGTTGGTTTTAGGGCGTCTTGCTAATTTGCAATTGGAATGGTCGTGCCAAAAACAACCGTGAACAAATATAACCGTTTTTGCCGATTTTACTACAAAGTCAGGGCTGCCCGGCAGAGATTTTGCATTACGACTATACCTTATTTTGAGTTTTCTCAAGAGGCTGGCAACTTTTTCTTCAGGAGCAGTGCGACTATGTTTGACGCAAGACATTATCTCGCTACGCTTGGCTTTATCATAAATATCTGTCATGGTTTTAATTATTACCAGACAATAATGTAATTATTCTTCCCCTAATATTTTCATAGACTGTCGTCAATTTTCGTTTTGCAGGGCCAGTTAAAAGGGCTGTATGCATAAGAGCACCTCTAATCGGTTTATATTGTTTTGCATCATGTGTAAGACAATTTTGCGTGCGTGCTTTATCGACTAAATTCGACAAGTAATCCATATCTAAATAACTTAAATCATCATCTCCTTGTCTCAGATCTAAGTTTATGTTCCCATTCTTTTTGCGTTCTTCCTCTGTTTGTCGCCACTTTTTAATCTCATCTTTTGCCTCACGAGATAGGGTAACACTTTCCTCCTTGATATATTTTCTCGTTAAATTTTCAGAAATGAAACATTCAGCGTAAGATTCAAAATTAAATGCAGCGTCACCACTCAAATCATTAACCCACCCATCTATCTTTTTCCTGTTTTCCGAATCTCTGGGAACAGCATATTCTTTAGAAACCGCGTTGTATAATTCCCCAGCCTTCCTGTTTTTTTTAGAGATACTTGGGTTCTCTGAATCACCATCCTTTCTATGTCTTCTTCTCCAAGTATCCCAATCTTCAAGAATTTTACTTATAATCTTACTTTTGACGGTATTTAGAAACTCCTGATATTTTGGGTCATTGGCAACAATATTTTCACGACTGCTAGTGAATCTGTCGGTTTCGTCGTCTAAGTCGTTAAAATGAATTTGACCGTATAAATAACTTTCGACCACCCTTGCGGTAGGTATGTGTTTTAAAATATCTCTTTCCCTTAATCTCCCGTTGACAAAAAGATCAACGCTAATTTTTTCGTCAGTAGTAAGTATTTTGAGATGTCTCGGTAATTCGACAGAAGCAACAAATCCTTTGATGTTCCTTTCTACTTTAAGTTGTTTTTCTTCCTCTGGGGTAAATTTTTCTTGAAGATTTTTAATATACGGATCTCGGAGATCATTTATTTTCCAAAGGAACTCCGTTTTTGAAGCAAGATCATCCAAGCATTCATAAGTGATCAAATCGTCGTCAATGAGTATGCTGAAAGACTCATCAAAAAGAGAGAATCGGAAATAAAGAGCAATGGACTTTTTCAAAAAAGTCAAGCTGTGTTTTATCCCGTCTTTGGTATTTTCAAAATAAACAATAGTGCCTTGGTCGTGGTCTGTTGTGTACTGACTAAAAATATCCGGATCCCATCTTCCCAATGGATATTCCTTTGGCGTCAAATCATCAGTTATAGCTTGATCCAAACCCAAATTATCAATAACTCCACCAATATATTTCCCTCCATGTTTTTTTGATATAACGGTTATTCTATCAGCGCACGACAACAACGCCAATTTTCCTATTCCCTTTCTGCCGATATATGGTCTTCCTTTCACAGATCTACATCTATCTTTTCTTTTCGAATATCCGATCTTCAAAAATTTGTTTTGAAAATCATCGCTTGACATTCCATCCCCATCGTCCTTTATAATTAAACTGTTATCTTTTTTGTTTATATAAATCCATACATTTTTGGCATCTGCGTCCCAAGAATTCGAGATTGCTTCCCCAAGAATGGTTATAAAACTCCTATACAAGTTTCTCCCTAGATGATTAAGGACGCTTAAAGATATTTCGAACGTGAACAGTTTATTTTTTTCCATTATAATCCTCTATATGCTTTTTTATGCTTCGCCCAATAATTACTCCGAGTCGAACGGGAACCGCATTGCCGATGTGGGTTCCGATACGGCTGAAAGAGATAAGTTGCGCAGGGTCGATAAAATCGTAATACTTCGGAAATGTTTGTAACAAGGCTCCCTCTTGAAGCGAAAGAGCTCTGTTTTGTATCGGATGTCCGAACCTTCCCGTACCATACGAATAAAACTGTGTTGTGATTGTAGGAGCCGGTTTGTCCCACTCCATCCGTCCGTAAACACCACTATAGCTCTGACCGCTATTTCTTCTATGGCATTGACAACATAGTTTCTCGTCCCAGTCACGCCAAGTACCACCAGGTAATGATTGTCTGATTCGTTTCTTATTGATGTGGGATAGGTTCCATGATCTATGCAAGGGATCCTTTGAAGAAATAGCCCCGTCTTTTATTGTCTCGAGTTTACCGATTGCGTTACGAACCGTTCTATATCGGGATGGAGAATGTGTTTTCGGAATAATTCCGATCTCTCCTAACTTGGATGCCAGTAGAACTAAACGCCTTCGGTTTTGCGGTATTCCGTAATCTGGACAATAGACAATCGTCCGAAACACAAAGTAGCCTTCGGATTCTAGATTTTTCACGAAGTCTTTGAAAACCTCACGTTTTTCGATTTCTCCGACATTTTCCATCGATACGATATGAGGTTTCGCAGTTTTTATCAGGGACGAAAACGAATAGAGCAATCTCCATTTTTCGTCTTTGCTCCTACTCTTGTTTTTTTGAGTGTGCTTGGAAAAACACTGGCAAGGTGCGCAACCCACGAGAATTCTAATATCGGCCCCACCATAGAACTTTTCCAGATCACATTTGGTCAAATCCCGTATGTCTTTATTGATAAATATCGAATCATTGTTTTTTTCGAAAGCATAACGGCAGGTTTCGTCGACATCAAAACCGGCAACCACAGGTATGCCGGATTTAATTAGGCCATGAGTTAATCCTCCTACTCCACAAAATAAATCTATTGCCTTAAGTTTTACTTTATGCATCTATGAATATTTTCCTCGAATAATTCCATAAAACAGCGTCATAATATCAAATATCCAGATAAATTAAAGTTTTTTTACAACAATTAAATCGGTCCGGGACGGAATTTTTATCTTTGTGCCTTTCTTATCTTCGTCGTTTAATCTTCTTATGGTTTAATCCCTGCAAATTCGTCGCATCCTCGCCATCTATGTTCTATCTCCCCTTCCAGGTCCGCCCAAAACTCAACTCCCCAACTTCCAACTTTTCTTTCTTCTCCTGTCTCAAAATCCAAAATTCAAAATTTACCTATCCCCCCCCCCGGTCCGCCCTCTTCCCTTCTGACTTCTAACTTCTAACTTCTACCCCTCCCCCAACTGGTCCGCCCTCTGTCCTTCTGTCTTCTCAAATCTGAAATCTGTCTTCTGACTTCTTCTCTGTGCCTCCTATGAACCGGAGTCTGTCAAGCGTATTTATATGTTTATTTTCACATTTTTCCACCAGGTTATTCTCGGCAAAAAATCATTTGGGCGGTCAGGCAAATTGGGGCAACAGGGGGGCAAT
>Ga0315290_10000310_pt1 | contig 30806 bp, 25 predicted proteins | sample YL17G12_0_MG_FD_203627 | JGI IMG/M metagenome (GOLD analysis project Ga0315290, IMG submission 203627) | Sediment microbial communities from Yellowstone Lake, YNP, Wyoming, USA - YL17G12_0 | ecosystem: Environmental > Aquatic > Freshwater > Lake > Sediment | place: USA: Wyoming | collected... | reverse complement strand
TTCGACATTGGTATCGATCAATTGCACACGAAGCCGGTGACCGACATTCATACCATCAAAACCTTTTACGAGCTTGCCTTCAACAGGGATTGTGAGAAGCCGTACCCAAGTTCCTTTGTCAGAAGCGCCTGTGACAATCGAATCAAATTGTTCACCGATTCTCGATTCAAGTAGAAGCGCAGCAGCGGATTTACCGACTTGCCGTTCGACTTTATTGGCTGCATCTTCTGCCTGGGTGCAGTGAGTGGCCAGAATATCCAATTCGTTTTTACTGTAGGGCGCAGGTTCCCCATCCAGAGCCGCTTTCAACAGGCGTTGTGTCAGCAGATCGGGGAAGCGGCGATTGGGAGCAGTAGAATGCGCATAGTCATTGACTGCCAGACCAAAGTGCCCCGGGGCATTCCCTTCAGGAGGTTCGGCAATATATTCGCCGGCCCCTAAAAGCTTGATCACCGCCAGGGAAAGATCGGGGAAACGCATAGGATCCGCGGCTTTTTCATTGATGAGGAATTCTTCCAGTGCTTTTGAATCTGGATCTTCCGGAAGCCCTAATTTGTGTTCCCTTGCGATTTCGACAATCCGATCCCAACGTTTTGGCGTGCGTACCACACGGCGGATCGATGGGAAACTGCTGGCTGAGAGATAACGAGCCGTTACACCGTTGGCCGCGATCATGAAATCTTCAATGATCTCCTTAGCGCGGTTCTTTTCCTCTGTTTCCAACGCGCGGATTTGATCGCCGTCGAATACAGGTTTGGCCTCGATAGTGTCCAGGCTGAGCGCTCCGTGGAGATGCCGTAAATTCTTCATGCTCTGCGCTGCCCGGTCCTGCATCTGCAGGTTTTCAGCCAAACCCTGCACGGCAGCCACCTCTGCGGGCATGTCGCCTTTCTTTTCCAACCATGCGGCTACGCTGTTATAAGCCAGTTTCGCATGATTACACACCCAGGCTTTGTAGATATTTGATTCCCGAACGAACCCATTTGGATCGACCAGCATTTCAACAACAATAGAAAGGCGATCCTGGTTGAAATTCAAAGAGGTAAGGTCGGTCGAAACCTTTTCCGGAAGCATTGGGAATGTCACGGCAGCAGTATAAACCGAGGTGGTGTTATGGCGCGCATGCTCATCAATCGCTGATCCATTTTTTATGAAAGAGTCCACGTCTGCAATGGCAACAAAAATCCTTACCTTATCTGGATGCAGTGTCTCGGCAACAGAGAGCTGATCCAGGTCTCGCGAATCATCGTTGTCGATTGAAGCCCATAGAAGGTTCCGCAAATCGCGAGTTTTATTGCCGTCGAAAACTGCTGAATGCTGAAGCTGCGCCAGTTCAGCGAGAGCTTCTGAGGAAAAATCAGGGAGCAAGCCTCGCTCGAGCATTACCCGGTGGGCAATGCTTTGTAACAGGGAACGGTGATGTTGCGCCTGGGTATTCATGGAAAATTATTCTCCCGCTGGCTTTACCGATGTGCGCCGGACTCTCGGTGAATTATAAATGATACCATCCTTGCGGGCGTTTGCTTCATTCGCCGTTGATGTGTGCGCTGCCCTTTGGGTATACTTTTGAGATTCGTCTTATTTGTCTTGGGCATCATGGGTATCGCTCCTTATTTTCCACGTGTTTCAACCAGGATTTTCCGATTGTCAAAATGAGACAAGGCCACCAGGTCATCGAAAGTGTCCGCAGCCCAATCTTGCAGTTCAATGCTTTTTGCCTGATCTGGGCACGGGTCATTTTTCCTGATTGCGGTGCAAGAAGCATCATTGTCCCGAAACCAGCCAGCCCGGTTATATACGAACCTGTAAAAAGACCTGCTGAATTGTGTGCCTCTGTAACGTTAGTGCGAATTGGATTATTCATATTTTATTCTCCTGAAAGCATCAATCGGTAAAATCACGTGGACTTGACATTACCGTTTTGTCCGGCTTCAAACGATACCACGTGTTTAAGGGGTTCCTTTTTTGCCACTTCATGGGTATAGCCGTGCTTTACCGGTAGCATAGTGGCATATTTATCGATTTTAACTTTTGCCTTATCTACTTTTATCAGGTCATTGTCGCCCATCAGACTCCACCACGGCGGAGTTTGACTTCTAATTTGTTTCCACTTGCTTTCGAACAGGTCTTTATTCATTTTGTGTTTCTTCTGGTTTTTGAGTAAATTGTCTGATATTGGATAAATTATTCTGAACCCCTTCCCCCCATTAGAAGCTTCGCCTGCCACTTCCAATTATGGATCCAACAACAGTCATAAGGCCGAACGTTCTTCGGGCAAAGAATCGGATTTATAAACGCAGATTATTACTTATCCTACAACCATTTCAGACCACAGCCATCGCCTAGGGATGGTTCGTCTCCGCCACTTGGGGGAGGTTCAATCAGAAGCCCATTACGTGCCAATAGGGATTCAGCAGAGTAGTGAGAATCCCCCAGACTGATCCGAGCACAATACCTGCGATGACATCTCTTGGATAGTGCGCGCCAATGTAGATCCGTGTTAAACCAACCAGGATGGCGATTGCATACAGGGCAATGGATGCTCCCAATCCCAGTTGGAAATAGAGGATGAACAGAGTCATCAGGAAGAATATCTGGGTGGTATGACCACTGGGAAAGGAATCACCTTTTTCCCGCCAGCCGATGACACGCGCATTATCAAGGGTTAGAAATGGACGGTCTCGATCAGATAATGCCTTGATGATTTCCACCAATAACCAGAGCGTGAGGGTGCCGAGGATGATTTCTAAGGCTAAAAGGCGATAGTTCAGGATAAAAAAAAGGAATGCAGCGATTAATGCGGTCAGCATGTTGCCAAGCTGGGTTATCAACCACATGACTCGATCCAGCCAAGTGGGATAACCCCGTGTGTTCAGGAGCGTAAAAATCCGGGTGTCGATACGTTGACCTGCAGACCAGATCAGGGACAAAGTCACCAGGGCGAACATGAAAAGCAGTACGACGAGTACGCGCTGGGCGATCAACGCCGACCAAAATGTTGCCCGCGCGCTGCCCGGCAGCAGGATGAAGAACAGGGCTATTCCTATTACCAGGAGCAACAGGAAAGCTGGCCTGCGCCGAAGGGCAGACCAAAAGGAAGTGCGGGGTGCTGCTGGGGGCAGGGGAACCGGTTCGAGAACGCTATTATTCATCGAGGGCCAGCTTGGGATCGATCACTGCCGTTGTCGCGGATTGTCCCGTAAGTGCTGTGCCCGTCATGACCGTCAAGGCGCGCGGGTGAATATGAACGGATAATGAGCCTTCGCCCAGCAGTAGACCGTCGGCAAGTACAGGCATTTGCGGATTTGAAACCAGCGTTACTTGTTTGGCGCGGTAATGCTTGATTCCGGCATCCTCCAAAGAGCCTCCGCGAGACAAGACGGCATGAGAGAGCATGTTCAGTTTGCTCATATCCGAAAAAGTGAATATGTCCATACGGCCGTCTTTGAAGGATACATTCGGGGAAATCTGGAAGTGCGGCCCGAGGAAGGGCATATTCGTGATCAGCATCATATGAGCTGTCGTAGCCAGGTGTTGGTGCCCATCCAGATTAATCCGCAGGCGCGAAGGCGTCGCAGAGACGAGTGTTGACAGAAGTCCCCCTATCTGCGCCAGTTTTCCGTGCTGGATGTCATCCGCCATGGGGTATAGATCGGAGATAAGACCCAATGCAACACCTTCCAGAAACCAGTAACGGGAATGGCCGCAGTGGACCCTTCCTACATCGATCTTCATCCGTCGACCCTGACGTAATAGAGCGACAGAACTTGCGATATCCCCGGTAATCCCCAAGTTAAACGCGACGTTGTTTCGTGTGCCTGTGGGGATGATGCCCAGGGTGGCATCACTTCCGACCATTGCACCTGCGATGTTGTCGATCGTCCCATCGCCGCCCGCCACAACGATCAACTTGATGCCGGACTTTATTGCATCATGGACAACGTCCTCAAGCTGGCTGTCAGGACGTGTGGTATAGACTTCAGGCAAGATCTGCTGGTCCTGCATCTCTGAAAGGATAGTGGCAAGCTGCTGCGGAGATTCTTCCGGCCGGCCGGAGCCGGCATTAAAGATCAGTTTCGCCCGGAGTGGGCGGCGGGAGATTGATTTAAATTTCATTGAGAGTGATATCCGCAATACTCTTTCTGATTCCTAAATATTCTTAATACAGTCCTTATAATATCTTTTCAAACGAAAGCGGACCACCCGGCTTTAAGTTTGGGTGGAGGTCTTATCCGGTTTAATAAGATAATGTCATCATCCGCTTCGAAAGATCCGGTCGAATAATCGAAGCTCAAGGGGTTTACAGCATCCCGAGTAGCTTTAAGATGATGAGTATGACGACGATTACAATCAAGACGTGAATCCAGCTGCCGGTACGTGGGAACCTTGGGCTTATATTCCCACCTAGGAAACCAAGCAACCACAGTATTACTAGAATTATAATGATAGTCCATAACATGAGGTGTCTCCTTTCTAAAGACTAATCAATAGCCACCCAGCTATCTAAGCCTGGGTGGCTATATATCTAACGGCCGATCAAGATGAATATGCCGGCTGCAATAGCGAGGATCGCCAGGATCATACCCAGGCCGGCGATAACCGGGACAAATACTGCCAGTCCCGTTAGAATAAGCCAGATACCCAGCAATAGAAAACCAATATTTTTTGTGAATCTCATGAAAGTCTCCTTTCTTCAGGGGTGTGAAAATCAACAACGGCTTGATTAGTCGCCAATTTCGCGACACCGACCGCAGGCTGTTATCAGCTTTAGGATGTTTGGATTGCCTTTTTACCGGCTAATGCGGCTTCGGATACGCGGTCCAATTGATCAACCGCCAGGTCCTGGCTATGCTGTTTTAATTCCGTGAACTTTTTACGTCCAACTTCACTGATTTGCTTTCTGGTACCTTTTCCAGATTGCGGTGCCAGAAGCAGCATCGTAACGGCACCGGCTAGGCTGCCGATCAATAGTCCGGCTAAAACGCCTAAAATATTATTATGGTGGTATTCGGTTACTAGATTCTCATTGATCATTTTATTTTCTCCTTATCGTCTGAAAGTGGTTACTGCTTGTTACGCTTTTCGTGCTGATTTCACTGGTCAATTTACTGTCCCGTTTTTACTTGTAGCATTGATTACCAAGATGGATAGTGACATTCTATTCATGCTGCTCTGGTCTATAGGGTAGTATGGTGTTCGCTGGTTGTAATTTTATTAACACCTACCATTGGGTCTAGCTGGTAAAAGGTCAACTGGGCCACGCTGGTAAAAGGTCAACCAGACGATTCTTACCAATGCCCATGCGATCAAGGCATAGCAAATGTAGACCAGCATGGAAGAGAAGTCCAGCACCATGTTGCCGACAGTTGGCGAGGTGATCAAACCAGTAACAGGGAACAGGATAATGCCAGTAAATCCATAGATCAGGGCAACGATCGGACTGGCAGAATTGGCTCCGATCAGTATCATTACGATACGCAACGCAATCAGAGCCTCAAATATACCGAGCAACAGCCAGATCAACAGAGTGTCTGTAAAAGTGAAGATGCATTGTTCTCGTTCCGGTTCTTTTTGTGACGTTCTAACTTCTGATACTCTATTGTCACTTGTCATTTTGCCCTTTTTCTTTAGCCGGTTGTGTTCTGTAACTCCGAGCTGAATTTGGTTGAGCACAACCAGCTTTTTCCATTTGAGATGGGAAGTAAAGTGATCAGGCTAAGCGAAATGCCCTCTTCTACGGAAGAGGTTGATGATCGCAAGCAGTATGATGGAGCCGAGCAAAGTGACCAGCATGGTCGGAATGGTGATCGCATTATTGATCGTCCCGACATGGAAAAGCGGGCTGAGGAAGTAGCCGGCCAGGAATGCTCCTACAACGGCTACAACGATATTGATCAGCAGGTTCGAGCGGTCATGCATTAATTCAGTCGCCACCCAGCCGATTACTGCAGCAACGATTAGGTATATAAGAAGGTTCATTTTTTATCCTTTGTGAATGTGTGAGTTTCACGGAATTCCGTGTGTTTTTGTTGATCCGTATCCCTTTTCAGGGGAGAAGGGGTTCTGGCACTGCTTCGGTCTTTTTTCGGAGATCGGGTAAGGTTTTTGTTTTCATGGTGGTTTCATACTGTGTCACACGCTTATCGATTTCATCAGCTGCGCGCTCGCGGGTGTAACCATACTTTTCCTGAAGCAAGCCCTCCAGAACTTCGGCCTTACCGGCGACCCAATCCATGTCATCGTCGGTGAGTTTGCCCCACCACGCTTTGGCCTCGCTTCGGATTTGTTTCCAATTCCCTTCAAAAATATCCTTGTTCATGGTTTGATCCTCCTTTGGTTCATTTGAAAAGCTGTCCCGTGTGCACCGGCGCTCTGGGCAGCATCATGCGCTAGTTTTCAAGTCCTTCTTATTAGCCAGTGGCATCAGGTTATAGAAACGCTCGCAGTGACGGACCGCAGGCGTTCGGTTATACGCTCAGACGTCTCACCTTTACTGATAAACGCATCAGCTCCAGCAGAGAGTGCAGCTTGCTGACGGGCGTCCAGATGGCTGATGAGGACAATGACCAGCGTAGCCGGGCAGGCCTTGCGGAGTTCTTCAAAAGCCGCAGTAGGCGCATTGGGAAGTAAATCCCAATCCACCAACAACATATCTGTTCGGCTGACTGGTGCCTGAGCTAACGTGGTCGACCAATCGGCTGCTTCTCCAACCACTTCCATATTTAGATCAAGGAGTAGTAGGCGAAGGGCGGAGCGTTCTTCAGGTTTGGCATCGGCTAAATATACGTGGATCATAGCCTCATCCTACAACAAACACTCCCCGGCCACATCCATCGGCCGGGGAGTGTTTGTCTCCGCCACTTGGGGGAGGCAGGTGAGAAGGCTCATGTGACGAGACCTTGACGCAAAGCCAGGGTCACGGCTTCGGTGCGGCTGGTCACCCCTAGTTTGGACAGGATGTTACTTACATGAGATTTTACAGTGGAAGGGCTGATCGTCAGCCTTCCGGCGATTTGGGTATTGTTCAAGCCTTCCACCATCAAGGCCAGCACAACACGCTCGCGCTCGGTCAGGTCGAGGCCGAGTGGTGGCGGTTGATTGGCATTCTGAACGAAAGACTGGGCAGCCTCCGGCGAGAGAGTGGCGCGTCCGGCATGAGCGGCGCGGATAGCCTGGGCAAGCTCGTCAGCCGAGACATCTTTTAGCAGATAGCCAATTGCTCCGGCTTCCAGTGCATTCTTGATGAGACCCCCCTCTTTGAAGCTGGTCAGTACAATTACCTGCACTTTCGGGAACTGCTGGCGGATAGCGCGTGTCGCGCTCACACCATCCATGCCGGGCATAACCATATCCATGAGTATCAAGTCTGGCAAGACTTCTGCACAGAGTTGGATGGCAGTTTCGCCGTTTTCGGCTTCGCCCACTAATTTAAAATCGTCGAAAGCCATCAAAAAGGTTGCCAGGCCGCGGCGCACCATGGCGTGGTCGTCAACCAGCATGACACGAATGGGTTGGGAGGGGGAATTTTTCATATGTCCTCCTTTTTTCCATCTTCTGCCCAGTGGAGCGTGAGTTCAGTGCCGAGACCGGGCTGACTTGTAACAGTTAACAGCGCCCCCACTGCTTCCGCGCGTTCGCGCATCATGCTCAAGCCATAGTGACCTTGTTCAGATATATTTCGTTCAGGATCAAACCCCCGACCATCATCCTTTATGTGTAATTCTATGGTAGTTCCATCATGCTTCAAATCTATATCGACGCGGTTGGCCTTGGCATGCTTGGCGATATTATTCAGAGCTTCCTGACATATCCGATAGAATGCCACTTGTATCTTGGGAGGCAGGAGGACTTCCTTTGCTACTGTAACTGTGACCTGAATGTTGATCCGCCCCGAGAGCGCATTCCCCAACAGATGCACCAGGTCGCCAAGGTCTGTATCGGTTATTGCGGATGGCCGCAGTTCAGCCAAAAGTGCGCGCATTTCCGCCTGCGCAGCACGCGTCAATAGGCGCAGATCATTCAGCGACTTCCGGGCCTCATCCTGATCACGTTCCCATAGTCGCGGCAGGACTTCTGCAATCAACCCGGCGGAAAAAAGCGACTGGTTGACGGCATCGTGCAGGTTCTGTGCCAGGCGCTGGCGTTCTTCCAATACCGCGAGCACCTGTGCCTGTCCATATAGTTCCACATTAACCATTGTAATTGCTGCCTGGTTGGCTACACTAAGAGTCAGATCGGCATGGTGTGCCGTGAAATAATCCTTTCCTGTTTCGGCGAGGCCTATGCCACCAATGATGCGGCCTCTCACCGCCAATGGTATCCACATCCACGACTGCATTCCTTCTAGCAGCATAGTCGCTCCATCGTCCAGAAGCGAATGCAGAAATTGTGCCTGAGGGTCGTCACTCCACACATCGGCGGTGCGGATGGGCTGGTGATCGTTGAATAACCTGGCCAGGTCTTCGAGGGCATTCAAGTGAATGAGGATAGGTTCTGATTGCTCAAGCTGCGGTGTTCCGCTCATCGCCAAAGTGACCAGCGTCATGTCTTCCAAGGCAAATAAAGCGCCATGGGTGTATTCGACAATTTTTCGCAATTGGTCGAGGATCAAACCTGGTTGAAGCTCCAACGTGGATGCCAGGATATGCGAGATCTCCAGCAGAGTGGACTGTTCGCGTGTATGAAGTTCAACTCTCTCATAAAGCAAGCGTTCTGCAGTAATCCGCTCGGTGACATCCCGGACGATGCTCAGCAGGCATGGTCGGCCTTGAAACGGGATAGTTGTTCTTCTAACATCCACATAGAACGATGAGCCGTCTTTGTGCAAATGAACCGCCGGTATATCGAACGTGCCTACCGGCGGGGCACCTGTGGCCGATTCGGTGAACAGGCGGTGGCTGTCGGGGTGGACGTATGCCGTCAGGTGCAAGCCAATGAATTCCTCACGCGTGTATCCGTGCATCTTAATTGTGGCAGGGTTGGCATCCACCACGCGACCGGTCCCTAGATCGCTGATGATCATTCCATCACTGGCGGACTCAAATATGATACGGTACTGTTGTTCTTTGTCTTCAGCGCTTAGTTGGGAGAGTTTCTTTTTTTTCAAAGCGATTGCCCTTTGCCAAGTTCAATTGCTTGAAGACGTTGGATTTCAGCCAATACATCTTCCGGCTTGGTTTCCATTTCAAGGTCTGCCAGATCGCTGCTCTCATGATCGACGATGCCCAGCTTGTCTTGTATGATGTCCAGCATCTGTAATACGCGTGTCAATTCATGTTCGGTCAGCAGTCCAATATGCAAATCCAGATCAGCGCGACGTTCAGTCTCTTCGCCCATGCGGTTTTGGCTGATGAGCACAAAGGTCGAAAGAAAAATTGCTTCCAGGGAAACGATCATGGTCAGAAGTCCATACGGGAAGGGGTCAAAAATTGGAACACCAAAACGCCCGGTGTTTAATAATATCCATGTCCCAAACCACAGGAAATGCCCGTATACAAAAACCATCCGTCCCGAAAAGGTGGTGATGGTGTCGGCGATGCGGTCCTGCGGGCTGCGTTCGCGCTCGGCTTTTGTACGGAGATGGATGATCGTGCGTATATTTCGTTCGATCACTTTACTCAGTGCGGGGTTGTCTTTTTCCTGGTCTTCTTTTTCTTTCTGATTTGGTTGGCTGGGTTGCATAATGACCTCCAGTTTCATTGTACTGCAATGGGCAGCGGATTTAGCCCATCACAACATGCACCTCGTGCGCTTGGCTATCATCCACCAGTGGAATCAGGCTGCCATGAAGCGGTTTCCCATCCAGTAATACTTCTTGGATGCCCCGGTTGACGTTTTGTGGGTTCTCCACGATGATCCTGTAATGTGCCGTTCCGAAGCGGTAATCCACTTTGAATCCCGGCCAGGCACGGGGGATACACGGGTTGATCCTGAGCGCCTTGCCCACCCGCGATATACCCAGGATGGCTTCGAGACCCAGGCGGTACATCCAGCCGGAGGAGCCGGTGTACCACGTCCAGCCGCCACGGCCGGTATGCGGGGGCATGCTGTAGATATCGGCGGCGATGACATAAGGCTCCACTTTGTAGCACGCTGTTTTTTCAAGCGTATCAGCATGGCTGAGGGGGTTCAGCATCTGGAACAACTCCACGGCACGATCGCCCTGCCCAAGCGCGGCAAAGGCCCAGGCGGACCAGATGGCAGCGTGAGTATACTGACCGCCGTTTTCGCGGATGCCGGGCAGGTAGCCTTTGATATAACCGGGGTCGCGCTCTGTCTTGTCAAATGGAGGGGTGAAGAGCAAAATCATTTGTTCATCCGGTTTCACCAACATCCGGTTGACGGATTCCATGGCCTGCGCCGCCCGCGTGGTAGTCCCGGTTTCAGCACCGGACGCCGGGTCGGCGGCCGCTGACAAAACCGCCCAGGATTGAGCAATTGAATCAATCTGGCACTCTGAATTTTCGTGTGATCCCAGCCGGGCCCCATCGTCATAAAAGGCGCGCAAATACCAGTCACCATCCCAGGCATGGGCTTTGAGCGCCTGGGCTAATTTTTCAGCCTGTTGCAGGTACGGGGCGGGGTCGCCTTTCATAAGTTCAACCAACGGCGCAAAACGCTTGAGTGTTGCAAGCAGAAACCAGCCCAGCCAGATGCTCTCGCCGTGCCCGTCCACACCCACGCGGTTCATGCCATCGTTCCAATCACCTGCACCCATCAGAGGCAGGCCGTGTGCGCCAGCGGTCGCCCCTTTTTTCAACGCCTGGCGACAATGTTCATAGAGTGAGTAAGCCTCGGTCATCGACTCGAATTGACTGTAACGGTCTGCTTCTTCGGGCTTAAGCGGTTCGGACTTCAAAAAGGGAATGCTTTCGCGCAGAATGGATTCATCGCCTGTGGCGGTAACGTATTCGGTTGTGACGTACGGCAGCCAAAGTAAATCATCCGAAAAACGCGTGCGCACACCTCGCCCGGTTGGCGGATTCCACCAATGCAGAACATCACCTGCCTCGAATTGATGCCGTGCCGCTTCCAGAATCTGGGCGCGGGCAAGATCCGGACGGGTGTGTAATAATGCCAGTACATCCTGGAGTTGGTCGCGGAACCCGAAGGCTCCACTGGATTGATACAACCCGGTGCGGCCCCACAGGCGGCAGGACAGGGTCTGATAGAGAAGCCAGCGGTTGAGCATCAAATTCATAGCGGGGTCGGGCGTCTCAACGGCGACAGTGTTCAGGATGTCATCCCATTGTTGTTGGACAGCTTGCCAGATCAACTCAACTTGACCTGGGGATTGAATCTGTCCGATCAGGTCCAGGCTTTCGAGCCTGTTGGCTCCTTCGCCGATCAAGAAAAAGACTTCCTCGCTTGCGCCAGGCGGCAGGTCAATGTGCAATTGAAGGACACCGCATGGGTCCAGTCCGGCATTCACTGCACTATCCAATCCGATTCGACCAAGAGCCGCAGGAGCGCGCAAGCTGCCCAGACGCCCCAAGAACTCCATCCGGTCGGTCGTGACACCGTGTGGTTTTTTGCTGATGGCTAGAAAAGCCACTCGTTCGCCGAACTCACTGTTGAAGTGGTTCGCGGCGAGCAAAGCGTTCCTATCAGGATCGAACTCCGGCATGATGTGGGCTTGGTGTGTGTCGCGCGTTGTGCCGAGCACCCATTCGGCGTAGTAAGTGACGGTAATACGGCGCGGACGCTCCCACAGGTTTTGTAGGCGTATATGGGCAATCTTGACCGGCGCATCGGGCGCGGTGAAGAGGCGCAGTTTCTGGTTCAAGCCATGACTCTGGCTCTCAAAGATGGAATATCCAGCGCCGTGACGGATCACATGGGCCGTATCTGCGCCGGCGGGCATGGGCGTGGGCGACCAGACCAAGCCTGTCTCTTCGTCCCGCAGGTAGATTGCTTCGCCCGGCATGTCGGTGACGGGATCATTGCGCCAGGGAGTCAACCGGTTTTCGCTGCTATTATCGGTCCAAGCAGGTCCGGAGCCCGCTTCAGAGACCAGAAAGCCAAATTGAGGGTTGGCGATGACATTGATCCACGGGTGCGGCGTGTTCTGACCAGGCTGAAGATGGATGACATATTCCCGACCGTCACGGCTGAATCCGCCGAGCCCGTTGTCCATGCGCAAATTATCCGGGATTTGTATCTGATCCGTCGGTTCAGGATCACGCGCCGTGGTAGTCCTGGTTCCAGCCCGGGACGGGGAGAGTGAAGGGGTGAACTCTGGCAGACGCGTGAAATGGACCATTAATCTTTGGGCATGTTCAGCCAGCGTCCCGTCCTTTTCATCCAGAATTACACCAGCCACTGATTGAAGCAGAATCAGGTCAGCAGGCTGAAGTTGATCGGTGCGCAGAACGAAAATACCATCATGCTGGTTCAGTGAGCCATCCGCACCCATGCGCCTGATCTGGCGCTGGATGGAATTGTACAGGTCGAGGGCGTATCCTGTATCCTGCTCGTTTAGAACGACTAGATTGACTATGACCTGGTGGCGGCGCCAATAGATGAAGGCTTGCAAGGCCTCGGCCAGCAGGGGTGACTCGCCATCGCGAATGCGGACCAGCAAAATGGGGTAATCACCAGAGATGCCGAATGCCCATAAGCCGGGCTGCCCTTTCTGATTTTGCGCCAGGATATGCGGCGCAGCACGCAGCCCGCCTGCCGGGTAGAGCAGGGCAGATAAAAGGCGCTGGATTTTTTCGATGGAAGCCGTGTTCAATCCCAGTTCAAGCAGTTCTTTTTCACTTTGGGCGCGGGCATTATCGAAGGCATGATAAATGGCTTGCCCGGACTGGTAATGAGACAGCTTTTCCAATGCGTCAGCCCGGGAGGCAGCTGCCAGGGTCAGAAATGTGACACGGGTTTTGGCGTGGGGTTTAAGGTCAATTTCCTGCGCGAGTGACAGGATTGGGTCGAGCGTTCCACCGACGGTACCCGAAAGGTGGTGATTGGCGTCTTGTAATGCCAGCGGGTTATGTATTGTCCGCCATCTGCCCAGGAATTGGGCTCGGTCGCTCTCGTGATCACCTGTCACTTTACGCCCGGCTTCGATGCGCATGGCATGGATTAGCACGACGTTATTTTCATCTGGAGATCGCAGGCGGCGCTGAAATAGGAGTGCATTCTCCTGGAGAAGATATTCGCTCTCTATAAACATTTTATTAAGCGCAGGATGTCGCCTATCTACAGCCTGTGCAGCCAGCACCACCTCGCCGTAACTGGTTAACTTCAGCCGTCGAGGGCGGTTGCTATTATTCAGGATGTTCACCCGCCGGATTTCAACGCCATCCGTGCTGACGATGATCCCGGTACGCAGGGTAATATCGTTGTCGGAACGCTGGAACTCCACCATGTGTGGATAAAACAAGACATCCTTATCCTGTGCTGGAAGTTCAGCACTCCCATTCCCCGGCTTGCAAATTATTGGTTGGCAGGTGGCCGACCAGAGCGCGCCGCTCTCGCAGTCCTGCATATAAATCCACGTACCCCACTGGTCAAGGGTCGGGTCGGCATGCCAGCGCGTCAGTGCGAACTCGCGCCACTGGCTGTATCCGCCGCCAGAGTTGGTAATCATCACACTGGTACCACCCTGCGAAAGCACATGCGCCATCGGGATGGAAATATCCACTGGCACGCGCCACGGAGAACTGTTAACCCGACGCACTCCCAGAAGCAAATCGGCTGGTTCATCTGTGTGTGGATACTCTAGGGGTGGATTTTGCGGAATCTTTTCCTGGAGCAGGAGTTCAACGCTCTGAATGTGCTCATCGGCGTGAAAGCGCTCCACCATGACATCCTCCAATAGGTAATTACACGCTGCCAGAAGGATCATGCCCTGGTGATGTGCCAGGTAGGATTGCACAGCGGCATGTTCCTGGCCGGCCGGCAATCGCGCTTTGGTGTAATCGAGTGCCTCGTAAAAGCCAAAACGACCGAGCATGTTCAGCTGCTCAAGACGTGCCATATTTTTCAACACCGCCTGCGGTTGTAATGAAAGCCCGATCAGTGAGGCATAAGGAGTGATGACCAGATCATCGGGCAGGTCGCGTTTGTAGCCCAGATCAGGCACGCCGAAAGCCCGGTACTGATAATTTTGGTTGACATCGAACGCGTAGTAACCCGATTCTGAGATACCCCAAGGCACATGCTGCTCCTGTCCGTAACTCATCTGAGAGTCGAGTGCAGCGTAGCAACTAACCGAGAGGAATGTCCCGGCGTAGTTTCTGACAAACAGGGTCGGCATAAGATATTCGAACATGGTGCCGCTCCATGATAGTAATACCGGCTTGCCGTTGACCTGCGTTACTGGTCTCCCCAGATGCTGCCAGTGGCTTTGTGGCACATCCCCTTTGGCAATCCCAATCAGGCTGGCCATGCGGGCTTCAGAGGCCAGCAGATCATAATAACTCGGGTCGAGACGTTCGGCGCTGGGCGTATAGCCGATGTGAAACAACTGGCGGTGCTCATTGAATAAAAAGCGAAAATCCATCGCAGCCACAGCAGCGTTTGCCTGGTCTGCCAGCTCTCGAAAACCAACCAGCAGAGGGTTTATCGTCACACGGGCTGACGATAAACCCTCCTCCAGCGATTGACACCAGCCACGTGCTTTTTCATCCCACGCGAGGTCCGGGATTCCATCGTTCTGCAGCCGTGTCTTAAAATGAGCCAAAGCTGCATCAATGCGCTCATAGGCCTCGACCGCCTGCCCCAGTTTCGGCAGGGCAGCCGGCAGTGCGTTGCGAAATTCCTGCCAGGCAGGCATTTGCCTAATTAACTCAGAGGGTGCATCCGCGCGCTTGAGCCAGGGGGCGAATAAATCCAAACTGCGCTGCATGTTTTTCAAGTGCTGGTACATCAAATCCAGATAGAGTTGGAGTTCGGTAAGGGATTCGTTCCGGAGATGAGGATGACTCTTGAGCAAATCCATTAATCGAAATGAGACTCTTTCCCAGCCTTCGCCAGAGAGCCAGTCGAGGGTTACTTTCCAGGCTGACGGCAGATTCTGGTTGGCGCTGACGCGCTCGTAAATGCTGGTCAATTCAACTTCAAAAGATTCTATGGTGGCATGTGGGTTGTTTTTTTCCAGGGCTTGCAAAATTTCTGCCAGAATATCCAGAAGAACGAGCAATCCCTGCCACTGCCTGTCATCCAGGAGTGGCGCATCGGCCAGGGCAAGACAGCCTTGTTTAAGCGTAATCAGGCAGGCTGCCAGGTTGCCGCTATCCACTGTGGAAATGTACCGGGGTGGAAGCGCCGTTAGGACCTGTGAGTCGTACCAGTTCAAAAGGTGTCCCCGGTAATGTTCCATTTTATCCATGGTTTCAAAGGTTGAGCGCAGGCGGACTTCCAGCTCGAGCAAGCCGATGTAACCCAAGTCATATGCCGACAAAGTAGACACCAGAAACAGGCCAATGTTGGTGGGCGTAGTGTAGTGGGCCACCTTATCGAGAGGTGACTCTTGAAAATGGTCCGGAGGCAGCCAGTGGTCATTGGGTCCGGCAAACTGCTCAAAAAACGCCCAGGTACGGCGAGCCAGTCGGCGGACTTGTCTGCGGTGAGTCTCTGTGAGCGACGGGGGGATGTGTGAGACGGGTTGACTGACTCTATAGGCGACTTGAGGAGCGAGCAGCCAGGCTGTCAGCAAGGGCAGCGCCACCCAAAGCGCGGCGGGGTTAAAAATACCGATCGTGATGCCCAGCAGAACGGTAAAGAACGAAGAGGCTGCCATCTCTGCCCAGGTTTCATAAGATGAATTCAACTTAAATGAACGCGCTGCATTTGCCGCTGTGGTCCACTGCAGCAGGTGTTTGCGCGTGATGAGCAGACGGGCGATCGTTATACCGATGGCACTCAAGGCAAGCAACGCTTCGTAGGGGAGAAAGAGAATAGAGAGAGTCCAGCGTGTGAATGGAAGCTGGGTCGATTTAAGAATTTGTTTGAGCGTAAATCGCTTGTGATTTACACTGACTTGCTGCACCGTTTGCACCGCGATGGGCAAGAAGGAAGGCAGCAGCACCAAAATCGTCCAGACCAGAGGTGAGCCAGGCAGGACCAGCCAGCCAGCGGCAAACATTGCCATCAAGGTGGGCGGCAGCAAGCTGCGTCGAAGATTGTCAAAAATTTTCCAGCGATTTATTATGGAAAGGCGGTTGGGGGCCATCCCATTTACGGTGCGGATGGTGGGGAACAACCAGGGCAGCAATTGCCAGTCGCCGCGAATCCAACGTCGCAGGCGTTGGGCGTACACCAGGTAACGCGCCGGATATTCCTCGTACAAGGCGATATCTGTGACCAGCGCCGCGCGTCCGTAAATCCCCTCAAACAGGTCGTGGCTGAGCAGGGTATTCTGGCGTACTTGTCCCGACAAACTGCGCTCAAATGCGGCGACATCATAAATCCCTTTTCCAACGTAACTCCCTTCGCCAAACAAATCCTGATACACATCCGACACAGCAAAAGAATACAGATCAAAACCGGTATTAACGGCAAAATATTGCGAAAAAAGGGAGCGGTTCGCGCTGGCTGGTTTGATGGATACGCGTGGTTGCAGCACCGTATAACCAGCAACCACCGAGCGCCCGTCCGGGGCAAATTCGGCGTGGTTAAGCGGGTGCGCAAGGGTGGCAATCAACCGGCTGGCGCTGCCCTGTGGCAGGGATGTATCCGCATCCAACGTGATGACATATTTGATGTCATTGAGAATATTTTCATCCCCAATCTGGGTGGTATATACCGTTTCACCCAGGTTGAGCAGCAGGCGATTGAAATCCGCCAATTTGCCGCGCTTGCGCTCCCAGCCCATCCAGACCCCTTCAGACGAATTCCACTGGCGCTTACGGTGGAATAAATAAAAAGGTGCCGCAAGCGCATATTTGTGATTAAGATTCTTGATGCCGGCCCTTGCCAGAGCAAGTAGTTGTTCATCTTCAGGCATGTTCTGTTCTGGAGCATCCCTGAAATCAGTCAGCAAAGCAAAGGTCAGCTGAGGGTCCGGGTTGGAGAGGTAATAAAGTTCCACCTCTTGCAGAAGATGTTTGAGTTCTTCGGTACTTTCAAGCAAACTGGGGACCACCACCATGGTGCGGTTGCCCGGAGGTAGGCCCTCCGAAAAATCCATGCGTGGCAGGCTTTGGGGTCTGATACCGTGGGTAACATTCCAATTCACGAGAGTAATGGCAGACTCTAAAGACAATCCAAACCCAAGTGCAACAACGATGAATTGTTGGGCGAGTGAACCGCCTGAAAGTGTGGCATACAATAGCAATCCCAAAACAAACAAGACGGCGAAGATGGCGATACTCCCCAGATAAGTCGCCGTTGGAGCTGCAATCAGTGCCCGATGGAGTCGGAGGCTTATTCCCGGACGGTAGCCGATGCGGACTTCGAGTTCCGCGCGCCCCGCATCCCGCAGATAATAGCCGACATGCGTTTGCCTACCTCGCCCTGAAGGCTTACTCCCCGACTGGCGAGCAAATTCAACTGCGGCGAGTGCGACTTCCTCTTCGTTGAAGGCTGAATAGCGCGCCAACTCCTCGATCACACTTCGATAACTATTACGGGTGTCAAAATCCATATCCGCATAAATCTTCGCCGGGTCATCCCGTAAAATCTTTTCCACCCGACAGGTCTGCTCAAAAAAGGCTTGCCAATCCGTTGTGGAAAGTAACCGCAGGCTGTGAAAACAGTTCGCGACAACCATCTCGTTTGCCTGAGTCGGGGAAGCAAACTGGCTCGGGTTTTCACTCAGGCTTTTGGGTGCCTCAATTCCGGTCAATTCAGCAGCAGCATAGACGAGCCGCTCCAAAATCCCGATGCGCAGCATGGTCGGTAGTGCCCATAGTTCTCCGATCGTCAGAGGTGTGACCTGCTGGTAATCCTGCACAAAAACGGCAGCTTGAGTCAGGTCAAGCTGGCTCTGGCTGTATCCAAGCCACTCCCACATCAGCGCAAAAATTCGTGGGGATCCCTGTAGCGGCATCCCATTCAGTTTTGGTAATTGGTTGAGAAAGCTGGCTGGCAGATCTTCTTTAATCTGGCGAAAGGTCTGTTTAACGATATAAAAATTATCCAGCATCCATTCGCCTGCGCGGGAAACAGGTAGATCACTGGATGGAACGGCCTTGAAGATTGCTTGGGTGTTACCCAAAACCTGTTCCCAGACTTCCAGGTGCTCCAGTAACAGATCGGTTTTTGAAGTGGGAAAGGGTTCTACATTCTGCGTTGTCGCCAAGTGGTGCGCGAATTCTCTCAGTCGATCCTCTACGTCTGATTTGGCTGGATCAGATAGAACTCCTGGCTGGGTAGCCTGCATAAATCAGCGCTCTGCGCGTTCTCTTGATGACGCCTCAAGAGGCTTTTGCTCATGTTTGGCGGGCTGGTCCTGAACGATCAGAAGAGATACCTTGCCATACAGGATGAAATTGTTGACCACGCTGCCGTACGGCCATTGGTGTTTTCCCGAATAGCCATGTGCACTTAATGTGACCAGGTCGATATGTTCCTGCTCCACAAGTTGATAGAGTGCTGCAGCTGTGTGATCACTGGTAATAAGGTGGGTTTGAACAGAAATACCTTCCAGATACGAACGCGACTTTACCTGTTCAAGGTAATGCTCGCCTTCTTCCCTATTTCTAGCGACGACGCGATCAGATAGATCGACATCTTCGCGCACCGGGGGCATCTGGCGTGCCATTTCCGGGAGGTGGACTACATGTACCAGGTGGACCTTTGGCTTTTGGACAAGCGCTAATTGGGTGATGATCGGGAGAACATGTTCTGCTCGCTGGGAACCATCCAATGGTACCAGAATGCGTCGATCGAGCGAAAATGCCGATAATTCGCCAGCTTGATTCTTCTGTTGGTGTGCCCGAACGATGAGCACCGAGGTAGGAGCGCTCAGGATGATTTTTTGTGTAGTACTGCTGATGCCCCATTGAGTTAAGCCATGACGACCATGGCTGCTTAAGATGATTAATGTCATGCCCTCTTTTTGGGCGTAATCAGTGATCTCTTCTGTCACCAAACCTTCAAGTACGATTGTCCGCACCCGAATATTTAATCCTTCAAACCGCGTCTTGATCTCTTCCAGGTAGAGAGCTGCTTTTGTTTTTTGGATTTGCCAATTAAGCAAATCAAACAATTGCACTGTTACGCCTGCCTGATTCTTTTCCAGTATGCGGAGTAGGGTAATTTCTGAGTTAAAAGAACGGGCGAAGGCAGCTGCATGAGGCAAAACACACTCGGCCAGTTGAGAACCATCCAGAGGGACAAGAATAGTATCGAACATGGTTTCTTCCTTCGATTCTTTCGGGACACCAGGGTTAGTCGGAATAATTATTGACATACTCAGTCGACTGAACTATGGCGGATATTGATGATGTGATTGGAGGGGAAATCATCTCGCTTATGCGAGGGGATTTAGGAGTTTTATTGAATGATACGATGCAGGGATCTCGTTAGGCACCTGGCAGAAATGAGTCTTCCAACCGTAAGCAATCTTAGCCTGTTATTATCATTATACTCTACTTCATTGCTATTGATGATTTAGGCGCAGAGGGGCTAAACGGCAAATATACGGTCTACCCTCTCTTTACCTATTGCATCATTGATCTGAACACCTTGGCGGTGCTGCATGGTTTATTTATGGATCAGCTTATAGCGTTTCTAATCCTTTGTCCCCTACCTGATAATTTGTAAGACCTGTTTATATGAATAACTACTGGGCTGTCCTCGTAGTGGCCAGCCATATGGAATTAACCAGCTACTTTACTTTTAGGTGCAGAACGGACAAGGTGGACTATATCGTGATTTCGACATCCACGAATATATATAGCACCGCTGCCAGTAGGAATTGCCACCGAATATTATTACTTAACACCGCCCTCCTGCGCATCACCTTTTGAATTATCGTTTTTGCGGAACCCTATCTGCTAAATTTTGAGACCTTTTGATGGTCTTCGCCAGTTTGGAGTGGTTATCCTTGCAGAAACCTTTTTTGCAAGGAGACCCTGTGATGAACATAGATATCATACTGGCGTACGTCCCCCGCTACCGCTTTGGCCATGAGAAGGACTTCGTCCCGCCGCTTACCGGGATCCACCTAGCTGCTCTGACTCACGTCCGTCACAATGTGCGAGTGATCCACCAGAAACTGGAAGTTCCTCCCGCGGACACCGATGCCGACTTGGTGGCTATCAGCTTTTTCAGCGGTTTCGCCCCAGAAGCCTACCGTTTGGCGCAGCACTATCGCTTGCGTGGAAAGCGCGTTGTGGGTGGCGGTCCGCACGTCACATTCTCGGAGGAGGAGGCCTCTCATTACTTCGATGCGCTCGTGATCGGGGAGGCAGAATCTGTCTGGACGCAGCTGCTTGAGGATGCCGAGCACGGGGAACTGAAGTCGGTTTACCGCGGTGTCCCGCAGTCACTTGATAATGTCCCAACCCCACGCTACGATCTTCTTCCGGATCGATTCTTCATCAAGCGCGTGGTCCAGGCAACACGCGGTTGCCCCTTCCGCTGTTCATTCTGCACCGTGCCCTCCATCAACCCGGGCTTCCGCATGCGTCCGGTCGAGAAGGTGCTCGCGGACATCCGCTACAACAATTTCAAGCACTGGTGGCAGCGGAAGCTGGTCTGGTTCTGGGACGACAATCTGACCGCCAACCGGCTTTTTATCCGGGAACTGCTGAGGGGTATGGTCCCCTTAAAGAAATGGTGGCTGACCCAGGCTAGTATGGATATCGCAAGGGATGAGGACCTGCTGGGGCTTATGAAGACTTCTGGCTGTATCGGGATCTTCTTTGGCATCGAGTCGTTCGGGACAGAATCGCTCGCGGATGCGCATAAATCCCAAAACAAAGCTGGGCAGTATGCGGAGACCATCCGTGCGCTGCATAAACGCGGTATCTGCGTGATGGCCGGTTTCATCGCCGGCTTTGACGGGGATTCGCCGGATACGATCAAGGCCATGGCCCGACGGCTTTATGACATTGGAGTGGATGTACCCTTCCTAAGTATTCTTACTCCATTCAGGGGTTCAGACGCTTATCAAAAGATGGCCATCGAAGGACGCCTCCTGACCGAACGCGGCTGGGAATTCTACAACGGCTACAACGTGACCTTTCGCCCCAAGAATATGTCTCCCGAGGAGCTCCTGTTGGCACACCGACAGCTCTGGCGGGAAGCTTTCTCATTCAAGTACAGCGTTTTGCGCATAGTCCGCAGTCTGGGTAACCTCCGCCCCGGTGCATTCCTGATTTCCCTTTTCATGAACACCTATTACTGCCTAAAGCAACTCCGCGGGAACGAACCGGTCTGCTTTGAAGAAGGCGAGTATGCCAGGCTAGAAGATGAAAGGGTTCAAACACAAGTATAGAAGGCTGCCTAACAATAACCTTTCCGCTGGCGATATTGCTGAAAGGACAGACAAGGATCGTCTATTAGGTAGTCTAGGTGAAGTTCCTTATGTAACAATCTGGCGGAGAGCTTTCAGGAATCTAATTTGGAAAAGTGTCAGTCTTGTTTTCAACTAGTTCTTTCGAAGTTATAGAAGCATAGGTAGTCGAATATGACCTGTTGAGCCTCCTCGAAAGATGTGGATTTTTTATTGGCAGAGCGCTTCTTCTTTGAGATGTCTGATGAAGTTTTTCTATAGGCGATTGTCCCATAAGGAAATTCGATGATAAGCAAACCCATAAGAAGCTCCAATCGAAATATAATTATTATCGTGATATATCCTGCCGGATTGAGGAGTGGTGCCCAACATGAAAGACATTAAGAATCTCATCGCTCAAATGACCCTGGAGGAGAAAGCCTCGCTATGCTCAGGGTTGAACTTCTGGTACTTGAAAGGCATCGAACGGCTCGGCGTCCCCTCCATTATGGTTACGGACGGGCCGCACGGACTGCGCAAACAGACCGGCGACGCCGACCATGTCGGGCTGAACGAGAGCGTCCCGGCGACCTGTTTCCCGACTGCTTCCGCCCTGGCGGCGACCTGGAACCGGGACCTGGTGCGTCAGGTCGGAGTGGCGCTGGGTGAGGAATGCCGCCAGGAAAAGGTCGGGGTGATCCTGGGTCCCGGGGTCAACATCAAGCGCTCGCCTGTATGCGGCCGTAACTTTGAATACTTCTCCGAGGACCCCTATCTGACCGGCGAGATCGCCAAAAGCCACATCAGCGGCGTGCAGAGCCAGGGAGTGGGTACCTCCATGAAGCACTATGCGGTCAATAACCAGGAAAACCATCGCATGACCATCGATACCATCGTGGATGAACGCGCCTTGCGTGAGATTTACCTGGCCGGATACGAGATGGCTGTCAAGGAAGCTCAGCCCTGGACCCTGATGTGCTCGTACAACCGCATCAATGGTACCTACGCGAGCGACAATAAATATTTGATGAACGACATTCTAAAAGAGGAATGGGGTCACCAGGGGCTGGTCGTCACCGACTGGGGGGCGATGAATGAGCGGGTGGAGGCACTGAAGGCGGGTGTCGACCTTGAGATGCCCGGCACGCATAGCGGCAACGACGAAAAGATCATCTCGGCGGTGCGTTCCGGCGGGCTGGACGAAGCCATCCTGGACCGGGCAGTCGAACGCCTCCTGACGTTGATCATCAAGACCCATGACACTCTTTCGCAGGATTTCACCTACGACCCGCAGGCGCACCACGCCCTGGCGCGGAGTGTTGCTGGTGAAGGCGCGGTGTTGCTCAAGAACAACGACGGCCTCTTGCCCTTGAAGTCAAACACCAGGATTGCTCTGGTCGGCCGCTTTGCCAAAGTCCCGCGTTACCAGGGGGCTGGCAGCTCTTTAATGAATCCCACCCAGCTCGAGAATTTGCATGAAGAACTAGCCAAACTGGTTGGCGAAACCAACATCATCTACGCCCCCGGCTACACTGAGAAGGGCGATGATGTGGATGAAACCCTGATCCGGGAAGCCGTCGACGCCACCGGAAGGGCTGAGGTGGTCGTTGTTTGCGGCGGGTTGACCGACATTTACGAGGTCGAAGGCCTCGACCGCGCCCATATGAGGCTCCCCGCCGGACACGACGCGCTCATCCGACGCCTGGCCGCCGCACATAGTAAGGTGGTCGTAGTATTAAGCAACGGCTCACCAGTCGAGATGCCTTGGGTTAAAGAAGTTCCGGTCGTCCTCGAGGGCTACCTCGGCGGGCAGGCGGGCGCGGGCGCTGTCGCTGACATTCTGACTGGTAAGGTCAACCCCAGTGGTAAGCTGGCTGAGTCTTTCCCACTCAGTCTGACCGACACCCCGGCTCACCCTTATCCCGGCGGACCGACCACGGTGGAATATCGCGAAAGCCTGTATGTCGGCTACCGGTATTATGACTCGGCAAAGGTGGATGTGCTCTTCCCATTCGGTCACGGACTTAGCTACACCACCTTCACCTACCGTGATCTGATGCTGACCCGGTCCGGCGAGACAGTCACCGCTGAGGTCAAGGTCAAAAACGATGGATCGGTCGCGGGGAAGGAGACCGTCCAACTCTACGTGCGCGACCTGCAGTCCAGCGTCTTCCGTCCTGAGAAGGAGCTCAAGGGATTTGCCAAGGTCACGCTGCAGCCCGGCCAGGAAGCCGAAGTGGTGCTCACGCTTGGTCCTCGCGCCTTTGCTTTCTACGATGCGGGAAGCAATGAGTGGGTTGTGGAAGAAGGCGATTTCGAGATCCTGGTCGGCGCATCCTCACGGGATATTCGCCTGATCGCGCCTCTGCACCTGGCGGACAGGCATGGGACCATTTCTCCCGCGGACCGCACGAAGCTCTCCGCCTACTACAACCTCTCGAGCGAGCAGCGGTTCACCCAGCTGGATTTTGAAGCCCTGCTCGGGCATCCTGTTCCGCCCAACGTGGGACCGCAGAAAGGCAGCTATACACTCAACACCCCCATAGGTGAGATGAGAGAGTCTTTCATCGGCAGGCAGTTGTTCAGGATGCTGAAAGGGCAGCTTGGAAAGATGATCAAAGGTCAGGAAGACTCCGTCATGGGTTTGCTGTTGCGTTCCATGATTCAGGAGATGCCGCTGCGCAGTATGCTCATGATGGGCGGTCCACTTAACCGCCCAAAGCTGGAGGCTCTATTGTTGATGATCAACGGTCATTACTTCAAAGGGCTGGTCGCCTTCCTGCGAGCGGGCTCGCGCTGAACGAGGATTTCATTCAGGAGATCCATGGTAAACATACCTTTCACTTTGACGTCAGATACCCGTTGTCACGCAGCAGCAATCCCTACAAATGGCTTGTTTTCAAGGTTGTATACTGCCAGATAAGGGAGTAAAAAAATGATTTGGAAGAAATTTCAATATTACCAATATACTTATAATCATTTGGAAATTGGTAAGTATTTCCTATCTTCTGGAGATTCATCGCTAAAACTTACGAGTTTACGGAAGTAACAACCCAATCAATGCATTCAATTGCTTGAAAAACCCTCTGCAAACTTAAGAACACTTTGGTATACTGCGACGTAGTATTGTTGGGTTGACTGGTTTATTAAGGCAAATAATTTCCCGACCTTCCGTTTTCTGGAAAGTCTTATCACACCAAAACAAAAACCAAGGCAGGATGCTTACTTATGGAAATTACTTCATTCACTATTACCCTTCCGGAAATTTTCAGTATTGTGTTCGTTGTTTATTTATGTATTGTGCTGGGAATAATCGTTCTCGATAATCGTACTCCACAATCAACCTTTGCCTGGTTGTTTTTAATGCTGACATTGCCGTTTCTGGGATTTGTAGTTTATATTCTTTTCGGACGTAATTATAAAGCCTTCAGCAACGAGGATAAGCTGGCACGCATGGGCGACCTATCCACACTTTATGGGCAGGCGCTCCTACCGTTGAGGAACATTCAGGATGCTGATTCGGAAAAAATCAGGCTCGAAAAACCCGAATCGTATCGCCAAAAATTGTTTTCTCTTGTAAAGCGTAACTCGTCGTCATTGTTAACTGCTTACAATCGGGTGGAAATCCTGCAAGACGCCTCGGAAAAATATCCGCGTTTGCTGGAAGATGTCCGAAATGCAAAATCATCAATCAACCTTTTATATTACATCTGGTCCGAAGACGAATTCACCATCCAACTCAAGGACGCTTTAATTGAACGGTCAAAAGCCGGGGTCAAAGTGCATGGTCTAGCGGATGCATCCTGTCTTAATGTCAGCAAGGAATATTTGCAGGATCTGCGGAATGCTGGGGTCCAGATATTTCCTTACAAAGCATACATGAATATTGGACGGTTGCATTCAATGAACTACCGCAGTCACCGCAAGATTGTCGTGATCGATGGAAGAATCGGCTACATCGGTGGTATGAACCTGGACAAGGAACAATTGCCCGGCGGCAACAGATTGGGCTCATGGCGTGATACTCATTTGCGAATTGAGGGCGAAGCCGCGCATGTACTCCAATCATCCTTTGCCGTAAGCTGGTATAACACGACCAAGGAAATATTCGACGCTGAAACCTATTTCCCCAAATTGGATTTGAGTCAATTGCCTTTCACGCCCGTGCAAATTACCCAGAGCGGACCCGACTCGCAATGGAAGGCGATGCAGCAGTTGTACTTCTTTATGATTATGACGGCTGAAAAAAAGGTCCAGATACAATCACCCTTTTTCATTCCTGATGAAAGTCTTCTTGAAGCGATCAAAGCCTCCGCCTTATCCGGTGTTGAAGTCGAGATTATGTGTTCCAAGCACGGTACAGCACTTGAATTGGCTCACCGCGCATCATTTACATATCTGGCGGAAGTAGCGCGTTCTGGAGCAAAAGTCTATATGTATAACAAAGGCTATTTCCATAGTAAAACGATCAACGTTGATTCCCAAGTCTGCGCGATCGGAACTGCAAACTTTGATATTCGCAGCTTTTCCTTGAATTATGAGGCGATGGCAATCTTGTATGACGCAGATAAAGCACGCGAATTGGCAGCTGATTTTGAGAATGACCTGAAATCCTGCGAGTTGCTTACCTGGGAAGAATACCAGAAGTACCCATTTCGGCGCCGTTTGCTGAATTCACTTGCACGACTGGCCTCCCCGCTGCTGTGATTACGCTCGCTAGATTGTGAAACAAAAGCGCACCGAAAGGTGCGCTTTTGTTTTTTGACTCGAAATCCTTATAGCGAGGCTGGAGCCTGGTCGGGGGTCTTCTTCCCGCGTCCGAACCAATTCTGCCACTCTTTATTTTCCCAAACCACAAGGATGGGTGCAGCATTGAAGATGGACGAATAAGTACCGCTGAATACACCGACCAGCAGGATGATCACGAAATGCCTGATACTCTCACCGCCAAATAAAACCAGCGAAAATAGCGTAATCATGACGGTCAATTGTGTATTGATGGATCTGTCCAGGGATTGGACAATTGAATGGTTGACGAGGGTCTCGTAGTTTAATTTTCGATAGATGCCGGAGTTTTCCCGGATGCGGTCAAACACCACAATCGTATCGTGCACGGAGAAACCGATAACTGTAAGGAGGGCAGTAAGGAAAAGCGAATCTGCCTGCCAACCTAAAAAGTGTCCGAGGATGGCTTCAACTCCGATAACCACCAAAACATCATGCAGCATTGCAATGATGGCAGCGGTCCCGTAACGGAATGAATGTTGAACGCCACGAAAGGCATAGGTGATATAGAGAAGAATCCCCAGGGCGGCGAGCGCAACCGCTCCGGCTGCTCGAAGGGCGACTTCCTCACCAATGGCTGGGCTGATATTTGTAAAGTTCAGCACCACCACGTCAGTGGCGTATTGCTTCTTGATGGCTTCGACGATCGCAGTCTTTGCGGTTTCATCCATCTGTTTCGAGCGGATCGAGAAACCATCGGTGCCAATAGGTTGAACCAATGGGTTGGAAATTAGGTTTTTGTCCGAAGAATTTTGTCCGTAAATGTCGCTAATTTCCTTCAAGGTTGGCATGGCGTTTGGGCTTACGAGTTTGATTTCCAGCAAACTTCCTCCTGTAAAATCGATGCCCGTTGGTAGCCCCCACATGAACAGGGCTATAAGACCGGGGATGATCACCAGTAGGGAAATTCCAAAATAAAGGTAGCGGTGTTTGATGATATTCATGGAAATTACTCCTAAATCCCGAACCAGCGAGGATGCTCGCCAAGTTTCAGATTATCCAGCACCACATGCAGGAATGTCCGGCTCACTACAATGGCGGTGAAAAGGCTGACCAGGACGCCCAAGGATAATGTCAGGGCAAATCCTTTTACCATGCTGGCTCCAAAGGCACTTCCAAACCAAAATAGAATGGCGCAGGTGATCAGCGTGGAAATGTTCGAGTCACGGATGGAAGGCCAGGCGCGCGACCAACCCAGATCGATGGATTGGTGAAGAGGCCGTCCGGCTCGAAGCTCCTCTTTCATTCTTTCAAAGATAAGGATGTTCGCATCGACCGCCATGCCAATACTTAAAATAAAGCCTGCGATGCCCGGGAGAGTGAGAACGACTGGTATCACATTGAATAAAGCAAGGGTGAAGAGCGCATAGCAGGCCAGAGCCACATCGGCGACAATGCCTGGCACCCGGTAATATAGCGCCATGAAAACCATAACTGCCGTAAGACCGATGAAACCGGCAATCAAGCTTTTACGAACTGATTCAGCTCCCAGTGTCGGTCCGATGGCTCGGCTTTCAACGACCACGATTGGGACTGGCAGTGAACCATACCGCAATTGGACTGCAAATGAGTTTGCACTGTCGCGAGTGAAACTGCCAGTGATTTGACCTTTTCCATCCGGTATTTGACTCTGGATTTTCGGGGCAGAAATGACCCTTTTATCCAGCACGATCCCGAGAATTTTGCCCTGATTATCCTTGGTATATTGACTAAACAGTTTCGACTGGTCACTCTTTAGGGTGAAGTCGATGCCAAATTCGCCCGTTGTGGAGTTTTGGGCAACTGTCACTGTGTCCAAACCCGCTCCGGTCATTACGGTATGCAGTACAGGAAGAGCCTTGGGATCCAGTTTGTCATTGATTCCGAGGGCGGGTGCCTGGGTGGTCTTCCCAAAATCCGAATCGATAAGTGTCCCGGGTTCAAGGCGTGTTCCGCCCATGTCCACAAATTCCAGCAAGCCGGTTTTTTGCAGGGAGGCGATGACTTCTTCGGGGTTGCTGATGCCTGGGAATTCCGCCACGATACGCCTCTGCCCGGCAGTCTGCATTTGGACTTCGCTCACGCCGAGGGCGTTGGAGCGCTGCTCGAGGATGGTTCGCGTGGTATTCAAATCGTTGGTAGTGACGGCATAATCCTGCGGGACTTCCAGTAAGGTCTGCAATCCACCTCGTAAGTCGAGTCCTAACCTGGTCGATGTATTTCGGGTGAATACCACCACGCTGGTTATTGGATTGACAATGGTGACATTGCCGTTAATTACTATATATCCTGAAAGCAAGATGAGGACAACAATCAGTGCGAGCATCCAGTTTTGGCTACGGTTCATTTACTATTCTCCATTCAAAAAAATGCCAGCCAAAGGCTGGCGCAAAGAGCGATTATACTCCGATTGGCAGGTGGTGGGTAGACCATTTATTTCAATTTAGAGTTTGATTTAATGGGATGTTTCTACCCCATTTATTTTTTGGGAGATTCATCACAAGGAAATAAATAACCTTTTCAAGGACATCCTCTGCGGTAAATTGAGATGTATCTAGACAGAAATCAGCGTTTGCTCGTGCGTGAGACAGCCTGCGTTGTTGTTCAGAATATTCCTTTTCGGTCCAGTCCATTTTACGGCGGGCAAGTGTGGTCTCAAAGGTAGCATCCAGGAAAATCAGCAGATCGGGACTGGTAATACGCTTCCACATATCCTTTACATACGAATGTTCTTGAGCGATATGCCGGACAACATAACCTCGCGCTGTTAGCCCCTCGACCAATGTGGACTTTCCAGATGCACAGACTCCAACTATCCCAATCAAAGGTTCAATTCTATTTGTATCCAATGCCAATATGTGACCTCGTAACAAATCAACCATTATCGTGAAGCAGGTGGCTCAATTGTTCTGGACCGCCTAGCACAGCAATTACATCCCCTCCGTTGATAGGACGGCTGTCAGAGGGATGCATCTCGGACAGGTGATCGTGGCGGAGCAGGACAACATTCAAATGATAATTATCTTCGATAAATCCAACAGTTTTTCCATTCAATTCGGAGTCAGCGGAGACTGTCAACCGCGCCAGGCTTAGTAATTGGCCTTCCACTGAAATTGGATTGGTCACATCCGCTCCTGCTACAGCTGCAGCAAATACCGGAGCCGCCATACCGGTTGCGCTCAACGCAGTAAACCCGAATTGGTCCTGCAGGCTTTTAGCAAAATCCTCATCAAAGATCCTGATTACAACATGGATGTCATTGTTGAAACTGCGCGCTTTGAGTGCAATTTGCAGGTTCATGGCATCATTCTGTGAACACAAGGCGATCGTCTTAGCTCGTGATATCCCTGCTACTTCCAGCACGGATGGGCGGGTGGCATCGTCTTCCAAAACCGGAATACCCATTTTTCGCACCGCATCTAGCGTATCGACGCTGGGATTCACCTCGATGACGACCACATTTTCTTCCGTCTCATGGATCATTTGGACAACACGGTAACCCAGGTGACCAAGTCCGACCAGGATGGTGTGGTTGGTATACGTTGAAGAGACGGCCATTTCCCACTCCTTGTTTCTTGCGTGGCGATTAAAAAGCAGTATCCCGAATTCTGTCAGACCCAGGGCGAGGGTCGCCACTCCCACCAGGGGCATGATAAAGTAGAAGACTTGCAGTAAGGGCTGGTTCGGAAAATCTCCTGATGGTTGGAGAAATGCCAGAGTCAGCATCAGGTAGAAGGCTTCGGCATATGTCTCTATTGAGACATGGTAGAAGCCTGCCAACTTGTAGTAAATAATTCCAAAAACGATTATCGCCAGCAGGAATATCCCTAACGGCTCTTTGAATTCATTCAACAAGAGTGTCGTGTCGCGAAAAGTCGCCTTCCATTCGCGGGGAATAATCCCCTTCTTCGCCGGGTTTCTCTTCATTTCTATCTTAAATCTATTGGAAAATGAACATTCATCCGGCGAACATCGTCACCGGTACGGATAGCTACTTTTAAGACCACCACGCTGCAATCATCCGAAGGGCGACGTTCGTCGAGGTTGATGGCGCACTCAAGCAGGGCATCGGCGAGCGTTTGAGCTGATTGATTCTTCATCAGTAAAAAATCCGAAAAGATCGACCGCGCATCCATTGGCGTCCCTCGCCGTTCTCCGGCATGTACCAATCCGTCTGTGAAAAAAACAATTGTCAGATCTGGTTCGATGGGAATTTCATTGATCAAAGGGCGTGAATGGCGATGATTACCAATGGGTTTACTTTCACCGTCCAATACGCTCACATCGGTTCCCTTTGCGATCAAGACCGGCGAAGGGTTATTCCTTGTAAGTACAATGGATTTTGAATGCATGTCAAATGAGGCAATATTCAAGGTCGAAGAAACTTTTCCAGCTTTTTCCGTGTACAGTGCATCAGCTGCGGCACGAGCCGCAGCTCCATCCCGCACACCTTCCGCCAGCAGGCTGATGACCTTTCGGACCACCATCATGGAGACTGCTTTTGCGCCACGACCGGACGATTGCCCGTCTGCCAGAACTACAGACAAGCCGCCATTGGGGCGCTCAACGACTTCCAGGGTGTCTCCGCTTTCAGACACGGCATATTTATTGATTTTTGCGACGGCGATTTGGATTTCCATATAATCATTTTACA
>Ga0315290_10000309_pt1 | contig 30828 bp, 27 predicted proteins | sample YL17G12_0_MG_FD_203627 | JGI IMG/M metagenome (GOLD analysis project Ga0315290, IMG submission 203627) | Sediment microbial communities from Yellowstone Lake, YNP, Wyoming, USA - YL17G12_0 | ecosystem: Environmental > Aquatic > Freshwater > Lake > Sediment | place: USA: Wyoming | collected... | reverse complement strand
GGGGGAACGTGTTAACCGTGGTGGAACCGGTGGCCGAAATGCTCGGCGCGCTCGGCGAGTTTCCTGCGCTGCGCCAGCGTCAGCACATCGGCCGCGTCCGCCAGCGCCTGCGTCAGCCGCTTCGAGCTGGCGTCCATCAACGCGAACTGCTCGGCGCGAAGGTTCTCGATCGCGGCGCGATCCACCGTCTCCGCGCCCATCAGGTCGATGGCTTGCCGGCGCGCATTCCTGATCTTGCCCGCCATGGGCGCGAGGTCCCGGGCAGCGCCCTTCGCGATGGCGGTGAGCTTGTCCTTCTGCTCCGGCGTGGCATCCACTTCCACGGCAAAGTGTTTGACCATGCGCTCGACGTGTTCGTCCATCCGCGCCGGATCCAGCGTTTCCGACATCAAGTTGCCCGCGCCGTGCGCGAAGGATCTGCCGGCATAGCCGCCGACGAAGCCCGCGGCCAGCGCGATCAGCAGAAAAAATACGCCGCGCCCGAAGCGGGCGCCGCCGTGGCCGCAATGATGGCTACGTGAACCGGAAGGTTGCGGGGAAGTGTCCAGGGTTTCCATGAGAGTGTCTCCGTCAAGAAGTGCGGGCACCATTGCCCGACGCCGCTACCTTAGCGGCGGCGCGTTAACGGCCGTTCTCCCCAACGTAAAGTTTCGTAAAGCGATGGCTACGCTGACGGGTGAATGCGTGAGGGGTCAAGGGTGAAGGGTGCGGGCTAAAGGCTATCGGAGTCCAGTCCTGGCCTTACTCATCAGCCCCTCACCTCTCACGCCTGATTTGCCCCTTCGAGCTCGGAGAAGCGCACGGGCAGAATCTCGCGCGTTGACAGCTTGCCGTCGGCTGCCTTTTCGACCAGGATCAGTTGCTGGCTGTCCGCCAGGCCGGCGGGGAGAACCATGCGCCCACCGGGCTTGAGCTGGTTAATCAGCGGCGCCGGAATCAGGTCCGGCGCGGCGGTGGCGATGATGCGGTCGAAAGGCGCGTGTTCGGGCCAGCCGTTGTAGCCGTTGCCCACCCTGACCTCCACATTGGCGCAGCGCGCGCGGGTGAGCCGCTTGTTTGCCTGCTCGGCGAGCGGCTCGATGATCTCGATGCTGTAAACCTTGCGCGCCAGCGCGGCGAGAACGGCCGACTGATAACCCAGCCCAGTGCCGATCTCCAGCACGACGTCCCGGCTGCCGACCTGCAGGAGATCGGTCATCAGCGCGACGATGAAGGGTTGGGAGATGGTCTTGTCAAAGCCGATCGGTAACGGACGGTTGAGATAGGCGTGGGGTCGCAGTTCCAGCGGCACGAATTCGTGCCGCGCCACCTTGCCCATGACTTCCATCACGCGAGGATCGAGGTTGTACTTGCCGATGCGCTCGCCCACCATCACGGTGGTCGCGACGATCTCCATGATCATGTGCTGGCGTAATGCGGCGAAATGCTGGTCATCATCCATCAGCAACTCCAGGCTACCCCTATATGGTACGCCCCTCGCCCCTCACTATCGTCACAGTATTACCGCGAACAGCCGGCGAGTGGTTAAATACGCCGGAACGTCGAATGTTTTGCAGGGAGACAGGCCATGGACGAAACCTATCGGATCGAAAACGTGCCGCTGTTCGCCAATTTGCCGCTGGCCCAGCTCGATATGCTGAGGAAGGACGCGGTGCGACAGATCTACAAGGCCGGCGAAACCATTTTCAATCATGGCGACGTGCCCGATAATCTCTTCATCGTCGAGGAGGGCGTCATCGACATCATCCTCCCGGGCAAGGGTGAGGAACTCATCCTCGCCAGCCTCGAACCCGGCTCTTTCTTCGGCGAGCTATCGGTATTCGACGGTCACCCGCGCACCGCCACGGCGCGGGCGACGGCGCAGGCCAGTCTCGTCTGCATTCCGCTGACCAGCATTGCCGCGCTGACCAACCGCAGCCCGACCGCGGCCCGCCAGTTCATGAGCGTCATCATCCACCGTCTGCGAACGGCCGACGAACTGCTGGCGCGCGTGCAACTGAAGAACATCAATGAAGTCATCGACCAACAAATGACGTTCGGCGAAAAAATCGCCGACCTGGTTGCGCGCTTCGGCGGCTCGTGGACCTTCATCATCAGCTTCTGCGGCTTCCTGCTGCTGTGGATGGCCGTCAATACGGTGTACCTCTTCACCTCCGCGCCCGATCCGTTTCCCTACATCTTCCTGAACCTGATCCTGTCGTGCATCGCCGCGCTGCAGGCGCCGGTCATCATGATGAGCCAGAACCGGCAGGCCATCAAAGACCGGCTGCAGGCCGACCAGGATTTCCAGATCAACATCAAGGCCGAGTTCGCGATCCAGCAGATTCACCGCAAGCTCGACGAGCTTCGCTCCGGCCTGATCCAGCACCGCCGCAACATGGAGCTGGAGCAGAACGGATGAGCCGCACCACGCGCCCGACCCGCGTCCGCTCCTACGGCGTGCCGGTTCAACGACATTCAGGTTGCGGCGTAACTCGACAGCCCGCCCGCACCCAGACGCGCATGAACCCGGCGCGTTTTCCGCTACGCTAGCGCCCTTGCATCCGATCCGGAGACCGCCATGAATTTCCAAACCCTTCCCGGCACCGACCTGAACGTTTCGCGAGTCTGCCTCGGCACCATGACCTGGGGCGAGCAAAACACTGAAGCCGAAGCGCATGCACAACTCGAGTATGCGATCGATCAGGGCATCAACTTCATCGATACCGCGGAGATGTATCCGGTGCCGCCGAATGCCAAGACCCAGGGGCGCACCGAAACGTATCTCGGCACCTGGCTGGCCCGGCAGCAGCGGGATAGTCTGGTCATCGCGACGAAAGTCGCCGGGCCGGGCCGCCGCGACTGGATCCGCAACGGGCGCACCGACCTGACGCCGGAGGTGATCGCCGAGGCGGTGGACACCAGCCTCGAACGCCTGCAGACCGATTACATCGACCTGTACCAGATCCACTGGCCGCAACGCAATGTGCCGAATTTCGGTGCGACCGAGTTCGATCCCTCGAATGAAAAGGACGGGCCCTCCATTCACGAGCAGGTGGCGGGCATGGCCGCGATGATCAAGGCCGGGAAGATTCGCTACTACGGCCTGTCCAATGAGACGGCCTGGGGCGTGTGCGAATTCCGCCGGGCGGCGGACGAATTGGGCTTTCCCGGCCCGGTCACGCTCCAGAACAGCTACAGCCTGCTTTCGCGTAACGTGGACAACGACCTCGCGGAGACGCTGTTTCGGGAAAAAATGTCGTTGCTCGCCTATAGTCCGCTCGCGGCCGGTATTCTGTGCGGGAAATACATGGGCGGGGCGAAGCCGCCGGGGACGCGCTTCACGCTGTTCGATTCGCTCGGTCTGCGCTTCCGCAAACCGATGGTCTCCGAGGCAGTCGATGCGTACGCGGCGCTTGCCCAGCGCCGCGGGCTGACGCTGGTGCAACTGGCACTGGGCTATGTGGCGAGCCGCTGGTTCCTTGGTGCGTCGATCATCGGCGCAACCTCAATGGCGCAACTCAAGGAGGACATTGCCGCAGCGCGACTCACGCTCGACACGGAGACACTGGACGGGATCAAGCAGATTCAGTTGCGCTACCCGAATCCGGCGGCTTAGAACGTGTTCACCGCAGAGGCGCAGAGTACGCGGAGGAAAAACAAGAACGAGGGAAAACAAGCGTGGGGTTGACTGCGGGGTAACTGGCCATCGACCTGTTCCGCCAACTTTTACTGGATTGGATCATTAGCCAATGAACGCTCTTGACGCGACAATGTTCTTGCCTGTGTCCGTCCTCTGCGTCCTCTGCGTCTCTGCGGTGAGAACTGCCTGAATCAGTCGTCATCCTTGATTCCGGCGCAGCTCGGGCCAAGCCAGTAAGCTGTCAGGTCCGCCAGAACCTTGCCCTTGCCGTCGCCCCTTACCCTGACCATGATGGCTGACAGGCTTTGCGGGGTTTTCGCTTCGATCGTTATTTGCGAGGTCGCTGCGTGTGGCTCGGGACAGAACTGCTCCATGACCAGTTTCGTCGCGGATCTCGACACGACTTTGCGCGTGCACTTGCTGTCGTCCGTATAGGACGGGATGATGCGGTCCTGGTCCAGGTCCTTTTGTGTCACGCAGGCCTCGCGAGAATAGATCAACGGCTTGGCGGCCTGCTCCTTCATGGCTTTCTCGACCTTGGCGCGCTTTTCGGGCGGCATGCTCGCCAGCGCTTCCGGCGCAAGCGGATTGCCGACGATCAGGGTGCTCATGCTCATTCGCCACGCGCCCGGCTTGACGTTGAAGGAGTCGGCAAGCGTTCGCAGCGGAATGGCTGCGGCCAACGCGACGGCGATCGTGATTAGCGTCCTTGCGAACATGTCCTCTGCTTCAGTTGGAGAATTGTCGGGACGCAGCCAACTTGGAGAGCCCGCTTTGCTCCGGCGGCAACATGCGCAGCGGATCGCCCTCGGGGTGACTCGTGACCGGTTTCGTTAAGAGGGCAAGGCGGTTTCATTCCGGATCAGCGTTTCAGCTTGGGATAGACGACATCGGCACGCCGGTTCAAGGCCCGGCTTTCCTTGTCCTTTCCAGGCGCTATCGGTCTTTCGGCGCCGAAGCTGACCGTCTCGACCTGCCCGGCCGCTACCCCCTGCGTCAGCAGGGCGCTTTGCACCGATTCGGCTCTGCGCTGCCCCAGGGTGACGTTGTAGGCCGGACTGCCGCGATCGTCGCAATTGCCCTCGACAACGACCTTCACAGCCGGGTGCGCGATCAGGAAGCGGGCGTGCGCAGCGACGACCGGAACGTATTTCTGTTTGATTTCGTACTTGTCCCAATCGTAGTAGATGCGCCGATTTGAGAGCAGCGGGTCGAACTTCTTGAGCTGCTCCTCAGTGACCATTCCGAGCAACTCGGGGTCGCCGTTGTCTTCGCTGCGTTGACGTTGCCGCTCCTCGATTTGCGCCAACTCCTGCTGCCTGCGTAAGTCCTCTTCCTTGCGCGCTTCTTCCTGCTGGCGCGCTTCTTCCTGCTGGCGTGCTTCTTCCTGCTGGCGTGCCTCCTCCTGGCGCGCAAGTTCCTCCTGCTTGCCGGTGCTACTCCTCTGGGTGGAACTGGCGCAGGCCGTCAGCAGCACGAGCAGGACCAGGATCAAATATTTGTTCATCACCTCACCTCCAATTGCTGCGATTCTTAGGATCCCCAAGCGGGGCTGCGGATATCATGGGCGTAATGCGCGATTGCCCAACGGCCGGCGCCATCGGTCGAAACGCCGGCCCCGCGAACATGGGCGGCCGAATCCTTGCGGCAAAGCGCGTCGACATCCGTGCTGCGCTCCAAATCCTCCTCCGCTTCGTTGCACTGGTGTAGTGTCTATCGGAAGGAAGTCAGTTTCCTGAACATCTGCCACCGGGAAACCACCGACATGCCGGGCAGAATAACCACCACGATTTGACCGGGAAGCTTGCGTTGGGAACCCATGCAGGAAAACCAAAGTCGCTGCCAACGCTCATTTTCCGAACCCGGTTCTTTTCTCCAAACTGCGCAATCGGGTGGCTCTGACGATCGACTTCAGGATAGTGCGACAGGTCTTGAATTGCGCAACCGCCCGCATCGGCCTGTTGCCGATGCCGGCTCGGCAACGCTGTTGTGCTGGGGGACGACCCACAATGTCAACGCAGCGAAAGCAAGCAACATGCTAGCCCGTACGCCGCCCCAGCGCGTTGCCGAAGACGGTGACCGGCCTGCCGCGCCAATGGACGCCGGGGGCGGTCCGGCAGCGCTGTATCGACATATTGCTTGTCGGCTGTAGCCGTGAGTGGCGAGGCTTGCAGGATTATTTCGACACCGGCGCCTGCGGGCGCGGCCGGCTAGGAGCCTGTCGGACTGAGGTGTTCGATAGCGAAACGGTGGCAGAGCGAGGACATATTTTGACGATTTCGACGCGCATATCGGGAATATGTAAGGAGAAAGCGGCGAAATATGGACCGCTCTGTCGCCGTTGCAGCCGAATCATCCTAAGTCCGACAGGCTCCTGGAACACGAGGACGTGTCAGCGCAAGTCCATATCGGACCATTACCGGCAGTCGGGACGCTTCCCCTCCGAGCGCACACTGGGTGCGGATTACGGGGTGTCAGCCTGAGACGACGGCCGCAATCGGGGCCTTGCCGGGCACTGGATCGCGTCCGCTGAGAGACGGCCGCGCACAACCGTTCCAAATCAAATCAGTCGTCGTCCTTGATTCCGGCGCAACTTTCCGTGAGCCAGCGTCCGCTGATGTCCAGGTGAACCTTTCCTTTCGCATCGGCCCGCACCATGTCGACGCTGGCCGTGAGGGTTTCGGGCGTCGGCGCCGCGATAGTCATCTGCGCGGTGGATGCGCGGGGTGCCGGGCAGGTCTGCTCCAGCACTAATTTCGTCGCGGATTTCGACACGACGGTGCGCGTGCACTGGCGGTCGTCCTTCACGGATTGGATGATGCGGTCCTGGTCGAGCTGCTCTTGTGTCAAGCAAGTCTTGTGCGTGATGGTGATCGGCTTGCCGGCCCACACCTTCATCCCTTCTTCCATCTTGGCGCGCTTCTCGGGCGGCATGTTCGCCAGCGCTTCCGGCGGGATCGGGTTGCCGGCAATCAGGGTGGACATGCTCATTTGCCACGCGCCGGGTTTGGCGTTGAAGGCGGCGGCGAACGTCTGCAGCGGCGTGCCAACGGCCAGCACAACAGCGATCATGACCAGTGTTTTTGCAATCATTTCTTCTCCCGCAGAAAAGGAATATCCGGATCCGGTTCATGCGAACAGCGCCACTACAAGCATGCCAACCAGGAGCCAATGCTAGAAGATATACCGCATCCCGACCTCGAAGTTCCAGTCGTAGACCTGAGGCAGTTCATTCCTGTTGATCACCCCGACACCCGGGCGCAGCCAGGCGGCGATGTTATTGGAAAGGATCTTGCCAACTTCCAGTTCAACCGTCAGACCGACTTTGGCATTGCGCTCCCAGTCGATGGTGAACTGCGGTTCGAGAAACGTGTACACCTTGTCCGGCCAGCGGGTCAGCAGGTTGGGTTTGAGGGTGGTGAAATGGACATCCGAGCGGTTGGAGTCACCGGCCACCGAGAAGTACTGCTGGATGTTGGGGAAGAATACCGAGTCATACTTGGACAAGTCGATGGCGGCGTACAGGAGTGGCGCAACGACGGTCTTGCCGAATCCAAGTTGTTTCTTGTCTGCGGTATCGAAAATCACTTCAGTCCCGACGATAAGGGCAAAGCCATCGCGCTGGATTGCGCGTCAGACGCCGCGTGTGACCAGGTCTCCCTGCCCGCTGACGCGCTCTGCGCTGGAGCCGCGATCGTAAGTTATGTAAGGCGTATCGATGCGCAGCGCGACGCTGGGGCTCACCGCGTACTCGAAGCGAGGACTGACAATGTTTCGGTACGCGCCGCCTCCGAGATCCTGATACTCCTCGCGCACCTCCGCGCGCGTGCGGAAGGCGGTGGGCTTCTTGAGCAGTGTTTCGGCCGCGGAGGACGGTGCGCCCGGCTGGGTTTGCGCGAGCAACGGCAGGGGCAGGCACAGCCCGAGCAGAAAACAGGGCCAGGTAAAACGTAGGGCAAGCTCGGATCGGGCCTGCATTACAGTCAACTCTCCCGCGGTCGGTACGACGCCTCTCCCATATCGTGCCGTGGCATCATTTTTCGAAGCGAGGGAGGAGCAAACCGACGTGCGGCCGGATTCAAGAACATCTTTTTGCGGACGCACAACAAAGCCAACCACGCAGCATCACCCCTCCCAAGGCGGGCGCCATTTTGGGACCTCGGTATAGGTTTGTCCAGCGCTGCGCTGCCGAAGCTGGCGCGCAGGGGAAATCAAGGGAGAAAGACCGATGCCGCTCATGCTTTTCCAGGCCCCCTGTGATCTAACAGACGGACTTCCCGAAGGCGTGCCTGTATAGTCCCTGCTCCATTAAGGAGATTGTCATGACCGAAATGAAGGCAGCAAAGAGCCCCGTGATCGAGCCGCTTGTGCGCTACACGCCGGCTGAAACGGCCCGCAACAAGAAGGCCCGGGACATCCGCCGGAAAGCGATCCGGGACCAGAATGTACGCAGCAAAATGAAATAAGAAGGTCCGTGACGGTCGTTACGGCGTGACGGTCGTAACGGGGTTTGTGAGCCCCGGATCTTTGCTCTCGTCACGCCGTCACGACCGTTATGGGCATAGCCCGATATCCTGTGCGTACGTTCGTCACGGAATTTAATTGCCGCGCGGACTGCGACGACGAAACCCAAGAAGCCCATGATTGCGGCGATTGCCAGGCCCACTTCCGCCCGATCTGCGGATGCACCACTCGACAACTCGTTCCGTGACCTGCGTGGGGCCGATCGGGGAGGCAAGGACCGCAATGCTGTAACACAGGCTGCCCCGGGAGATGATCTGCGCAATCCCGAGCGTCGGCAGGAGCCGGGAGAGTCGGACAACAGGGATGTTATCGGTGCGAGCGCTGCCCGGTGGCAGATTCAGCCGAACTTCTTCCAGCCTGAATGCTGCTGCGCCACTTCCGCCGAGACGCCATCGGCCGCGATCTCCTCCTGTGCGGAGTCGTAGTTCGTCGCCGGCTCGATTTCCGCGAATCGCTGCTCGGCGCTTTCCTCGCGGTCTTTGAGCAGCGCCAGCACTTCCTCGAAGTTTTTCTCCATGGACGCGATATTCACGGCGCCGCCCTGATGCGCACCCGTCACCGGAGCATTGACCTCCCGAGTGCAGTATCGGCAGACGAGTGCTTGCGCCTTGATCGACTCCGCGCAGAACGGGCATTTCTTGGTATCGTCGGCCTGGGCGGGCTGATTCTCGATGATTCGTTCGTTCGGGCGGGGCTCGTCCAGGCGGGGTTCGTTCAGGCGGGGTTCGTTCAGGCGGGGCTCGTCCAGGCGGGGCTCGTCCAGGCGGGCTTCGTCCAGAAAATACGGCGCTCCCGAGGGCGCGGAGTCTTGCCCCGGTTCCCGTACATCCCGGTTGACCGCCCAGATCAGGGAGGCCAGCCAACCGAAGACCGTCCACCCCAGCAGCAGATTGATCAGCCCGATCGCGAAACTGAAGCGGTGCTTGCGGCCGACCGCGACGAAGAACGGAATGAAGTAGGCGATAAGGAGCAGCGGCACCACCAGCACGATGAGCCATTCCCCCATGCCCGGGAAATGTCCGCTCAGCGCTTCAGTCATGGAGCACACCAACGGTGAAGAGTGCGCGGCGTCCCCCGGACGCCCCGGGTGCGCACACCGACGGCATGCTGTTTTCTACCCGAAACACAGCGAAGCAGACCGATCCGATTGCCAACGATATACCGCCCCTCCTTAGGGCTAATGGCATTTGTAATCCGAATGGAGTCGGAACGCAAGCGCTGATGCAAAACGGCATGTCCACGCTGCCGCGCGGCGCCAAATCCAATTTGATGCCGGCAGGACCGCGACAGGCGCGCGGAGCCGTCAGACTTTGCTATCCTTCGTTCACGACAACGACCTATTCCGGAGCGAGACATTCTCATGCCATCCGACAGTCCCGACCTGCGCAGCGAAAATACCATTCCCTGGCAGCCCGGCCCGCGCTACCCGGATCCGGCGGTCCAGGTGCTGGACCAGAGTTTCGCGAAGGTCAAGCTGAACCTCGCCTCGGTGGAGCGGATCGCGCACGGTTTCCGCTGGTGCGAAGGCCCGGTCTGGTTTGGCGATGGCCGCTATTTGTTGTGGAGCGACATCCCCAACAACCGCATGCTGAAGTGGGAGGAGGAAACCGGCGCCGTGAGCGTATTCCGCAAACCATCAGCCTTCGCCAACGGCAACACGCGCGACCGGCACGGACGGCTGGTGACCTGCGAGCACGGCGGGCGGCGCGTGTCGCGCACCGAGTACGACGGCAGCGTAACGCTGATCGCGGATCGCTACGAGGGCAAGCGGCTCAACTCACCCAACGACGTGGTAGTCAAAGCGGACGGCTCCATCTGGTTCACCGATCCGCCCTTCGGCCTGCTCGGGCACTACGAGGGTCATGTCGCCAAACAGGAGCTGCCGATGAACGTCTATCGCGTCGACGGCAGCAGTGGCGAGATCACGGTGGTCGAGAGCGAAGTGAACCGCCCGAACGGACTGTGCTTCTCGCCGGACGAGTCGATCCTGTACCTGGTCGAGTCGGGCAGCACGCCGCGCAATATCTACGCTTATGACGTGACTGAGGGCGGCAGACGGCTTACGCGCAAGCGCAAGTTCCTCGACGCCGGACCCGGCACGCCCGACGGCATGCGTTGCGATGTGGACGGCAATATCTGGTTCGGCTGGGGCATGGGCAGCGCGGAACTCGACGGCGTCGTGATCTACAACCCGGATGGTCACCTGATCGGGCGCATCGCGCTGCCGGAACGCTGCGCAAACCTTTGCTTCGGCGGGCTCGCGCGCAACCGGCTGTTCATGGCCGCGAGCAAGAGCGTCTATGCGCTGTATGTGAATACGCAGGGCGCCGTTGGCGGCTGAAAGCGGCCGCGTCAGGGAACCTCTGAACATGCCCTGATTTGTCATTCCTGCGAAGAGAGGATGCCGGCATCCCGTGACCAGTGACGAAAACATATCGCGAAGGCGGACCGACTTGCAATCCGCGCCCCTCGCAAGGCTCAACTCGTCGGTGCAGGCTGGGGCGCGGACTCATAGCAGCCGACGACCGACTGATCGAAGTCGATGATAGAGCCGGTCATCATTCCGGATTCCTCAGACGCGAGATAGGCGACCGCGCGCGATACTTCGTCCACTTTCAGCATGCGCCCGGTGGGAAGATTTTTCTCCGCTGCCTCGCGCCAACCGTCCTTCGCGTCGTGATACACCTTCATGACGCGATCTTCTCCCGGCGTATCCATCCAGCCGATGCACAGGCCGTTGACGCGGATTCCGTCGCGCATGACGCTGAACGCGATGTTCTTGGTCAGCGTCGCCAACGCGCCTTTCGATCCGCAATAGGCGGTGATGAAGGACTGCCCGCCATGGGCAGACATGCTGAGAATGTTGACCACGCTGCCGCGAATATTTTCGCGGCGCATGATCTTCATCGAATCCTGCATGAGAAAAAACGGCCCCCGCACATTCACCGCGAACATCTGATCGAACAATTCCGGCGAGGTATCCCAGATGGTGCCGCGATCGGTCATCCCGGCCACGTTCACCAGCGCATCAACCCGCCCGAACACAGCGTCCGCCTTTGCCACCACCTTGCGGCAGTCTTCGACTTTGGCCAGGTCCGCCTGCACGAACTCGGTCTTGCAGCCGCGCGCGCTGATGCGCGCCGCGACCGCGCGTCCCTTGTCGGCGTTGCGCCCGCAGATGACCAGACCCTTGGCACCCCGCGCCGCAAACAGCTCGGCGACCGCTTCGCCCAAGCCTTGCGTGCCACCGGTAACGATCGCTATTTTTCCGTCGACGCGCGACGCGCCGGATCGAACCTCGTTCATCTTGACGCCCTCTCGTTGTTTCGGTCAATCGACCCGTTCAAAATTTGCGGCGCTAAATGCCGCCTGCAAGTGCTTCAATCTCATCCTTGAATATTCAAGCGGCGGCGCTTTTGCCGGGTCCTGCTCGGCTTCGACCACGGCCCAGCCCTCGTAGCCGATCTCGGCCAGCAGCCGGGTGAACGCGTAATAGTCAACACAGCCGTCACCCGGCACCGTGAACACACCTTCCAGCACGGCATCGATGATCCTTGTTCTTCTAAACGCCGTGCCGTTGCTTCTTCTTCCCTTGCGCATGCTCCGCTGTCGCCTTGCGCACCGCCTCCCGCACGCTGACCTCGGGCACCCCCACATCCCACCACGCATCACCCGGCGTCCAGGCAAAGGCGTCGACCTTGATCACGATCATCGTGGTGCGCGTTGCAGCCCGGGCGCGCTCCAGTGCACGGTCCAGGTCAGCCACACTGTCCACCGTCTCGGCGAGCGCACCCATGGCCTCGGCATGCTTCGCGAAGTCAACTTCCACCAGCGTCGATACCCGGCAATCGCGCAGCAGATTGTTGAACGACGCGCCGCCCTTGAAGTTCTGCAACCGGTTGATCACCGCGTAGCCGCTGTTGTCGCACAGCACCACGATCAATTTGTGCCCGGTGAGGACAGAGCTGTAGATGTCGGAATTCATCATCAGGTAGGCGCCATCGCCCACCAGCACGTAAACCTCTGCGTCCGGTTTGGCCATCTTCGCGCCCCAACCGCCCGCGATCTCGTAGCCCATGCAGGAGTAACCGAATTCGCAGTCGAAACTGCCCACCGCCTTCACTTTCCAGTTCTTGACCAGTTCCCCCGGAAAGCCTCCGGAGGCTGTCAGCACGCGGTCGCTCGGCGTGGCGCTGCGATTCACCGCCCCCACCACCTGCGCGTAGGTCGGCACCGCCGCCGGTTTTGTGGCGCGTGCCACGGTTTCGTTCCACACTGCGTAGAGCTTGCGCGCCTGGTCCTGCCAGGCCTGTGGAGCGCGATAGCCTTGCAACGCAAGTTCCAGTTCAGAGATGCCTTCGCGCGCATCGGACACCACCGAATGGGCGCGGTGCTTCACCGCGTCAAAGCGCGCCGCGTTGAGCGATATCAAGCGAAACTCGGGACTGTCAAACACCGTCCACGACCCGGTGGTGAAATCCTGCAGCCGCGTGCCGATGGCCAGCACCACATCCGCTTGCGCCGCCAGCGCATTGGCGGAACTCGATCCGATGACGCCCAGTGGTCCCGCGTTCATCGCATGCTCATGCAGCAGCGTGCCACGGCCGGCGATGGTTTCGACCACCGGAATGCCGTGACGCGCAGCGAACTGGGACAGCTGCTCCGCAGCGCCAGAATAGAGCACTCCGCCGCCGGCCACGATCAGCGGTCGTCTCGCCTTCGACAGCAACGCAGCCGCGGTGGCCAGCTCATGCTGGTCCGGCCGAGCGCGCCGGATGCGATGCATCACCGGCTCGAAGAAAATTTCCGGATAGTCAAAGGCCTCGCCTTGCGCGTCCTGCGCCAGACCCAGGAATACCGGCCCGCAATCCGCCGGGTCGAGCAGCGTCGCGACGGCCTGCGGCAGCGACTGCAGAATCTGCTCCGGACGCACGATGCGGTCCCAGTAGCGGGTCACGCAGCGGAATGCATCGTTAACTGTGGTCGATGGCGCATGGAAATGCTCAACCTGCTGCAGCACGGGGTCGGGAAAGCGATTGGCGAATGTATCTCCAGCGAGCAGCAGAATCGGCATGCGGTTGGCGTGCGCCACGCCGGCGGCGGTCACCATGTTGGTCGCGCCGGGCCCGATGGAGCTGACGCTCACCATCATCTGGCGCCGCAACTTCGCCTTGGTGAAGGCGATACCGGCAAGCGTCATCGATTGCTCATTCTGGCCGCGCCAGGTGGGCAGCTTGTCCTGCACCGCCTCAAGGGCCTCCGCCAGGCAGGTGACGTTGCCGTGGCCGAAAATGCCGAAGGCGCCGGCGAACAGCGGCACGGTGCGCCCGTCGAGATCGGTTTGTTGGCTGCATAAATAACGAACCAAGGCCTGCGCCATGGTCAAGCGCACGGTTTTCATCGCTCTCCTCCTGCCGGCTGAAGTTGCTTTTGTGAGCAGCAGTCTTTCATCGGCGGACCATTCCGTCAACTTCGGTCAATTGATTCAGCGCGCTGCCGCGGCAGGCAATGCAGTGCTGTGCGAGAAGCCGATCGGACTCAACATCGCGGAAGTTGATGACTGCCTGGACGAACTGAAGAAGACACCCACGCCGCTGCTGCTCGGATTCAATCGCCGCTTCGATCCCAGCGCCGCCGCAATGAAGCACGCGAACCGCTGCTCAGTTTCTTCCTGGAGCGCTACGCTGATTCCTATCGGTTCGAACTCGACGCCTTCATTGATGCGGTCCTGCGAGAAAAGCCGGTACCGGTTGGCGCGGAAGACGGCCGGCACGCGCTGGTGCTGGCGGACGCGGCGCTTGAGTCGGCCCGCAGCGGTCGCAGCGTGCGCGTCTGATGGCGGGCAGGAATGTCGGCGTCGGCGTGATCGGCTCGGGTTTCATGGTCGGGCAAGAGGCGGGCAAAAGGGGACGCTACCCTTGTTCTCATCTGAGGAATAAAGGGTAGCGTCCCCATTGTTTTTGGCCGAGGCGCTGCGAGCGACGCGATCTGCGCCTGCGGCACGTGGTCCACCGGCGAGAAATGCCTCATCAATCCGAACAAGGGTGTAGCCTAGCGACTGACCGGGGTCGACCGGGCGCCAGCCCATGACATTTTCGACCGCCGAACACACCGTCAAGCCTGCCCGCGGCGCATTAAATGCATATTTCACGAACGGAGCACAAAGAACATGACGGACGCGATTGCCTATGCGCCGCCCAAAGTCTGGGTCTGGAACAAGGACAACGGAGGGCGCTTCGCGCGCATCAACCGCCCGATTGCGGGCGCAACGCACGACAAGGACCTGCCCGTCGGACGCCACCCGCTGCAGCTCTACTCTCTCGCGACCCCAAATGGCGTGAAAGTCACGGTGATGCTGGAAGAGCTGCTGGCCGAGGGCCACACAGGTGCCGAGTACGATGCCTGGCTTATCAAGATCAACGATGGCGACCAGTTCGGCTCCGGCTTCGTCGCGGTAAATCCGAATTCCAAGATTCCGGCGCTGCTCGACCGCAGCTCGCCTGCACCGATCCGCATTTTCGAATCCGGGGCCATATTGATGTACCTCGCGGAAAAGTTCGGCGGCGCCTTTCTGCCGAAGGAAGCGGGCAAGCGCGCCGAGTGCTTGTCGTGGCTGTTCTGGCAAATGGGCGCGGCGCCCTATCTCGGCGGCGGGTTCGGCCACTTCTACGCTTACGCGCCGACGAAGATCGAATACGCGATCGACCGCTTCGCGATGGAGGTCAAGCGCCAGCTCGACGTGCTCGACCGCCAGCTCGCGGCGAACGAATACATCGCCGGCGCCGACTACACGATCGCCGACATGGCGATCTGGCCGTGGTACGGCGCGCTGGTGAAGGGCTTGCTCTACGAGGGGGGCGAATTCCTGAGCGTGCACGAATACCAGAACGTCCGCCGCTGGACCGACGCCATCGCCGAGCGCCCGGCCGTCCAACGCGGCCGCATGGTCAACCGCACCTGGGGCGACCCCGCGAGCCAGCTGCCGGAGAGACATGACGCGAGCGACTTCGAAAAGGTCAAAGTGGCGGGGTGAGAATTATCGCGCGCTTCTTCAAGTTCCTTTGAAGACCGGTTTGCGCTTTGCCATGAACGCCGTCATCGGGCCTCTCGCAGGCTTGCGAGCGCGAAATTGACATCGCGCTTACCCCTGGACTGAATAGCCCCCGTCCACCGGAATGGCGGTTCCGGTCAGGAAGTCCGAAGCGATGCTCGCCAGAAAGAGCGCGATGCCCGTCAGGTCCGCGGGCGTGCCCCAGCGGCCCGCGGACGTGCGCGCGAGCACGCGCTCGTCCAGGCCCTCGACCTGCTGCCGCGCGCCGCGCGTGAGGTCGGCTTCGATCGCGATGCCGCCGATTTCCTTCGCGGCAGCGGCGCTTTTCTGCGCATTGCGGCCCGCTACCACCACCCTGGCGCCCGCGCTGGCGAGCCCGCGCGCCATGCCCGGACCAATGCCGCCGTTGCCGCCGGTGACGATCGCAACGCGACCGCAGAGATCGAATGCCTTCATGCAAGTCTCCTGTCGCCGGTTACGCGCCTAGCTTGTCCGCGAGTTGCGCGAAATCGTCCACGACAAGGGTGCAGGCGGGATTCGGGTTCGGGTCAGGTGGGCCGCCGGGGCCCCATTCGTCGGGCCGGCGCACGAACGCGGTCTGGTAGCCGCAGGCGCGCGCTGCGTCGAGGTCGAAATTGTGGCAGGCCACCATCAGGATTTCCGCCGGATCCCGTTGCAGCCATTTCGCGGCGGTGCGGTAGGCCTCGGGCCGCACCTTGTAGACGCCGATCATTTCGCAGGAAATGATGGCGTCCCAGTCGATGCCGTTCTTCTTCGAGACGTCAACCACAAGCGAGGTGGTGAGGAGCGTGAAGGAGGCCACCACGTAGCGCTTGCGCAGCCGCGCCGCGGCGGCGGCGAAGCCGGGCCAGGCGTCCAGCGCGTGCCAGGTGCGCCAGATCGCGTCGCGGTCGGCGGCGGTGAGCGCGTCGAGCTTGAACTCGGCAATCACCTCATCAAGCTTGGCGCGGTGCACGTCGTCGAAGTTGTACGAGGGGCGCTCGGCGTTGACGATGGCCTTCAGCGAGCGGCGGCGGTATTCGTTGGTGAGCGCCGCCCAGTCGGCATTCAGGCCGCGCGCCGCGCCGGCGGCGGCGAATGCGCCACTGATGCCGCGGTGCCAGTCGAGGATGGTGCCGCCGGTGTCGAAGGTGAGGGCCTTAACTGTCATGGTGCACTCGCAAATTAGATGACGAAAATTTCTTCATTGTCGAACGCGTCAGACAGCCGGTTGGCCATGCTCTTTCCGGTTTCACCTTCGTGGATCGTGTGAAGAATTTCAAACCTTATTTTTCACTGGCGGGAACTGTAGCCCCGGCCCGGCGAGCCGTCAATTGCGGATCAGAAGACAGAGGACAGAAAACCCTGCGCGTCGTTTTCGCTCGACTCCGCATTTCCGTCTTCTGTCCTCTGTCCTCTGTCTTCTGATTCGCAACCGGCCAAGCCTCGTTGCTACGCCTCTGCCACATGACCCCGCTGCTAGAGCAAGGGTGCGCACGACCGCGGACTTGCCGGTTGCCGTTTACGGGAGCCGCGCAAAATGAAAGACTAGGCGCATGCGAGCCCGCTTTCGTACGACGCCTCCGCGCTGGGTTTCGCGAGATGGGCGATTCCGAGACTCGCAACAACCATATTGGGGGAGAAATGATGGTTACAGTCGCAACCGGTACCGATGATCTACTGGCGAATCTCGATCAAGGCGTACTCACGCTCACCATGAACCGACCGAAAGCTCGCAACGCCATGTCCAGGGCTATGGTGGCGGCGCTTGCCGAGCAATTGGGCAAAGCCGAACTCGATCCGGAGGTCCGCTGCATAGTGCTCACGGGCGCCGGAAAAGGGTTTTGCGCGGGCGGCGACGTCAAGGGTATGGCGGCGAGCGGCGAAGGCACGGTCGGTCAAAATACGATCGATGCGGCGATTCATCGTCAGCGAATCAACCAGCGCGCCACCGCGGGAAAACTCTACCGCATTCCCAAGCCCACCATCGCTGCGCTGCCCGGCGCCGCCGCGGGTGCGGGGCTGTCGCTCGCGCTGTCTTGCGACCTGCGCATCATGGCGTCGGACGCCATCATGACGACGGCTTTTGGCCGGATCGGATTTTCAGGTGATTACGGCGGCACGTTTTTCATGTCGCAACTGGTCGGCACCGCCAAGGCGCGCGAACTGTATTTCCTGTCTGATCGCGTGAGTGCCGAAGAAGCGCTGCGTATCGGGCTGACCAATTGGATCTGTGAGCCGGAAGCGCTGGCCGACAAGACCAGGGAAATCGCGAACCGATTGGCGGCCGGTCCGGCGGTCGCGTATCGCTACATGAAAGAGAATATCGATCGCGCGATTTCGTCCGGCGACGTCTACGACTGTCTGGACCTCGAAGCAACCCACCACGTGCATTGCGGGCAGACCGAAGATCACCGCAATGCGACCAAGGCGTTCGTCGAGAAGCGCGGACCGGTGTTCCAGGGGCGTTAATGAAACACCGAATAAGTCCTCGTTTGTCATTTCTGTGAAGCTTGTCCCCGAATGATTTTATCGGGGAACGGGAATCCATGTTTTCAAGGAAATCTGGTTCCCCGTTTACGCGAGGACGACACTTGTTCCGTGTTTCCATATCGCATCGTGGCTGGTAACCGAAAAATGACCGGACCAAATAGAATGCCGCGGGACAACCGGAGCCATGCATAATGAGCCTTCACCTGCGTCAGGTTGCGCTGGTCGCATCGAAACTCGCGCCCGTGATAGACGATCTGTCCGCGATCTTCGGACTTGAACCCTGCCACGTCGATGCGGGTGTCGGTATATGGGGTTTGGAGAACACGCTCATTCCCATCGGCAGCAATTTTCTCGAAGTCGTCGCCCCGATCAAAGACGGCACCGCCGCCGGGCGCTATATCGCAAGGCGAGGCGGCGATGGCGGCTACATGGTCATTTGCCAGACGGAAAGCCGCGATTCGCAGCGCGCTTTCCGCGAACGCGCTGTCGCGGCGGGCGTGCGCGTCGCCTACGAGGGCGATCGCGAAGGCTTCAGAATCATGCAGCTTCATCCCGGAGATCTCGAAGCGGCATTCTTCGAGATCGACTGGGACATCGAGTCCGATTTCGCCGGACGCTGGGAACCGGCCGGTGGCATGGACTGGAAAAAGCACGTTCGCACCGGGCGGGTACGCGAATTTGCCGGCGTGGAATTGCAATGCACCAATCCCGCGGCGCTCGCGGCAAAGTGGGCGCATGTCGCTGATCTCCCGGTTACGTCCCTGGGTGGAATACCGAGCGTGCAATTGGGCAATGCAAGTCTTCGATTCGTGCGGACAGCCGACGCGCGCGGTCCGGGGCTGTGCGGCGTCGATCTTGTTGTCAACGACCGTGACGCCATATTGCGCGAGGCTCGCCGGCGCGGTTGCCACGCCGGCGACGATCATGTCATCGTGTGCGGGACGCGGTTTTACCTGCGGTGAACTACCCTCGCCTAAAGGCGAGGGCTTCAAATTACGGCTCAAGCCGGTCGATCATGGCGGAGCGCGCATTCGAACGGCTCCGCTTGGTCGTCGCCTCGCGCGGCCACACCGTGCTGCTGGTCGAACAGCATGTGGCGGACGGCCTCGACACCGTGCAGCGCGCTTACACGGGGCCGTGATTGGGGTAGCATTCCCCATTCTTGAAACCGATGCTACGGCATCGTCCCTATGAACATTCAAGATCGAATAGAAATCAATCCGAAGATCATGCTCGGCAAACCCGTTATCCGAGGGACCCGGATTACGGTCGAATTGATTCTGCGCAAGATCGGAGAGGGCGCCAATGAGCAAATGCTTCTTGCGGCCTATCCACGTCTGACCAGCGCGGACATTCAGGCTGCTGCCCACTATGCGACCGACTCCCTCGCGCATGAGGAAGTGATGCGGATCGAGTAGCTGAGCCGCGCTCGTCGACGATCTGTCTGAAGTTATTCTGAAACTGGTATCCACAAAGAGGCATGTCCGACCCACAACAGACAAACCAATCGACAGTCGATCTCGATGCCGTAATCGTGGGCGCCGGGTTTGCCGGTTTATACCTGCTCCACCGCCTGCGCGGCATGGGATTTCGGGTGCGTGTATTCGAGGCCGGCACCGGCGTCGGAGGCACATGGTATTGGAACCGCTATCCGGGCGCGCGCTGCGACATCGAGAGCATGGAGTACTCCTTTCAGTTTTCCGATGACTTGCAGCAGGAATGGGATTGGTCGGAGCGCTACGCCACGCAGCCGGAGATCCTGCGCTATGCCAATTACGTGGCCGACCGCTTCGACCTGCGCCGGGATATCCAATTCGACACGCGCATCGTCTCCGCGGTCTTTGACGAGCAAGGCAGGCGCTGGACCCTGGAAACATCCGGCCGCACCCGTGTGAGCGCGCGCTTTTGCATCATGGCCACCGGTTGCCTGTCCTCGGCCAACACGCCGCAGCTCGCGGGGCTCGAGACCTTCGCCGGCCCCACCTATCACACCGGCCGCTGGCCCCACGAAGAGGTCGATTTCACTGGCCAGCGGGTAGCGATTATCGGCACCGGCTCATCGGCCGTTCAGGCCATCCCCCTCATCGCCGAGCAGGCCGCCCGCCTGTATGTTTTTCAGCGCACGCCCAATTACTCCGTGCCCGCGCACAACGCCGAATTGGATTCCGGGATTCGGCGCGAAGTGAAGATGAACTACAAGCGCCTGCGGGACAGCGGCAAGCAAAGTCCCAATGGTGTGTGGTCCTTTCGCTTCAATCCTGCGCGCGCGCTGCAAACCGCGCCGGAAGAAAGGCGCCGGGAGTACGAGGAGCGCTGGGCCTATGGCGGCGTGTCCTTCATGGGGGCCTATGCCGATCTCATGTTCGAGCCCGAGGCCAACGAAACCGCCGCGGAATTCGTCCGCGGCAAAATTCGCGAGATCGTGCGCGACCCCCGGGTGGCCGAAGCGCTCATGCCGCGCTATGTCATCGGCTGCAAGCGGCTGTGCGTGGACACCGGCTACTTTGCCACCTTCAACCGTCCAAACGTCACGCTGGTGGATATCAGCGCTTCGCCCATCGAAGCGATTACACCGCATGCTGTCAAGGCCCTGGGCAAGGAGTACGAGGTCGATACCCTCATCCTCGCCACCGGCTTCGACGCCATGACCGGCGCGCTCACCCGCATCGATATCCGCGGACGGGGCGGCAGGACGCTCAAGGAAAAATGGCAAGCCGGTCCGCGCAATTATCTGGGCCTCTCCACGGAAGGTTTCCCCAACCTCTTCACCATCACCGGACCGGGCAGCCCTTCGGTGTTCACCAACATGATTCCTTCCATCGAGCAACACGTGGATTGGATCTCGGAGTGTTTGCGCTACATGAGGGAAAAAGGCCTCGCGCTCATCGAGCCCGAGCGCGAGGCCGAAGACCACTGGGTGACCCATGTCAACGAAGTGGCGGCTGCCCACCTGCGTTCCGCATGCAACTCCTGGTACATCGGCGCCAACATCCCCGGCAAGCAACGCGTGTTCATGCCCTACATCGGCGGATTTCCCGCGTACCAGAAAAAATGCCAGGAAGTGATGGCGGCGGGTTACGAGGGATTTGCGCTTTCGGCGTGACTATTGACCCTTGCCTATCTACGTAACAGCCAACCCTTTTCCCTCATCCCCACCCTTCTCCCGAGGGGAGAAGGGCTTTTCACCCCTCGCCCTCCGGGAGAGGGGCTGGGGGTGAGGGAAAAAAGCACCGTGATTCAGTACGTCACGAAGTTACGTAATTATCAATAAAGCATGAGGGTTGCCCACGGGGTACCGATCTTCGATCATAAACGATGAAGGGTGACAGAACAGGCGCTCCGCCCCTAGTCCCGAGCCCCTGGCCCCTCGTCCCCTTGAATTGAAAAAAGATGGACAACTTCAGCGCATCGATGCGTGTCACGAAGCCGGCCGTGCAAAGTCCGGCGGGCATTGTTGCGGCTCAGCACCGGCGCGCCGCGGAAGCCGGCGCGCGCATCCTGCGCGATGGCGGGGACGCGGTCGATGCCGTCATCGCCACGTCCTTCGCGCTCGGCGTACTTGAACCCTGGATGAGCGGCATCGGCGGTGGCGGCGCCATGGTGCTGTACCGGGCGAAGGAAAAGCGCTACCGCGTGATCGACTTTGGCATGCGGGCGCCGGTTTCCCTCGATACCGCCGACTATCCGCTTACCGGCGAGGGCGTGGCATCCGATCTTTTCCCATGGGCGCGCGTGCGTGACGATCGCAACATCCACGGCCCGCTCTCCATCGCCGTGCCCGGTGTGGTGGATGGCATGCGCGTGGCGCATGAGCGATTCGCGAAACTGCCATGGCGGGAATTGCTCGAACCGGCCATCGCGTTTGCCGAGGAAGGATTACTGATCGATGGGTTCGCAACCCAGACTATCGCGAGCGCCGCCCTCGACCTCAACCGCTACCCCGCCAGCCGCGCAGCCTGGCTCCCGAACGGATTGCCGCCGGTTGCGGCGTGGTCGGCGCGCAGCGAAGTACGGCTGCCACAGAAAAAACTCGCCGCGACGCTGCGCAGGCTGGCGCAGGCCGGCGCGCGAGATTTCTACGATGGGGAACTCGCGCGAACCATCACCCGGGAAGTGCAAGCCCTGGGCGGGAGACTCAGTGCCGGGGATCTGGGCGCGTATCGCGCACGCGAAATCGAACCTCTGTTTATCGATTATCGAAACGCGCGCGTTGCCGCCACGCCGGAACTGACGGCCGGACCCACGCTGGCACATACCCTCGACCTCCTCGCTTCGCGCCTGACGCCTCGCGCGTCACCAGACGGTGCCGCCTATGCCGCCTACGCACAATCCCTGCAGGATGCCTACGCATTCCGCCTCACCCGCATGGGCGACGTGGACGGTGGGCGCGCACCGGGATGCACGACGCATTTTTGCGTGGTGGACAGGGAAGGCAACATGGCCGCGGTCACCCAAACCCTCTTGTCCATCTTCGGGTCACGTATCCATCTGCCTGAGTCGGGCGTGCTGATGAATAACGGCATCATGTGGTTCGACCCGGAAGCGGGTCGTCCCAATTCTCTTGCGCCGGGCAAGCGCTGCCTGACTAACTACTGCCCAGTCATCTCCGAGCACGGAGACCGGCGCTTTGCACTCGGCGCCTCAGGCGGCCGGCGCATTCTTCCGGCCGTGACGCAGCTTTTCTCGTTCCTTGCCGACTACGGCGACACCCTGGAAACCGCATTCCATCGGCCGCGCATCGATGCCAGCGAAGGCGCCCTGGTCATCGGCGATACGGCGCTCGATGAAGAGATCCATCAGGCATTGCAGGCGCGCTTCGACTACATTCAACAACACCGGCTGACGTTGCCTTTCAAGTACGCCTGCCCGAGCGGCGTGCTCAGGCGCGAAAACACGAACTGGGGTGCGACCGAAATCAGCTCCCCGTGGGCCGATGCCGCTAGCGAGTGAGGCATGAGGAGTGAGAGGTGAAGCGTAAGGCGAGATAGTTGCAAGGGTGTGTCTGGTTACAGACTCGTGATGCGCACTGGCAATGTATTCATCATCATCTGTGAAAACAATGGAGGCGCTAACCTTTACCTTGAGGAAGGAGCCTCAGTCTGCGCCGCAATGGAATGGACGGTGTCCGACCCCAACCTGCCGCCCGCGGGTGTCGGCTTTCGGGCATTTCAACTTGCCCACGATCTCATAGACCCACGTGCAGCCCCTGCTGCGTGGGATGTCATCCCAGTGGAACTGGGATGACATCCCGCCACCCGCGCCCGAGTACGTGTTCGACCAGTGTGTGACCTGGTAGGGGACTTCAGTTCTGTGTTCCTCGCCGGCCCCGTCCCCGTCCTTGGGGCCGACGGCCACCTATTGCCGCGCCGGTCGCGAAACCACCAACGCTGGCGCCCACCCACCAACCTAGGCTAGCCCCAGCACGGTTGCCGACTGCCTATGACGCGTTCTCTTTCCCTCGCCGGCCAACCCAACGCCCTGCACTGCGCTCAGCACGACCGTGTGATACGGTTCAATTTCCTATCCTTCGGCGCGTGATGCAGCTTGCATTGGCGTTGACGGAACGCCGACGGCGAAACACGGTTCGCTCGGGTCTTTCAGGGCGAAAAGACGAAAGGCCCGCACTTGCCGGGCCTTTCTTTCTGTAATCGTGGCGCGCCCGGCAGGATTCGAACCCACGACCCCCTGGTTCGTAGGCGCAAACGCTGGAAGTCAAAATTTCGTGAATCAATGGCTTGCAGCGCTCGCCGTTTCCACTTGGAGCTACGAAAAGCCCAGAACAATGTGATGAAAACCTGCGGCGTTACGTTGTGGCTACGCTGGGGCACTCAGGTACTGGCCCCACAAATCCGTTTCAGAGGCGCGCATAAACCATAGTGGTCATGCGTGGTCGTCGATCGTTCGCCCCGCGATTTTCGTATGGATTCGGCGGGGCGGCCGATCTCACTCGGCCGCGGGGGTCGGAGTCGGCGCTGCAACGGCGAGCTTGCGGTTGCGCTTTGCCTCGTACACCAGCGGCGGACACACGTTCGCATCGTTGTGGAGGACCTGGCAGTCGAGGCAATAGAAGCATTCGTCCATGTTGATTGCCCCGCTCGGCTCGATGGCCTGTATCGGGCAGCGCTTTGCGCACAGCTGGCAGGGGCTGCCGCATTCCGGGCGGCGCTTCAACGTCGTGAACCGGCGCACGCGCAGCCGGCCGCCAATCGCCATCACCGCGCCAAGCGGGCAAAGAAACCGACAAAACGCCCGTTCGACGAACAAGCCGGCGGCGAGAAGCACCATCGCGTACACGACGAAGGGCCAGGCTCGGTCCATTCTCAGCGAGATGACGGTCTTGAACGGCTCGATCTCAGCCGCGACCGCCATGGTCTCCAGTCCGTACAGGGTGGCGACGGCCAGCACCGCGAGCGATACGTACTTCAAAGGCCACAACTTACGATGAGCCCGGTACGACGGCGACCACTGCGGCAACGAGACGACGCGGGCGAGCTTGGCCAGGAACTCCTGCAGGGCGCCGAACGGGCACAGCCAGCCGCAGAACACGCCACGGCCCCAAATGACGAAGCTTACGACCACGAATGCCAGCAACACGCACAGCAACGGGTCGGCGAGGAGCACGGCCAAGCCGTTGCCCTTGATGAGCGCGTGCAACCACGCAAAAACGTTGATGATGCTTAGCTGGGCCCCCGCGATCCAGCCTATCCACACCAGCGTGAAGAGCAGAAAGCCAATGCGCAACGTTTGATAGAGACGCGCGTGGCGCGTCAGCCTGTGCATCGCGATGAGCAGCACGGTGAGCACCAGTAGACCCAAGCCCAGCACGACAATGTTGCCCGTCTGTGCGCGCCAACTCTCTCGCCAAGGCGCATCGAGCGACTCCTGGGCAGACGGCTCGGCCGGTGGCAGTACGAATCGCGAGGGCAAGGTGTAGCTGAGCTTGAACTCTCGCGTTTGCGCGCCAGAACGGGAGCCGTCGCCCATTACTACTACCACCTGCCACGGCGCGAGAACATCGATCCCGCTCTCGGCCGGTATGCGGAAAAGGCCGATCTCGTCGAACTTCGGTGCCCCTTTGGCTGAGACGAACGGCAGATACTGGTAGTGCTTCGGCTTTCGCTGCAGCACGAATGTGCGTGCACCCTGCTCGATGCGTACCCGATCGAACGTGCCCGTATCGAACACCTTGGTGCCGACGAAGGAGTAGGGTCCCTTCCCCATGAGCAGCACGATCAGGTCCTGCGGGCCATGCGGCGCCACGTGCTCGCCGTAGCGCATGGGGCCGAGAAGATTGCGACCGATCGAGGTGGGATTGACCACGGCCGCATGGAGTTCGAGTGCGATATCCTGGCTATCCGCACGCGCCTTGCCGCGCTGGGGAATCCGGATTCGCTCTACCGCACCAGCCGCGACGAGCTCCGACCAGGTCAAGGGTTCGAAGTTCGCTGTATCGATCATGGCGGCCGACGCGGCGCCAACCGTAAGTCCACGAGAGCGGGCCACCAGGCGGGCGCTCTGGACAATGGCATGATTAAACGCCCGTGCACTCACGGTCGCCCCGCTGATGCCGTTGATACCGCCCGGCGTGCCCTTGCCCGAGAGAGAAAACGAGCCGCCCAGGTCAAGACCGGCGTACTGCTCGATGAAACGCGTGAGCTGCGCACCCATGTGGTTGTAGTCGATGATCGGCTCATGGTGCTCCACGAGGACGACGCCGACGATCTTCCCCTGCAGATCCAGTCCGACCACGAAGTTGAACGGCACACCGGAGAAGCCGACGACATCTGTCAATTCATCGGTAGAGAATAGAAAGCCGATGGGGCGCCCGGCGCTGTAAACAGGCATGGCTGGCGGCTTTCCAGACATTGGACCGGTGTAGGCGGCCGCTTGTGGGAACAGGCGATCAATCGTGTCTTTCTTCAACCAGTCAGGCCGCTCCCCCGCACACACAGGCTCGGGGATAACGAAGAGCGCGAGACATAGCAGGAAAACGAGCGCTGCAATGGTACAGGAGCGGGACAGCGCCGCTGAGTCATGGTGGTCGGCGCCATGGTGCTCGCCAGGCTGGGATGAGGACCTCGCCGTATGGGTCCCGAGACCTTCTGACACCTCGCATGGGGTGAGACTCACAGGGCGCATGGCCTGTAAGTGGCTCGGCTCGTTGCTTGAGCTGATACGCACGATTCGTCCTGGTCTGATGACAACTGGATGCTAGCCAACGAGGTGGGCACGGAGCGCGTCGGTGACACGGACATCGAATGTGGGCCCGGAGGCCGTCACGAACAACGCCGCGAGACCGCGCGCCTGCGCCAACGAGTACCCTCGCTCCGGCCCAAGGACTACCAGCGCCGTCGCCCATGCGTCGGCTTCCATGGTCGTATCAGCGACCACGCTCACCGCGATGGGCGGATGTTCGACCGGCCGCCCCGTCTTGGGATCGATAATGTGCGAATAGTGCCGTCCATTCTGATCGAAGAAGTCTTGGGTGGTGCCGGAGGTGGCAATCGCCCGGTTCTCGAGGACGACGATCTCTCCAACGACGTGTCGACCCTCCACCGGGCGCTCGATGCCGACCCTCCAGGGTCTTCCCGCCGCCGTGGTGCCCCTGGCCCGGAGCTCTCCACCGATTTCCACCAGGTAGTCGTCAACACCCTGGCGATCCAAGATCATGGCCACGCGATCGACACCGTACCCCTTGGCAATTGCGCTCAAGTCGACTTGGGTGCGACTGTGTCTCTTTCGGATCGCACCAGCGGATGGGTCGGTTTGCACGTGCTGGTAGCCGACGCTGTCCCGGACCCGCTCGATGACCAGGTCATTCGGAACTCGTCGGGTACCGTACTGCGGACCGAATCCCCAGAGATCGACCAACGGTCCGACGGTTACATCGAACGCACCCTGGGTCGAGGTGCTGATCCGCGATGCGCTATCGAGCACCTCGAGCAGGCCCCGTGACGCAGGCGTCCAACGGAGATCTTGTCGCCTGTTGAATTCCGACAGCTCCGCCCGAGGGTCGTAGGTGGACATCGCCCGATTGATCGCGGCCAGCTCGACCTCGATAAGCTCCGCGAGCCGTGTCCGCACAGCATCGTCGATCGGCGCCGCCAACTCCACGGCGTAGCTCGTGCCCATGGTAAGACCGCGAATCGTTGCGTGAACCGGCCGAGCGCATGCTGCTACAGAGCCCGCTGCCAGTAACGTGATGAACGTGCGACGTTTCATGCCCCCATCCTCAGGCCCGCTGTTTCCGTGACAATTCACGCGCCGTGAGCCGACGGCGTTTGCCAGTCTCCAGGAGCCAGGTCAGTTTGCCGTATCTTATACTTCCTGAACTTTTAGGAACTATAAGCGGGATTTTGTTGCTATGAGCGAGCCTGTCGCCGACGAAGAATGCGCCAGCGCGACCGTGCGCCGCTGAACGGAGTGCACGCGAGTCGACGTGTGACCCCGTCGATTGCGTCGATTTGCTATATGCATTTATGCAGGGCCACTTCTTCCCGTTCGCTGTGTTCGCCGCTCCCTACCGACCTGCGAGCTTCTTAAGGATGAATTGTCGTACATCCTCGGGAGTAGCAGGATCAGCAGCAATTCGTAGCAGGTCCTTCTCGTACTGCTAACGTCGCACCCGTGAATACAGGTTCGCCAGCAGTTTGAAAAGCAGAGCAACCAGCGCAGCGATTGTCTGAGCCAAGCCGGGGCTCGAAAGAATGAATTCCGCCAAGCGGGCACCGGCACTACCACCAAGATCAGAAAGGCGTAAGACGAAACCCAGGCCAACGAATGTCAGGAAGCTTGCAAAGGCCCACAGCTTCCCTGGCCAGGACCCTCGCCTCGGAGAACAGCCGGGAAAAGCAATCCCCGATGAAGTCAGCGAGCTTGTCAAAGCCCGTTTTCTCCGGCGTTTGTACTGGATTGCCAGTAGCGCTCATGACTTTTCTCGCTTGATTGCGCGGGCGAATCGTCGTCGGTCGCAAGCTGCCTGACAAGTCTCGACAGTGCCGCCCTGGAGTTGTATTCGAAGCGACCGAGCATGCAGCCCGTACCGAGCACTCCAACTATTATGCAGGCCCACTTTTCCTAATTCCCTGATTCCTAATTCGGGTGCTTCCCGTGACCGAAGGCGCGGGCGGGGTGTCGAGCCTAATGCCGTGGACTGCGCGATTTCGCCCGCCGCGACCACATGTTGAGGCCCTCGACCAATGCGGAGAATGCCATTGCCGCATAGATGTAGCCCTTGGAGATGTGCGCGCCGAAACCCTCGGCGATAAGTGTCGTTCCGATCATCAACAGAAAGCCCAGTGCCAGCATGACGATGCTGGGATTCGCTTGTATGAAGTTCGCGAGCGGCGTGGCAGCGAAGAGCATGACGGCCACGGTGACCAGGACCGCCACGACCATGATCGGGATATGCTCGGTCATGCCCACGGCGGTGATGATGCTGTCGATCGAGAACACGAGGTCGAGGACCAGGATCTGGCCGATCGCAGCGGTAACCGTCAATGTCGCGGTCTTCCGATCGAACATGTCAGGCCCTGGCTCCGGATCGACGTTGTGATGGATCTCCTTGGTCGCTTTCCATACCAGGAACAGGCCGCCCGCGATCAGGATCAGGTCGCGCCAGGAGAAGCCCTGTCCGAACACTGTAAAGAGGGGCTCCGTCAACCGGACAATGATCGCGATCGTGCCAAGCAGCGCCAGGCGCATGACCAGGGCCGCGCCTATGCCCAGGCGACGAGCCCTCTCGCGATCGTGCTCGGGGAGCTTGTTCGTGAGGATCGAGATGAAGATAAGGTTGTCGATGCCGAGCACGACCTCCATGACGATCAGCGTGACCAGGGCCACCCAGGCAGTCGGATCGGCAATCAGGGTTGACAGATAGTCCATGGTTCGCAAAAGGAGATAGGGAGATAGGTGACAGACCACGTTTTCCTGCTAGTCTATCCAAAGTTTCTTCCGTTCGGAGGACGCTGTCATGCCTCGCCGCGCCCGCCTTAGTGTTCCCGGCATTCCCTGGCACATCATCCAGCGGGGTAACAATCGGTCGGTGTGTTTCCACGCGCAGGAAGACTACTAGTTCTACATCTTTCATCTGGCCGAGCTCGCGGCACGCTTCGGCTGCGCGATCCACGCTTATGTCCTGATGACCAACCATGTGCATCTGTTGCTGACGCCGGAGAAAGCGAGGAGCGCAGCGTTGCTCATGAAAAACCCCGGACAGCGATAGGTGCAGTACGTCAATCGCGTGTACCGTCGCTGCGGTACCTTATGGGAGGGGCGACTTCGTTCCTGCCTCACGCAATCGGTGGGCTCTGGGGCGGCAATTGTAAATAGCCGGGGGGCAGATAGACACGACAGGCACCCCTCGGTGCCTGTTTTTTTGCCTGCCTTAGCAGCGCCTAGACCATCGTCCCCGATCCATGAGGCGCTGGAACCACCGTAGAAACTCCGGAAGATGTGGCAATGTCGATCACCAGGCTCAGCGCCGAAATTAGCAGGCCCGCGAAGAATGCCGTCCAGAACCCGGACACTTTGAAGCCGGGCACGAGCGCCGCGACCAGCAACAGCATCAGGGCGTTGATGACGAGCAGAAAGAATCCGAACGTCAGCAGAGTGAGCGGAAGCGTGAATACAATGAAGACCGGGCGGATGACGGCGTTGGCGAATCCGAGCAGCAGCGCAGATAGCCACAAGGCGCCATTGCTCTTGAACTCGATGCCGTGGAAGACTTTGCTCGCCAACCATAACAAGACGCTCAGTAGGCACCAATGCAGAATGAAAGTAAGTAGGCTATGCAGCACTTTTGTTTGCTCTAGTTGTATCGCGCTGGAAGTGTTCGTGGCCAGATCCGTGGGCCCGGTGCGTAAGCAGTCCAACCACCAGGCTACAACGCGCGCCACGCAAGGTGCATCGCTGCGTTGCTCAGGATGCTACCACGCCAACAGTCGCTCGCTAGGGGACAGACCACGTTTTTGGTGGGATAGATGTATCGGAAAACGTGGTCTGTCCCCTATTGGTCCACGAAAAAGGGGACGCTACACACGAAAAAGGGGACGATACCATTTTTTCATCTGGTGAATAAAGGGAAGCGTCCCCATTGTTCCGGATCGACGGGTGTTGCTCCATGGAACTGAAACTGCATCTGTCGTGCGTTGGCAGCTTGCGTATTCCCCTGATCGTGACCGACCAGTGTAAAAAACCACAACAGCGCCCACCGGGCGTTCCGCCCGGTCACGATCAAACGGAATCATCGGTCACGATCAGCGGAATACGCATTTATCACTATGGATAAAAGTTGTTATCAAAAGTAAACATCCGCGGCACGATTGAAGCATACGGGATAGCCCCGTCTTTGGGATGAAGTCGGATCGCAAAGCCTACTTCCCCGTCGGCGAAAATTCGCGGCGCAATTCAGAGACCCTTTGGTCGGCGCGCGCGAGTTCGCGGCGAACTTTGTGGTTGTCTGGGCTCTTGGCTGCAAAGTCGTGCAAGCGTCTTGCCGCATCGGCCATTTCCACAATTGCAATCGGACCGTTGCCTTCGCGTGCTGCTACTTCCGCGCAAGCCATTTGAATAGTAGACAGGGCAAGCTCCCAAAATAGGCGGTTACTTTCATTGATCGCCGCCCGCCCCGCAGACACCCTCCCTTCCTGGCATGCGGTCCGTGCGCCTTTGAGTTCGTCAAGCAGTAGGAATGCCTCAGTTCGGTACCGCTGAATCTCGATCATGTCCCGTTGGCTCAGGACATCACTGCTTGCGTTGGCAATATTTGCCGCACGATCCAGGGCCAGCAAAGCCTCCTTGGGCCGCTTACTCTCCACCTCAAGTTTCCCGATTATCTTCAACTGAACAGACAAGTCCCGCTGAAACCCCGAGTTTTCCGGTTCCTTAATGGTCTGTCCCCTATTATTCGCTCGTGCTCGCCACCGGCTTCGATGCCATGACCGGCGCGCTCACCCGCATCGATATCCGCGGACGGGGCGGCAAGACGCTCAAGGAAAAATGGCAAGCGGGTCCGCGCAATTATCTGGGGCTCTCCACGGAAGGTTTCCCCAACCTCTTCACCATCACCGGACCGGGCAGCCCTTCGGTGTTCACCAACATGATTCCTTCCATCGAGCAACACGTGGATTGGATCTCG
>Ga0315290_10000308_pt1 | contig 30885 bp, 29 predicted proteins | sample YL17G12_0_MG_FD_203627 | JGI IMG/M metagenome (GOLD analysis project Ga0315290, IMG submission 203627) | Sediment microbial communities from Yellowstone Lake, YNP, Wyoming, USA - YL17G12_0 | ecosystem: Environmental > Aquatic > Freshwater > Lake > Sediment | place: USA: Wyoming | collected... | reverse complement strand
AGAAGACGCGGTCAGGCTCGTCCGGCTAGCGCTGGCCGAAGACCTCGGCCCGTTGGGCGATTGCACGACGGCGGCTCTCGTCCCGGAAGGCGCGACGGGGCGGGCGGCCGTGGTGGCCCGCGAGAACGGCACGATGGCCGGGCTCCCCGCAGCCGCGATCGTTCTGCGGGAAATCGACCCGCGGATCCGCTGGCTGCCCGAGATTCAGGAAGGGGGCCTTGTGGCGGCCGGCCGGCCCGCGGCCACGATCCAAGGGCCGGCCCGCGGAATGCTGACCGCCGAGCGAACCCTGCTGAACCTGCTGGGGCGGCTCTCGGGGATCGCCACGCTGACGCGAAAGTTCGTCGATGCGGTGGCCGGCACCAAGGCACGCATCTACGACACCCGCAAGACCACCCCCGCCTGGCGACGCCTCGAGAAGTACGCCGTGCGCGCCGGCGGCGGGCACAACCATCGCACCGGCCTGTTCGACGCCATCCTGATCAAGGACAACCATCTGGCCTTCTGGGCCGAAGGGGCGTCGGAGGGCCAAGGCCCGCGCTCTCCGGCTGCGGCGGTGCGCCGGGCCCGAGCCTGGCTCGCGGGCCGGGGGCCTGCCCCGGGGGCCGCGCGGCCCAGCCTCGTCGAGATCGAGGTCGACACGCTCGAGCAGCTCGAAGCCGTCCTGCCCGCCGGACCGGACATCGTGCTCTTGGACAATATGACCCCGGACCAGTTGCGCCAGGCCGTGGCCCGACGCAACGCCACCCATCCCAAGATCGAGCTGGAGGCCTCCGGCCGTGTCAGCCTCCAGACGGTTCGGGCCGTTGCCGAGACGGGCGTGGAGCGGATCAGCGTCGGAGCCCTCACCCACGCGGCCGTCTCGCTCGACCTCGGGCTGGATTGGATCCGGTCGACCTGAGGGCCCTTTCAACGCAGGACTCTTCTGGTCGCGCAGTCCTGCGAAGCTGGGGAAACCTTGCGGGTTTTGCCGGAGCACCCCGCTTTGCCGAGGATTCGGCGTATTCTTTTCTTTCCGATTGACGCGGTTGTCCGATAGAAGAAAAGACGGCCGATTGGAGAGGGCCTCGGGGATAGCTCATGAGAATCGTTCCTCGTTTCGCACTGCCTGCCTCGTGCGCCGCGGCGGGGGTGCTGCTGGCAATCTGCTTTGCCGGGCGCAAGGAGCCTGCGCCGGTCGGCCCGAAGGCGCCCGAGGCGCAGCAGGTTGCCCTGGCGGAGCAGGCGCCGCAGCCGGTTGCCCGCCGGGCGGAGCAGGCCGATCCGCAGCCCTCGGCTCGGCCGGAACGTGAGGCGAGGCGCGAGGTGTCGTTGCCCGGCCGGGCTTCCGATCGCACGGATCGCACGGGCAAGATGGCGGACCGGCCTGCGGCGTCGTCGGCGGCCGGGAACGACTGGCTGGGCCGATGGGCCAAGGATGTCGGCCGCACCCCGGAGCGACGCAGCGAAGCGAGCATCTCTCCCCCGCCATCGCCCGGCCCGGCCAGCAAGGACCGCACCGATCCGCCGCAAGTCGCAAGCGGCCGGGTTGGGGGGGAGGTCAAGGTCAGGCAGGAGCCCCCGCCGGCGAGCGAATCGCTTGGCGTGCGGGTCTATCGGCCCCGGCACGTTTCGCCGGCAGAGCTGCGTCTGCTGCTGGAGCCGTTGTTGAACCAACCCATGGGGCTCGTGAGCGTCTCCCCGTCGCTGGAGGTGGGAGGCCCTTCGCGAGCCGAGGACGCCGCCTCCGGGACGGCCGCGACCGTGGTCGTGGTGCGCGACTCCGCGGCGGCTTTGGATCGCATTGACTGGGCCGTCGCCAGGATCGACGTGCCGCGGTTCCAGATCGACGTGCAAGCCGCCGTGGTGTCGGTGGAGACGGGCCGGGGCGGCCTGCCGGGGGTCGACTTGGAGCTGCTCCAACAGCGGAGCCACGCCCGGCCGATTCCCCCGTGGACGGCAGCCCACGTGCCGCCCCCGTCGGCGCTCCTGGCGGGCTCCGGCGGGATGCGCTGTGCGGCCCTGGAAGGGACGTTGGCCAGCCTCCTGGACACCCTGGAGACCGTCGGGCCGACGAGCCTGGTGGCGACGCCGCGCCTGAAGGTGGCCGACGGGGTGCCGGCCCAGATCGAGCTGGCGGGCACGGCGTCGGGCGATGGAGCGGACGCGGCAGCCCCCGCCGGGGGATCGCCGGGCTTCGGCCGCCTGTGGCTTAGGCCGCACGCCACGGCCGACGGCGCAATCCACCTCGAAGTGGCGATCCGCGCCCCCGAGGCGTTGCCCGCCGCCCGGCCCATCGCCGCCTCCGATCCGGGCGATTCTCCGTCGGCCACGTTGATCATCCCGGACGGCGCGACCGTCATGCTCTTGGGCATTGGCGGAGCCGGCCCGGCGCCAGGACGATCGGCCGGCGCGAGCGCCGAGCGCGTGGCGTGGTTCGATCGGCTTCCCACGCTGCGGCGCAGCGCCCCCACGCGCGACGAGAAGCCGGCACACCGCGACTTGCTCGTGTTATTGACGTCCCGGGTCGTCGAGACGGACGAGGGGGGCGGAGTGCCGGCCTCGGGGGCCTACCCGGCGGGTGACCGGCAGGACGCCGAGATGCGACGATCCGTCGCCCCGCGGTACCTGCGCGCCGCGGGCAACGCGCTGGCTGGCGGAAATCCCGTGCAGGCGCTGATCCTGGTGGAGACCGCGCTTCGGTTCGATCCGCTGGGTCGGCAGGCGATCGACTTCCGCAATCGGCTGTGGCTCCTGGCGGCGGCGAAGCGGCAGCCTCGGGCCGTGGTGCCGGCGTCGGCCGGCGTCCCGTTGGATGCGCCCCTCGGGCAACGGCCCGAGGTCGCCGGGGCGAGAGAGCCCGGGAGGAAGCCATGACGTCGAAGCGCCGGCTGGCCATTTCCGTCGGTCTGCTCGGCCTGACGGCCCTGGGCGTTTTCGGCTGCGCGGCGAGGCTCTCGCGCAAGGTGGCCACGACCGTGCCCCGCGAGCGCCCGGCGCGCGACCAGGCGGCCGTCCGGTCGTTCGACGAGAACCGCGATCGAAGCGAGCTGGATGCGGCCGGGGCGTGTTGGAGACGGGGCGACGCCGCCGGCTGCCAGGGGCGGCTCGAGCAACTGCTGGCCCGAAGCCCGGAGCACGCGGAGGGCCGGCTGCTGATGGCCGAGATGCTCGCGGCGACGAGGCGGCCGCAGGAGGCGGTTGCCCACTTGCAGCGCCTGGTGGCCATGCACCCGGACAACGCCCGGGCCCAGCATGCTTTGAACCGCTTGCTGGAGTACCGGAGTCCGCCCGATCGGACGGCCGGCCGGGAGCAGCCCTCCCCCGACCGCGCCGGCTCGCCGCTGGTTCGGTAGCCGGCCGACGCACGTCAATCGTCACTTTGGGTGGCACTGGCGTCTCGCCAGTGCTGCGGCGCGAAGCACGGGCAAGATGCCCGTGCCACCCGTCGGGGCTTCGGTAGCCGGGGCTACTTCGGCAGCCGGATGGTGACGTCGCCGAGGCGCCAGTCCTCGGCCTTCGTTGGGCTGCCGCCAGATCGTCTCGGAGACCTCGGGCTCTTGCGCCTGTGGCAGCGTGCCAGAGGTTTGACGGCCCGACCCATGTTACCCAAGTTTGCCATCCCCTTGGTGAGCGACACCCAAGACGGGCCATGTCCCATCCATAATCTGGGAAAAAATCCTTGATCGTCGTGTGAGTTTCTGATAAATTCCCACTTGATGGTGGAATCAGTGGGTCTGATTGCGGTTTGCAGCCGTCGGCCGATAGATTTGTGCGCTGGGCGTAGCTGTGAAGGACAAATTGCTCATCTTGATGGCGCTGGCGTGTGCGCTTGGGTCGATTCTTAGCATGTTCCTGGCCTACCTGCCCAGGCAGTCCGCTGGCACGCTCGAGGTGCTGCCTGGGGCCGGCCAGACGATCGACAACGTTCGGCAGGGCACCGAAACCAGCGTCGAATACACATTACGTAACCGGGCTTCCGTGCCAATCCGGATTGTCCACGTAGAGAAGGACTGTGGGTGTGCGGGGGTCGAGGTGCCGCGAAGCGACCTGGCCGCAGGGGATTCGGTCACCGTGACGGTCAAGTTCTCCAGCGGGCAATCGCGTGGTGTCGTCGACGTCCGCGCCCTATTGGCCTATGTCAGAGAAGGAGAGGAGGAGCCCTCCTTCTTGCCGCTCACGTTGCGGGCCCAGATCGATCCGGACTATGCCGTGGAACCCGAGCGACTTGAGTTTGGCCTCGGGCTGCCTCGGGTCCAGCGCGTATCGCTCTCTCCACGCCACGTGTCCGACGTGCGGGTCGAGAAGGCCGCCTGCAACCTGAGGTTCTTCAAGGTCCGCGTCCTGCCGAGGGAGACCGCCGACCGGGAGGACATCGAAGTCACCTTCCTCCCGGAGGGTTACTATCGTGATGCCGGGCCTGGTGAGTTGCTGGTGTCTACCAACAGCGAGCGCCAGCCGGCGCTGAGGATTCCGCTTGACTACTCGGACCAGACGGCGCCCGTTACCGCCGATGCGGGCGAACGGGGAGGGAGAATACCATGAATCGTTTCTTCCGTCGCTCGATGATCCTGTGGTTCGCCATGGTGCTTGATCCTGCGCGCGTCCTTTGCCCTGCGCGCGGGGCTGAGGTTCCCTCGTTGGACGAGATCCTTCGAATGGAGAAGCAAGTCATTGAATCGCGCCGCGCCATCCCCTCAGGAAGGGTGACGCTTCGTACGGTGTGGACGGAAGGCGATCGGGTACCACCGATGGCGAACCGTGTCACGCGTTGGGTGTCGTTCTTCGACGGCGAGAACAGCCGCTGTGATCGCGAACATGGCGTCGGGCTGCCGGACAGTGCTCGCGAGCAGACGATTTCCACGAGCGACACGTACATTCGTGCCGGCGCCCCGGACCGTCCCGTGGACCTCTTCGGTCCGGAGACCCGTCCCAAGGGCTTGCGCTTGCCCGACCCCCGTCGCCTGGGGCTGGTTTGTTGGTCCTATGATGCGATTAGCGAGATGGGATATGAAGAGGTTTTCTTGAATCCCAATCGAGATCGGTTCAAGATCGAATCGGGAACCGACCCGGCCGGGCCCGTCTGGACGGTGTCCTGCCGGATCACCTTCGGGGACAAGGAACTCCAGGCCGAGTATCGGCTTTCCCCGAGCCACGATGGTCTGCCGGTGTACGTTGGGCTGAGGTATCCGGAAGGGAACGGGCAGACGGTCCGGTCGATCACCACCAAGCTCAAGAAGTACAAGAACGGCCCCGGTGAACTGTGGTATCCGAGCGAGGTTGTGCTGCGTTTCACCCACGAGGGCAAGGTGACGGGGGAACAGATCGTCACCGTGGAGGATGCTGTCTTTGGCGAACGCACGCCCGACGAGACGTTCACGTTGGCAGGGCTGGGACTGGCCAAGGGACGTCAAGTTCTCTCCGGAGCTAAGTTTCTGGTTTGGGATGGGAATCGCCTGGCTGCCGACGCGAGCCCGGTTCTCTCCCTGGCTCAAGAAGACAGTTCCCAAGCCCCTAGGCGACGGGTGTTCCTCGTGGCCATCTCGCTGGTCCTGGCTTTGGTCGCTGCAGCCTTGCTCTGGCATCGAAGCATGAGACGACGAACGGCAGGGCTTGGCACTCATGAGTGAGCAAGTCGTGTGGTCTCCCGGGGAGCGCGAACCGGAGCCGGAAAGGAGGTGATCCGACAAGACAAACACTCCTTCGAAGCGCGAATTCTGTCCTGTTCTTGGTAACCGCAGCAAAGGAGACTGACCGATGAGGCGAGCAAGAAGTGTTGTCAAGTACTTCCTGCTCATGTTGGCTCTGATGGCCCCCCTGGTTGGCTGGACACTAAGCCAGGGCGTTGTGTGGGCAGTGCCGTGCAACAAGCTCCCGGTCAACTTGGATTGGCAGGGCCCGTGCACTGCGAGCTATGACCTTCAGATGTGGTGCACCAACCGAAGCACCAAGGCCAACTGTGAGGGCAGTTACGGTATACAGGACGGTGAGGGACCTGTATGGCCTCGCACGTGCTTTCAGAAACAGAACAAGAATTGGGATCATTGCATCGTGGATGAAGCCTATAATTGTATGCGGAAGGTGGTCTGCAAGTGGACGGGCCTGAGCTGCTTCGTGCTAACGTATGTAGACCCACCGGCCTACTTCCAGGAGCAGCGGGCGCTATCACCAAGCTGCGTGCCGGCACACTGAGTTGCCCGCGTACGCCATGATGGCACCCAAGTCGCGCAAATGGGACGACGGCGCCTGTGCGCGCTTGGCGCGAGACCCGAACCACCCGTCTGTAGGGGGCCTTCCGCGTGCCATGGATCGCCAAGCATCGAAAGTGGTGTTGCTATCGTATCGCATCACGGCGGCGCTCGTGTTGGTGCTGCACGCGGCCATGCTGGCCTGGATCGATTGGCGGACCAGTCCCAATCGAACGGAAATCGGCCACATGACGGCGGGCCTCTACACCTGGAACACGCTCAAGTTCGACGTGTTCCACGTGAATCCGCCCTTGATCCGCCTCGCGGCCACCGGGCCCGTGGCCCTTTGCCGCCCGCAGTACGATTGGGGGTACTATTCCCCCGTCCCCCACGACCGGTGCGAATGGGGGCTCGGGTTCGCCTTCTGCCGCCGCAACGGCGAGAAGGCCCTGCGATGGTACTTTCCCCTGGCCCGTTGGACCATCATCCCGCTGAGCCTCCTCGGCGCCGCCATGTGCTGTCGCCTGGCGGGGGAGATGTTCGGACGGGCGGCGGGTCTCTGCGCCCTGATCCTCTGGTGCTTCTCGCCCATGCTTGTCGGCTGGGGAGCGACCATCTGCCCGGACGTGGGTGCGGCCGCCATCGGCGTCGCCGCCCTGTGGGCGTTCCGCCGCTGGCTGCTGGCGCCCCATTGGCCTCGCGCCCTGGCGGCCGGCCTTCTCCTGGGCCTTCTGCCGCTTACGAAGCTCACGTGGCTCGTCGCCTTGGTGCTTTGGCCGGCACTGTGGCTCCTCTGGCAATTCGCGCCGAGGAATCCGCGGCGATTCGCTGCCGAGGTCTGCCAGCTTGGAGCGATCCTCGTGCTGGCGCTCTACGTGACGAACCTCGGCTACATCTTTGAGGGCACGTTCCAGGCCCTGGGCCAGTACCAGTTCACGAGCAAGGCGCTTAGCGGCATCGACAATACGGCCACCAAGGCCAAGCCGGTCACGGGAAATCGGTTTGTCGGCACGTGGCTGGGCGAGGTGCCCGTGCCCCTCCCGGCCAACCTCGTCCAGGGGATCGACACCCAGCGATTCGATTTCGAAAAGGGGCAGCCATCCTATGTGCGCGGCCACTGGTCGGATCATGGCTGGTGGTGGTATTACCTCTATGCGCTGGCGGTGAAGGTCCCCCTGGGCACCTCGTGCCTGGTTGCCCTCGCCGCAGGGCTGACCCTCTTTGGGCAAGGCTGCCGGGCGTCGTGGCGCGATGAGATGCTCTTGCTCGTGCCGCTTTGCGCGATTCTCATCCTGGTCAGCAGCCAGACGGGCTTCTCGGGCCATTCACGCTACGTGATTCCCGCCTTGCCGCTGCTCTTGGTTTGGACGAGCAAGGTGGGCCGGGTGTTTGAATCGCGGCGGCCGACGCGCTGGCAGCGTGCCGTTGCCGCGGCGGTCGCCGTCGGGCTTACCTGGTCGGTCGGCAGCAGCCTGTTCGTCTACCCGCACAGCCAGTCCTATTTCAACGAGCTGGCCGGCGGCCCGCGGCACGGTGCCGAGCATCTGCTGGGCAGCGAGATCGATCATGGCCAGGACCTGCTCTACCTGAAGGACTGGCTCGACCGCCACGCCGACGTCAAGCTCGACGGTCTGGCCTATGACGGCGCCTACCCGGCCAACCTGGCGGGCATCCCGGAGACGCCTGCTCCGCCGCCCGGCCCGGGGGCGGAGCAGGTCCGCCAAGGGCCCGGCGGCCGGGCACTCGATCTTGGCCCCAGGCCCGGCTGGTACGCGCTGAGCGTCAACAGCATCCGCAACCGTTCGGGACAATTCGAGTACTTCCTTCGGTTCAAACCGGCGGCGACGGCCGGCTATTCGATCTACATCTACCACATCACGCCTGAGGACGCCAACCGGGTGCGGCTGGAATCGAACGGCCACCCTACTCCGACTGATTTGAGCGTCGACGGGAGTACATCTGCCAGACGTCAAGCGTGCCCTAAGGAAGCCCCTGTTTCTGTTTTCCTGGCCGGCTCCCAACATCCAATACCTTAGTGATCTCCTCCACGTCGTACACGCAGCCCCCCCAGGTGCCGCCGCCGATCTGTTGGAGCGCGGCCCAGAGGCGGGTCTCGTCGGGGAGTTGGGGGTCGGGGGATAAATCGGGATGTGGGGGACGAGAAGCAAGCACCCGGGCGGCTTCGTCGGGAGTGAAGGGGCGGGCCGGCGCGCCACGGCGTGCCGCAACGACACAAACAAGTAGCCCTCCAGGTCGTCCACCTCTTCCAGCCGGCCCCGCCAGCGTACCAGCCCGACGAACAGTTCCTGGACGGCGTCCTCGGCGTCCTCCGGCGATCCGAGCAGGCCCAGCGCCACGCGATAAAGCCTCGGGCCGAATCGATCGTACACGAGGCCAAACGACTCGTGGTCCCCGGCAGCCAGCCCCCGCAGCAGTGGGTCGCGTGGTGAACTGGGCATCGATGTCGCTTTACGTACAGGGAGCGCGCCAAGCCCGCCTCTTTGTCTAGAGCGTATCGCAATTTCGCCGAAGCGCGCCCAGGTGGGAGTGCGAAACGCCATTTTCCCACCCGACGGAGGGGTTGCGGCGACGCTTCGGCCCGCTCGAATTGCCACCGTAGCAGCGGCGGTCGAGCGGGAAAACTGCCATGCCGTGCGACCACACCTCTGCTTGTGGCGACCTGCCATGGCGCGTATGCTCGTGGAGGTGGTAATCGAGCTGGACTGTCATTCAGCAATCCCCGAGCCATGAACGGGTGCATCCGGAAAACGATCGCCGTGCTTGGCTTGTCGATGCCGCTGCTGGCGATAGCGGTTTCCGTTGCCGCCGGCCAGACGTTCCAATACCCAGAGCGCCGCCACGGGAAAGGGGAGCTGCGGTATCTCCACGGCGTGCCGGTGTTGACAGTCGCCGGGACTCCCGAGGAAATCGGCGAGCAGATCGGCGTCCTGGCGCTCAAGCCGGCTGCACGCATCCAGGACCTGATCCGGGGCTATGCCAAGGGGAGCGGCGTGCCGCAGGCCCTGACGCTGTTGACGGTTGCCGGCAAATCGCTGTACCGGCAGTTCCCCGACGAGTACCGCCGGGAGCTTGAAGCGATGGCCGACGCCGCCGGGGTGGAGCGGGACACCTTGATCCTGGCCAATACGATCATCGACCTCCAGGAGATCGTCGGTTGCTCCAGCCTTCTGGTCGGGGCCAAGCGGAGCGCGACCGGCGCGCCGCTCTACGGCCGGAACCTCGACGCCCCGCCGGTCAACGGCCTGGCCGAGCTGAGCCTGGTGGTCGTGTACCGGCCCGTGGGGAAACAGGCGTTCGTGCTGACCAGCGTGCCGGGCTTCCTCATTTTCTTCAGCGGCATGAACGCCGGCGGCCTGGCCCTCGGGTCGCAATCGGCGGGGCCTGCGGCCGACGGCTCGCGCCGGTTCAACGCCGCGGGCGCACCCAGCGCCGTGGCGGGCCGCCGGCTGATCGAGCGCTGCCGGACCGTTGCCGAAGCGGAAGCCTGGCTGCAAAAGAATCCCCTGGCCCGCAGCGTGGCCATTGCCGCCTGCGATCTGAAGGACCAAAGGGTGATCGAGGTGACGACCAAGACCATCGCGGCCCGGGGGCCTGCGCAGGGGATCTGCTGCGCCACGAACCACTTCCGAACCCCGGAATTGGCGACCGCCACGACGTGCTGGCGCTATGCGGCGCTCGAGAAGAGCCGCGAGATAGAGCGGCTCACGGTTGGGGACGTCGGCCGCCTGCTCCATTCGGCCAACCAGGGCGCCTCGACGATCCACACGATCGTCTTCGAGCCGAAGCCGCAAAGGATCCACGTCTCGCTGGGAGTCGGCCCATCCTCCGCCCGACCCCTGGCGACGCTCGAACTGGCCGATCTTCTGAAGGGTGACGAGACGGGCGAACCAAGCGAGCCGCGCAAGCCAACAGGTGCCCCGCCGACCCGATAATCCGTGAGACTGCATCGAAATGAGACCCGACCCCATTTTGCATTTCCCATGCGAAAACTCGCCATCAGATTCCTGATCGCAGGGTTCGTCGGTTTCACGGTCGTTCAGCTTATTTGCCAGTTTCGTGCTGATGACACGGCTGGCTACTACCGGGCTCACCCGGAACGACTGCTGGTTGCCCTCGTTGTTGCGGCCATTGGTGGGGTTGTCCTTCATGGTTTCCACCGTTTCGCGTCCCGCGCCCAGCCACGCCGCTGGCAGTTCTCCCTGGGCACACTTTTCCTGGTCATGACGGCCATCGCCTGGGTGTTCGCACTGATTTGGCTTCTCACGATGTAGCTCCCGGCCCGGCAAAGGCTCGCAGCCTTCAGCCCCGATCGATAGAATGAAAGGGCTCCGGATGGGACGCAGTACGAGCCTCTGGCCCCCGGGCCGCGGAACCCTGCCTCCATGGACAACAACGCGCACGGCAAGCCGCAGACCGACCCCCCTCTCCCACCCCCCTGGCTGCTCCGACGAGCGGACCAGGCAGGGGTGGCCGTGCTCGTGGCCGCGGGCCTGATTTCCACCATCGCGTGGTGGGTCGTGCAGGGGGGCTTGCGGGGCCGGGTGATCGAGGTGGACCAGGCGGAGCCGAAAACGGCCAGGTTTGACGTCGATCTGAACACCGCCGACTGGCCGGAGCTGACCCTACTGCCGGGCGTCGGCGAATCCCTCGCCCGGCGGATCGTCGAGTCCCGCCAGAAGGACGGCCCGTTCGCCGACCACGACGAGCTCCGTCGCGTGCGCGGGATCGGCCCCAAGACGCTCGAGAATCTCCGCCCGTACCTGCGTCCCGTGCCCAGTACCCGAGGGCTGGCCGGCAAATAGCCGGGATTGACAATCCGTCCTACGGCGGGGAGAAATGCGGGTTCAGCCCGGAGCGACCATCCGTGTTCCAGTTAGTGAGTCCATTCCAGCCCGCGGGCGACCAGCCGGAGGCCATCGAGGCCCTGTTGGAGGGGCTCCGGTCCGGCCGGAGGGAGCAGGTCTTGATGGGCGTGACCGGCTCCGGCAAGACCTTCACCATGGCCAACGTCATCCAGCACGTCCAGCGGCCCGCCCTGGTCATGTCGCACAACAAGACGCTGGCCGCCCAGTTGTATTCCGAGTTCAAGGAATTCTTCCCCCAGAACGCGGTCCACTACTTCGTCAGCTACTACGACTACTACCAGCCGGAGGCGTACATCCCCCAGCGGGACATCTACATTGAGAAGGACGCCTCGATCAACCAGGATATCGACCGGCTGCGTCTGGCCGCCACCAGCGCGTTGGTCAGCCGCCGCGACGTGATCATCGTGGCCAGCGTCTCGTGCATCTACGGCCTGGGCTCGCCGGAAGACTACCGGTCGATGATGGTCGCTCTTCGGGTCGGGCAGGTGGTCGAGCGCGACGCGATCCTCAGCCGCCTGGTCGACGTCCAGTACGACCGCAACGACGTCGAGTTCCAGTCGGGCAAGTTCCGCGTGCGCGGCGACTGCATCGAGATCTTTCCCTCCTACGAGCAGTTTGCCCTGCGGGTCGAGCTCTGGGGCGACGAGGTCGAGCAGCTCTCGATCATCGATCCCACCAGCGGCGAAGTCATCGAGAGGAAGCAGGAGCTGTTCGTCTATCCGGCCAAGCACTTCGTGATGCCCGAGGAGCGCGTCGCCCAGGCGATCGACGAGATCAAGGACGAGCTCAACCGGCGCCTGGAGCAGTTCAAGGCCGAGGGAAAGCTGCTGGAGGCCCAGCGACTGAGTGCCCGGACGCGGTTCGACCTCGAGATGCTCCAGGAGGTGGGCTACTGCCCGGGGATTGAGAACTACAGCCGGCCGCTGTCGGGCCGGCCACCGGGAACCCCGCCCGACACCCTGTTCAGCTTCTTCCCCGACGACTTCCTCCTGTTCGTCGACGAGTCGCACGTCACCGTGCCGCAGGTCCGCGGGATGCACGCCGGCGACCACAACCGTAAGGTCACGCTCGTGGAGCACGGCTTCCGGCTCCCCAGCGCCCTGGACAACCGGCCGCTGCGGTTCGAGGAGTGGGAGCAGCGGATCAAGCAGGTGATTTTCGTGTCGGCCACGCCGGGTCCGTACGAGCTGGAGAAGACCGGCGGCCGGGTGGTGGAGCAGGTGATCCGGCCCACCGGGCTGTTGGATCCCGAGATCGAGGTGGCCCCGGCCCGCCGGCAGGTGCCCCATCTGCTGGAGCACATCCGCCAGCGGGCGGCCGCCGGCGAGCGCGTCCTGGTGACCACCCTGACCAAACGCCTGGCCGAAGACCTGGCCGCGTACTTCAGCAAGCAGGACGTCCGCTGCAAGTGGCTGCACAGCGACCTGGACGCCTTCGAGCGGGTCGAGCTCTTGCGCGAGCTGCGCGAAGGGCACTTCGACGTGCTCGTGGGCGTCAACCTCCTGCGCGAAGGGCTCGACCTGCCGGAGGTCTCCCTGGTCGCCATCCTCGACGCCGACAAGGAAGGGTTCCTCAGGAGCGAGACCTCGCTGATGCAGACCATCGGCCGCTCCGCCCGCAACGTCAACGCCAAGGTCCTCCTCTACGCCGACGCGGTGACCGGCTCGATGCAGCGGGCGATCGAAGAGACGCGGCGCCGCCGCAAGATGCAGGAGGCGTACAACCGCCGGCACGGGATCACGCCGGAGACGATCCGCAAGGAGATCCGGGCGGGGATCGAGGCCGAGGCCGCGGCCCATGTCCGATCCAACGCGGCCGTGGGCCGCGCGGACGAGGCCCGCTACATCACCGAAGAGTACCTCTCCGAGCTGGAGGCCGAGATGCTCGCGGCCGCCGACGCGCTGGAATTCGAGCGGGCCGCCGCGCTGCGCGACCGCATCCTCCAGATGCGCCAGCAGTTGGGCAAGCGCGTCGACGAGGCCGAGGTCCGCCACGCCACGCGGAGCGAGCGGGGCAAGCGCCGCAAGAAGTGGGACGGGCGCAGCGGCCGAGTGCCCAAGCCGGAACGGCCGTAGCGGCGGCGCAAAAGAAAGGGGAAGGCCGCCCGTGGCGAAACCTTCCCCTGAGAGAACTCGGCTGGCCGCACCAGGCGGCCGCCTCGATCCGGCGCACCGGGGACTCGTCCCCGGCCGGCTCCCGCAGACTACTTGACGGGCTTGGCATCCCCCGCCGGGGCCGCAGGCGTAACCTTGTCCTTGTCCTTGGGCTTCGCCTTGTCGCCACCGCCGCACCCGAACACAAACAGGCCAACGCACAGAATCATCACGTACGCGAACGCTTTCTTCATTGCAGTACCTTTCTACGGCTTGTTGGGAACGTCACTTCGGCTTCTTGACCGGCTCGTCGACCGGCTTGTCGACCGGCGTCGCTGGCGTCGTCACGGGCGGCGTCACCACCTCCGGCTTTGGCGTGGGCGTCACCGGCGGCGTCACCGGCGGCGTCACCGGCGGCGTCACCACCTCCGGCTTTGGCGTGGGCGTCGACGGCGGCGTCACCGGCGGTGTCACCGGCGGTGTCACCGGCGCTGGCACCGGCGTCTTGCCGACCGCCGGCACGGGCGTCTTGCCGGTCTTCGGCGGCTTGACCGACTCGCCGCAGCCGAGAATCATCAGGCCGAATCCCAGCACCACGACACACAACAGCAGTTTCCTCATGGTTCTTCTCTCCAATGGGGGGTCTCGAGTGTACAGGAACCACTCCTGCGCAAGGTCCATCAGCTAGAGACCGGTAGCTGTGAATTTATTCCCGGCCGGATAAAATTACAAGGACCGGGGCCTCCCCGACCCGTTTTTTTGGGCCGCCCGGGAATAACTCTGCGGCCGGAGGCCTCTAGGAAGAGGGTCCCCCATGGTCGACGACCAAGCGAAGATCGATCTTGCCCAGCTTGTCGCCGAGCATCACCAAGCGGTCTATCGCTACGCGTATCGCCTGAGCGGGTCGGTGCCCGACGCGGAAGACCTTACCCAGCAAGTGTTTCTGACCGCCCAACAGAAACTGGGCCAGTTGCGCCATGCAGAACGGGTTCGCCAGTGGTTGTTCGCCATCCTGAGGAATTGTTTCTTCAAAAGCTGTCAAAAAAAACGCCCTGTGCTGGCCGGAGACCTCTCGCTGAATGTTGAGGCGATTCCGGCCAATGTCCCCCCGGCAGACTGGATCGACCAACAGCAGCTTCAACAAGCCCTGGACGAGCTTCCCCCCGCCTATCGGGTGGTATTGATCATGTTCTACTTCGAGCAGTGCAGCTACCGAGAGATCGCTCGAGAGCTCGACTTGCCCATTGGCACGGTGATGAGCCGGCTCGCCCGGGCCAAAGGGCACTTGCGGCTTCGCCTGTTCGGCTCGAAGGGTGAGGCGGGAGCCGGACAACCCAGCCGTGTCGGGAGCTTGGGAGGATGAATATGGATCGAGTGCCGAACGAAGATCCCCAGATTTTGGAGGCCCTGCAAGCCTGCCGGCCCGGGAGCGACGACTTGGCGGAGCCGGAGATGGCGGGCCTGGCGGCGCGGCTTGCGGAGTCGGCTGAGTTGGACGAGCTGCGCGGCCGCCTCCAGCGGCTCGACGTTACGCTGGCAGACGCCTTCCACGACGTCCCCGTGCCGGAGGGCTTGGAAGCTCGGGTGTTGGCTCGGCTTGCGGAGGCTCAAGCGGGCGGTGTCGAGCCTCAGCACGCCGTGGCCTCCCCCAGCGCGGTGGCCTCGCAGCCGGCCAGCCCGGGTGTCCCTGGCAGGAGCCGTCCCAGGCTGTGGCGGGATCGGCGGTGGCTCCTTGCCGGTGCGGCCCTGGCCGCGTCGATCCTGATTCTCCTGCTTCAAGGCATGCCGAGAACCAAGGGCGTGTCGGAGGAGCAGTTCCTTACCGCGGCGATTGCCCATTTCAAGCAGGATCGCGAAGGCGCAGCGGGGCTAAGTGCGGGCTCTTCGGCACGCGAAGGGTATCCCTTGAGCCCGGCGCTCCCTTGGCAGGGCTTGCGGATCAACCCGCGGGACGTGGACGGTTTTCCCCGGGATCTTCTTCTGGATCTTCGCGGCGTTGCCTACGACGTGATGGGCCCCGAGGGGGTCGTGGCCACCCTTTACGTCGTCGATGGGTCCGTGGGCCTCACGCTGGAAGGGGAGCCGCCTGCGGAGCCGATGCACAGCACCGGTCAGTGTTGCGTGGTGGCGTGGCAGGAGGGGCCACTGGTATACGTGCTGGTGATTGTCGGGGAGGGGGACGTCTATCAGTGGCTCCTGGCGCGCGGGCAGGGGACCGTGACTTAGTGTTATCCATGCCTCCCATCTTTCCCATTTTATCCCGAAGTGGGACTTCCCGGCACATTCGTCAAGACTTCTCTAATCCGACCTCCGCTCGGCGGCCGAATGGCTCAGTAAGGCTCCTTCCCGAAGGGCTCGGGGAGGGGACTGCGGCCGGCCGGAGGGCCCCGTTCTGGGGACCGTCGGCTGTGTCCGAATGGCACACTGGACTGCGAGGCCCGGCGAGGAGGTTTTCTCATGAAGTGGTTGCCCTTTGCTTTGGTGTTGTTCCTGTTGATGGTGGTGCCGAGCGCAGCGCAGACGCCGGGCGAGTCCAGGAGCAGTATCCACCTGTCGACCAGCGAGCTGGCGGCCACGCCGGAGATGTGGTTCTTCGAGCAGTACCTTCGCGAGTACCGCGATCCGAAGGCCATGATCCGCAAGAAGGCCGAGTTCCGAGCCGCGGAGCGCGAGCGGCGGCTCACGATGCTGAAGTGGTACGGGACCTCGAACAGCCGGCCCTCGGCAGGATCGGACCCCGTGCACGGCGAGTACTCGGCCCGGTGGGTCTCGAACAACCCGTACTATCCGTCCCGCTGGGCGGGGTACGCAGCGGGCACGGTGGTCGCTCGCTCGACGAGCCCCACGCCCTCGACCGACCGGCCCACCTACCTGTCGGTTCCCTAGCCCGCGGTTGGGTGGCACTGGCGTCTCGCCAGTGATGCGGCGCGAAGCACGGGCAAGATGCCCGTGCCACCCGTCAGAAACCTGCGTCGGCCCAGCAGGGATTCCCAATCCCCAGCTCCTCCAGCATTTCCAGGTATCCCTGGGTATTGCCCAGGATCTCGTCGGCGAGCCATTGCCAGCGGGACTGGCCCGCCAGATCGGCGGTGCACCGGTCGATCTCGTGAACGGCTCCGCGCTGGGACTCGCGCACCCGGCGCAGCAGGTAGTCCAGGGAGAGGTCGTGGACGCCGGTGAAAAAGGCGGGGAAGGAGCCGAACTCGGGGCGGGCGCCGGATTGCCGGATCGCGGCCACCAGGCGCTCGGCGTAGCGGCGGTGGTCGGCGGCCATCCGGCGCAGCAGTTCCAGCGCGGCCTCTTTGCCGGGCGCGACCCACGGCTGGACCCCGTCGAGATAGACGGGAAGGGACCGGTAGACCAGTTGGAGGAGGCGGTTCAGGGAGTCGATTGGGTTGGGGCGGGTCATCCGGAGGGCTTCCTCGTCGATCCTCACTGGAAGAACAGCGGCGTCGCGGCCGACTGGGCCCAGGCGAACAGCCCGTTCCACAGCACGCCGAGCACCACGAGCGCGACCGCCAGCACGAGGCAGAACAGGCCCGCGGCGGAGCCCAGCGGGACCTCGGCCGCGGCATCGGCCCGCGCAGGCGCCGGCGCAGGCGTCAGGACCATGACCTTCACCACGCGGACGTAGTAGAACAGGCTCAGCACGGTGTTGAGCACGCCGATGGCCAGGAGCGTCAGCAGCCGGGCGTCGAACACCGCGGCGAAGATCGTGAACTTGGCCGGGAAACCGGCCAACGGCGGCAGGCCGACGAGGCTGAACAGGGCGATCGAGAAGCACACCACGATGCCCGGCGAGCGGTGGACCAACCCGGCGTAGTCGTCGATCCGCTCGCTGCCCAGGGCGTTGCGCAGGAAGGCGGCGGCGGCGAACGCGCCGAGGTTCATCAGCAGGTAGATGCCGGCGTAGAAGGCCACGGAGGCGACGGCCCGGGCCGCGCCCTCCGGGCTGTCGCCGGCCAGCACCACGGCCGCCGCCACGGGCATCATCATGTAACCGGCATGCGCGATCGTCGAGTAGGCCAGCAGCCGCTTGACGTTGGTCTGGCCGTAGGCGGCGAGGTTGCCGAACGTGCAGGTCACGGCCGCCAGGAGCATGATGAGGCCGGCGAGGTAGAGGCGTGCCGGCGCGAGGGCGACGGTGAGGGCGTCGGACCCGGCGACGTGCGCGAACCCGATCGCCAGGCGCACCAGGAGCCCGAGGGCCGCGGCCTTCGAGGCGACGGACAAGAAGGCGCCGACCTCGGCCGTGGCGCCCTCGAAGACGTCGGGTGCCCAGAAGTGGAAGGGGACGGCCGAGAGCTTGAAGGCCAGGCCGACCATGACCATGAGCCCGCCGAGGACCAGGACCAACGCCCGCGGCTCGGCGGCGCCGCTTTCGAGCATCTCGGCCAACTGGCGGGCCATGGTGGGCAGGTGGGCGGACCCGAGCGCGCCGGCCAGCAGGCTGATTCCGTAGAGCATCACGCCGGCGGTAGCCCCGCCGAAGACGGCGAACTTCAGCGCGGCCTCGCTGCTGGTGCGGCGGTGCTTGAGCAGGCCCGCCAGGGCATACGAGGGGACGCTGGCCATCTCCACGCCGAGGAAGACGATCATCATGTGGTTGGCCGAGACCATCAGGCACATGCCCAGGGTGGCCCCGAGGACGAGGACGTAGAACTCGGTGGCCTCCTCGCGCCCGGGAACGCCGGACAGCCGCGTGTACAGGGCAAACAAGACGGCGAAGCCGAGCAGCAGCCCGCGCATGTAGATCGAGAAGGGATCGTAGACCAGCATCCCGGTGAACAGCGGGATGGTCTTCCCCGCGGCGGAGGCCATCGGGGCGTCCGGGCCAAGATGCTCCCAGGGGGCGGCCAGCCAGAGGGCCGCGAGCGAGCCGGCCAGCATCAGCCCGAACGCCGCGCCGAGCACCCGGGGAAACACCATCCGCGCCAAGAGCAACAGCACGATCGTCGCGCAGATCGCCACCTCCGGCAGGAACGGCCCGAGGGAGGTTCCCACCGCGTCGAAGATCGCATCGTTGATCAGTTGGTGGAAGCTCACGGGCGGTCCGCTCCTGCGGGCGGGGCTGGCAAATCGGGCGGCTTCACTCGCGGCCAGTGGACCTCTTCGGTCCACCGGGCCAGCCCGGTGACCGTCCGGTCCACGCTGGGGGACATGTAGTTCAATAGCGCCTGCGGATACACGCCCAAGAGGAGGGCGAAGGCCACGAGCGGGGCGGCGATGGCCACCTCGCGCCGCGTGGCCGGGACCAGGGCCTCGGGGTGCGGACCCTTGTACTCCGCCCCCAGGAACACCCGCTGGATCGTCCACAGGATGTAGCCCGCGGTGAGGATCACCACGCTCGCCGCCACCACGGCCAGCACCATGCTGTAGTTCCAGGCGGAGAGGACCACGAGCACCTCGCCGATGAACCCGCACAGCCCGGGCAGGCCCAGCGCGGCGAAGAAGATGGCGATCGACAGGCCGCTGTACACCGGCATGCGTGCGAACAGGCCGCCGAACCGGTCCAGGTCGCGGTGGTGGACCCGGTCGTAGACCACGCCCACCATAAAGAACATGCCGGCGGAGCTCAGGCCGTGGGCGATCATCTGGAACATCGCCCCGTTCATGCCCATGCGCCAGGAATCGGCCGCAAAGCCGTTGGAGGCCGCCGCGGTCCACACGCCCATGCCCAGCATGACGTATCCCATGTGGCTCACCGAGCTGTAGGCCACGAGGCGCTTGAAGTCCTTCTGGGCCATGGCGGCAAAGGCCCCGTAGACCATGCTCACCACGCCCAGCCCGACCACCAGCCAGGCCAATTCATAGCCGGCCCGTGGACACACGGGATAGCAGATGCGGAGGATCCCGTACCCGCCCATCTTCAACAGCACGCCGGCCAGGAGCATCGAGATGGGCGTGGGGGCCTCGACGTGGGCATCGGGGAGCCAGGTGTGCACCGGCACGGAGGGAACCTTGATGATGAATCCGATCAGCAGCAGCAGGAAGGCCCACCACTGGATCGATTTGCCCATAAGCAGCGTAGCGTCGAACGGCGAGTCGTACACCACGGAGCGCTGCTTGGGGCGTTGGGGCTCGGCGGGCTGGCCCGGCTCGGTGCGCCGGTCCATCTCCTTGATCTGCCCCATCTGCTTGAGCTGACCCAATTCCGCCAGGGCCAGGAGGTTGAACGTGTGGACCGGCTCGCCGGGCCGGGAGGCGATGCGCTGGATCGTCGCCGGCGGGACGTGGCACTGGACCATCTGCGTCTCGGTCAGCAGCCCCAGGTCGCTGGAGAAATAGAGCATGAGCATCGCGACCAGCATCAGCACGCTGCCGACCAGCGTGAACAGGAAGAACTTGATCGCCGCGTACTCCCGCCTCGGGCCGCCCCAAACGCCGATCAGGAAATACATCGGCAGGAGCATCACCTCCCAGAACACGTAGAACAGGAAGAAGTCCAGGGCCAAAAACACGCCGAGCATCCCCGTCTCCAGCAGGAGGAAGAGCATGCAGTAGGCCCGGACGTGCTTCTGGATGGGCCAGCTCGCCCACATCGCCAGGACGCTCAGAAACGAGGTCAGAAGGACCAGCGGGAAGCTGATTCCGTCAAGGCCCAGGGCGTAGTCGACCCCGAACGCCGGAATCCAGGAGAGGCTGGACGCAAGCTGCATCGTCGGTTGGTCGAGGAAAAAATGGGTGCGGTCCTCCGTGCTGGCCGCGGGGATGGCGATCCACACGGTGAGCACGAACACCGCCGCGGTAAAGGCCAGCGCCACGCGTTTCATCGCCTGGTCCGCCCCCTTGGGCATCAGGCCGATCACCGCCGCCCCGGCGGTCGGCAGGAAGATCACCAGGCTCAACAGAATCGCCGACGGGTTGATGTCCATGACTTATCCCGAATTCCCCATTCTGACTTCGTATGCAAGGTTGCGCTGAAAGTGGAACACCTTCAAGGCCCGGGGGTTGCAACCCCCGGGCTTTGGGGCGCTCGCCCACTATCCACTATCCACTACCCACTACCCACTACCCACTATCCACTACCCGCCTCAAGGCCCCATGCGCCCGTGCCCGGCGAGTACGAACTGCCAATAGACGCTCACGATGATGAAACCCCCGACCGTTCCCACGGCCACGAGCAGGACGTAGCTCCGCAGGCGGCCGGTCTGGAAGGTCCTCAGCCAGAGGCCCGCGGCGTGGACCCCCTGGGCGATCCGGTCGACGGTGCGGTCGACGAAGGTGCGGTCGATCCAGTCGTCCAACACGGAGACTCGGCGGCACAGCCCGGCCAGGCCGTCGACGAAGCGGTCGATCCCCTCCCGGTCCACGGCGGCGATCCAGCCGGAGATCCGCATGGCCGGCCGGACGAAGACCGCCCCGTACAGCTCGTCGAACCACCACTTGTTCCGCAGGAAGCGGTACACCGGGGCGCAAGCCCGGCGCACGCGATCCGGATCGATCCTGCGCACGCCGTAAAATGCCGTGGCCACGAGGAACCCGGCCAGGGCCAGGGCGAAGGCCAGAAGCGAGGCCGGCACGTGGATGGCGTGGTCCTCGGCCAGGTGCTCCGCGGGGGCTGTCAGCCAGGGGATCAGCACGCCGCCGGCCGACCCGGCCTCGGTCCCCTTCGGCCGGGCCTGGTCCAGGACGTTGGTCAGGCTGAGGTTGGTCAGCAGCACCGGCCAGCCGGAGATGACCGAGAACACCGCCAGCACGACCAGCGGGGCGACCATCACCTTGGGCGACTCATGGGCGTGCTCGAAGACGTGGTGGTCGCGTGGCCGGCCGAGGAACGTAAGGTACCACAGCCGGAACATGTAGAACGCCGTCAGGGCCGCCGCGCCCATGGCCACCACGCACAGCACGGCGTACACCGGGCTGGAGCCGGCGCGCCACGCGGAGAGGGCCTGGGCAAGAATCGCGTCCTTCGAGTAGTAGCCGCTCAGGCCGATCACCAGCGGCACGCCGGCCCCCGAGATCGCCAGGCAGCCGGCGAGCATCGTGTAGGCGGTCCAGGGCATCTTTTTCAGGAGCCCGCCCATGCGGGGCATCTCGTTGGTGCCGGTGGCGTGGATCACGGAGCCGGAGCCGAGGAACAACAGGGCCTTGAAGAAGGCGTGGTTCACGAGGTGGAAGAGCCCGGCCCGCCAGCCGCCCAAGCCCAGGGCGAACATCATGTAGCCCAACTGGCTGACGGTCGAGTAGGCCAGCACCCGCTTGATGTCGGTGGCGACCAGGGCGATCGTGGCCGCGATGAACAACGTCACGCAGCCGACGACGGCGATGACCAGGAGCACTTCCGGGGTGAAGACCGGGTAGAACCGGCCCACCAGGTACACGCCCGCCGCGACCATGGTGGCGGCGTGGATCAGGGCGCTGACGGGCGTGGGCCCCTCCATGGCGTCGGGCAGCCAGACGTGCAGCGGGAACTGGGCGCTCTTGCCCACGCAGCCGCAGAAGATCCCCAGTCCGGCAATCACCAGGAGCCAGTAGCCGTAGCCCTCGTCGCGCCACTCGGGGATTTTGCCGGCGATCTGCTCCTCGGCGTCGCGGCGCGTGGGCGCGGTGCGGTAGATCTTCTCGACCTCGGCCCGGGCGGCCTGCCGGACCATGCGGTCGGGCACGGTCAGGCGGTAATCGTTTTCGGCCGAACGGACCAGCCTGAACACACCTCGGGACACCCGGCCCGGCGCCTCGCGGACGTTGCCGAAGGCGAGCGTGCCCAGGGCGCCCCACAGGGCCATCAGGCCGACGAGCATTCCGAAATCGCCCACCCGGTTGACGATGAACGCCTTGTTCGCCGCGTTGGTGGCGGTGGATCGCTCGTGATAGAACCCGATGAGGAAGTACGAGCAGATCCCCACCAGCTCCCAGAACACGAAGACCATGGCCAGGTTGCCCGCCACGACCAGTCCCAGCATGCTGAAGCAAAACAGCGAGAGGTACTGGAAGAAGCGGTGGAAGCGTCCCGGACGGCGCAGCGGGCCGCCGTCGTCCGCGGTGACCATTGGATCGGTCACCTCGTCGAGCTCCTCGTGCATGTAGCCGAACGAGTAGACGTGGATGCAGAAGGCCACGAGGGTGACCATGGCGAACATGACCACGGTCAGGGCATCGATGTAGTAGCCGATCGTCAGCCGCAGCGAGCCGAACTCGGCCAGGGTGTACCAGTTGCCGGCGATGGGCCGGACGATTTCGACGACCTTCCCGGCGGCGAGCCCCTCGGCGTGCCCCTCGGCGGGGCCCTCGGCGTGCTCTTCGGCTGGCCCGGCCGTCGGCTCGATCAGGGTCACCGGGTTGCCGAGGAGCCATCCACCCAGGGCCACCAGCGAGAGGACCATGGCCAGTCCGATGGCCGCGGTGGCGACGTATCCGGCCCCCTTCCCGCCCTTGCCCATGCGCGGCCCGAAGAAGACGATCGCCGCGAACGACGCCAGGGGCAACAGCCAGGCCAGGCCCAGGAGCAGCGGTAAGAGTCGGTCGAGTGTCATCAGCCCTTCAGCTCGCTGGCGTCGTCCACGTCGATGGTGGCGTGGGTATGGTAAAAGTTCAAGGCGATGGCCAAGGCCACGGCCGCCTCGGCCGCCGCCAGGACAATGACGAACAGGGCCATAAGCTGCCCGTCCAGGCCGAGGCTCGAGGCGCTATCGCCGCGCAAAAACCGGCTGCCAAAGGCCACGAAATTCAGCGTCGCCCCGTTGAGCACCAGCTCGATCCCCATCAGCACGCCCAGCGCGTTCCGCTTGGCCGTCATGCAGATCACGCCGCAGACGAACAGCACGGCGCCGACCAGGAGGTAGTGCATCGGACCGACGGGTTGAGTTAGCAGGTTCATGGGTGCCGCGCTTTCTCTTACTCGGGAGTCCTTGGGGTTTGCGGCGGCTCGGGGGACGTGGGCCGGCGTTTGGCCCGGGCCAGGTGCGCGGCACCGATCAGGACCACGACCAGGTGCACGGAAATCACCTCAAACGGCAGGAGGTAGCCGGCCATGCCGTCGCGCAGGCGGGGATCGGCCTGGTCCGGCTTGTCGACGCGCACGCCGACGAGCGCCAACCCGAGCGGTGCGGCGGTGGGCTCCGCCTGCGCCTGGCGGTCGGCGAGCGTCTGGCCGCGTCCGGCCCAGCGGTCGACGCTCAGGGCGGCCTGCCACAGCACGGCCAGGAGCGAGGCCCCGACCAGCGCGGCCACGAGCCACTGGGTGGGCGCGGTTCGCATGTCGACGAAAGGCTGCCTGGCGGTGAGCATCACGCCGAAGACCAACAGCACCAGCGTCCCGCCCACGTAGACCATCAATTGCAGCGTCCCGACGAGGTCCGCCCCCGCCAGGAAGAACAGGCCGGCGACGGCTCCCAGGGAAACCACCAGCCAGAAGGCCATGCGCACCACGTTGGCCGAGAGGACCACGGCCAGCGCCGCGCCGCAGGCCGCCAGGGCCATCAGGAGGAAGAACAGCGAGTGCCACTGGATTGCCACGCTCATCCTCCAAAGTTCTCGACGGCGGCCCACAGCCCGCCGGGGAGGGCGTAACACCACAGCATCGCCCCGAGGAGCATCGCCGCCGCCAGCGGAATGCAGTACTTCAGGCAGACGGTCATCACCTGGTCGATGCGCAGGCGGGGCAGCGTCCAGCGGAGCCACATCATGAAGATGATTCCCAAATAGCCTTTGACCAAGAGGTTGCACAGCCCGAGCAGTCCGCCCAGGTAACCGGCCAGGGGGTGATTCTCGCAGGTCAGGCCGAGGAGCGACGCAACGGGCAGCGGGCCGTTCCACCCGCCGAAGAACAGGATCGCGCCGAGCACGCTCACGGCGAACATCGAGGCGTACTCGGCCATGAAGAAGACGCTCCAGCGGAAGCCCGAGTACTCGGTCATGAACCCGGCGACCAGCTCGCTTTCGGCCTCGGCCAGGTCGAACGGGGCGCGGTTCACGCTGGCCACGGCGCAGGTCAGAAAGACGAAGAAAGTGAGGAACGTGAAGGGGTCGTGAAAGATCTGCCACTGCCAGAATCCGCCGGCCTGGCGATTGCCGATCTCGACCAGGTCCATCGTGCCGGCGACCATCACCGGGATCGCGGCGCACAGGGCCAACGGCACCTCGTAGCTGACCACCTGGGCCGCCTCGCGCATGCCGCCGAACAGCGACCACTTCGAGCCCGAGGCGTAGCCGGCCAGGATCACGCCGAGCACCTCCAGACCCGCCACGGCCAGGACAAAGAACACGGCGACGTTCATCGGCTGGGCCACCCAGCCGCTGGCCATGGGCAGCGCCAGGTAGACGCTGAACGAGGCGCAGAAGCACAGGTAGGGCGCGAGGCGGAACAAGAACCGGTCGGCCCCGGCGGGGACCAGGTCCTCCTTGGTCAGGAGCTTCAGCCCGTCGGCCACGCTTTGGAGCCAGCCGAAGCGGCCGCCGACCCGGGTCGGCCCCAGCCGGTCCTGGAGCCGCCCGGCGATCTTGCGCTCGGCCCAGTTGGAAACCGCCACGATCATCATCGCCAGCACGAACAGAAGCGCAACGTGCACCGCCGCGGCCGCCGTGTACGCCAGCCAGGCATAGCTTTCGGGCAGGAAGGTTTTCAGGTATTCAGCCACCGACGCGCACCTTGGCCTCTCGGCTCACCGATCGATTTCCCCAAGAACGATGTCCAGCGACCCGAGGATCGCGGGAATGTCTCCGATCAGGCACCCCCGGCACAGCTCGGGGAGCACCGACAGGTTGCAGAAGCTGCTGCTGCGGGCCCGGACCCGCCACGGAATTGCCGAGCCGTCGCTGACGACCATGAACCCCATCTGACCCTTGGTGGCTTCGGTTTCCAGGTAGACCTCGCCCTTGGGCAGTTTTTGGGTCAGGCGCAACGGCTCGCCGATCCCCGCCGGGCATCGGCCGTAGCGCTCCAGGGCCTGGCGGACCAGGCCCATGCTCTGCACCACCTCGAGCATGCGGACGTAGAACCGGTGCCAACTGTCGCCCAGCACGGCCACCGCGGGGACCGGCGGATACTTCCGGTCCTGCGGATAGTGGCCGGCGGTCTGGGCAATGACCTCGAACCGGTAGCCGTCGTACATGCGCGTGTACCACGGATCGCCGTGGCGGCGGAGGTCCCAGGCGACGCCGCTTCCCCGGAGCACGGGCCCGGTGCACCCGTAGTCGATCGCCATCTCCGGCGAGAGGACCCCCACTGCCGCGCTTCGGCGGATGAGGATCGCGTTGCTCGTGAGCACGGCGTGGAGCTCGTCGATCACCGGCTCGAAATCCTTCAGGAAGGCTTCGCACTTGGGAAGCCAGCCGGGGGGAAGGTCGGCCATCAGCCCGCCGACGGTAATGTAGCTGTACGTGAGCCGGGCGCCGCAGGCCAGCTCGAACAGGTCGAGGATCTTCTCCCGCTCCCGAAAGCAATACATAAACGGCGTGAAACTGCCCAGGTCCAGCCCGAAGGAGCCGGCCGCCATGAGATGGCTGGCAATGCGGTTCAGCTCGACGATCAGCACCCGCAAGTGCCGGGCACGCTCCGGCACCTCCAGCTTCAGAAGCTTCTCCACGGTCAGGGCCCAGCCGAGGTTCATGTTCATCCCGGCCAGGTAGTCCATCCGGTCCGTGTACGGAATCCACTGCCGGGCCGCCAGGTTCTCCCCGATCTTCTCCGCGCAGCGGTGCAGGTAGCCGACGTGCGGCGTCACCTCGAGGACGACCTCGCCGTCGGTCCGCAACACCAGTCGCAGCACCCCGTGCGTGCTCGGGTGCTGCGGACCCATGTTCACGAGGATCTCGTCCGTGCGAACGTCGCACTCGACCGGCTCGGGATCCACGCGCTCGAGTCCCATCGGCTCACCTCCCCCGAATTCCGTGGTACTCGAGCGGCATGACGTAATCCTTGCGCAGCGGGTGGCCGGCCCAGTCCTCGGGGCAGAGGATCCTCCGCAAGTCGGGATGCCCCCGGAAGAACACTCCCGACAGGTCGTACACCTCGCGCTCGTGCCAATTGGCCGTCTTCCAAACCCCGCTGACCGTCGGAACCTCGGGGAGCTGCCCCTGAACGTTGTCCCTCCAGCGTGGAAGAACGACCTTCAGCACGAGCCGGTGCCCGTGGACCATGCTCGACAGGTGGTACATCACTTCGAGGTGGGGCTGCCAGTCGACCTTCTTCTTGGGGTCGGTGTGGAGGTAGTCCACTCCGCTGATGCAGTGGAGGAAGTTGAAGCGGAGCTCGGGCTCGTCGCGCAGAAAGCCGCAGACCTCGGCCAGGGCCTCCGGGGCGACCTCGGCCCAGGGATCGATCGCCTCGGCGTTGCTCCCCGTGATTCTCGGGCCGAACTGCCCGGTCAACTTGGCGAGGATCGCTGCGAATTCCACGAGACAAAGTCCTGCGGGATCGAGGGGTGGTCCTACCGGAGGGAAGGGCTGGAAACGGGGGTGGAAACGTCCTGCAGTTCTGCGGTCGGAGACCGGGCGACGAATTCGCAGGCGCGGACCCAATCGAGGTCGCCCCTGTTCCAAACGTAGGCGAAGGCAACCAGCAGCACCGCGAAGAAGACTCCCATGTCGATCATGGCGGCCAGGGCCAGCCGATCCGCAGCCCCGGCCAGCGCACGGGTGTCGGCCGGATCCCCGCCGGAGGGCAGCGTGAGGCCGGCGTCCCGGACTCCCAGCTCCTTGAGGGTCGCCCTGGCGGCCGAGGGATCGGCTGCCGCCTGCACCGCGGTCTCGCTCCGCAGGCGGTTGGCCTTCCCGAAGACGACCGCCCAGGGAAACAGGAACGCCACTTCGACCTCGAAGATGATGAACACCAGGGCCACGACGTAGAACCGCAGATCGAACTGGACGAACCCGGACCCGATCGTCGGCTCGCCGCACTCGTAGATTTCCTGCTTCTGCGGGGATGGTGCGCGGGGGCGCAAAAATCGCCCCAACAGCAGGGCGACGAAGACGAACAGGAACGCCACCGAGGCAAACAGGACCAGGTAGGCGACGATCGACGTGGGAGTCATCAGCGAGTAAAGAACTTCAGGCCCGAAGGACACCAGGGGATCGCCACGGCCGACGGAATTTGCTCATTCTAGACGTCCGCGATGGTTTTGCAACCCTATCTAGTTGCGGCTGCCGCCGGCGCCCAACTGCTCGCCGAGCGGCTGCCGGCCCTCAAAACCGGCGTCCACCTCATGGTAGTAGCCCACTTCAGGGTCTCCGAGCTTCCAGCAGAGGTAGACCGACCGGCCGTCGAGCGTGGACGGGAAATCGACGATGCCCTCCAGGGCGCTTCGGGGCTCGACGCCGATCTGGCGGAGCTCGTCCATGTACTGCTGCAACTGCCGGCTGTCTTCGTCGAGCTGTTCGGCGATCTGGTTCAATTCCTCCTGGTAGGGGTCGTGGCCGTCGCGGGCCCGGCCGTCGGAGAGGGCCGCGAGCCGCTGGCGCCGATCGAGCACGTCCTGCGCCAAGCGGACCAGGTCGCCCGTGATCGCCCGGACCAGCGGCAGCGTGGCGTTCGCCTGGCAGACGGTGAATCGTTTGTTGGCCGGCGTTGGCTTGCGGTTCATCGGCTGCCTCAGGGGTGATCTCACGGGGATGGGACTCCTTCGAGGACTACTGATTCGGGCCGCCGTGCACCGGCACGGCGACCGCCTTGGATTGGGCCACGGCGGCCGGGTTGAGCGTCGACCGCCCCCACGCTATCTCCAGCGGCAGCCGGGCATAGTCGACCAGGCAGCCGTCCCGGCTGTAGGCGCTCAGATCGTGCGTCGCGCCCATGAAGATGCAGTCCGCCGGGCACGCCTCGGTGCACATGGCGCAGAACATGCACTTGGTGTAGTCGATGACGAAGCTCGTCACGCGAAAACCCTTACGCCCCTCGATCCGCTCCTTGCCGATGTAAATGCAGTCCACCGGACAGTCCCGCGCGCACCGCTCGCAGGCAATGCAGCTCGTCAGGTCGAAGCGGTGGAAGCCGCGATAGCGGCCGGCCACCTGCAGCGGCAGCTCCGGATACTCGAAATGCTCCGTGAAGGTCTTGCGCGTAGGATGGTACGTCTTGCCCCAATAGCGCACCGTCACCCAGAGCGCTTGGGCCACCGTCACCACCGCGTGCACGACGTTGCCCAGCCAGGTTCTCAGTGCTTTTCCCATCGTGCGCGTTCCCGTCACCTGCGAAACGGAAGCCGACCGCCCCGAGGGAGCGTCCTCGACCATCCGCCTGTCGGAATTATAGGCGCCCGGCTTCGGCCCACAAGGACCCGCTGCACGCTGGTGGGGAGGTTCTCTGGCACACGTCCTGCTGAGAGCCCCAAGGCGAGCACCTCCAAAGCGAAGTCCCGGCCTGCTCGCCCGGCCGGGCGCCGGGCGGGGTTGACCCAAGTGTCCGCCTCGCCAGGGGCATCGTGGGGGGTGCTTGGAATGCATGCACTGCCTGCGATCCACACGATGATCCTGGGGGCCTGCGATCCCGAACCTTTCTAGGTCTGCGGTGGTGTCGTGAATACCGCCTTCGGCGGTGTAATCAGGAATTTTCCAGGTGGGAAGACTTTTCTGAGCGATGAAGCCAGGTGGACTGGATAGAATAGGGGGGAATTGAACGCAACTCTCTACGTAAAAGCGACTTAAGGGCGGGCCCATAACCCTGCCAAATGGGGAGGGCAGTCTGCCGAACAGGAGGATTCTGCGGTCCGTACTAATTTTGTGCCAAAGTTAGGAAAAATCCGGCCCTGGCCCGGTCGGGGGTGCTGAAACTCCTTGACGAGAGAAGATGGGTAGGGTATTTTGAAATGATGGCGTTTCGGTGCGCACCCTCGCACGGCGCTTGTGTCAGGATAGCCCCTTGGCTGTCTGGCAGGAGGACAAGGAACATAGGATGTTAGTACTTTCTCGCAAGAAGAACGAGAGTATTGTCATCAACGATGACATTACGATCGTGGTCGTCGAGATCCGAGGAGACAAGGTCCGCCTCGGGGTTGAGGCCCCGAAGGAGATCCCGGTCCACAGGCGCGAGGTGTTCGACGCGATTCGCCGCAACGAAGCGGCTGCCGGCGGCAAAGAGGCCGGCCCCACCGACGAAGCCAAGACGGATCCGGCCAAGACCACGGGCAATTCCTAGGTTCCTTCGCCCGCGGCGGTATCCTTGCTGATCTACTCCTCGCGGCGGGCTCATTCCGCTTTCGCGTTTTCCGGCTGTCCGGCTCTCCCTGCGCCTTGACGCCTGGCGCCCGCCCGGGCTATAAAGCACACTGCCGCATTTCTCACCGCGCCGAGCGTCGTGTGGGCCCCGTCGTCTAGCCTGGTCAGGACACAGGCCTTTCAAGCCTGCAACACGGGTTCAAATCCCGTCGGGGTCACTGGAGAATCCGTCCGGGGCACGGCGATGAAGCCATGAATCAACGCCAGAATCACGGCTCCGCCCCATCGCCTCCTTCGGACTCCCCTTCTCCACCTCCCTACGACGCCTTGTTGCTGGTCTCCTTCGGCGGGCCGGAACGGCGCGACGACGTGCTCCCGTTCCTCGAAAACGTGCTTCGCGGGAAACCCATCCCGCCGGAACGCGTTCGGCAGGTCGCCGAGCACTACGAGCTGTTCGATGGGGTCAGCCCGCTTTGCGCCCAGAACCGGGCGCTTCTGGCCGCGCTGGTCGGCGAGCTCAACGCCCACGGCCCTCATCTAACGGTCTACTGGGGGAATCGGAACTGGCATCCGTTCTTGGCCGACACGCTCCGGCAGATGGCCGACGACGGCGTGCGCCGGGCCCTGGCCCTGGTCACTTCGGCCTTCGGCTCGTACCCGGGCTGCCGGCAGTACCTGGAGGACATCGAGCGGGCCCGACTCGTCGTGGGCCCCCAGGCCCCGCAGGTCGACAAGCTGCGCCTGTTCTACAACCATCCCGGCTTCATCGAGCCGGCGGCCGAGCGCGTGGCCGCGGCCCTGGAAGCGGTCCCTGCGGAGCGCCGCAAGGCGGCACGGCTGGTCTATACGGCCCACAGCATCCCCGTGGCCATGGCCGGGCATTGCCCGTACCAGCGGCAATTGCACGAGGCCTGCCGCCTGGTGTCGGAGCGCGCGGGACGGACGGCCTGGGACCTGGTCTTTCAGAGCCGAAGCGGCCCGCCGGAGCAGCCCTGGCTGGAGCCCGACGTCGGCGATTTTCTGGTCGATCTCCACCGCCGCGGCGGCACGCGCGACGTCGTGCTCGTGCCCATCGGCTTCCTCTCCGAGCACATGGAGGTGGTCTACGATCTGGACGTGGAGGTCGCCGGGCTGTGCGAGTCGCTGGGTCTGGGCCTGGTCCGGGCCGGCGTGGTCGGCACGCATCCACGCTTCGTGGCCATGATCCGCCAGCTCGTGCTCGAGCGGATCGAGGCCGCGCTCCTTCGTTTGGCCCTCGGTGCCCTCGGGCCGAGTCCGGACGTCTGTGCGGCGGACTGCTGCCTTTCCAGGTCCCATCCCTGAGGCGGCGGGACTCGCCGCGTCGTTTAGCCGCAAGCCGAAGGCGAGCGCGCTCGCAGGGCCTGCAAAACGGCACGGCTGCCAGGGCGTCGGCCCGAGGTAGAACGAACGACGCGCTCGCCTTCGGCTTGCGGCTAAACCACGTGCCGGTACAATGGGTCGATCGTGGGCGGGGAGAGCGGCGATGGAGCGAGTCTTCCTGGGCTGGAAACGGCCCGGACTGGTGGCGGCGGCGGACTACCTGGAGGGGCGGGCGGCCCGGCCGGGGACGCTCGATTTCGCCGGGCTGCTGGTGGCCGTGCCGGGTGCCCGGGCCGGAAGGAGGCT
>Ga0315290_10000307_pt1 | contig 30901 bp, 23 predicted proteins | sample YL17G12_0_MG_FD_203627 | JGI IMG/M metagenome (GOLD analysis project Ga0315290, IMG submission 203627) | Sediment microbial communities from Yellowstone Lake, YNP, Wyoming, USA - YL17G12_0 | ecosystem: Environmental > Aquatic > Freshwater > Lake > Sediment | place: USA: Wyoming | collected... | reverse complement strand
TGATGCCATAGAAATGTATGACGAAATTATTACCAAAAATCGGGATTGTGATTCCATCGGGTGGCATGCTATTCTCCTACTTCTAAGGGCGATTTTGCTTCATTTGCCTGAGTAATTCATGGCCTTGTTTGCGCACTTTCAAAATCCGTTGGAAAGCAGTGATGTTCGCGAGCAATGCAATGATCGCCACTGCGGTCAATAAAATCGCAGGGTAATAATACCCCAATATCAAACCCGGCGCTAAAATCATATACCGTTCCATGCGGGTCAGAATGCCAGTATTGGCATCAAACTTGAGCGATTCAGCCCTAGCCTTTGTATAAGGCACGAGAACCGAGCCGATAACGGCAGCAAACACCAATAACACGCCTGTCATATTTGACTGGAATGCATAGTAATACAACAAACCACCAAAAATAATCAATTCCGAATATCGGTCACTCACTGAGTCTACAAATGCTCCCCAATTGCTGGCTTCACCTCTCAAGCGAGCCATCGTTCCATCCAGTGCATCCAACGGCCCCATCAACATTGCGAGGACTCCTCCCCAAAGGAATTGACCATTTGCAATAAGGACTGCGCCAACAATATTTCCAGCAACACCGGTTAAAGTGATTGCCGTGGGAGTCAGACCTATCTTGCCCAAAAAATTGGCAATTGGTTCCAGAATCCCTTTGAACCAAAGTCGCATATTATCCGTAAACGATTTCTTTTTAGGTTGTTCCATGTGATCCTCGATTCATTGGTTGATTTTTTGAATATTAATCATTATCGTCAGGTTCATCGTTTTGTTCAACAAGCACTTCACGCTCTCGACCGCCCCCTTGTGAGGGACCAACGACTCCCAGCTCCTCGAGTTCGTCCAACAAACGGGCAGCTCGAGGATACCCGATCCGTAATCGACGCTGAAGGAGGGATGCACTCGCATGCTGGCTTTGGCGGATTACCTCGATTGCCTGCTCAATTAAAGAGTCTTCACCTTCTTCCGGCTCGGACAGAATCGCCTCCCAGGGTGGAGTTTCAACTTCTGTGGCAGACATCTTTTGCCAGAATGCAATAATTCTTTCGATTTCCTGGTCAGTGACGTAGACACCCTGAGCGCGCAGCGGATTTCCCACTTCGGGATTCTGGAAAAGCATATCGCCGCGGCCCAACAAGTTCTCTGCCCCGGGAGAATCGAGAATCACCCGGCTGTCCACGCCTGATGCGACTGCAAATGCGAGCCTCGCCGGGAAATTAGCTTTGATCAAGCCAGTCACAACATCCGTGCTGGGCCTTTGGGTAGCGACGACAAGGTGAATACCTGTTGCGCGCGCCATTTGGGCTAAGCGGACAAGATTATGCTCCGTTTGATCAGCCGCATTCATCATAAGGTCTGCGAGTTCATCAATCATTACCACCATTCGGGGAAGCGCTCGTGCACCATCTTTCCGAATCGAAGAGCGGCGGTTGTAGACATCTATGTCACGAGCCCGTGCGCCTTCCAGCAATCGATACCGGTGTTCCATTTCAACGACCACCCAGCGCAGCACACCCATGATCCGATTTATATCCGTCTCAACCTTACCCAATAAATGCGGCAAACCATTGAAGCGAATCAATTCAACCATTTTTGAATCGATCATGACAAACCGTAAATCCTCAGGTGCATTGTTCATCGCCAAACAGGCAGCGATGGAGGTAATGCAGACCGATTTCCCTGAACCTGTCGCACCGGCAATCAAGAGATGTGGCATCCTGGATAAATCAGCGATAACCGGCTGACCGGATACATCTCTACCAAGTGCCATGGCAAGCGGTTTGCCGACTTTACTAAATACTTCACTTTCCAGAATTGGTCGTAATCGTACTACAGAGGTCCGGGGGTTGGGTACTTCGATACCGACGTAAGGTTTCCCCGGCACTGGCGCTTCAATTCTTAAACGCTCGGCAGAAAGAGTTAATGCCAGGTCACGCTGTAATGCGGCAATTTGTGCAACCCGGACTTTCATCAGCTGAGGGTCATCCTCATTTGATCCCGGTTTCTTGATAAAACCAGGCTGCACAGCAAATTGAGTTACGGTTGGTCCAACTCGAAAACCCACCACCTGCGCAGGTATACCAAACTCGGACAGGGTTTTCTCGATCATGCCTGCCGTTTGGTTGATGGTTTTTTCATCGGGGCGGGTTGACTGGTCGCTCAGGAGCAAATTCAAAGGAGGCAGTCGTTCTCCACGCGGCAGAGGTGCTGCTGGTTTTTCATCCTGGGTTTCAGGAACCTTGAAGGACTTACGGAATTTCTTTTCAAGAGGAGGATTCTTCTTTGTTGTGGCTTTTGTGACGGCTGCCACCCCAGGCACGGCTTCGGCCATCGGAGCAGGAAGTGCCGTTTCAGAGTGTGCATTTTCGATCTGCCCTACAGGCACAGGAATGTCATCCCCTGCCATTCGATACAACCAGGATTCGATTTTTGGCAAAAATCCAAATGCGAAGATGAAGGTTATGATCAACCCGATCAAAATAAGGAATCCTGAGAGCACCGGACTGACAAATCGACCCAGTAGATTTGCCAAGCCCCAGCCAATCAACCCGCCATCCATACCAGCTTCTGCGCGTTCCAGTGAGTTTAAAGAATATCCAATCAAATATCCAATCGGTTCACCAATAACCGACAGGAACGCGAGTAAAAGGAATGCTGCAATTTCAACGGCAATCACCTTCCCCCACCGCAGGGAAAGCGACTCCTTAGGTCTTCGCAATAATAATAGCCCACCAAAAACTGTAGCAATGACAAAGAGAAAGCTACCCCAGCCAAACCAAATTCGTAACTCATTCGAGAAATAAGTAATTAGCTTCCCTTTGGTTAGACCAGTTAATGCCAAGAAAAGCATTAATGATAAGGCAATCAGGATAATTCCGCCGATATCCCAGGAAAACCGTCCAAAAGAGGTTTTAAAACGGGACATCCATCCAAACCAATCCTCGTCTGGAGGCTCTTCAACAGGGTAGCGGTTATGTCTTGAGGGAGGCATTAATCTCCATTAAACTTAAGGCTAAGTCCAAGCCGTTGATGGTCTGCATCGATTTGTAAAATCCTGACGTTCATCTGTAGACCCGAAGTCAAAATATCTTTTACCGTCTGCCCACTGGTGAGTGGAATCTCGGATATATGAATCAACCCTTCGAGTCCTTCTTCCAAACGTGCAAATGCACCAAATGAAACCAGGGTCGTAATAGTTGCCGGGACGACATCATCCACCGCATATCGATCACGTGCAGACTCCCAAGGATTGGGCTGAAGTCTTTTCAGGCTTAATGCTACACGGCAGCGTTCGGGAGAAACATCAATCACCAATACTTCCAGATTTTGTCCCAGGCTGACTATGTCCGCTGGATGAATCACTCGTCCCCAGGACAGTTCTGAAATATGGATCAGTCCTTCCACGCCGCCCAGGTCGATAAAGACACCGAACTCGGTGATGTTGGTCACTTCTCCAGAAATTCTTTGCCCTACCACCAACTCATTGAATAAACGAGTCCGGCAGCCGGATTCTGACTTCGCAGCTCTTTCAGAAAAAACAACCCGCCCTTCCTCTGGTACGCATTCAATCACTTTCAAGCTCAGCGTACGACCAATGTAATTTGAAAGAAATTCCAAGCGCCCATCCCCTTCAAGGTGATTACTCATCTCGACCAAATGAGAAAAAGGGACAAAACCCTGCAGGCCATCGCCCTCAACAAGCAGCCCTCCCCTATTACAACTGGTTACGCTGAGATTGACAATTGCATCCTGCTGGAATACTTGACGAGACTGATCCCAATTTGTGGTTGAAATAATCTCTGCGCCTGAACCCTGATTGTGACTTGATTTGGAGGTTGTGGAGGATGTAATCGGACGAATATGCATAATGTGCCGCTCTTCTTCCGCCATAACAGACGCCCACCACCCATCGTCAGACGCTGGTGTTTCAACATTCTGTACAAATTGCTTCTTAACAACCATTAATTACACCCTCCCTCTACTTTTCAGCCTGAGCCTGTGATTCCATATCTATCATCGCACGGGCTACTGCTTCTACAGCAACACGTTGCTTGCGATATAGATCCGCTTCGGACATTGCCAGACGATTTGCAACATCCCTGACTTTTCTACCCTCAATAAATTTCATTTCAAGAATGTTGTAAAGGATCCATTCTGTTGTAAATCGACGTTCGCCTTCGGGTTTCACCTGATCAACCGCACGTTTCAAAATTGCTCGCAAGGCATTCGGAGCATTCCCCTCATATTCATTCGAAGCGGTCTCCTGTACTATTTTCATATTTAGAAGAGGAGATTGGGTAAGCTTGGGACCTCCCCAATAATGGTTTAATGCATCTTTCACCCAGGAGGCTACATCCGAATCGGGTGCATACTCCTCGTTAAGCATACTGGATTTACTATCATAACGACCCGCCGCGCGCATCCGTTGCAACAAATCAACCTGAGGTTGTAGATCTTCCAGGGAGCGGAACACACGTTGTTGGAGTTTGCGATCCTCCAACGCAAGTGTTGCCCGATTTGCGAGCAGCCATAACGCCTGTCGCTGTTCGGATTCGAGAGTCTGGTCTGTCATTCGGGCAACACCGAGGATTCCAAGAAGTGGCGGGGTCTGATCAAGGTCCACCTCACTTGACTTTTGCCGGAGTGGAAGAATCCAATAACCATCCCAGATGAATTCTTTCGAGTATTCATCATCGCCATCAATAACTTCAAGCGCGCCGGTCAGACTTTCCGTTTCCTGCAATGGCCTCCCGGCGGTAACAAGAAGCGATAATAGTTCATCATCCAAGGCAGCAACAAAAGCTGATGGTGATTGCATATGGTCACGCACCGCTGCCAGGACAACTTCCAGGAATTGGCGTAAATCTCCTTGAGTAAGGAGACGCTCTTCAATGTTTTGTAAAAGCTGCAATTGAGAACTGTCTCCCCCGTAAAATAAATATCGTTCCCAATAAGGTGCGGCGAGGGTAATGCCATGTTCCACCACAAGAATTGTGACCACTACTGCGATAGGCACAGCGGCGTTGTATTCCAAACCATAGAACTCAAGTCCCAACCGTCTGAGAATCGTCATTACGGCAAGGGTTATTGACGCTGTAACAGGTCCTCGCATAATCCATTTGAATAAGCGGCTCTTTATTACTCGATCCGGCCATGAAACGCCAAAGAAAGCTACGGCGTAAGCCATCAAAATAATTAAAACTCCAACCGCAAGATTGATGGCGGCCGAAACCATCCAGAAGAACTGGGGATAATTTGCAGCAATTCCGGAGCCAAACAACAAAAAAGGATATGACCCTATTGCCGGAGCTGTTGCCCCTGCCATGAGGTAAATCATGCGACGTCGTCCTGAGCGGGTTAACATTCTTTGGTAAGCTCGTGTAAAATTCACACCCGCCCATACCATCGCACCCATATAAAAAAGGGTGAAGACCTCGGTCCAAAGTGTCCTTTGAAGGTGAGGAGCCGGACGACCGTTTACAACTAATGGTCCTAAAAGATTACCTGTGAAGAGAATGCCGAGAAAGATGAAAGAAACCACATACATTAATCGAACAGCTATTCTTCGGCGGCCGTGTGAAGGACGACCTGCGGTGACTAAAAGGGCGTCCGATAAATGAAGATAACCCGCTGGAAGGAACACAAGTCCGACCCATTGCAGGCGCATTAACTCTTCAATATATTGGTTTTGTACTGTGCTGGCTATGGCTTCAGTGGAAAAAATAACGACAACACAAATCAGAATGACTGCAAACGACCTGGCGACCCTGTCACGCAGGTTAAATGACATCGCGTAAAGCAGCAAAGAAAATGCCGTGATCGCGATGCCGGCTGTGAGTATTTGATTAATGGTTATTATTCCAGCCAGAAACACAACATCCCAACCAATAAACATTATTTTCCTTCCGTCAATATATCTGCGATTAGTCCATTATTTACTAGATCAATCTTCCAAAAAACACCGCTACATCTCGTGAAACATAATATTGATCGTTATATCCGCAGAATTCATAACCCAGTTTCTGAGCCAATTTGATCGCTGCATTATTTTTTGAAGGCATCTCAATCACTGATCGGTGGCTGCTTCGTTGGAGTGCCAACTGGTGCGTGGCAATAATTAATGCAGTGGCAATCCCTTTCCGCCGGAAATTCTTCCCTACGACGAGGTCTGTAATCCAAACTGTACCCGGGACCAATTGATCCGTCATCCGCAGGTATCCCACCAATTGGTTGGATGATAAAGCAACCAAAGTTGAAGTTTTGTTCCAATCATCTACAAAGGTCTGAGTGGGGCGAGGATAATGGACAGAGATCGTTCTTGGAAGGCGAACTTCACGTAATTGAATATCAACCTCCCCAGTTGAGCGGTGAATATCCAACTGCCACACATAATCGCTATCACTCGCATGATCAAGGGATATCAGTGTTTTGATGTCAGTAGCTACAGCAGGTCGAATTTCAATTTCTGGCATAAGATTTTATGGACTCCCTGTTACGCGGATGGTTATTACACATGGGGTGATTTCAACTCCCTGATTATCGGTTGCAACCAGTCTTATTTGATAATCTCCTGGGAGGAGCTGGGATGTATCCCAAACCCCAATAGATTGATCAGGTTTTATATTTCGTCCTGCATAAAATGTTGCCCAATTCTCTGTTCCCGCGGGAGAGAACTCAATTTTATAAAAACCGAGGTCTAGGACAAGAACAGAACCAAAAATCTCCACGACTCCATTTAAACCCTGCCCTGAAGACGGTTTTGTGATGGCTAGTTTCCCAGGAACACATCCGGAGGTTTCTGAGGCTAATCCATCATTTGTTGCAGACGCCCCCGCAATTGCGGTCGATAATTCAGCCGCAGGTGTGGACTGTGAAACAGGCAACAGACTGACCGTGGGAGTCTGCAAAAAGGTTGGCGCAGGCAAATCAGGTACTATGAATGATGTAATGAACAATTCCCCAATTACCAGAAAAATTAATAATACGATAGACCCAATAGCTGTAGTCAAATGACGCATTGCGATTTGATGTTCAAGACCATACACTGCATCTTGTATTTCTTTATAGGCTTGCCATAACCAGCGGAAAGTGAAAATTAAACTTACACCAAGAATGATATAGATAAGTATTTCGTATCCTGCTAGAAATCTAAAAAGCGCCTCCATTCCGCCCCTCAGTTTCCATTAAATCTTCCTCAGAACTGCCCGGATCAATAGATCCATTTTAGGAGAAATAACCTTCCCTGCTTCAAGAACTTCCTCGTGGGTGGTTATGGAATTGCCGTCCAGATTGGCTTTGTTGCTTATTCCTGAAATACCCAAAACGCGGGTGTTTCCATGACGAGCGACAGTGACTTCCGAGACTGTGGACATGCCTACAGAATCAGCGCCTATCAGGCGTAAAAATCTCAAGTCAGCAGGTCCTTCAAATGACGGACCGCTCAATCCAATATAAACACCTTCTCTTAGCAATAGACCGCATTCAGAGGCTGCGGTACGCGCCGTCTGAATCAACCTTCGGTCATAGGCTTGACTCATATCCGGGAACCGTGGGCCAAGTTCATCGATGTTGGGTCCAAAAAGGGGATTAAAACCTGCCAGACCCACAAAATTAATATGGTCGGTGATCAACATCAGGTCCCCCGGTACAAAATCCGGGTTCACTGCTCCGGCTGCATTCGTGACGATAAGTGTTTCTATACCTAATCGTTGCATGACCCGGATCGGAAGAGTCACCTGCTGCATGGTATATCCTTCATAAAAATGGATACGACCCTGCATCACCATTACGCACTTATCTTCAAGCATTCCTATCAGGAGCCTTCCGGCGTGTCCGTAGACCGTCGATACTGGCCAATGAGGCAAGTCATTAAAGGGGATGCTGACCGGTTTTTCTACTGAATCGGCTAAACTCCCCAGTCCGGACCCCAGGATTATGGCAATCTTAGGTTTGTATGTTGTTTTACTTCGAATTAACCCCGCAATTTCGTCATACTGCGCTAAAGTAAAGTAATTTTGCATAATCCACTCGCCGATAAATATGGAAGGGAAGGATAAACTTTTCCTGCCCAAAATCCTTGCCTTTTCTAATTGAATTATATCAGATATGGATAATTGAAAATTGTCCTTGTGGTTATAATCACAAGCCAATACTCAGTCACTTTCGTGTATAAAATTGCAGCTAGATATGATTTAGCCTAATATTTGCTAAATTGTCAGCAGGATTGTAAAAACTGATGGCCTATGCTATTCTTATTTCAACAAATATGTCCAGACCATCATATCGCGCAACCCTATTTACCGTTGTACTCATATTCTCTTTAACAGCCCAGAGCTTGCTCCTCGCTCCAAACATAAACACACGCATTTTCACATCCATCCCTGTGAACTGGATTAATTTCGGGGGATGGATGTTTTTCATTTTGAGCCTATCCCTATTTGCAGTTTCCATCCTAGATCCTAAAAAATACATTCGTAGAATAATCTTCCTGATTTCTGCCTTAGGATTGGGATTTCTAGGAGAAATTTATATTCTTCAAAACACCCTAGTGGATACAGTAATCGTCTGGGGACTGGCAATTGGCTTAATAATTATCTCGTTGGAGATTCCAAAAATTTCGAGCCTGGTTTTTCAAGATTGGCTCCCAATTATTTCCGCTCTGGAAAATTCAATTATTGGCTTAGGTTTCATATTTTTTTTCATATTTCCTCCACACAACAGTTTAATTTCTCAATCTACCGGGCTAATATTCGCTATTTTATTCATAGCTCCTGTTCTATCTGGAGTAACCTTCCGTCAGAACTCAAAATACATCCATGGAATATTTATCAAAATCCTAGCAATTCCGTTGATCATCTTTACGACGTATATAGCGATATTTTCTAAAGATGTGCTCGTCCTAATCCCACCTGCATGTCTTGCGCTTTCCTTATTTAGTTTCGGTGGGGTACCTTGGGATTCCATGCAATTGGCGCCTCATGCTATCCCAGGTCGCAGGTTATTATTTACTACAATTAGCTTGGATGTGGCAATTCTCGCAATATTTTCTTACGTATTAAGCAGGGTTGCAAGTTATCAAGGCATCTCAATTAATATTCTGATTTTCTTGACAAATATTTTTGTTCTCACCTTCAATGTAATTTTACTGGCATCATTTATGCTTATTGGATCGATTAATCTTGCAGTCAATCAAGTTGCAATGAATTTATCAGGAAGTAATGAAAACGGATCCGATAGATCAGATAAATCAACGCTATGGGCAATAACCATTAACCGATGGATGAGTCCGCTTACTGATATCCAAAATAAACTTATCTCCAGTTTGCATTCCAAAGATCAGGAAATCCAAACGCTTAATTCGAATCTGAACAATGACAAACGCAGGCTTACTCAACTCACACTTCTAAATGAGCTGGAGCAAAAATTAAAACCAATTCTCGACCCACCTGTTGTTGCACAATTAACCGCCAACAAAATCCAAAAATTTTATGATCTGGCGATGATCACCATATTCACTTATGATTATCCCCATCACGAGTTCGTTTCCCTGGCATCTGCTGGTAGACAGACTGGATCAACGCCGCCGGAATATCGACAGCCAAGTAACAAGGGATTAATCGGTCGGGCAGCTCGCCTACGTAAAGCACAATACTCACCAGATACTCGACTCGATCCTGATTATTTTACGTTGGAGAACCAGCAATTTTTAAGCGAAGCAGCGATCCCTCTGCTCCATCAAGGATTGATTAAGGGTTTAATCGTCGTAGATGCTGATCGAGTCAATGCTTTCAGCCTCCTAGATATTGAAACTTTTGAATCAATTGCTGGTTTGGTGTTGGCATCCTGGAATCGGTCCAATTACGACGAACGGCTAAGGGAATTAATCCGCGCTGGGATCACACTCACAACTACACTCGAAACGGATGTCGCCATTCGTGAAATCGCCAATATTGTTCAACAAACTCTTGCCGCTCGCTTTGTCTTCATAGTCCTGTTGGATCAGAAGCGGATTTTCAATAGAATCGCAGCTGCAGGTTATGCGCCGAGGTTAATGAGTTTTCTAAATCAGAATATTGGAACTAACCTGATCATCCAAACCGTGGTAAATGCGACCCGGGTCCATCGCATGCATGACATTCGTAAATTGGATGAGAAGATAATTTTGGATAATATCAATTTGCGTGGCTTCCTGGGATTTCCAATTCGCATGAGAGGCCAAAGAATTGGCGCGATAATGGCTTTTGGTAAACAAGGCGGTGTTTATTTCTCAGAGGAAGATGAAGCTCTCGCGAATCTGATTAGCAACCAGGCTGTGGCATCCATAGAAACAACATGGCTTTACCAGCAATTAAGTACCGCATTCAATACAACGACAAGGCTGTACGATTTAAGTAATGCAATTTTGAAAACCGAGAAACTGAGCGATGCTGCATCCGCAGTCGTCGAAGCAGCTTTCAAACTTGGCAACTCCAAAGTCGCTGGAATTGTTTTGTTCAATCCACAAAAGGAGATTGAAGCACAGGTTCAAATTGATGCCGAAGGATTTCATCCTGGGCAGAATCATCCGATAGATCTAATCAAGCAGGCGCTAATCAACAATTCCACTGCAACAGATGTAAAAGAGAAAATAGCCACAGTTTGCCTCCCCCTTGCTACCCCTCACCGGCAGTATGGCGTTCTTTGGCTAAGAATTCCAGAAGGTCAATGGTTGAACCAACGATATTCCGATGATCTTCAAACACTTTCCAACCAGGCTGCCCTCGCCCTTGAACGAGGGATTTTACTCGTAGAAACTCAGCAACAGCGCGAGCAAATCCAATCCGCCTATCGTGAACTCGAGATCACCTACGATCAAACTCTTATAGCTCTATCTGCTGCTGTCGATGCTCGGGACAAAGAAACTGAGGGGCACAGTGTCCGGGTGAGCAAACTCACCTATCATCTCGGGAAGCAACTCGGACTTCCCAATGACCAGCTCAAGTCATTGGAACGCGGCGCTTTGCTCCACGATATTGGGAAAATCGGAATAAGCGACAACATCCTCCTTAAACCAGGTCCATTAACCGATGATGAATGGCTTGCCATGCGCCAGCACCCGGATATCGGCGCAAGATTAATCGAAGGTATCCCATTTTTGCAGGACGCAATTCCAGTTATAAGGTATCATCAAGAGCGATGGGATGGGAGTGGATACCCAATCGGTATGAAGGGTGAGGAGATACCTCTCCAAGCCCGAGTTTTCGCTGTTGCAGACGTTTTTGATGCTCTGACTAGCACACGCCCTTATCGACAAAAGGTTACAATTAACGAAGCAGTAAAACATATTCGCAACCATGCTGGAATTGAATTTGATCCTAAAATCGTCGATATTCTTGAAGAATTGGCTGTAGAAGGGGAAAATAACGTATACCTGACGCCATGAAATCACAAAACCCTCCGACAATTGGAATTTCTGCACAAGATCAACAGCGACTGGTATTACCAGTACTGGTTACCGCTGTTATTTTTCTATTACTGCTTGCAACATACAGCGCCTGGACCATTTTTGCAGGTGGTATTTCCGAGAAAATACTTTTTATTATTGGTTGTCTTGGGGTTATCTCAGCTTTTATCCTCTATTATTTAATTCTCCCCAAATCCAACAAACTCGAAAGATTAAAATGGGTCATCGCAGTATTTGCCGGATTAGGTCTAGGGTTAATCGCCCTCTTTATTCCTCGACAAATATATAGCTTGTTCTATATTCTTTGCCTGTTGACAGTGATCATCATCGCAGTTATTAACGGTCGCGGTCCAACATTATTAGTGGTTGTGATTGTATCCGTAATGTCTATATTTTCTCTTTATGAAGAGCCTTTTAATTTGATATTGCTGCTTCAAACCGTAGGATTACCCGTGGTTTCCCTCGCGGCTTCCGAGACTTATTTACGATCATCAGATATCCTGCACCGTCGTATTCAAAGCTTGGAAGAGATCAATGATTTTGCCCGGAAGATCTCCGCATCCCTTGAGACCCCACAGGTGATGAGTCTATTAAGTGCTGCCATTCAAGATTCTATGGATGCGGATACATACTGGCTTGGCTTATCCGAAGAGGACGGCTACCTTCAACTCGACTTGGTTTATGACGATGGGGAATACTTTGCTCCGGAGCGAGTTCCATTGAGCGGCACCTTAAGCGGATGGGTGATTCGAAATGAACAGCCTCTGTTCCTTCCTGATTTGCGCGAGGAACCGAACCTCGACGGTATCCAGGTTCGGTTAATTGGAAAAAATAAAACAAGTCTCTCCTGGATGGGTGTTCCCATCCACACTTCACACTACAAAGGTATGATTGGAGTCGCCTCCTACAATCCGAACGCTTTCGATCGCATGGATCTCCAGTTGCTTGAAAATCTTGCCCAACAAGCTGCTTTTGCACTGGATAATGCACATCACCTTACTGAAGTTGAACACCAATCCCACTTGGATAGCCTAACAGGTGTTTTCAACCACGGATATTTCCTGAAATCACTGAGCAAGAATACCGAACAAAGAAGGACAAACCAATCCCCCCTAAGCGTTATTATGCTTGATGTGGATTTTTTCAAACAATACAATGATACTTACGGGCATTTATTTGGCGATACAGTTCTACAGACCCTGGTTGGCACAATCCGCTTGCATATCAAGAATTCGGACTTCATCGGGCGTTGGGGAGGAGAGGAATTTGTCATAGCTCTACCTGGTGCCAATGGTCAACAGGCGTTGATGGTAGCACGACGAATTCAAATGACGATGGCTGAGATGAAAATAAGTCACCAGGAAAAAGGGAGAGTCCCAGCCCCAACCGTGAGTCAGGGGATTGCCATTTTCCCGCTGGAAACTGATGACATTTATAAACTAATAGATATTGCCGACCAACGACTTTATGTCGCCAAGGAACGCGGACGCAATCAAGTGGAACCGGATGAAAAATACTGGGAAAAAACAATCCATCTCAGTCGGTGAAAATAAAAGACTGGAGCAAGGAAACACTTGCTCCAGTCTTTTATTGAATTACTTTTTTGAAGGACTCGACCGTTCTATCTATCCCGGCATCATCAATCCAATAATGAGTAACCAGTCTGAATGTGCGTTCGCCGGGAATGCCTACGAGCACACCATATTCCTTTAGTTTAGATGCGATCTCATTGGCATTCATGGCGATTTCTTCTGCGATATGAATAAAAACCATATTGGTAGCTGGGCTCTCAGGGGTTATTTTCAGCCCTCTAACTTCCCGTAACTCTTCAGCAAGTCTTCTTGCACGGAGGTGGTCTTCTGCCAAACGATCCACCATCGTTTCGAGAGCCACAATACCTGCTGCAGCCAATACGCCAGCTTGTCGCATTCCTCCTCCCACCTGTTTACGTATGCGCCGGGCCTTATCGATAAACTCCTTGCTTCCACACAAAACCGATCCTACCGGTGCGCATAAACCTTTGCTAAGGCAAAAAGTCACCGAATCAACAGGTGAGGTAAGTTCTTTAATGTCAACATTCTGTGCGATGGCTGCATTGAAAATCCTTGCGCCATCCAGGTGAACAACCAAGTCTCTTATGCTAGCAAAATCAACCAGGTCTCGAATATAGTGCGGGGTCTGGAAAGTACCTCCGCAACGATTATGAGTATTTTCGATGGAGATCAAACGAGTGGGCGGCTGGTGGATATCATCAGGACGAATGGCAGAGGCAAGGTCATCAAGCGCGAGTGACCCATCGGGCTGTTCAGACAATTGCCGTGAATGGATCCCTCCCAACGCGGAGATTCCCCCTCCCTCAAAAACAAAAGTGTGTGCGTGAGCACCCAGAATCGCTTCATCCCCACGATTACAATGTGCCAGGATCGCACACAGGTTTCCCATCGTTCCCGATGAGACAAATAACCCCGCTCCCTGCCCTGTTCTTGCAGCGGCGATTTCTTGAAGCCGGTTCACGGTTGGGTCTTCGCCCATCACATCATCGCCCACCTCAGCATTCGCCATAGCCTCCCGCATGGCAGGAGTTGGTTGGGTGACTGTATCGGAACGTAGATCAACATTATTCATATTATCCCTCATTGAATCATTATGCGTTTATAGCGATATTTCATCATTCTCTAAGTTGGTTAAGGACAGCCGATAAATCATCTGGAATTGGAGCCTCAAAACTCCTCGGCTTATCTTCTCCAAGTAAGACAATCTTCAGCCGGTAGGCATGCAGAAATTGCCTGTCGATTTTCAATGACGCATGGCGATGACCGTAAATCTCATCTCCGACGATTGGACATCCGAGGAAGGCACAATGCAACCGAATCTGGTGCGTTCGACCAGTTAATGGGTGGAATTCGAGCAACGTATGCTGAGGGAAGCTTTCAAGGGTTTTATACTCACTTATCGCCTCCCGACCTTTGGATAGGGCAACGATCGCCATTTTCTTCCGGTGACTTGGGTCACGCCCGATGGAAGCCTCTACTCTGCCTGTTGGTGTTGGAGGTTGTCCATCCACCAGAGCAAGATAATTCTTATCCACTTTCCGCAATCGGAATTGATCCTGCAACCATTGATGCGACCGATTGTTTTTTGCCAGGAGGATCACTCCTGAAGTGTCCTTGTCGAGGCGATGCACGACCCCAGGACGCTGCTCCCCTCCGATACCCTCCATCTCGGGTTCATATCCCAGCACCGCGTGAACCAAGGTCCCTGAATCATGGCCTGCCGCAGGATGTACAACCATCCCCGCTGGTTTATTCACAACCATAAGGTCGTCATTTTCAAAAATAATATCCAATGGAATATTTTCGCCAATCAATTTGCTTGGAACCGGCGGCGGGATGCGGATTGTTAATTTCTCCCCTCCTGCGAGCGACTGTCCCGCTTTTTTTGCCTGGATACCGTTCACATCGACAAAACCATCCGCGATCAGTCCTTGAAGCCGCGAACGTGAAAATTCCGGGAGACAACTCACCAGGTATCGGTCGAGGCGTTCTTCTGTTCCCCCGTCGTACTGAAATACTTCGATGCGATCACTCACTCTTGGTTTCTCCCGACCCTGTTTGGATTGCACTGTCATCCGTTGGATTTAACTCTACCTTGCTTTCTTTTCCAGCTTTCCGTTCTTTGAGATAAACACCAAGCAATAGGATGCAAGTCCCTAGGGTAATGGCAGAGTCTGCGACGTTGAACACAGGAAAAGAGCTCACTGATAAAAAATCTGTGACCTGACCCAAAGTCATTCGATCGATCAAGTTTCCCAATGCCCCACCCAGTTGAAGACCCAAAGCAAGTTTGAGCCACCAATCTTCAGGCGACACGCGCGGATAATAATAAATGATCACACCACTGACGATGAACGCCAATATCATGAGGATAATATTGCCATTTTGGAAAAGACCAAATGCAGCGCCAGAATTGTGCCAATATACTATTCGGAAATACGGAAGAAATTCTTTCAACTGATCTGGCAGCCACATCTCAGTAAAAGCTAAATTCGAACGGACAAGCCATTTAGTGTACTGATCCAATGCGACCACAAATCCGGCTGTCAGGAACAGGAACAGGTAATTACGAATAATTTTCACGACTACTCCTTAAAACTATTTCAAGTCGCGGCGATTACTGCTCGCCGCCATTATTTATAAACACGCGCGGAACTCTTTCATTGAAATTTGTCATAATCTCATAAGCATTTGTTCCAGCCCACTCAGCCAGATCCTCTGCGGTGACTTTCTCACCGGATTCAGACTCACCCAACAACAGAACTTCATCACCCACTGCAACTTCCTGGTCTTCCAGATTGACCATGAATTGATCCATGCAAATCCGCCCCACCTGGTGATATTTTTTTCCTTTCACGACGACCAGGGATTTATTCGTCATTCGTCGAAAATATCCATCCGCATAACCGCATGGAACGGTAATAATCCTTACCGGGTGATCACTTTTCCATAACGAACTGTAACTGACCGGGTGACCCGCCAAGGTAATTTTTAAATAAGATACCCGTGATTTCAAGGTAAACGCTGGTCGAACCTGAATTTCTTTTTTTGCATTGGCATCGGGGTAAATTCCATAAAACATAATTCCCGGGCGTACCATATCCAAATAACTTTCCGGGAGATTGCATACAGCTGCTGAATTGGCTGAATGACGGATAGGAGGAGTCGGCAGTCCTTTTCTTTCATAAAAACCAAGAATCTCATTGAACCGATCCAATTGACATCGGGCATCTTGAAGGTCGGGTCCTTCCGAATTTGCAAAATGGGTATAGATCCCCTCGATCAGCACATTCATTAATGTAAGTGATCTTTCAAGAAAGGGTTCGGCTTCATAGTAATGTACGCCCACCCTTTCCATGCCTGTATCGATTTTTAGATGCACCTTCAATGACTGGTTTGACTCAGCAGCTGCACATTCTGCTGCATTAAGAAGTTCGGAAGAAGAGGCGGTTAGGGTTAAGTTGTATTTCAAGAAGTAGGGAATCTGCTCAGGTAGCGTACCGCCTGCAACAAGGATAGGCTTAGTGATTCCCAATTTCCGTAAATTGATCCCTTCCTCCAGCAAAGCCACGCCGAAATAATCCACATAGGGTTCAATAAAGGGAGCAACGCCTGCGACTCCATGACCATATGCATTCGCTTTGACCATGACGAGAACCTTGGCGGGTTTTACTCTCTCGCGGATAGCAAGGACATTTTCTTTTAGGCGAGCTAGATTGATCTCAGCAAACGTCGGTCTCAAAATTTCAGCTGGTGAAGAGTTCACACGATAAAAGGACATAGCTTGTATTTTATCAGAGGTGCCTTGTTTAACCCAATCCAGCGAAATAAAGCGGTCGCTTGAGCGAATATTCCCGATTTATACTTTGGGCGTCCAATGATATTCCACATCCGGTTCAGATTCCGGAGGAGGGCTGATTCCGAAGTTCCTGGCAACAAAGCCTTTTTTTTGATAAAACGCCCGGGCCACATAATTGACTTGCAGAGTATACAACCACAGATGCTGAGGCGAGATGGATCGGGCATGATCCAAAAAGGCGCTTCCAATACCCATTTGCCAGTGATCAGGGTCAACATACAGCTGATCAATAAAATCCTCTCTCATCGCCATAAATCCAACCCGTTGACCGTTCAACTCCGCTATCAAGACATTATTTTCCTTGAGTATGTGTTCTTTGAAATACCATTGGTCCATCTCAAATGGATGACCTTTTTCCTTTTGGAATTCAGGAAGGGAAACCTCACGAGAACGGCGCCACAACAAAATGACAGGTTCAAAGTCTTTGTTTTCATAGGGTCTGATTCGATATTCCATATACTTATTTTCTCTAAAAAATTGTATAATTAATTAACTATATAAATTAGACAAAGGATAACCTCATGAAAATTGTAACCGATAGTGCAGCTGATATGTCGGCGGAAGAATTGGACAGGTTGGGGATAACCGCCGCCCCGCTTTACATCCAATTCCCCGAAGGTGAAATTAATTCCCTGGAAATTACCCCTGATGAATTCTATGACCGCCTCGAGAAAATGCGGCCTGCCATCCCAACCACTGCCCAGCCGTCCAGCGGAATGTTTGCCGAGTTATACCGTAAACTCTCCGAGACTGGGAAAAACATTCTATCTATCCATATTTCTTCAGGACTGTCCGGAACGATCAATTCCGCGCGTATAGGCGGAGAAGAAGCTGCGCCTCAAGCCGAGGTGAATATTTGGGATACGCTGACCCTTTCTGGCGGGGAGCGTTTTCAAGTCCTGGCAGCTGCTCTGGGTCAAAAAGCTGGCTGGACAGTGCAAGCAATAATGGAGAGGCTGGAAAAGATCCGCGCCAATACCGAAGTAATCTACACCCTTGAAACCCTCGAATACCTGGCGCGCGGCGGTCGTATTGGACGGGTCCAAGCTTTGATGGGATCCGTACTCAAATTAAAGCCTGTGATCAATGTTTCTCACGATGACGGAAAATACAGCACTGTCGAAAAGAGCCGCACAATCCCAGCCGCCTTGGACGCTATCGCAGAGAATCTGTCAAGCATTTATGGCCAGACTCCAGTCTGGGTCACCGTACTGCACGGTCGTTTTTATGATGCGGCTGATGCGCTCTCAAAGACTTTAAGCAGCAAGATGAATGTAGCAAAATTGGAAGTGATGCGCATTTCCCCCGTGCTCGGCGTTCACACTGGTCCCGGAATTGTCGGCGCTGCTGTCTTGCCCATGCACTTGATGGAAGATTTGTTCTAATTTTGCTTAACTAGATAAAAAAGTAACGGGACTTTTATTTCCCGTTACTTTTTTATAATCTGATTCAATTTAACTTTTTTCTTGCCTGACAATTTGCAGATCTCCAGAAGAATTAGAGTTCCATAATTTCCTTTCCCGCCAGCTTATCCTGAATTCGATCCAATACCAGTTTGAGCGCTCTTGGTTGGTGCACATAATCAAGGTTATCCGTATGAATGGTAAGAACGGGACACAAATCAAAAGCTCTTAACCATTCCTCGTAATAAGACTCCAAGGAATAAAGATAAGACTCGGAAATTCCGGTTTCAATATTACGCGCCCGTTTTTGGATGCGATCCATGAGGACTTGCACAGGAGCTTGTAAATAAATCAGCAAGTTTGGGGGAGGCAGGGTTCCAACAACCAAGTCATAAATTCGACGGTAAGTCAGGTAATCCCTCTCCGCGATATTCCCCATTGAGTTTAATGCCCGGGTAAATATATGAAAATCCTCGAAAATCGAACGATCAAGAATGGCTGAGCGTGGATCGTTGGCTGCATCCAGATATTGTTGTGCGCGATGACCTAAAAAATAAACCTGAAGGTGAAAAGACCAGTCGTGCATATTCTTATAAAAGTCGGACAAGTATGGATTGTCTGATACAGATTCATAATCTGTCCGCCATCCGAGACGCGCACCAATCCGTTCGGTAAGAGAAGTCTTTCCGACGCCAATGTTCCCTGCGACAACAATTATTCGTTTCGTCATGTTGATCTCATCTTTCAGAATTTCTTTTCGGAATTAAACCAACCTTGTGCCCTAATAATTTATATTGGTGAATGGTCAGAGACCGCCTTGGCAACCTTCCAAAGTTCGAGCCAGAATTGTTCGCGAGGGCGTTGGAATTGTGATTCGACCAGATCCGGGAAATAAGACAGGCTGGTAAAACGAACCTGCCCTGCTTGCCGGCCGATGCAAACCGCAGGTGCCAAATCGCTTGCGGATTGTTCAATCAAGTAGGCGAGGGCTCTTGCGGTGAGGCGGGTGGCTTGAATCCGATCAAATGGTGAAGGACGTCCACCTTGCTGGGTATGCCCAAGCACACATCGGCGGACATCGAATAGATCACCGCTTTCCTTTTCAAATAACCTGGTCAGGAAATCCGTCGTGTAATAAGGATCGGCGCGTTCGCTTCGGACGATGAGACCCAGTCGTTTGCCATGCTTGAACCCCTCCACCAATCGAAGAACATCCGCCCTAAGATCATCTAAAGAAATTCCCTCTTCCGGGAGATAGACACGTTCTGCACCGGTCGCCATTCCACCCATCAGACCGAGATAACCACAGTCACGTCCCATCACTTCGACCACATAACATCTCCGTGAGGCGACAGCGGAATCTTTTATTTTATCCACATCATAAACAATGCTGTTCAATGCAGTATCGGCACCGATGGTAATCTCAGTGCCGGGGAGGTCGTGGTTGATCGTCGCCGGCACACAAACTATCGGGCGCCTTAGAGAAGGGAATTCCTTCTGTAACGAATGCAAGTCATACGCGAGCTGATATCCCGACCACCCTCCAATAATGAGGAGACCATCAATGTTATGTTCTGAGAATTTTTGCGCTATTTTCTGATATTCATCTTTGCTTGGCAAATCCCGGCTTGTGCCCAGTTCGGCGCCGCCGCGATTGACCCAGCCATGGACACTCATCCAGTTCATCCCCTGAATATCGTTTTCCAATAATCCTTTCACGCCATTGTGGATTCCCAGCATGACATGACCCTGATCCAGTCCCAGACGGACGGCCACTCTGGCTGCGGTATTCATCCCGGGAGCCGGTCCGCCGGCATGCATCACAGCCAGCCGGAGTTGTTTTTGTCCATCTTCAGGAGGTTGGGGATGCGCCCGAAGGAGCGTATTAAGAATATTATACGATTCCACGAAACCGTTCCCGCGAAGAGACATGGCTTCGTTATACTTGTGAGCCTGCAGCAATTCGGACACTTGATGGGTTTTATTCACATTTTCCATTAGGGGAGAACTGACGACATTTATTCCTCGAATTCCAATCAGCTTGGGTTCACTGTCCGCGCTGGAATTCTTTAACTCCAAAACAGCAGAATATCCCAAAATCGTACTCATATTGCGATCGAAGGCACTTGGCGCTCCACCCCGTTGGACATGCCCAAGGATCGTTGAACGGGTATCCTCACCCAATCTATCGGTCAAAATCTGTTTGACATAATCGCTGCTGATCGGGTTTCCATTTTGATCGGTCGCTCCCTCAGCCACCAAAACGATATTATGCCTTCTTCCGCCCGAGCGGCCTGCCCTGATCTTTTCACAGAGGGCATCCTCCCACCCATCCGCGGGAGGACATTCTGGAATGAGCACCCAATTTGCCCCGGTGGCAAGTCCCGCCATTAGCGCTAAATAGCCACAATGGCGGCCCATGACTTCAACCACAAAACTGCGCTGGTGGCTGGCAGCCGTGCTGGTGATGGCGTCCACTGCCTCGACTATCCTGTGAAGAGCAGTGTCCGCACCAATGGTCATGTCCGTTCCGAACATATCATTGTCAATGGAACCTACCAATCCGGCGATGGCAAGGTGCGGATGTGTTTCCGCTTTTTCCTTGGAGATATCGCCAGCTTTGACCAGCTCCGAGATTAATTCATTCCATTCCTGCCTGAAGATATTGGCGCCTGTCAGGCTACCGTCTCCACCGATTATTACCAACGCGTCGATTCCATTGGATATTAAGTTTAAGGCAGCTTTCCTTCGCCCTTCACGCGTGCGGAATTCATCCGATCGTGCTGAACCGATCACTGTCCCACCTTGATGGAGAATGCCGCCGACATCATCCCAGGTCATTTTGCGAATGTTGGTTCCGCCTTCAACCATCCCTTCATAACCTTCGTAAATCGCGAATACATCCAAACCTGCATTAAGGCCTGCCCGAACCACCGCTCGGACTGCGGCATTCATTCCCTGCGAGTCTCCACCGCTGGTTAGTATGCCTAAATTGTGGATTTTCTTGTCACACTTTTTCATTCCTGGATTCCTCGTCAATATTTGCTCACAAGTATAACGGATAATTTTGCCGAGGATGAAAATAAAAGGGCGGGATTTCTCCCGCCCTTTTTTACCTAATCTAGCATTCGCTGAAACCACAGGCATAACATTTACGACAGCCCTCTTCGTTTACGACTGCGGCTTGACCGCATTCAGGGCACAAGTCTCCGATTTTTTGTTGAGGGTCCCCTGGAACCGGGTCAGACCTTTTTGATGCAGAAGGGTCATAGGCGACCCTGTGTCCATTTCCACTTTTCCCGCTGGTGTCCGGGGTCTCGTCGCCGGCTTGATGCCAGTCTTTGCCGTGGAGGTATTCCGCCAAAACCTGACCGACACCATCTGGCAGGGATCGGACACGATTTGGACCGAACCCAAGCGAACGTCCTCCGCCGATCCCCGTCAGCTGCCGGACAATTTCAAGCAACCGGTCACGTGGGGAAATTGGCGAAGCCAGCCGCAACACGTAGGAAATTAGCCGACCAATTGCTTCAGAAACCGCGGCAGTTTCCGATCCCGCCTTTGCCGTATTGATAAATACTTCAAATGGTTGCTCACCCCCATTTTCATTTATTGTAATGAAGGCTTTGCCTAGAGGAGTTTCAATATTGTATGTTTCGCCGTGAAGTGATCGGGGCCTCGGTTTTTTTGATTCCGACCATATAACATTCTGATCATCCATCGGCAATGTATCAAAGAGCGATAGCTCGCTTTCGCCTTTATTCGATTTAACCTCGCCGACAGGTTGTTTCTTTTCCAAAGTTGCTTTAGTCTCCAGAACCACCTTGTCTCGTGATCCTGTTACATAAACGGTGATTCCCTTGCAGCCCAGTTCCCACGCCAGTAAATAGGCCCTGGCTACATCTTCAACAGTGGCGTTTTCAGGGAAGTTAACCGTTTTGGAAAGGGAATTGTCCACAAAGGCCTGCAGGGCAGCCTGCATACGTACATGTTCTTCTGCTGATATATCCGCAGAAACAACAAAAGTCTTGCGGATTTGTTCAGGAATATCGGAGATTGCCTGGCAGGATCCATCAGCCATGACGCGCTCAATGATCTCCTGTACTTTTTCTTCTCCCAACCCCGCCTTGCGCATCGCCAGTTCAAAGCGTGGACTCGCATAGGTCAATTGCAGGTCTTTTCCATTGTCATTGACATGTCGGATATAAGCCAGCGCGAATACCGGTTCACAACCGTATCCCTCACATCCAGCAACCGTTGCAATGGTGCCCGTGGGAGCAACCGTTGTCTGAGCAGCATTTCGGATCCCCTGCTTGCGGATTCCTTGTTCGACGGTCTTCCATTCCACCAATGGGCGTTCCCAATCCGTGGTGGTAGTGACAATGGATTGGGGTGGCGTCCAATGCATATCGTCTGGGTCGTAGATTGAGCCCTGGATAGCTGGAAACGGTCCCCGTACTTCGGCCATTTCCACACTGGTCATCATCGCCTGGTAACGGACAAACTCCATGACCTGTGCCCCGAATTCCTGTCCTTCGACCGAACCATAACGAACGCCCATGTGATACATCAGGTCGGATAAACCCATGATGCCAAGTCCAATTCGGCGGGCACGCTGTGCGGCCTCCTTCAATTGTGGAACAGCTGGAACATATGCATTGGCTTCAACCACATCATCCAGGAACCGGGTGGACAATCCCACGCTGTGTTGCAAATCGTCCCAATCGACCTTACCATCAGTTCCGCAGTGCTCTGCTAAATTGACCGAACCGAGACAGCAATTCTCATACGGGCCGAGCCATTGTTCCCCACAGGGATTGGTTGCCTCCAATGGGTATAAATGCGGAACAGGATTCGCGCGGTTGGCTGCATCCAGAAAGAGCATCCCTGGTTCGCCGTTATGATGTGCCTGTTGGACTATCTTATCGAACAACTCCCTGGCTCGAACCGTCCTATAGGTACGGATCGGAATGCCATCCTTTTCCGCCTGCTCAAGGGTACCTTTGAATCGACGATAATCGGGCAATGAAATATCCGGAAAACGGAGGTCCCAATCAGCATCATTTTTCACAGCTTCCATAAAAGCATCTGTGATACCCACCGAAATATTGAAATTGGTAATCGCGTTTTCATTGGTTTTACAGGTGATGAACTCTTCAATATCCGGGTGATCCACACGGAGCACGCCCATATTCGCGCCGCGGCGTGTGCCTCCTTGTGCGATTTCACCGAATGCATGATCATAAACGTTAAGAAACCCGATTGGTCCGGTGGCCTGACCCGCCGATGATTTCACTAAAGCACCCTGGGGGCGAAGGCGGGAAAATGAAAAACCGTTGCCACCCCCAGTTTGTTGGATCAACGCAGCATCCCGCAGAGTCTGGAAGATCCCAGCGGAATCACGCCCCATATCATCTGAAATTGGGAGAACAAAACAAGCGGCCAACTGTCCGAGAGGAGTACCCGTACCCGTAAAGGTCGGAGAATTGGGGAAAAATTTTCTACTCGTAAGAAGTGTATAAAAATCGCAGGCAAGCGCGATCACGTCCGTCCCCCACTGCTCCTCGACCTTGGCGATATGATACGCAACCCTCCAAAACATCTCTTCAACGCTTTCAGCGGGGTTGCCATCATCCCCTCTGCGGACGTATCGGCGAACAAGAACCTGCCGCGCGTTCTCAGTCAGCTCAACCTTGGGCAGCCCCTTGGGCATCGGTGGCGTGGGCAGTAAGCCATGTTTGCTTTGAACGGTTTTTGTTACCATATCACATCTCCTCTAAAGGTTATTAAATCCATCCCGTACCGGAGAAAAAAGCATTGCAACCTGTCCACAATCACAACAAAATTCCGAAGGAAATTGTTGCGCCATGAATAGGTCGCAATGAATTAGCTTTCTAATAATCTATCTATTTCACCGCGAATAGAACGAAGGTCGTGCAATCGGAGGTAAACAATCGCGTAACGTATATACGCAATCTGGTCCAGCTCTTTTAATCCAGCGATAGCGAGGTCGCCCACCACCCTCGAGGATATTTCTGCTTTTCCCATGCGCTGTAATTGGGATTCCACCTGCCCGATCAACCGCTCTATGTCCGCGGCGGACACCGGTCGTTTGGCACAGGCAATACGAATACCGCGAGCTAATTTCTCGCGGTCAAATTCTTCTCGTGTTCCATCCTGTTTGACTATGAGTGGGGTGGAAAGGATGGGGCGCTCGTAGGAACTGAACCGCTGTCCACATTCCAGGCATTCGCGACGTCGACGGATACCTCCATGATTATCATGAGTGGTATCAAGCACTTTTGAGTCATCATGTTGACAGTAAGGACACCGCATATGGCTCCGATTATAAATAGAACAAATGTTGCCGCCATATATGGCGGTAGAGAAAACTTTTTCCCCTACATCTTGGGGAACTAGAAGGCATTCTAACATACATACAATTGCATTTCAAGAGGACTAGAGGGTGATTAACCTTAAATTTTCCACAGGAAATAAGAGGTCGGCGAATCGTGCGTGTACGATTCCCGAATCCAAGTTTAATTAATATGACCATATTTGTCAACTTATTAATGCAATTTTCATCTAACCGGCTATAATATAAAAAAGGAGAGAGCCGATGCCGGAACAACCCCCCCGCCCAAAGAAGCCTTTCGAAAACTGGGTTTCGGATGAAACGCGAGAACATTATCGTGCCGCCCGGAAGGAAATGCATGAGGGAATAAGGTCTTTGCTCCCACCCGAATACCGTGAGCATCACGATCAAGCCCGCAAGGAAATGCTGCTGGCCTGGCGCACCATGATCGACGATGCGCTAAACAACATGGAGAAACAAAATAAAAAACCGAAATGACCTCGATAAGCTGGTCGCCCCGTTACTGGCGGGGCGACCAGCTTAATGATCCACTGATCAGGAACTGACGGGGTCACTTTATAAAAACCAGGGTCCAAATCAACACAACCGCTGATATCCCCATCATTATCCCGCCCCATTCCGGATTTCCGGCGGTATAAAACAAGACGCCGCCCAGAAGAAACCCGACAAAAATCACACTCCCCGTCAAGCGGTTGACCGCCGCATTCACCGCTCCCATTGAACGGGCCATTAGAGGCACCTGAACGATGAGATTCCCTGATTCCATTTTTGCCATCACACGGCTGGATTGACCGGGCAGGGCAAGAACAATCTTAAGGATTTCACCCAGCTCATCCAACCATACATTCAGCCCGGATGTGGTTTCTTCCGCAACCAGCTTGGCGGCAAAGGGAGACAATTGATTCCACAAGTTAAAGTCCGGGTTCAAGCCGGTGCACATCCCGGAAAGTATGGACACCGTGCGTACAAGCATCAACAGATTGTTGGGAACCTGGAAAGGCATTTCCAGCATCAGATCGCGAAACCGGTGCCCGATGTCCCGAATTTCCTCAGGTCGGATTTCGCGGATTTCCTTCATGGACATACCCCAGAAGCGATCGAAGACCGCCGATTCCGCCTGCTCAATGAGCTTCAGATCAGCTCCGGGGAGTAACACCCCGAGCTGCTGGTACGCCTTAACGACCCGCGCTGCATCTCTCGTGCCAACAGCGATCACCGCCTCTCGCAAGCCGGCGCGTAAATCGGTCGGCACCTTGCCCACCATGCCAAAATCCACGAATGTGAGCCGCCAGCCAGGATTGGCATCCCCTCGTGCCGGTGTGACGAAGAGATTCCCAGGATGGGGATCGGCATGGAAAAACCCGTCATCGAAAATTTGCTTAAGATAAGCATCCAGCAAAACCGCCGCAACCTCCCCTCGACTGATCCCCGCCGCAGTAATCCCGGCATAATCTGTGATCTTGATCGAGTAAACATCTTCGAGAGTAAGTACACAGCGGGTTGTCAAATTCCAGACGATGTGAGGCACATGGATGCGAGAATCATCTTTGAAATTCTCACGGAACCGATCCGCGTTTCCGCCTTCCGCCATATAATCCACCTCCTGGCGAAGGGTGGCAGTGAACTCATCCAAAAGCGCCGGCACATCGGCATGCTCACGGATGGGACGGTAATACATCAACCACTTCGCCACGCGGCTGAGTGCCGAGAGGTCCACCTCGATCAACTGGTTTATGTACGGCCTTTGGATCTTGACCACAACGGACCGAAATGGATGCTCATCCCGGGTTTCCTGCCATAATGTCGCTCTATGCACCTGCCCCAAGGAAGCCGCAGCTAGCGGGACCGCGTCAAAAAAGGCAAATTTCTCTTCGAGGCGTCCTCCCAACTCAGACTCGGCAAGATTTCGAATAGTGGCGAAATCCTCGGGGGGGACTTCATCCTGCAGCCCTGACAGCTCCTCCGTGACTTCTGCAGGCAGGACATCCAATCGTGCTGAAAGGAACTGTCCCACCTTGATCATGACACCTCCCATGCGGATGGCAAGTTTGCGAAATCTCACCGCAAAAACACGGAGTCGCCTGGGACGCGTCCGACGCACCCAGTTGCGAAAGCCCACGTTCCTGAGAAGGATTTCCCACCAGACGAAACTGGCAATCAACCTGGCGAAAAAAAGAGTGATCCGCACGTATCTTAGACGTAATTCTGACCTTTTCATTAAGCCTCCAACCTTGCTCATTGTAGCATTGAACAAAAAACCATGAAACAAACCGACCAACTATTAGTTAGCGAAAATGAAGTTTTTCCAGATTCAGGGAGGCCTCCAGATGGTCGTTGGTTGTATAATAGCTTAAAGGGAGAATTTCTATGAAAAAACTTCGTTTTCTATCCTTGATTCTTCTTCTTGCAGCAATCCTTCTAACTTCCTGCCGTGGTGCGGAACCCACTCCAGGCGTGACGACTGATACCACCTGGGATCGTATTCAGAAAAACGGAAAAATCATAGTAGGGATGTCGGTAGATTACCCACCATTTGAATATGTAGATACCAATTTCGTCGCAGATGGGTTCGACGTTGCCATGGTCACGGCCATTGGGCAACAACTTGGCCTTCCGATGGAAGTCCGCAATTACGCTTTTGACGGCCTGGCCAATGCTCTGCAAACCGGACAAATCGATATCGCGGTTTCCGCCATTACTGTTACCCCCGAACGGGAACAGAAAGTGCTCTTCAGCAATGTTTATCTCACGGATTCAGCCGCCGCCCTGGCTGCTCCTGGCAGCCCGCTAGTTATCAGTTCGCCGGAGCAAATCCCTGCGTACCGGGTTGGAGTGCAGAAAAGTACGGTATTTGAAAGTTATGTGAATACTAATTTCATCATGACAGGTCTTATGCCGGCCACTCAGCTTTATTCCTTTATTACGCCAGATGACGCAGTCGCCAACCTGGTCGCCAATAAAATCGACATTGTTTTGATGGATCAACCCTCGGCAGAGATATTCATCCAGAAAAACAATTTGAAACTGGCCGGTACGGGCGTTACTCCTCAGCGTTATGCGATTGCCATGCCGCTCAATAGCCCCACACTTCAAAGCAATATCAACTCTGCCTTAACAACGCTCAATAATAACGGTACGCTGGCGAAATTAACCCAGCAATATTTGAATGTAGATCCAAGTACCGTCCTGCCGCCCAGTTGCATTGACGATATGGCTTATGTCGCCGATGTCACTTACCCCGATTACAATATGACGGCGCCTCCAGTCATGACCCCCGGGCAGGTTTTCGTCAAGACCTGGAGGGTAAAAAATTCCGGGACATGCTCCTGGGCGCCAGGGTATCAATTAGTCTACGCTTATGGAAACACCCCCGCAGCCCAAATGGGTGGACAGCCCATTCCGATTACTTCAACGATATCGCCTGGAATGACAGTTGACCTCTCAGTGACATTGACTGCACCATCCACCAACGGAACCTATCAAGGCTTTTGGCAGATGAACAATGCCAACAAGCAGGCCTTCGGACAAACCATTTGGGTTGGGATCAAGGTTGCGGATCCTGCTCAACCCACTGCTGCACCGGTTCCTGAGCCGGTCATCACATCCTTCACGGTCGATCCTGGGCAGATTCAGCTAGGACAATGCGTGCAAGCCAGTTGGGTAGTTCAAGGGTCCGTAGATAAAGTTGTATTTGAACGAAATGGCGAAGATCTACTGCCTTCTGCGCCGACTTCCGGAACTTACACAGATTGCCCACCCTTCTCAGGGCAGGTGCAGTATGGATTAGGCGCTTATGGTCCGGGAGGAAAGCAAGTTGTGAGTGTCTATGTAACAGTTTCTACGATCCCCACGGTACCTCCTCCGCCGACTGCAACGCCTCCGCCGACTTCAGTACCTGAAGTAAGTCAACCGATTGCTACGCCTCCTACAGCAACTCCGTGAGAAGAATTAACTCCACCCTCGACGACACCCAATATTCCAACTAAGAAAGAATAAGTGTTCAAGGAAGAGCCTGAATTCACCAGGCTCTTCCTTGATTACCACAAACCCTATCGACATTGAAGGAAAAGTCTTAGTAGTTTATAATTATTAATGTATAGGAGATTCTATGAAAAAGATAATTGTTCCATTCTTTATGTTCTTGATCACTGCTGTTCTGCTCACCTCCTGCAAAGGGGCAGAAGCCGCTCCAGACGTGACGACTGATACCACCTGGGATCGTATTCAGAAAAATGGCAAAGTCGTGGTTGGGATGTCGATAGACTACCCGCCTTTTGAATATATAGATACCAATTTCGTGGCAGATGGGTTCGACGTCGCCATGGTCACCGCCATTGGGCAACAACTTGGCCTTCCGATGGAAGTAAAAAATTACGCCTTCAATGGCCTGGCCAATGCCCTGCAAACCGGACAAATCGATATCGCGGTTTCCGCCATTACTGTTACCCCCGAAAGGGAGCAGCAAGTACTCTTCAGCAATGTTTATCTCACGGATTCAGCCGCCGCCCTGGCTGCTCCTGGCAGCCCGCTGGTCATCAGTTCGCCTCAGCAACTCCCTGCGTACCAGGTTGGTGTACAGAAAAGTTCTGTTTTTGAAAGTTACATGAAGACAACTTTCATCATGACGGGTCTGATGCCAGCCACGCAGCTGTATTCATTCTTAACGCCAGAAGATGCGGTCGCCAACCTGGTCGCTAATAAAATCGACATTGTTTTGATGGATCAAGCCTCGGCAGAGATATTCATCGAGAAGAACAATTTGAAATTGGCCGGTACGGGCGTTACTCCTCAGCGTTATGCGATTGCCATGCCGCTCAACAGTCCCGTTCTTCAGGCTAACTTGAACAGCGCCTTGAAAACCCTCAATAATAATGGGACACTTGGAAAATTAACCAAACAATATATGAAACTGGATCCAAATACCGTCCTGCCGCCCACCTGTGTTAATGATATGGCATTTGTTGCCGATGTAACCTATCCGGACAATAATATGAAATCACCGCCCGTGATGACCCCCGGGCAGGTTTTCGTCAAGACCTGGAGGGTGAAAAATTCCGGGACTTGCACCTGGGTACCTGGATACCGCCTTGTATACGCCTACGGCAACACATCGGCGGCTCAAATGGGTGGACAGCCTGTGGATATTATTAGTCCAGTCAGTGCGGGCCAGACAGTTGATCTTTCTGTCACCCTCACCGCTCCCAAAACCAATGGAACCTATCAAGGTTTCTGGCAGATGAATGACACGAGTAAGAAAGCTTTTGGCCAGACAATCTGGGTCGGCATCACGGTCGCGGACCCTGCTCAACCCACTGCCGCTCCGGTTCCTGCACCGGTTGTCTCCACCTTCACAGTTTCTCCAGGGCAGATCCAGCAAGGACAATGTGTCAAAGCCAGCTGGGTTGTTCAAGGAAAAGTCGATAAGATTGTATTCGAGCGTAATGGTCAGGACCTGCTGCCGAATGCGCCGACTTCCGGAACTTACACCGACTGCCCCCCAGGCACTGGCCAGGTGCAGTATGGATTGGGGGCTTACGGACCTGGTGGTAAGGACGTTAAAAATGTCTACATTACAGTTTCAGCTGCACCCGTTCAACCCACCGCGGTACCTACCGCGGTACCCACCGCAGTGCCACCGGCGCCTAAACCCCCTGTCTATAACTATAAATATCAGCTTATCCTCCTATGGGGCAATCCGCCCATTTCCGGTTCCACCATTACTTTGCAACTCGGCGGAGATGGAACCCTGGGTGGGAATGATGGCTGCCTGGATTACTACGGACAATGGTCAATGAATGGAAACAGTTTCTCTTTCTACAACACAGGCAGCCAACCAGGTATCACCAATTGTCTGCCAGATGTCCAATCACAAGCTACCAATTACATGGATACGCTCAACCGGGTCAAATCCTACCTGATTGATGGATCCGGAAACCTTGTCTACTATGATAGTAATGGTAGTGAGATACTAAGATTTAAGTAAGTTCAAACCTAAAAAGAGCCTGGCTTTAGCCAGGCTCTTTTTATTCCTGCCCTGAACATGCAAGTGTCATCACAGTTCAGAAAAAAAACATCTAAAATGTCTTATTGAATAATGGATTATTCAATACCTGATAAAATAAGGTATTCACTTATTATTTAGATAATAACAGGGTTAGTGGTATTAAGATGCTGGAAGGCTTATGTTTTTCAACACCTATGCGCTTATCCTAATTATCAGCGCGATTACCATGTTCAGCCTCATGCCA
>Ga0315290_10000306_pt1 | contig 30927 bp, 34 predicted proteins | sample YL17G12_0_MG_FD_203627 | JGI IMG/M metagenome (GOLD analysis project Ga0315290, IMG submission 203627) | Sediment microbial communities from Yellowstone Lake, YNP, Wyoming, USA - YL17G12_0 | ecosystem: Environmental > Aquatic > Freshwater > Lake > Sediment | place: USA: Wyoming | collected... | reverse complement strand
TAAGCCGATGCCGATGAAGATGAAATCGAGGATCTCGGCGCGCTGGACGACGAATCCGTGTCGGCGCCGCAGCAGGCGGCAGTGGCAGCGGAAAGCGCGGTTGGCGAGCCCAGCGAGTACGCCGATGCCGATGAAGAAGAAATCGAGGATCTCGGCACGCTGGACGACGAATCCGAGTCGGCGCCGCAGCAGGCCGCAGTGGCAGCGGAAAGCGCGGTTGGCGAGCCCAGCGAGTACGCCGATGCCGATGAAGAAGAAATCGAGGATCTCGGCGCGCTGGACGACGAATCCGTGTCGGCGCCGCAGCAGGCCGCAGTGGCAGCGGAAAGCGCGGTTGGCGAGCCCAGCGAGTACGCCGATGCCGATCAGGAAGAAGAGATCGCGGATCTCGGAACCCAGCCGGACGATTCCGGAACCGTAACCTTTGCCGAGGAAAAGCGGGCGGCTGCCGACAAGCTGGTCGGCGAGCCGACGATTCATGCCGACGAACCGGAGCCGAAAGCCACGCCCGCGGCACCGCAAAAACCCGCACCAGCAGCACCGAAGTTGATCACTGTCAATTTCGAAACCGAGCCTTTGTTCGGCTTCGACAGGTTCGAGATTCGCGGCGACCAGCGCGCGAAATTGAACGAATTGATTTCCGGCCTTAGCGGGACCCGTTACGATTCGATTGCCGTTGTGGGACATGCAGATCGCATCGGGAAGACGGCGTACAATCAAAAATTGTCGGAGCGTCGGGCATCATCCGTAAAAGCTTATCTGGTGAAAAACGGAATACCGTCCGCTAAGATCCATACCGAGGGCCGCGGCGAGTCGGAATCGGTCACCGGGGATGCCTGCAAGAAGACCCGCGGCAAGGCCCTGATCTCGTGCCTGCAGCCGGACCGCAGGGTGGACATCAGCGTCAGCGCAACCAAGAAGTCGAATTGATTCCCTACTCCGTCGCGTTTTCATCAAAACCCTGCAGATGCGGGGTTTTTTTTTGAGGTCACCATGCAGGACTCGAATTCCCATTTTGCCGCCGACCTCGTAATCGAGGCGTCCTGGATCATTCCGGTCGAACCCCACGGCACGGTGCTCGAGGAGCACGCGGTCGCGATCGCCGGCGGAAACATCGTGGCATTGCTGCCGACCGGCGAAATGAGCCTGCGCTGTTCTTCCGGGCAGACATGTCGGTTAAATTCGCATGTGCTGATTCCCGGGCTGATCAATTTGCACAGCCACGCGGCAATGACGTTGATGCGCGGGCTTGCCGATGATCTGAAGCTGATGGACTGGCTGTCGAATCACATTTGGCCGGCAGAGAACAGGCACGCGTCGTCGCAGTTCGTCTATGACGGAACGCTACTCGCATGCGCGGAAATGCTTCGCGGCGGCGTTACCTGCTTCAATGACATGTACTTCTTTCCGGAAATGACCGCGCGGGCAGCGCTGGACGCGGGCATGCGTGCCGCGCTGGGCATCATTCTGGTCGAATTTCCCACTGCATATGCCAGCGACGCCCAGGACTACTTGCGCAAGGGCCTGTCAATGCGCGACGAGTTGAAACACGAATCGCTGCTGAGTTTTTGCATGGCGCCGCACGCGCCCTATACCGTCAGCGACAAGAGTTTCGAGCAGATCCTCACGCTATCGGAACAGTTGCAGATACCGATCAATACCCATCTTCACGAAACGCACGACGAGATCGGCGAGAGTCTGGCAAAATTCGGCATGCGGCCCCTTGCCAGGCTGGAGAGACTGGGGATACTGGGTCCAAATTTCATCGCGGTGCATGCGGTGCATCTCGAGCCTGCGGAAATCGCGCTTCTCGCCCGTCTGGGCTGTTCGGTGGCACATTGCCCTTCATCGAACCTGAAACTGGCGAGCGGCATCGCGCCGGTGGACAGGATGCTGTCCGCGGGAATCAACATTGGCATTGGTACCGACGGCGCGGCCAGCAATAATAGATTGGATGTATTTTGCGAAATGCGGATGGCAGCCCTTTTGGCCAAGGCGGCCGGTAATAATGCCGAAGTCCTTCCCGCCCATACGGCCTTGCGCATGGCAACGCTCAATGCCGCTCAGGCGCTGGGACTCGACCGCAGCATCGGATCGATACAATCCGGCAAATGCGCCGACTTGTGCGCGGTGAACTTGGATTCGATCGAATTGTCTCCTTGTTATGATCCGGCGTCACACCTCGTCTACGCGGCGGGGCGCGAGGATGTGAGCGACGTGTGGGTAGCGGGCAAGCAGCTCGTCGGCTCGGGCCGCCTTCTGCACATGGATGAAAGCGGCATGAAGCACAAGGCGAGAGAATGGAAATCGCGCATTGCAGATTCGATCTAGAGCAAAAGAGGTATCAGAGAAAATGATCAACGCAGATCCGGTCGAACTGCAAAAATTCAGCGAGCTGGCCCATCGCTGGTGGGATCCGCGCAGTGAATTCAAGCCGCTGCACGATATCAATCCGCTGAGGCTGGGTTACATTGACCGAATTGCAGGCCTGAAAGGCAAGCGTGTCCTCGATGTTGGCTGCGGCGGCGGCATCCTTTCCGAAGCAATGGCAGCCGCGGGAGCCAGGGTGACGGGCATCGATCTCGGCGACAAACCGCTCAAGGTGGCGCAGATGCACCTGCTGGAAAGTGGACTCGAAGTCGAATATCGCAAAATTACGGTCGAGGAACTGGCCGACGAGCAACCACGGGCGTTCGACGTCATCACGTGCATGGAAATGCTTGAGCATGTGCCTGATCCCGCCAGTGCTGTCCATGCATGTGCGCGGCTGGCCAATGCGGGAGGCAGGTGCTTTTTTTCCACCATCAACCGCAATCCGAAGTCATATCTGTTCGCGATACTGGGTGCCGAATATGTACTGAACTTGCTGCCTCGCGGAACCCACGACTACGCAAGATTCATTACTCCGGCGGAACTCGCGGGTTTCTGCCGCCGCGCGGATCTGCAAACCGAGCACCTTGTCGGAATGAGTTACAACCCTTTTACCAAGACTTATTCCCTGGTGGCGGACACGTCGATTAACTATATTCTGGGCGCGCTGGCGACTTGAGAAACATTGCGCAACCTCAGGCCCTGGCTTTTGGCTTGGATCACCCCGTCATATTCAAGGAGATTTCGATGAATACGAGAATCTTGCTGACCACCGCACTGGTTGCATTGTTGACAAGCGCGCCGGGCTGTTCTCTGAAACCCCAGAATCTGCGAATCGCACCGGAAGTAGTAAAGGCCGTGCAAGCGCCGATTGGCGGCGGCAAATCAGTGGGGCTTCGAGTCTCCGATTCGCGCGCGGACAAGAAACTGGGAGAAGTCGGGGATCCGGATCGGAAAATGGTCGATGTTCGGATGGACGCAGATCCGAGTCCCGTGATCTACGAGCGATTAAAACAGGCGATGATCGGACTGGGTTTCTCGGTGGAACCTTACAACGACACAATGGATCGCACGCTGGATATCAAAATTGTCAATCTTCAATTGAAATCAATAAAGAAGCCGCTGACGTTTGAGACGGTACTTCGAGCCCAGGTCGGCGCCCGTGCGGTCAATTCAAATGCACATTACGACCGCCAATTTAATGTCAAGACACGCAAGGATGGGGTTGCGCCGTCGTACGAGAAAGAAAGCACGATGCTGGTTAACACCGCTATGACTCAGGTGCTGGAAGATTTGCTTGCAGACGAAGAATTGTTTGCCCTGCTTGCGCGATGACTTTGGCGTATCGACGATCGGGGGGTGCGGCACTTCAAAGCGTATTGTTCGACCTTGACGGCACGCTTGCTGATACGGCGCCCGATCTCGGATATGCATTGAATCAGCAACGCCTGGCTCGCGGGATGCCCGAACTTTCGATAGACGAATTGCGAAGCCATGCCTCTTCCGGCGCCCGTGGCTTGCTGCAAGTTGGATTCGGAATTCATCCTGATAATGCCGGCTACCCGGAACTGCGCGATGAATTCCTCGATCTGTATGAAAAGAATATTTCGCGCAACAGCACCTTGTTCGCCGGCGTGCCTGATCTGCTGGACGCGATCGACGCTCGCGGCATGACCTGGGGTATTGTTACCAACAAGGCGGAGCGCTTTACTTTTCCATTATTGCGTGCGCTTCGCTTGCTCGATCGCTGCGCATGCATCATCTGTGGTGACACCACGCCTTTTGCCAAACCTCATCCCGCGCCATTAATCGAAGCCATGTCCAGAATCGGGACCACCGCCACCCGCTGCATCTATGTCGGGGACGATGAGCGTGACGTGCAGGCAGGTCATGCCGCAGGCATGAGCGTGGTCGTGGCGCGCTACGGGTACCTGGGAACCGGCCGCCCCCCTGAAGAGTGGGGCGCTGACGTATTCGTTGACTCCCCGGCGGGGCTGCTACCGATCCTGTTTGATGGCCTGACCGTGATCTGATAGTATGAACGCCGTAGTGCTTTATTATTCGGGAAACAGCACCAAATCGTATTTATTGGGGGCGACCTGGTTTCGACGTGGGTTGCAAAGCAGTGCAGTGCATGCCAAGGCCCAGTTACCTTGTTAATACAGCTGGAAAACGTATAGTCGCAAACGACGAACGTTACGCTCTGGCCGCTTAATACCGGCCGGACTCCACACCGGTTCTCTCATGGGCCGGGCTGGGCAACCAGCGGTGGAGCCATATACGTGAGATCGTGCTGTAGCGGGTTACTTGCTGCGGTATTAAATCCAAGGTAACTCGCCGCTTCCCAGCCTGTCGGCCGGCGTGGAAGCGGTAAAATTAAATGACCTGACTACGCATGTAGTACTGCCTGTAGAGGACTTGCGGACGCGGGTTCGATCGAAGGTTGCCTTTACCCGCGAGGGTAAAGTGACGGCGGATGCCCCAGGAAGCATCCGTCGCGGCCGGCGAAACATTGCCGTCCGGAACGGGGCTCACATCGGTGAAACCTCAAACCGTCTTGCCAAGGACGGAGTGGCAACGCCGAGGGGTAGGAAGAAGGCCAACTTCAGGCCTGCCCTCTAGAGACTCATAGACTCGCCGACCGGCTCTGCCGGCGGGCGGGCACTAGGATCCGGAATATTGGATAATACGCCCCGCATCCCGGGCAACCGGGATGAAGGAATAGTCCAGCCCACTCCGAAAGGAGTGGAACAACTGTCCCGCCGCCTCCACCAATTTGGCAGAAAGCCCCCGGTCGCAAGCCGGGGGCTTTTTCTTTATCATTTCCTTTTCAGAATACAGGGTTAATCCATGTCCTATCGAACCGTCAAAACCCTTGCCCCGGTGGACGCGGCCTACATGGCCGGACTGATCGACGGAGAAGGAACGGTCACCCTGAGCCGACGCCATCGCAACGACCAACGCCAATTGGTCGTGAGCGTCGCCAATACCGAACGCGGGCTTCTTGAATGGGCACTGGATACCGCGGGTGCCGGGAAGATCACCGGAAAGCGAATCTTTAGTCCACTCCACTCGCCCAGCTTCACCTACTCGATTGCAAATCGTCAGGCCCTGCAATTACTCGAACAAATCGCGCCGTACCTGAGGTCTTACAAGGCCATGCGCACAAAACTCATCCTCCAGAACTACGTCAACCTCACCCCCCGGAACGGGCGTTATACCCAAGAGACGCACGCAGCCCGGGATCGTTTTCTCACCGCCGTACTGGGAATCAAAGCTCAAGGACCCACGGACCCAAGCACGATCGCGCAACCCGTGCCCACTACGCCCGAGGCGCAATTTCCAGCTGTCCTCCATGGCGCGCGCGCTGCGCCTGAATCGCCTTGATCATGTCCTGCGCCGCTGCGTCGCAGTAGGGCACGCGCCTCAAGTCGAGGACGGTGCGGGCGCTCGGGTCGCTTTGCAGATGCTTGGCGAGCGGATCAAGGGATGCGTAGAACAGGTTGCCGGTGACGATGATGCGCTCTTCATCGCCGTCGCGCGAGACGGACAATTTCACTCTGGACACGCTGACCACGAAGAAACCGACCGAGGCCACCACCGCAACGAGAATCCCGAACTCCAGGCCCAGAAACATGACCGACAGCAGCGTAATCAGGAACACGGCGCCTTCGACGCGGTGCTGCAATGGCCGAATCTCGTTGCCCTGGATCATGCCGATGCCCACGAGGGCCATGACACCAGCAATGACCGGCATCGGCAGCCAGGTCAGAAGCGGTCCCAGCACCCACGCGATGAGTACCACGGCGCCGGCCGCAATCATGCCCGCGAGAGGCGTGTGCGCGCCCATCTCCACAGCCACGCTGGTCCGATTGAAACTGCCGGAACCCGCGAAGGTGGAGAAAAACGGACTCAACGCGCTCGAGATGCCTTGCGCGAAGACCTCTTTGTGCAGATCCAGATTGCCGACGACGCTCGCCTTAAGGTCGCGGGAGATCACCAGCGACTGTGCCAGACCCAGCACGGCGATGGCGATCGCGTGCGGCACCGTCTGTTCCAGGAACAGCCAATGCTGCGGCCCCAAGCGCGGTACATTCAGCGGCAGGGCTTGCAACGTGACGTGGCCCAGCAGTTCCAATTGCGACAGGACTGGTCCGAGCAGCCCATAGATCAACCCGCCGACCAGGCTTCCGATCAGTACCGCGCCGATGATGTAACTGCGTGGCCAGCGTCTCTTCAGCAACAGACCGGCTGCGATGGTGACACCACTGATCGTCGCTGCGTACGGGTTGACGAGGTCTTGCCACGAGAACAGCACGATATAGAACTTCTCATAGAAGAATTGCGCCTCCAGCGGCGACAGGCCGAGCGCGCCTTCCAACGCGGAGGTGATGAGCCAGACGCCAACACCCACCTTGATACCTGTGATCGCCGCCGGACTGAAGTAGCGGAATACTGCCGCGCCCCGCAGCAACCAGATGCCGATCTGGATCAGCCCCACCATCAGGCTCAGCACGAGGACGAATTCCGTATACAGCGGGCTGCCGCGTCCTGCGAACGGCAGTACGGTCAGGCCAAGCAGGATCGACACCGCCGTGTTCGGGCCGCCCACCATCGGCGAGTTGCCGAAAAAACTCGCCAGGAAACCCACGAACACAGCACAGTACAATCCGTACTCGGGCGCGACACCGGCGAGGTAGGCGAACGTGATGGCCTGCGGGACAACCAACAGTGCCCCGGTGAATCCCGCGACCGCTTCGCGCTGCGCATCGACCGAGCGCCACCACGAGAAATCGGGCAGCGCCTCGCGTAACAAGCTCATTGCACCGCCGACGGGGCCCGAGCTGTCACGGGCTCGCTTTCCCGGTTATCGTGGAAAGGCGATGATAAATCCTCTCCGCCAGTTTCTTCAGGCGCCCGTCGCGCGGGTCGAAAGCACGGTGCTGGAGGTTGAGAAACGCGGCGACATCGAGCGCCTCCTGGTGCGTGAGGCTGCGCTCTTTGCCCATCGGCATATTGGCCCAGATGAATCCGGCAAGTCGCTGGATATTGTTGAGTCCGGCGCCGGCGTTGTAGGAGTTCAGCCCCCACACCGGCGGGATCGGGCCGCTGCCTTCGCCGTCGGCGCCGTGGCAGATGACGCACTCGCGCTTGTACACGGCCTGGCCGCGCGGCGGGTTCGGATCGGCCCCGGTGTCCGGCAAGGTGGGCACGCCCCAGCCCTTAGGCGGACGGCCGATCACTTCGCCCTCGGACAGGTAACTGATGTACGCCGCCACGGCCTGAACCTCGGCGGATTCCTCCGGCGGCATGACACCGTTCAGGCTGTACAGAAAGCAGTCGCGGACGCGCAGCCCGATGCCGTTGCGCACGCCGTTTTTCGAGCGCCACTTCGGATACACCCCGGCGACATTCAGCGGAAACCCGTCCGGCTGCGTGCCCCCTTTCAAATGGCAACTGGTACAGCTCAAGGCGCTACCGGCGTAACGCCCGGCATAGCGGTTGGTCTGCATCACGATGTTGTAGCCGAACACGACATTGCTCTCGTAGTCATCGAGCACCGCGCGCGCCTTCAACTCCTCTATCGTGGGACGCGCGAGCGCCGCAGGCGAACAACCGAGCAGGACCAGGATGCCCAGGATGGCGAGAAATGCTCTGTTCATGGATTTGAATCGCATGCAGCGCCCACCGGCCGCGGGCGAACCGCCGCCATCAGAAGCGCCCGGCGCGGTGGTACCCGCGCTGGGCGCGATGCTTCATCGTTGCGGGCTTAGCCGGCGAAGAGGTACGTGCAACCGCGCGCGACCGCACCTTGGCACGCCACGACACCCGAGGGAGCGTGGGCGATCCCGGGCAGCACGGCTGCATTCCAGTCGGCCTTGACGTCCTCGTGCTTCAAGCCCATCTGCTTGGCGAGCTCGCCGCTGTATAAGTGGATCGCCATGTCGCAGGCTACCACCCTCACGCCGCGATCGATCAGCTTCTGCATCGCCATGTCCGGAAGGAACGGCTCGCTCATGGTCAGATATCAGATAGTAGGGATTGCGCACGGCCGGCTTGCCAGTCGCCGGGTCATCGATCTTGAAGAACTCGCCGAGCTGGTACTTCTTCCAGGCGGAATCCTCGAGCGCGATCGGAATCCCATTGTGCCGCAGCACCACCACCGTGCCCACATCGCTCTCGGGGACGCCATAGGCCGGCGGCGCGGTAAAGAGCCACACCCAAGCCCATGCCAGCGCCATGCCGCCATTCGGTTCGCGCATGTCGAGCACGATCCGCTGTTTGCCGGGGATGCTATCAAGCCAGCGGGTAAAGTCGGTGGACGGACCCTGTGCGGCGGCGGCTGTCGCGACGGGCAAGGCCGCGCCCACGCCGATTGCGGCCATGGCGGCGGCCAGCCCAATGAAATCACGGCGATCAAGTTGTAGCTTCGTGTCTTCCATATCAACCTCCTCATGTGTGGCGTTGTTGGAATAAAGCCTGGCTGATTCGGCCTTGCCCGTGCAGTCGTACAGGCACCGCACAGTAGCGCGGACCTGCGGTTCTACGCCCGATCAGATCACCTCGTCGGCACGGATCAGGATGGAATCGGGAACAACAAAAAAGGCCCCCGACCGGGGGCCTTCTTCTTCAACCCTTCAGCGCTATTTTCCAGGCAGCATGCGCTGGAAAACCTTATCGCGATTGATCAGCAGATGCTTGAATGCGGCAAGCACGTGGATAACGATAAGAGCAATCAGGAGTGTTGCGGTTACCTCGTGAATTCCTTGCAACAAGTCGTAGACAATCTTGTTCTCCGATCCCATCGGAGGAATCTTGAAGAGTCCAAAATAATTCACGCCGTATTTGGTAAATTGAGTTCCGGAAAATCCCGACAGCGGCATCAGAATCAGGCACAGGTACAGCAATGCGTGGGCGATCTTGGACGCCTGAATCTCCCAGCCCGGCATCGACGGCGGGAGTGGCGGCGGCGGATTCTTCGCGCGCCACCATAGCCGCGCTATGACCAGAAGCGCGGTGGTGACGCCGATTGACTTATGCAGGTTGAAATAGAACGCGCGATCGGGCGTTCCCTTGGGAATATCCGTCATATACAAACCCAAGCCGATCATCGTGAAAACCAGGATCGCCAAAATCCAGTGGAAAACAATGGCTGTGGTCGTGTAGCGCGAATTGCTGCCGTTATTGATACTCAAGACCCCTCCCCTGAGCGACCTGCCCGTGAAATATCAGACCATGTCACGCAACCGTTAACGAATCACAACGCCCCATGGCCGTTTGCCCACGGGAATGTCCTTTATCTTCGTGTTCGTCGCCGTATCGATCACGGAGACCGAATCCGATCGACCATTGGCTACATAGAGTTTTCCACCGTCGGGCGTGATCGCCATGTTCCAGGGCCGTTTGCCGACCTCGATGGTGGCCACAATCTTGTTGCTCGAAGTATCGATTACCGAGACCGATCCATCCTTGCCGTTCGAGATAAACACGCGCGAACCATCGGGATGCACGGTTACCCCGTTGGAAAATTGGCCGCCCGCAATCACTGCTTTCACCTGTTGTTTCGCAACATCAATTGCGTATACGGTGCTGACAAACTCCGACGCCGCATAGGCTGTTTTACCGTCCGGCGTGAAACCGATGCCGCGCGGCCGCTTGCCGACCTCGATCTGGTTGACCTGTTTGCGCTGTGCCACATCGATCACATCGATCTGATGCGCTTCTTCCGCGCTCGAGAAGACCCACTTCCCGTCCGGACTGAACACGGCATGCTCGGGATTCTCGCCGCGCACCTTGACCAGAAATTCCTTCTTGTTGGTTTGCGTGTTGATGAACGCAATCGAATTGCTGCCTTCGACCGCAGCGACAACCCATTTTCCATCGGGGGAGATGCCGACGCCTTCCGGAGATTCCCCCAGAAAAATACTATCAATCGGTTCGAGCTTTTCCAGGTCGATAACTACCAGTGAATTGCGGGGCTGATCGCTGACGTACAGTTTCTTCCCGTCCCTGGAGGCAGCCAGGCCGCGCGGCTTGTCGCCGGCACGGATTTCCTTGATGACCACGTCCGTATTGGTATCGATTACCGATATCGTCCCGCTTTCCTCGTTCGGAACGTACGCGAACGGAGCAGCGCACGCACCAGTACAAAAGGTCAGGGCCAGCACTGAAACGAAAGAACCGAACATTATTTTCATTCTCTGCATCCACCGTCTGCTATGAGGGCGTCGAGCCTACAGACAGCCCTTGGCGATTTTATCTGCTTTAACGAGAGCGCCGATAGGCGCGCTCGAGAATAAAAAAGGGCTGCTCGAAAGCAGCCCTTTGGGTCGCGCTGTGCTATTAGCGGTTGAACACGTACATCGTGACTTCAAAGCCAAAGCGCATTTCGGTGTATTCGGGTTTGTTCCACATGGTAAAGCTCCTTATGAGTAGAGTTAATCCACTTGATCGTGCGTCGAGGCCGTTCATCACGACCATGGGAAGGATTCTGCGTCAACCCGCCCGCGATCCCCACAGGAAAAGCCTGAAATCCGACTCATGATTTTCATTAGATTTTTCCAGCCCGCAAGAAATCGACTGTCGGCAATAAATTCAGGGCGCCATAAGGCCTGCCCGAATGGCGATGATGGCCAGTTCGGCCGAATTCGATGCCCCGAGCTTCTGCTTGATGTTATAGAGGTGGGTACCGATGGTGCGCGGGCTGAGCGACATTACATCCGCGATATCGGCAACCGACTGGCCTTTGGCCAGCGCGAGGAAAACCTTGAATTCCTTTTCGCTCAGCATATCGAGCGGATTGCGCTCGCCATTGAGTTGCTGCATGGCAAGCTGCTGCGCGATCTCCGGTTCCAGAAATGTCTTGCCCTGGTGCACTTGCCGAATGGCCTGCATCAGGGCTTCCGCCGCACTGCGCTTGGTGAGGTAGCCGGCGGCTCCGGCCTTCAGCACCCTTCGCGCGTGCATCGCATCCTCGTGCGCGGAAAGAACCAGAATGCGGGCCGCTGGATTGCGCGCCAGAATACGGTCGATCGCTTCGAGGCCGCCGATTCCGGGCATGGATATATCCATCACCACCACGTCCGGTCTGACTTCCGGATACTTGCGGCAGGCATCTTCGCCGCTGTCCGACTCGGCAACGACCCTGATGTCCGATGAACCCTCCAGAAGCAACCGAAAGCCCATGCGTACCACGGCGTGATCGTCGACTAGCATCACGCTGATGTTCCCGATTGCCAATTTGCTCTCCACTCTGAATTTCTGCCATTAAGCGGCTTCGGCGCCACGAGAACCGATTGCCGGAGCCCTTACGGGTATGACGGCGGTTACCGTCACGCCGTCTCCGGGACTGCTGTCGATGCGCAATTCGCCGTCGAGTGCCTGAACGCGTTCGCGCATGCCGATCAGACCGAATCGCGTCGCTTCGCGACCGAGGTGCTGCGAAAAACCCTTGCCGTTGTCGCGCACAGTCACCTTGACCACATCCCCACGTTGCGCGTCCATGCGTCTTGCCACGTCAATGGTCGAACGCGTCGCGACAGCATGACGAGCGACGTTCGTCAGGCACTCCTGGACGATGCGATACACCGTGATGTTGATGGTCTCGCTCATCCCGTCGATCGCACCTTCGAGACGCAGATCACACGCGGTGTCCGGGTGCCGGCCGTGCCATGCCGAAACGGTATCCCTCAGCGTTTCGCTCAGTCCCAGGTGATCGAGCGCGGTCGGCCGGAGCTGGCGAATAATCCCGTGAACGACGTCGTAGATGTGCGAAGCAACGGACACGATAGTCTGCGCATTGGCATGAATATCCGGCGCCGTCTCTTGCGTGCGATTCGATATCGCAGTGCCGATGGTCTTGATCGCCGTCACGCATTGGCCAAGTTCATCATGCAGTTCCCGCGCAATGCTGCGGCGCTCTTCCTCCAGCCTCCCCTGTATTTCGCGCGTCAACTGGCGGTTCTGCTCCAGGTCTCGTTCGGCCTGCTGCACCAGCTTGTGCTCGGTGATGTCGCGCATGCTGCAGATTTCGCCGATGACCTCATCGTTCAAGGGGTCGACCAGCGGCGCCGCGGAGAGCGCAACATCGACCATGCGTCCGTCTTTGGTCAGGCGCTGGGTTTCAATCATCTCGATCAGGGCGCGTCGCTTCACGGTATCGAGATTTTCCTGAACTTCTCCATGCCGCTCCGGCGTGGTCAGCAGCGTTGCCGAACGCCCGACGATGTCCTGCGTTCGATAACCGAACATCCGCTCGGCGGCCGGGTTCCAGAAGGAAATCCGGCCCTCCAGATCGTGAATGATGATTGCGTCGCTCGATTGCCTCGCCACCAGCGCCAGCCTTCTGTTTTCGGCAAGGCTCTCTTCAAGGTTCTCGGCCATGCGATTGAAAACGTGGCCGATCGAATCGAATTCGGGAGAGCCGAAGAGCGACAGGCGCGTTTCGAATCGTCCCTTTTCCATCAGCGACAACCCGCCGAGGATTTTTCCGAGCGGTCGCAGTGATCGCCCCAGCAGCCAGAATACGACGATATTGACCAGGATGAAGAATCCGAGCATGAGCCAGAAAAACTGTGTGAAGTCGTCCCATGCATCGAGGACGGAGCGGGACGCGTCCGGAGTGATGACCACGCTGCCATTCAGAAGATTCAAGCGGAAATCGATCAACCGCGGTTTGACAAGATCGGTAAACCACTGCGGCGCCCAGCGTCCGCGCTTGTAGACCGGCGGTGGCGAGGTATAAAGAAGGTTGTCATTGCCGTCGTAGAGCCTGATCTCGTTTGCCCTCACCCTGCCCACGCGCTGCAGGAAGGACAGCAGAATCTGATTGTGGGGCGCGTCGTCGATGCTGGGACGCGTGTTCGCGATCACCGTTTCGAGCAACTGCGCGGTAATCCGGGTTCCCGCCTCCATTTCCTCGCGGATCGAGCGCCGGGTTTCTTCGAGCAGCAGATTGCCGGTGGCAATGGTAAACGCGACGATCACCAGAGTGATGACCAGGTTGATTCGAAAACGCAAGCTGATATTGCGCATTGGTTCACGCTTGCAAACGGGCGCGCAGGTGTCGGGTCGCGGCACACAATTCCTGCGCGATCTCCGGCTGCAGGGCCGAATGCCCGCCGCTTGCGACCATGCGCAGTTCGCAGTTCTCGATGGCCTGCGCCACCGCGAGTGCGGTCGAGGGGGGGCAAACCATGTCCATTCTTCCTTGCACGATGATCACCGGCTGATTTCGTATCCGCCAGAGATTATCGAGCAATTCATTCGGCCGCAGGAAGAAGTCGTGGGCAAGGAAATGCAACTGAACCCGCACTCGCGCCAGCATTTCCTGCGCCGACCCGGCGCCGCCGGAGGCGCAGGCGTTTGCGGGCTCCATGACTCTTGCTTCATAGTCGCACCAGCGTCTCGCCGCTGCCAGTGCAACTGCGTGTCCGGGAGCATCGGTCAGGCGGCGATAGTGCTCGACCAGAGGCCCGACGGCATCGCGGGAAAATTCCGCCCAGGCCTCTGGAACGAAGCTGCGCACGCCGGACAGAAACCAGTTCACCTCCGCGCGACTGCCCAAGAAAACGCCGCGCAAGATCATTCCGGCGACCCGATCAACATGCGCCAGCGCATAGGCGATACTCAGTGTGCTGCCCCAGGAACCGCCGAACAACAGCCAGCGCTCGACGTTCAGATCGCGCCGCAACGCGTCCATGTCGGCTACCAGATGCGGCGTCGTATTGTCGGAAAGCAATCCAACCGGGGTGCTTTGGCCGCAACCGCGCTGATCGAACAAGATGATGCGATACAAATCGGGATCGAAGAATCTGCGATGCGCGGGGCGCGTGTGGCTACCCGGACCGCCGTGAACAAAAATCACCGGAAATCCGTGCGGATTGCCGCTTTCCTCAAAATATATTCGATGCCCGCCACCGACATCGAGAAAGTCCCGATGGTAAGGCTCAAGCGGCGGGTAAGAAACTTCGCCGACGGCTTGGATTTGCTCTACAACCATGCCCGAGTAAATTCAGGCGCGATCAGGAGTCCTGCAGCCTGAAAACGATCGGAACGGATACGACAAGTGCTCGGCCGCGAAGATCTGCCGGCGCCTGCGGCAATGAGGAAACGCGGCGCACCATACGCAGCGCCTCTTCATCAAGAACAGCATACCCGCTGCTCTTGGCCAGGATGATCGCGGTCACTTTGCCGTCGGCCGCAATCTTCAGCAGGATTTCCGCGGTTCCCTGCCAGCCTCGACGCTGCGCCGGGGCCGGATAATTCTGAAAGCGCTTGATTTCCTTGGAGATCGATTGGCCGTAGGTCGCCAGCAATCGATTTTCATGCGCTTCATCCATCTTGGGCACGACGGCTTGGGGCTGCGCCGCCGCGACTGGCGGGGGCGGCGCGCTCGCGACCGGCAGAGGTGGCGCGCTCGCGACCAGCGCCGGTCCGATCTGGGTGATCGGCTCGGGTGACGGTTCCGGCCGGGGCTCGACGCGTGCGACCGGGGGTGGCTCGGGACGGGGCGCGATCGTCGGTTCGGGCCTGGCTTGCGGCCGAAGCTCGGCTTTGGGCTCGGGACGCAATTCAGGCCTGGGAATCGCCAACTCAGGCGCCGCTACGGCGCGCACCGCCGGAATGATCTCGGTGCGAGGAAGTGGCGGCGGCTCGGGCTGGGGCTGCCGCAGCGCCGGTTCGGGCCTCGGCTCGACGCGTGCGACCGGGGCGGGCTCGGGACGGGGCGCGATCGTCGGTTCAGGCCTGGCTTGCTGCCGGGGTTCGGCTTTGGGCTCAGGACGCAATTCAGGCCGGGGAACCGCCAACTCTGGCTCCGGTACGGCGCGCGGCGCCGGAATGATCTCGGTGCGAGGAAGTGGCGGCAGCTCGGGCTGGGGCTGTCGCATGGCCGCTTCGGGCTTCGGCTCGACCAGTTTCGTCGCAGCGACCGACTGTTTCTGCACAAGAGCGACCGCGGGTTCCCGTGTCGGCACGATCTCCACGTCCAACACGCGTGGCATCTCGATCGGCACAGAGCGCAAACCGGGTATCAGCGCGATCAAGACCGCATGGACCACCACCGATACGGCAAGCGCCACCTTGAAGGGGCGCTCGCGGTACCAGTCGGTCATTGGCGAGGCAAAATATACGCCCCTGTCGAGCACGGCATCAGACATGTTCGAAGGGTAGTGCAAGCTGTAGAGGTAAGTAAAGTTGGGGCGTGAAACTAATGAAAATCATGATGCCGAATTGGTGATTTTCGTAGGGGCCGGAAGGCCGCACATTGCGCAGAATACGCCGGACTCATCGGTTAACGCACTCGTTGCGAGGTCAGCAGCGGACCGGGACCGGTGTTTCGGCAGCTAGTCGGGAAATATCCCGCTGATTCTACAACCTAACTTTCTGGAGAAAACTATGTGGAGCAAGCCTGAGTACACCGAAATGCGTTTTGGCTTTGAAGTCACGATGTACATCGCCAACCGCTGATCAACGGCGTTGGGCTTGGACAAAAGCCCCATCGCGGGGCTTTTGTTTTTCTTGCAAGGCATTTCCAGAGAACCAGCGGCGATGAGAATAAGGGTACTGGGCGCATCGGCAGGCGGAGGATTCCCGCAGTGGAACTGCAATTGCCGCAACTGCGACGGCGTGCGCAAGGGCAGCGTGCGCGCGACACCGCGCACGCAATCTTCAATCGCGCTCAGCAGCGACGACGTCAACTGGATTCTGTTCAATGCCTCTCCCGACTTGCTCGCGCAGTACAAGGCGTTCGCGCCACTGCAACCCGCACGCGCCATTCGCGACACGGCAATCCGCTCCGTCGTGCTGATGGACGCGCAAATAGATCACACTACGGGTCTGCTGATGCTGCGCGAAGGACGTCCGCTCGAGATCTATTGCACGGACATGGTGCGCGAGGACCTGAGCACGGGCAATCCCCTGTTCAAGATTCTCGGGCACTATTGCGGCGTAAACTGGCACCAGGTTCCGACCAAGAGCGGCAGCAGCTTCCCGGTCATCGGCGCCGAGGAACTCACCTTCACCGCGGTGCCGTCGAAGAGTAATGCACCGCCTTATTCGCCGCACCGGGACAATCCGCTTGAAGGCGACAATATCGGCATGCGCATCGCCGACCCGCGCTCGGGGAAGGTGTTGTTCTACGCACCCGGACTGGGGGAGATCGAACCCCACCTCAAGCCATTTCTCGAGGAAGCGGACGTACTGATGGTGGACGGCACATTCTGGACGGACGATGAAATGATCAGACTTGGCCTTTCCAGGAAACACGCCCGCGACATCGGCCACCTGCCGCAATCGGGAGCCGGCGGCATGATCGAAGTGCTGAAGCCGCTCAAGGCGTCGCGCAAGATTCTCATCCACATCAACAACACCAACCCCATCCTCGACGAAGACTCGGACGAACGCCGGCAGCTTGCCAGCGCAGGCATCGAAGTCGCATACGACGGCATGGACGTGAAGCTTTGACCGGGAGACGAATAATCATGGGTGCAGCCGAAAATCTGCCGTGGAACAAGCAGGAGTTCGAGAGCGAGTTGCGGGCCAAGGGCAAGCGCTATCACATCTATCACCCATTCCACATCGCCATGAACAGCGGCAAGTGCACCAGCGAACAGGTGCAGGGTTGGGTTTATAACCGCTTCTACTATCAGATCAGCATTCCGATCAAGGATGCGGCCATTCTTGCCAACATGCCCGATCGAGATCAGCGCCGCAAATGGATCCAGCGCATCATCGATCACGACGGCGTCGAGGGGCAGGAAGGCGGTATCGAGGCCTGGCTGCGGCTCGCCGAGGCCTGCGGTCTGCGGCGCGAAGAGGTCACCTCGCTCAAGTTCGTGCTGCCAGGCGTGCGTTTCGCCGTGGATGCTTATGTCAACTTCGCTCGGCGCGCCCCCTGGCAGGAGGCCGCTTGCTCCTCGCTGACCGAACTATTCGCGCCTGAAATTCACCAGAAGCGGCTCGATAACTGGCCGCAGCATTATCCGTGGATCGAGCCGGAGGGCTATGCCTACTTCCGCAAGCGCCTGTCGGAGGCTCGTCGCGACGTCGAACACGGCCTGCAGGTCACGCTCGAGTATTTCAAGACCCGTGCGGAACAAGAACGCGCGCTGGGGATCCTGCAGTTCAAGCTCGACGTGCTGTGGAGCATGCTCGATGCAATGCAGATCAACTACGGCATCGGCGGGACCGGTAATGTCTGAGACCGCGCAATTCACGGATGACACCGTGTTCGAGTTGCAGCGCCACTTCCGCTTCCAGTGGGAGCCGGCGCAACTGGGTTTCGTTCTGCTCTACCCGGAGGGCATGGTGAAGCTGCCCGGCAGTTCCGGCGAAATCATGAAACGAATCGACGGCAAATTGACGGTGCGCGGCATCGTCGAAGACTTGCAAACCGCTTTCCCCGGTACGGACCTGCGAGGGGACGTCATGGGCTTCCTGGAGCATGTACATGGAAAAGGCTGGATCCGTCTCAAGCAAGCCGGGTAATCCGCTCTGGCTGCTGGCTGAAATCACGTACAAGTGCCCGCTGCACTGCGTGTTCTGCTACAACCCGGTGGACTACACGCGTTACGGCGAAGAGTTGTCGACCGACGACTGGCTGCGGGTATTGCGGCAAGGGCGCGAACTCGGCGCAACCCAGCTGGGATTCTCGGGCGGCGAGCCGCTGGTTCGCGATGACCTCGAAATCCTGGTTTCCGAGGCGCGCAAACTCGGCTATTACTCGAACCTGATCACGTCGGGGGTCGGCCTCAACGAGAAGCGCATTGCCGCGTTCAAGGAAGGCGGGCTCGATCACATCCAGCTTTCGTTTCAGGACTCGACGCGGGAGATGAACGATTTTCTGTCGAGCACGAAGACCTTCGCGCTGAAGCAGAAAGTGGCGAAGCTGATCAAGCAATACGACTATCCGATGGTGCTCAACTGTGTTCTGCATCGGCACAACATCGATCACGTGCAGCAGATCCTGGAAATGGCCGAAGCCATGGATGCCGAGTACGTGGAACTGGCAAACACCCAGTACTACGGCTGGGCGCTCGTCAACCGGGATCAACTGCTGCCGACCCGCGGCCAGCTCCAGCGTGCCGAGGAAGTGACCAACAAATTCCGCGAACGTATCGGCAACAAGATGCGCATCTTCTACGTGGTCCCCGACTATTACGAAGAACGCCCGAAGGCGTGCATGAAGGGCTGGGGCGCTCTGTTCCTCACGGTCACCGCCGACGGCGTAGCGCTGCCCTGTCACGAGGCGCGCATGCTTCCGGGGCTCACTTTTCCGAATGTGCGAGAACACGACCTGGGCTGGATCTGGTACGACTCCCCCGCGTTCAACGCCTATCGCGGCGACTCCTGGATGCAGGAGCCCTGCCGCTCCTGCCCGGAAAAAGTGAAGGACTTCGGCGGCTGCCGCTGCCAGGCCTACCTGCTGACCGGGGATGCGACCAATACGGATCCGGTATGCGGATTGTCGCCTTTGCACCACCTCGTCACCGACGTCGTCGCCAAGGCGCAGACGCCCGCGCCGAAAGCCGACGTCAAGCCGATCCTGTTCCGCGACGACAAGAATTCGCGCGCCTTGAGCAAGACGCCGGTCTAGCGTCCGGTTCGGCTGATTCGTGGCTGAAAACCATACGAGAATCGGCGCCATGAGCCCGGCGCCCGCTGAGCTGCTGGCCGTGAAGGCCAGCGGACTCGTCAAGCGTTACGGCGATGTGCTCGCCGTCGACCGCCTCGATCTGGAAATCCCAACCGGGCAATTCTTCGGGCTGCTCGGTCCGAATGGCTCCGGCAAGACTTCGACCATCCACATGCTGGCCACCCTGATTCGCCCCAGCGGCGGCAGCGCCAGCGTGTACGGACACGATGTCGTGCGCGATGCAGTCAGGACGCGCGCATCGATCGGTCTCGTGTTCCAGGAATCCGCGCTCGACCGCACCTTGTCCGTCGCGGAAAACCTGCGCTTTGCCGGCCTGTTGTACAACCTGCCTGCCAGGATCATCGAGCAACGTTGCGCGGAACTGCTCGAGCTGTTCGGTCTTGCCGACAAGCGCAACCGGCCGGTCGGATCGCTGTCCGGCGGCATGCGCCGCGCTCTGGACATCGTGCGCGGCGTCATTCATCATCCGAAAATTCTGTTTCTGGACGAGCCGACCATCGGACTCGACCTGCCGAACCGGCGCAAGATCTGGCGCTTCATCGAAAATCTGCGCGCGCACACCGGGATGACCGTCCTGCTGACCACGCACTATCTCGAGGAAGCGGACGCTTGCGACCGGGTCGCCTTCATCAAGGGCGGCAAGCTGGTGAAAAGCGGTTCCCCAGCGGAAATGGTCGCGGGCCTCGGGCGCTATATCGTCGAAATCGAAAGTTCCGACGCCAAAGCACTCGCGCAGCGCCTCGAGCCCACGCTCGGGGCCTGCCTGCTCGACGGCGATGTGGCCAATTTCCGCTATGCGGATGAGGATGTGGTCCGGCTCGCGGGGCTGCACTCCGAACCCGGCGCCCATATCCGCGCAGTGCGCTGGCGGGAGCCCAATCTCAACGACGTATTCCTGTGGGTCGCGGAAGGAAAAGCCTGATGGCGCATTGGCGGCCGGTTTACGCAGTGCTGGAGCGCGAGGTGGTGCGCATGTTCCGCCAGCGCACGCGGCTGGTATCCGCGATGGTGCGGCCGATGATCTGGCTGTTCGTGATCGGCGCCGGATTCGGCGCGGTATTGCAGCAGGCCGGCGGGGTCAGTTACCAGCAATTTCTGGTTCCCGGCGTATTGGGCATGACGATGTTGTTCGGCGCCATGCTCGCTGCGCTGACGATGGTGTACGACAAGGAATCCGGCGTCATGCGCATGTTGATCGTCGCCCCTTTCCCGCATTACTGGATCGTCGTCGCCAAGATGCTGTCGGCGGCCCTGGCCGCGGTCTTGCAGGCGCTGCTGTTGCTGATTTTGCTGGCGGTGCTGGGCTATCTGGACGCGCAAACGCGCTTCGTCCTGCTGCTTGTGGGGCTGGTGGCGACCTCCGCGGCTTGTGCCGGCATCGGCATGCTGGTGGCCGCCTTTACCCGCACGCTGGACAACTTCGCCGCGATCATGAATTTCGTCATCTTCCCGGTTTTTTTCCTGTCCGGATCGCTGTACCCGGTAAGCCGTTTGCCCGCTGCGCTCAAGGCCGTGGCCCTGATCAATCCCTACACTTACGGGGTGGATCTGCTCAAGCATGCGGTCCTCGGCGTGCTTCCTTCCGGCATGGGGGCGGATTTCGCAATATCGACGGATATCGCAGTGCTGGCCGGATTTACGGCGGCGGCATTGCTTGTTGCAAGCTGGCGATTCTCCCGCGAGAGCGCCTACGAACCGATGATCCACATCCTCACCGGGAAGCGCGAAGGCTAAACCCACGAACCGGAACCAACCATGAAGGCCCTGGTGTCTTCACGGTGAAATGCTGGTCCCGGGCCAGAGCATGAAACACACCGGCGCAGCGGTCAATGGTGATGGCCTTCCGGGCCATGCACGTGGCCGTGACGCAGTTCTTCGCGGGTAGCGGCACGCACTGCGGTCACCGTGCCTGAGAACACGAGCGTTTGTCCGGCCAGTGGATGGTTGCCATCGACGACGACCTTTTCATCCGCGATTTCCGTCACCGTGTAAAGGGCATAATCGCTGGAGCCCTCGATCGCGCCTTCGAACTGCATGCCGACCGAAATGTTTTCCGGAAACAGATTTTTCGGCTCCGTGCGCACCCTATCCGCTGCGTATTCCCCGAAGGCGTCGTCCGGCTCAAGCGTCACCTTGCAGCGATCACCGACCTGCTTGCCCTGCAGTGCGATTTCCACCAGCGCAAAGATGCCGTCATAACCGCCATGGAGATAGGTGATTGGCACCTTGGTTTCTTCGATGACTTTGCCGCTGGTATCCGACAATTCGTAATGCAGAGACACCACCGTATCCTTGCCGATCTGCATGCTCAGCCCAACTCCTTGACCAGGTCTAAAACATCGGACGCATGTCCGCGAGCATTGACTCCGTATAGGATGTGTCGCAGCGCGCCGTTCTTGTCGATGACGAATGTCGAGCGCACTATGCCGCGCCTCGTTACCTTGCCCTGCACCTGCTTGTTCTGCACCACGCCGTACTGCTCGCAGACCTCGCCTTCCGCGTCCGCCAGCAGTTGCACCGCGAGGCCGTGCTTGTCGCGGAAGGCGCCATGGCTCATGCAATCGTCCATGCTCACGCCCAGCACCACGGTGTCGAGATCGAGGAATTCATCCTGCAGATCGCTGAAATCGATGGCTTCCAGCGTGCAGCCGGGCGTGTCATCCTTCGGATAAAAATACAGCACTACGTTATGGACGCCGCGAAAGGCGCTCAGACTGACTACATTCATATCGCCATCGGGCAGGTCGAAGGCGGGTGCAGATTGACCTACTGTCAGCATGACAAACTCCGCTCGGATTCCGAACGGATTCTAACCGATTTCAAAAGCGACAATATCGCCCGCGCGTACGCCCGCGGCGATAAGATGGCGGCAATGAACAATCGGCTTCTCGGCGGCCTGCCGGCCGCGACATTTCTGCGCCGACACTGGCAGAAGCAACCGCTGCTCGTGCGCGGCGCCCTGCCCGGCTTTAGCGGTTTCCTCGATCTCGGCGACATGATCGATCTGGCCTGCAGCGATCATTGCGAGTCGCGGCTGGTTGTGCGCGGCGCCGATCGCTGGGCCGTGGAACATGGCCCCTTCGAGCGCAAGCGATTTTCCCGCCTGCCGGCGCGCAACTGGACGTTGCTGTTGCAGGGCCTCGAGCAGATGCTGCCGGCCGCCCGCCAGCTCCTGTCGCGCTTCGACTTCATCCCGTATGCCCGGCTCGACGATCTGATGCTCAGTTACGCGCCCGCGGGCGGTGGTGTCGGTGCGCACTTCGATTCCTACGATGTGTTCCTGCTGCAGGGTCCGGGCCGGCGGCAATGGCGGGTAGGCCGTCCACGCGATCTGGCTCTGGTGGAAGCGGCGCCGCTGAAAATCCTCAAGCGCTTTTCACCCGACGGACAATGCCTGCTGCACGCGGGCGACATGCTCTATCTGCCGCCGCAGTTTGCTCACGAGGGCGTTGCGGTGGAGGCCTGCTATACGTACTCGATCGGCTTCCGCGCACCTTCGCACCGCGAACTCGTGTCCCAGTTCCTGATTTTCCTGGAGGACAGGCTCAACGGCGACGGCGGCGGCCGCTACAGCGATCCGGATTTATCCTTGCAGAGGCATCCGGCGCAGCTTGGCGAGCGCATGATCGCGAAAGTCGAGCGCATTCTGCGCGACATAAGCTGGACGCAGCGCGATGTGGCCGAATTTCTTGGCGGCTATCTGACCGAACCCAAACCGCACGTCGTGTTCGCTGCGCCGCGCAAACCGCTTTCGGAAATCGCCTTTTCGCGCGCCTCGCGCCGGGATGGCGTGGAACTCGCGCTTGCCTCCCTGATGCTCTACGGCAAGGCGAATCTTTTCATCAATGGCGAGCACTACGAAATGAACAAGGTTGTGGCAACGCCGATGCGCCTGCTTGCCGATACGCGCCGGCTGGCGGGAAATCGGATTGCATCGAAAGCCCCGCTCACCGCTATGCTTTACCGCTGGTATCGCGCCGGTTATATTTGCTTGTCCAAATCCTAGCTTGGCCGAATCCTGGCTTGTCCGAATCCGAATCTTAGCCCCGCAGGCCGACTCCGATGGCAGAAGAACCCAACCCGCAGCACTCGCCGATCTTCGGCAATGCCGAGTATCAGGCGGCAGTCGACACGATTCTGCGCAAGGCCTCGAGCAGAATCCGAATTTTCGATCATACGCTGGGAAAGGAATTCAACTCCTCCGGACGCGTCGAGCAGCTGCGCCGCTTTCTGCTCGCAAGCCGGCGCAACAGCCTGCAGATCGTGCTGCACGAGAGCCGGACCATGGATCGCGACTGCCCGCGGATATTGCGTCTGCTGCGCACCTACGGCCACTCGATCAGCATTCACGAGACCCATCCAACGGCCAAGTCGGTTTACGATCCCTTCGTCATCGTCGATGAGCGCAGCTTCGTGCATCGCTTCCACTTCGACGAGATGAGGGGGCTGTTCGCCCTGGACGACCCGATCGGCACGCATGCATTCATCGAGCGTTTCGCGGAAATATGGGAGGCCTCGTCGCCGGCCGTGTCCGCCACGACACTGGGTCTTTGATCAGCGGCGTCTTTGATCAGCGGCGTCTTTGACCGGCGGCGATCAGTCGATTTGCCGCCAGGCAAGCCCTTCGTCCTGATCGGCTACCGCAATCCATTCCGGCGCGCAATTCATGACTGCCGCCAACGCCGCACGCGCCAGATCGGGACGGTTGTTTTCCCGGCTCAGGTGCGCCGCAACCAGATGCTTGAGCTTTGCGTTGTCGAGGCGACCGAGAAGCGCGGCGGCCGCGTCGTTGTCGAGATGGCCGAAACGGCCGCCGATGCGCTCGCGCAATCTTTGCGGATAACGGCTCGTGCGCAGCATCCCGGCGTCGTGATTGCATTCCAGCACCAGCGCATCGCAGCCGCTCAGCACGGACTCGATATGCGGGGTGGAACAACCGACATCGGTAAGCACGCCCAGCCGGCGCACCCCGTCGCCGAATACAAACTGCGCGGGTTCGCGCGCATCGTGCGGCACCGGATAGGGCTGCACATGCAGGTCACCGACAGTGAAGGCCGCATAGTCTTGGACCATGCTTATCTGCTCGACCCCGGCGAACAAAGCTTCGAACCCTGCAAGCGTTCCCGGGGTCAGCCATACGGGAATGCGGTGGCGGCGGGCGAGCCGCGCGACGCCGCCGATGTGATCATCATGCTCATGGGTCACGACGATGGCGGATAGATCTTCGGCAACCAGTCCGAGGCGTCCGAGACGGTTCAAGGCAGCGGCAAGGCCAAAGCCGCAATCGAGCAACAAGCGCGTGCGTCCCGCCTCGACCACCAGCGAGTTGCCCTGGCTGCCACTGCCCAGAGAGGCAAACCGCATTCAGGAATCCGGCCTGGCCGACATCGAATCGATGGTTATTTCAGTTCCTGCTGCAGCAGTGCAAGAATGCGTCCGGCGGTAGGTGAGTTGGACTTTGCGCCCTGCGCATCAAGCACGTTGACCTCGCTGCCTTGTGTCGCTCCGGCCACTTTGATCCGGTACTGCTCGTCCTTCTTCTTTGCGTCGTCGCCGCGCCAGAAGGCCATCTTGGACCAGAAACCTTCCGTCTCCCCCTTCCCCGAAGCATCGGCATCCACATAGCGCACGTAATACAGCCCCTTGGACCGGTCGCGATCCTCGACGGTGAAGCCAACACGGTCCAGCGCCAGCCCGACGCGCCGCCAGGCGCGATCGAAGCTGTCCACGAGCAGCAGCGCTTCGGCGCGCTCGCCTGTTTTTGAGATTGCTGCCTTCGGCTGTTCCGGTGTTTTCAATTGCGCCGTGATCTGTTCGTCCCGCGCACCCAGCCGTATCGCCAGACGGGAGAGCATTTCCACCTCGAGTTCCGGATCCGGCGGCCGAACCTGCCAGTAGATTCTCTCCGAGTAGCGATCCTTGGAGATGTTGGTCTGCGCCATGCCACGGTGGCTGATGTAGATTTCCGTCGAGCCGGATGTCTGGCTGCGTTCCAGCCGCGTACGGAACTTGTCGCGTTCGGGAAAGGAATAGGCGCCGTCCAGAACCTTGCCGAGCATATTGCGTATCACGCTGTCAGGAATCTTCGCGCGGTTTTCGGCCCAGTCGGTTTCCATGATGCCGGTCTGTTGCGATTCGGTGTCAATCAGGAAACCGGAGTCCTGCCAGAATTGCCTGATCACCGGCCACAATGCTTCCGGCTCCGCATCCACCACCAGCCAGCGGTGGCTGCCGGCGCGCTCGATGCGGACCTTTTCCTGCAACGGCAGCACCGGTGCGGGGCCGGCTGCTGCGCGGGCGCCCTGGCCTTCCGCATATTCCGAAGCGGTCGCGGATCCGGCGCTCGACTCGGGAACTTTGTAGCGATCGCTGGCAGGCGGCAGCGACAGGTCCGCGGGAACATCGAGCGGTTTGACGCTGCCCGCCGATTTGTAATCGATTTTCTTGCCTTCGATCAGGCTGCCGGAGCAACCGCCAAGCGCAAACATCGCCGCCATGACGGCGCTGAGAAATGGCCATGAGTTCATGCGTCGGGATCTTTCAATTCAGGGCCGCGGCCACCGCAGCCGCAGCGGGTTCACTTTGCCATCGCGGGTATCGCAACGCCGGCCCTGATGCCGGCCTGCTCCATCGCGCCGCGCAGCAAATCGTGGAACGAAGAGGCAAGCGGCGTAAGCGGCAGCCGGATGCCGCCATCGATCAAACCCATCTGTTGCAGCACCCACTTCACAGGGATCGGATTGGCCTCGACGAAGAGGTGGCGATGCAGTCCCAGCAGCTTGTTGTTGTCCGACCTGGCCGTGGGGAAATCGCCGGCGAAAACCGCGGCGCACGTTTCCTGCATCAGTCGCGGAGCGACGTTGGCAGTCACCGAAATCACGCCATGGGCGCCGAGCATCAGCAACGCCAACGCGGTGCCGTCGTCGCCGCTGTAGACCGCAAAACCCTTCGGCGCCCGGCGCAACACTTCCGCACCGCGCTCCATGTTGCCGGTGGCGTCCTTCAAGCCGATAATGTTGGGGATTTGCGCAAGCCGCAACACCGTGTCGTTCTGCATGTCGGCCACTGTGCGGCCGGGTACGTTATACAGGATCTGCGGCAGATCCACCGTTTCGGCAATCGCACGAAAATGCCGATACAGTCCTTCCTGCGTCGGCTTGTTGTAATACGGCACCACCGACAGGCTCATGTCGGCGCCGGCTTGCTTGGCGTAAGCGGACAACTCGATCGCCTCACGCGTGGAATTCGCGCCCGTGCCGGCGATAACGGGCACGCGACCGGCCGCATGCTCAACCGCGGTGCGGATCAACAGGCAGTGCTCCTCGAAATCCACCGTCGGCGATTCGCCGGTTGTCCCGACGATGACGACGCCGCTGGACCCTTCACGGATATGGAAGTCGATCAGCGCGCGCAGTCGCTGCAGATCCAGACTGCCGTCCTCGAACATGGGTGTGACGATTGCAACGAGGCTGCCCTTGAGCATGGCGGCTTTCCTCAACCATAAAGCCGGATTTTAACCGATTCCCCGCGCCGGCGGCGCATCACGCTTGCCGGGAAAGACCCGACGCGCAGATGCGCTGAATCCTCGCCGGCTTTGGCGTCATGACTTCGAAATCCTCGTAAGCAATGACACGCAAGCGCTCACGGGCAACGTCAAGCAATTCGCCCGGCCGCAGCAGAAAGTCCGGATTCGACGGCCTGCCGAAGCGCTCATTGCCCGCGGCGAAGGTTTCGTAGACCAGCAAACCCGTCGGCGAAACGGCCTCGACAATGCGCGGGAACAGCGGCCGGTGCAGATAATTGGTGACGATCACGCCGTCGAACCGCCGGCCCACCAGCGGCCACGGGCCGTTTTCCAGGTCGGATCGCCGGATTTCGATGCCCGCAATGCCGGATAGCGCCGCGAGCGCCTCGGGATCGCGGTCGATGGCGCATACCCGGAATCCCAGCGAAGCCAGAAAACGACTATGACGACCGCTGCCGCAGGCGAGATCCAGAACCTCGCCACCCGGTGGCATCGCGCGCACCCAGCGAACGACCCACTCGGAAGGCTGATCAAGGCCGTGGGCTTGGTTCTGTAGCGATGTGGAAATGATTTGATTGCCGCATAGCGTGGTTTGTAGGCGGATTTTACGGCAGTGCGCCGCCGTATTGCCGGGGGATTTGCAGCGCCGCATGCGATCGAATTGACACGCTGGGAAGCGAGTGCTAAAAAACGCAGTGTTTCGGCGCACCGCTTTTCGGCACACCGGTTTTCAGCACACCGGGCCTACTTGACAACCGGGCCACTGCAACACTCGGGAGAACGCAATGAAATCGGTCTGGATTTTGATCTGTGGCTGTGCACTGCTGGCAGCGTGCAGCGGCGCCAGCAACGTCTTCAGCAAGAAACTGTCCGCTACCGCGGTCCTCGCTGCGACCAAGGGCAATTCAGTCAGCGGCACCGTCAATTTCACCCAGAAGGGCGGCGTGGTGCTGGTCGACGCCAGGGTAAACGGCCTCAAACCGAATGGAACCAATGGCATCCACATTCATGAGAAGGGCAACTGCAGCGCGGCCGACGCCTCCAGTGCGCTCGGCCATTTCAATCCGTCCGCCGCGCAGCACGGCGGCGCCGCCGGGGCGCCGCGCCATGGCGGCGATCTGGGCAATCTGCAGGCCGACGCGAACGGGAATGCGCGGATGTCGATCGAAGTCAGCGGCATTTCGCTGGGCACCGACGCCGATAGCATCGCCGGCCGCGCAGTAATCGTGCATGCGGACGCGGACGACTTGACGACCCAGCCATCGGGCAACTCCGGCGCGCGCGTGGCCTGCGGGCTCATCAGCAAGAATCCGGACAAGTTCTTCTGACCTTCGTCAGCGTCTGCCGGCGGCCGCTCGAGCGTTGATCCCCTGGCTGCGTCCGGACCGTCATTTCCCGCCGGTCGAGCAGGCGACGACCCATCCCAACGGCCTGCTCGCCGCAGGCGGCGACCTGTCGGTGGCGCGACTGCTCGAAGCCTACCGCCAGGGCATCTTTCCGTGGTTCAACGCGGGTCAGCCGATACTCTGGTGGAGTCCCGATCCGAGAATGGTCCTGTTCCCCGCGGAGCTGAAAGTCTCCCGCTCGCTGGCCAAGACCCTGCGCAAATCCCGCTTCGAAGTACGCGCCGATACGGTTTTTCGCGATGTCATCCAGAACTGCCGCATGCCGCGACGTGATCAGGATGGCACGTGGATCACCGCGCCGATGGTCGAGGCCTACTGCGAATTGCACCGGGCAGGTGTCGCGCACAGCGTGGAAACCTGGCTCGATGGGGAACTGGTCGGCGGTTTGTACGGCGTCGCGCTGGGCAGGGCATTCTTCGGCGAGTCCATGTTCACCTGCGCCGCCGATGCCTCCAAGGTGGCGCTGATCACGCTGGTGCGCCAACTCGACCGCTGGGGCTTCGGCATGGTCGATTGCCAGATGAACACGGCCCACCTGGCCTCTTTCGGGGCGCGTGAAATACCGCGCGCCGAATTCACGCGCCGGCTGCGGGACTTGATACACTATGCACCGGTCCCGGCGCCGTGGCGGTTCGCGCCACCGCGCTAAATGAATCGGCGATGACACAGCTAAACGACCTGCCCTTCGCGACACTGCAGTTCTATGCGACTGCGCCCTATCCGTGCAGCTACCTGCCCGACAAGCTGGCGCGCTCGCAGGTCGCGACGCCGAGCCACGTCATCGACAGCCGGGTATACAGCGAACTGGTCAAGGTCGGATTTCGCCGCAGCGGGGCCTTCACCTATCGCCCCTACTGCGATCATTGCCGCGCCTGCGTGCCGGTGCGCATCGTCGCCGAGGACTTCGTCGCCAACCGTTCGCAGCGCCGCGCCCACGCGCGCCACGAGCGGCTGGAAGCGCGCATGCTCGAGCTCAAATACCATCCCGAGCACTACGCGTTGTACCTGCGTTACCAAGCGTACCGCCACAGCGGCGGCGGCATGGATCACGACAGCCGCGAGCAGTACCGTCACTTTCTCCTGCAAAGCAACGTGCGCTCGAACCTGGTCGAGTTCCGCGAGGAAGGCCGGCTGCGCATGGTCAGCATCGTCGACCGCCTCGAAGATGGCTTGTCGTCGGTGTACACGTTCTTCGAGCCGCAGGTCGCCGGCGCCGGCCTCGGCACCTTCAATGTCGTCTGGCAGGTTGAGTTGTGCCGGCGACTCGGGCTGCCCTATCTCTATCTCGGCTACTGGATCGCGCAGAGCCGCAAGATGGCCTACAAGATCAATTTCCAGCCGCTTGAAGGGCTGATCGACGGCCAGTGGCGGCGCTTACCCCGCGACGCTTCGTCTCCCGAGGCGGTTTGACGTTGCGCGCCGCGGTTGCCGCGGTTGCGTGCCTTCGCGCGCGGCCCTGATCCATGCTTTACCGGCTCGCCCGGCCCTTCCTGTTTCGGCTCGACGCGGAACGCGCGCACCGCATCACCCTGCGCGCGCTCGACATCGCCCACCGCGTTGGATTGTCCGGCCTGATCGCCGGCCGCTCAGTTTCCTCCCCGCGCAACGTCATGGGCCTGGAATTTCCCAACCCGGTGGGACTGGCCGCCGGTCTGGACAAGAACGGCGAACACATCGATGCGCTCGGCGCGCTTGGCTTTGGCTTCATCGAAATCGGCACGGTCACGCCGCGGCCGCAGCCCGGCAATCCGGCGCCGCGCATGTTCCGCATCGCGCGGGCGCGCGCGATCATCAACCGCATGGGCTTCAACAACGACGGCGTCGAACGCCTGCTGATGAACGTCTCGCGCGCACGCTATCGCGGCATCCTCGGCATCAACATCGGCAAGAATTTCGACACGCCGCTCGAGCGCGCCGCGCAGGATTACCTGTATTGCATGCGCAAAGTCTATACGGCGGCGAGCTACATAACGGTCAATATCTCATCGCCCAATACCGCCAATCTGCGCCAGCTGCAGCAGGCCGCGGAACTCGACCGCCTGCTGGGCGCGCTCACCGCGGAACGCCGCAGACTCGCCGACCACCACGGCAAACGCGTCCCGCTTGCCGTCAAGATCGCGCCCGATCTGGTGCAAGTCGAGATTGCCGGCATGGCTGCGCTGTTCATCGAGCACGGCATCGACGCGGTGATTGCCACGAACACCACGATCTCGCGCGAAGGCGTGGCGGGCCTGCCGGATGCGGACCAGACCGGCGGGCTGAGCGGAGCACCGCTAACAGGGCGCTCCACGGAAATCGTGCGCCAGCTTGCGCTCGCCCTGGCGGGGCGGCTTCCGATCATCGCCGCCGGCGGCATCATGTCGGCAGAGGACGCGCGCGAAAAAATCGCCGCTGGCGCGAGCCTGGTCCAACTGTACAGCGGCCTGGTCTTCGAAGGACCCGCGCTCATCGGAAAAGTCGCCGAAGCGCTTGCGGCGTTATAATTCGCGGCTTTATTCAATCTATATCCGGCAGTTCATTCACCGCCAAGGACGCCAGGGACGCAAAGGAAGGCGATAGGCATGCCTGACCGAACTCACCCGAAAGGGTGAAGGTGCCGCGGGATGCGTTCATTTGTTTTCCCTGGCGTCCCTGGCGTCCTTGGCGGTGCAACTGCTTTTTCCAGGTTCAAGCGTTGCCCGTGAAACCTTCTGCATGAATAGCAGTGTCGACCTGCCCAGCACGCCGCAGTTGAGGCTCCCATTCAACCTGCGATTCGAGGATCTCTATCGCCGGCAAGGCCTGCTGCGGGTAGACGCTGCGTTTGTGGATTTCCTCGGCCAGGCGGAGCCGGCGCTGCGTGTGCGTCTGGAATCCCTTCGCGGCGGACAATCGCCGTTGCCGCCGAAGCAGGAATCGGAGTTCCTGATCGCGGTGGCCGGCCATCTCGACGATTTCATCGCGCATCTGTTCGGCATCGAAGCCGAAGC